>Ga0207657_10003120_pt1 | contig 17712 bp, 15 predicted proteins | sample KBSC33metaG_FD_184316 | JGI IMG/M metagenome (GOLD analysis project Ga0207657, IMG submission 184316) | Corn rhizosphere microbial communities from Kellogg Biological Station, Michigan, USA - KBS C3-3 metaG (SPAdes) (version 2) | ecosystem: Host-associated > Plants > Roots > Rhizosphere > Soil ... | reverse complement strand
CTCGTCGACCAGCTCAAAGCCAGCGGCGCTAAGCGGGTCTATTTCGACATCAACTTTTCCTATGCTTCGAACCCAGCGGACGATCGCGCCTTCGCCGAGGCGATCGAGCGGGCCGGCAACGTGACGCTGCTCGTGCGCACGCGCCAAGGGGCCTATTCGGCCAGTCAGGCGATCACGGACCGGCCTCTGCCGATGCTGACGAAGCATGCGAAGTTCGCGCTCGGGACCGTGCGCTACAACTACCAGAACGCCGCTTGGGACCTTCCCTATTCCGCGATGGTCAACGGCAAGGCCGTGCCTTCCTTTGCCGCTTCGCTAGCGAACGTCAGTGGCACGCCCGGCGCATCGTTCCCGGTCGATTATTCGATCAAAGTCACCAGCATCCCGAGTTATTCGGCTGCGGACCTCCTGGCCGGACGGGTCCCGCGCTCGGCGCTGGCTGGCAAGGACGTGATGATCGGCCTGGGCAGCGACATCCTCAACGACGTCTATTTCATCCCCGGTTATGGCCGCGGGTTCGGTGTCTACGTCCAGACGCTCGGCGCCGAGACGCTCAAGAGGGGAAGGCCCGTCGATCTGGGCTGGTGGCCGGCGTTCCTGCTGGCCGTCGCCATTTCGGCGCTCGTGGTCAGCCGGAAGCGGAGCAGCGAGCGTGGGTTGATCCTGTCCTCAGCAATCGCCGCTTCGCTGATCGGCCCCGGGCTGCTCGAGGCGCGCCTGATCTTCGCCGATATAACGCCGGGGCTCTTCGTCCTGCTGACGATGGCGGCCGGTCTGGGATGGAAGCGCTATCGCACCCGCGGACTGGTCAACCCCGTCTCGAACCTGCCGAACCTCAATGCGCTGCACGTTCACCGCGGCGGCAAGAAGGACGCCCTGGTGGCAGCGCGCGTCATGAATTTCGAGGAAATCGTCGCGACTCTGCCGCGGGACAGCGAACGCGAGCTCATCGAGCAGATCGTTGCCCGGTTGAAGGTCGGCTCCCCAGGCCGAGTCCTGTACCAGGGCGATGCCGGGATCTTTGCCTGGTTCGAGGATTCGGGACAGCCGTTTGGCAACCATCTCGAGGCGCTCTACGCGCTCTTCCGCAACCCGGCGCGTGTTGCCGGCCTCTCGGTCGACCTTGCGGTCGCCTTCGGTGTCGAGGTCGGAAGCGGCCGGTCGATCCAGAACCGGCTGGCCAGCGCCCTCGTCGCGGCCGACGAGGCCGCCCACGATGGGCTCAAGTGGAAGTATCACGACCCCGAGACGCTCGAGAATGCGTCGTGGAAGCTGTCGATGCTGAGCCAGCTCGACGACGCGATCGATCGGGGCGAGGTCTGGGTCGCCTACCAGCCCAAGCTCGACCTCGCGACCAGGCGGATCGTCGGTGCGGAGGCGCTGGCCCGCTGGACCCACCCGGAAAAGGGACCGATTGCTGCGTCGGAGTTCGTCGCCGCGGCCGAACAGAACAACCGTATCGGCAAGCTCACCGACTTCGTGCTCGAAAAAGCCGTGGGCGCCGCAGCGCAGATCAACAAGCACGGGACCGAATTCGACATCGCCGTCAATCTTTCAGCCCGTCTGCTGACCGACAAGGGCTTCACCCTGCGGCTTTCCGCCCTGCTGGCGCGCCACAGCCTTTCTCCGCGGCATCTGACGCTCGAACTCACGGAAACGGCGGCGCTTGCCGGCAGCGGCGAAGGGCTCGACATGATCTCGCGGCTTCGCGACCTCGGCATCAACATCGCCATCGACGATTATGGCACCGGCCTGTCGACCCTCGATTATCTGAAGAAGATCCCGGCCAACGAAATCAAGATCGACCAGAGCTTCGTGAAGAGCATGGCCGACAACCGCAGCGACCGCCTGATGGTCCAGTCGACCATCGGCCTTGCCCATTCGCTCGGCCGACGTGTTGTTGCCGAGGGGGTCGAGCATCGCGACATCCTCGATCTGCTGATCGAGATGGGCTGCGACATAGCCCAGGGCTTCGCGGTCGGGCGACCGATGAGCATCGACAGCCTGGCCAAACGGCTGTCCACCGACCGCAAGCGCACCGCGGCCTAAGCAGCCGGTTCCGCCAAAGTAACGAGATTAAATCGTACCCTGGGGTGCGTCCTTACTTTGGTTAAAGGTTTGCTAACCATATCAATTAAGGTTAATAGTCACCTCGACTGCCGAATCGCAGCGAACAAGGGGTGACTGACATGAAGAAGGTTCAGACCGGCCGCGGGTTCTGGGATTGGCTGTGCGGCGGTGGCTTCGGAACCACCGGCGGCAACGGCTGACACCCGCTCGGTCCGAAGTAATTCGGGCTGACAATTCAATCATTTATCAGGCGCTCGCCGCAAGGCGGGCGCTTGTCGTTTATAGGGCTTGCTAGGCGTCCGGCAGCGGCTAGCCACGCAGCTTCTCCCGCACTACGCGACCCTTCATGCTTCGCCAGTCGAACGCGACCCTGCCGATTCGCGCGATTCGCCAAGGGCTGCATGAAATCACGTCCGAGGTGCGGACGTTTGTCGAACAGTCGGGCATCGCCGAGGGTCTGCTGACGGTCTTTTGCCGGCATACGTCGGCCTCGCTCCTGATCCAGGAAAATGCTGCGCCGGCTGCTCGGCGTGACCTCGAAGCGTTTTTCGAGCGGCTCGCGCCCGAGGGCGGTTCGTACGAGCATAATGACGAAGGACCGGACGACATGCCTGCGCATCTGCGCACTGCGCTGACCGCCACCCAGCTGTCGATTCCGGTGAAGAACGGCCGTCCGCTCCTCGGCACCTGGCAGGGCATCTACCTGTTCGAGCATCGCCGGATGCCGCCCCAGCGCGATATCGCGCTTCACCTGGTCGGCGAATGAGCCTCGATTCGGTCCGCGCCTGGCTCGCCGCGAACGCGCCCGACCTGCGGCTGCTGGAGCTTGAGGAGACCACGGCGACGGTCGACACGGCCGCGAAGGCGATCGGCGTCGAGCCTGGTCGAATTGCGAAAACACTGGCCGTCCGGGCCGGCGATCAACTGTTCCTGCTCGTTGCCCGCGGCGATGCCCGCCTCGACAATCGCAAGTGCAAGGACGAGTTTCGGTCGCGGCCACGCATGCTCGGCGCCGAGGAAACGCTCGAGCTCACCGGCCACCCCATCGGCGGCGTCTGCCCCTTCGGACTGGCGAACCCCGTGCCGGTCTACATCGACGTCTCGCTCAAGGCGTTCGATGTGGTCTACCCCGCCGGCGGCTCGCTCAACACGTCGGTCGAGATCCCGGTGACCCGGCTGTTTGATCTCGTCGGCGACCGCTGGGTCGACCTATGCCGGCTGCCGGAAGAAGCGCGCGGCGAGTAAATTTGCGGGCATCACGTCGGGTACGGGCCACGGAGTCCCGACGATCAGGGATTCGACAATTGCCGCCATCGCCGGCGAAGTCTGCAACCCGAATCCGCCCTGTCCCGCCAGCCAGAAGAAGCCCGGCGCATCGACGGCGAAATCGAGCGCCGGACGGTGGTCCGGCGTAAAGGTCCGAAGCCCGGCCCAGCGGCTGTGGATCCGCCCGACCTTCACGATCGTCCGCTCCTCCATGCGATGAGCTGCCAAAGCGACTTCGAGCTCGTCAGGTTGGGCGTCGCAAGGATCGCTCGGCACCTCGTCCATCGGCGAGGCGAACAGCCGGCCGCTCTCCGGCGCGAAATAAAGCTCGTCGCCAACCGTCTTGGCGAACGGCAGGCCCTCGATCCGGGTACCGGTTGGCGCGTCGAAGGTAATGATTGTCCGCCGCCTGGGCTGCAGGCCTAGCGTCTGGACGTTTGCCAGCTTTGCAACCTCGTCGGCCCAGGAACCCGCGGCGTTGACCAGGATTGGCGCACTGAAGCGATCACCTTTCTCGGTTGTGACGTTCCAGACGCGCTCGGCATATTCGATCGCCGCGACGCGTGCTGCAGTGCGCAGCTCCCCGCCGCTGTTTCGCAGTTGACGCAAGTTGCCTTGCAGCAACGCATGTGGATCCAGCCGGATGCCGTTTCGGTCAGCGATGCCATGTATCGCATCGCCCTTGAGAAGCGGACAAAGCTCGTGGACTCCAGCCCGGTCGAGCCGCTCGAGCTCAGCGAAGACAGCCAGCTCGGCGTGAAGTGCATCGAGCGCGTCTTGCTCCTCCTCCCGCGCGTGGACCAGCACCGGCATGCGACGGCCAAGCGGCACCTCGCTGAACGCCCCGGGAGGGTCGTCGAAGAAGGGCCGGCTCGCCAGCGTGAGCGCCCGCACCAGCCGGTCGCCGAGCGCATAGTGCAGCATGGTCGCGCTGCGCCCGGACGAATGGTAGCCGACCTGCTCTTCGGCCTCGAGCACGACCACGTGCGCATGGTTCGCGAGCGCGGCAGCAGCGGAGAGCCCTGCGATCCCGCCGCCGATGACCAGGATGTCGGGATTGCTCACAAGGCTCAGGCGGCGGTGAGCCGCTCGTTCACGACCTTGCCACCCTGCGTCAGGCGGACGCCCTTCACGATCTCATCGTCGTCGGGGAGCACGGGCTTGCCCTGCTCCTTATCCCAGAAAGCCGAGAGGAAGTTGAAAAGGTTGCGCGCGTAGAGCGCCGAGGCGTCCGCCGCCAGGCTGCGCGCCAGGTTGGCGGCTCCGATAAGCTTAACTCCGCGCACGTCCACAGTCTGGCCGCTGATCGTACCTTCGACATTGCCCCCGGCCTCAGCGGCAAGATCGACGATGACACTGCCCGGCCGCATCGTCGCAAGCTGGGCGTCGTTGATCAGGCGCGGCGCCGGACGACCGGGGATCAGCGCCGTGGTGATGACGATGTCCTGTTTGGCGATGTGCGAGGAGACCAGCTCGGCCTGCGCCTTCTGATATTCCTCCGACATCTCGGTCGCGTAGCCGCCGGCGCCCTCGCCTTCGATGCCGGCCACGTTCTCGACGAAGATCGGCTTCGCGCCGAGCGATTGGATCTGCTCCTTCGTGGCCGAACGGACGTCGGTGGCGCTGACCTGCGCGCCAAGACGGCGTGCCGTCGCGATCGCCTGGAGTCCCGCGACGCCGACCCCCATCACGAACACTTTCGCCGGGCTCACCGTCCCGGCTGCGGTCATCATCATCGGAAAGGCACGCCCATAGGCCGCGGCGGCATCGACGACCGCCTTGTACCCGGCGAGGTTCGATTGCGAGGAAAGGACGTCCATCGACTGTGCGCGCGTGATGCGGGGCATCCATTCCATCGCGAGCGCCTCGAGGCCTGCCTTGGCATAGGCATCGACGGCGTCGCGCCGGCGCAACGGGTCGAGCGAGCCGGCCAGCAAGGCGCCTTTCTCTGCGCCTTTAAGCGTTGCCGCGTCAGGGCCGGTAACGGAAAGGATGATCCCCGCCCCCTTGAGGACATCGGCGCGGCTGCCGAGCTTTGCCCCGGAGGCTTCGAAGTCGGCATCCGGGATGGACGCCCCCTCGCCACTCCCTCGTTCGACCGCCACCTCGGCGCCGAGTGCGATAAACTTCTTCACGGTCTCCGGGATGGCCGCGCAGCGCGTTTCGCCCGCGCCCTCTTTCAGGACCGCAATCTTCATGCCGCTATTTCAGGATCAGCAGGACAATGAAGCCGATGATGAGGCAGATGATCGCCCCCCACTTCATCATGCTCGTGAAGCGGGCATAGTCGTTGACGTGATGCGCCATCTCCTGGGTCGGCGGGCTGGCCAGGATCGACTCTTCGTCGGCCATAAAGAACTTCCCCTCTATCGAGATCGAAACGTGAGGTGTCCATAACAAGGCGTTTCCCGGTTCCCAAGCCCCGACGACGAACTCCTTAAGCTCGCCTTTACTGCTCTCGAGCTATGACTTCGCGCATGCGTGAGGAACCGACACGGTCGCTGTTGCTGCTGGATGCCAATCCGGAGGAACGCAGGCTAATTTCCGCGATCGCCGGCCGCGCCGGCTGGAGCGTCGTCGGCGCGGCTGACGAGGAGATGGCGCTTGCCTTGCTCCAGGGCCCGCACGGCCGGGAGGTGCTTGCGGCGCTGCTCGGCAGCTGGGACGCCGAAAAGGGCCCGCAGCTGATCGCTTCGCTTCGCGAGCACCGCCCGAACCTGCCGGTTATCGTCCTGTCGCATGGTGATACCGTATCCGTTGCCGTCGAGGCGATGCGTGCCGGCGCCAGCGATTTCCTGGTGCGCCCCGTCGCGCCCGAGCGGCTCCTGGAAGCTCTTGCCGCGAACGCGGACCGCCGCCGCGCCGCCGGTGAGCTCGCCCCCGTGTCCGAGAAGCTCGCACCGACGCTCGAGCTCGAGCAGCTGATCGGCGCTGCCCCGGATTTTCGTGCTGCTCTCGCCGTCGCGGCCAAGTCCGCCCGCAACCGCTTGCCCATCCTCATCGTCGGCGAACCGGGGACCGGCAAGGAAACGCTCGCACGCGCGATCCATGGGGCGAGCCTGCGTGCCAAGGGGCCGCTGCATACTCTCGACTGCAAGGCTGTTCCCGCCAACATCGTCGACAGCGAGCTGTTCGGCCATGAGAAAGGCGCCTTCCCCGGTGCTTTCTCGGCAAAGGTTGGCAAGCTCGTCCAGGCCGACGGTGGAACGCTCGTCATCGATGAGATCGGAGTTCTGCCGCCCGAGACCCAGGAGCTGCTCGACCGTGTCCTCGCGACTGGCGAAGTCCGTCCGGTCGGCCTCAACGGCAGTTATTCGGTCGACGTCCGCGTCATTGCGACCAGCAGCCGCCCGCTGCCCGAAGATTTTCATCCGGGCCTCGCCGAACGCATCGGCTCGACCACGGTGACGCTACCGCCGCTCCGCGAGCGGAGTGGGGACATCCCCGCTCTCGCCCGCCACCTGCTGCAGCGGCTCGCCGACCAGGCGGGCATTCGCGCACTGTCGATCGGCAACGACGCGCTGGCGGTGCTGATGCGCTACGGCTGGCCCGGCAACGTCCGGCAGCTCGCCGGCGTGCTGTTCCGCGCGACCCTGCAATGCGAGAACAGCTCGCTGACCGCCCAGGACTTCCCGCACATCGCGACCCAGTCGCGCTACACCGCCCGCCAGACCGACTTCGCTCCAACGATGAGTGAGGCCCGCAGCGAGCAGGTGCTGGGCGGCGCGCCGAGCGTCACGCTGTACAGCGGCGACGGTCATCTCCGGCCGCTCGAGGATATCGAGGCCGACATCATCCGCCTCGCCATCGGCCACTATCGCGGCCGCATGACCGAAGTCGCCCGCCGCCTCGGGATCGGCCGCTCCACGCTCTACCGCAAGCTCGGCGAGCTCGGGATCGACACCGCGGCCTAGAGCCGCGGCGTCAGGGCCTGGTCGCGAAGCCCGCGCCAGATTCGCAAAGCCTGGACGGTCTCGAAGACGTCGTGGACGCGGACGATCTGCGCTCCCTGTTCGGCCGCCTTCAACGCGAACGCAATGCTTCCGCCGAGCCGCTGATCCGTTGGAGCCTCGGCCGACAGCGCACCAATGGTCCGCTTGCGGCTCGCCCCGACGACCAGCGGACATCCGAGCGAGTGGAACAGCGAGAGGCCGTTCATCAGTTCGAGATTATGGCCGACGTTCTTGCCGAAGCCGAACCCGGGGTCGACGAGGATATTCTCGCGGCGAACGCCGGCGTCGACCGCTGCCGCGATGCGGTCCTCCAGCCAAAGATAAACCTCGACCAGCACATCGTCGTAGCGCGGGTCGTCCTGCATGGTCTGGGGATCGCCCTGATGGTGCATCAGCACGACCGGGATATTCAGCGAGGCGGCGACGCCGGCTGACCGCGCATCATAGGTCAGCGCCGACACGTCATTGATCATGCGCGCGCCGGCTTCGACGGCTGCCGTCATGACGTCGGCCTTGCGGGTGTCGCACGAGACCGCTGTTCCCGCGGACGCCAGCTGCCGGATGACCGGCACGACCCGTTCGATCTCGTCGCCTTCCCAGATCGAGCGAGCGCCGGGCCGGGTGGATTCACCGCCGACGTCGACGATCGCAGCCCCCGCCGCGGCCATTGTCGCGCCCGCTTCGGCGGCCGCATTGCCATCCGAGAACTGGCCGCCGTCGGAGAAGCTGTCGGGGGTCGCGTTGACGATTCCCATCACTTGCGGCTGGTCGAGCCGGATCGTGCGCTCGCCGATGTGGAGCGCGGGCCGCGCGGCGGTCAACGCCAGCCACTGTTCGGCCATGGCGTCGTCGAACCGGCTCTCGATGCCTTCGACCTGGACTAGCTCGGTCGAGACACGGCTGTGACCATCGACCGATATCAGCTCGACCGCTGAAAACCAGGTCATGCCGCCAGCCAGCCGCGCAACCCTCCCGTCATGACCGAAGGGCGAATCGACGAAGGCGGTTGGCCTTAAAAGCATACGCATTGATGTTCCTTATTTCGCCAGGCCGAGGACGGTCTGGCCGACAGGCAAGGCCGCCGTCTGCGGCTCGCGCTGATCGAGCGCATTCAGCCACTTGCCCGCGTCGGAGCCGATATTGAACTGCGGGTTCGACGGCGTCAGTCCGTCCCGCGCTTCGGCGGCGGCGATCAGCGCCGAAGCTCGCCGGAACTGGATGTCGAGCGGCAGCGGCTGGCGGAACGCATGGTTGATCAGGGCATCCCCGAAATAGGTCCAGTCGTTGCCCGCCTCGCAGCCGAAGGATGACCGGTCCTCCGCCGCGGCCGTGACAACGATCGTGGTCGGTCCCTTTAGCGCGCGGACGAACTGGCCGGAGAAGCAGGCCTGGAGGATCAACAACCGATTCTTGATACCGGTGCGGCCAAGGACGGCAGCCAGCTGGTTCGGCGCAATGACCAGGGCACCGATGGCCGGATCTCGGAAATTTAGCCCGGCGTCGGGCGAGCCGTGGCTGGTGGTGTAGAGGACGAGCACGTCCTCGTCCCGGTTCATCTTCGCCGCGACACCCTGAAGAGCTTCCTCAAGCACCGGCGGCGATGTCGCTGCGTCAGCCTTGTCGGCGCCCTCGTCGTGCGCCAGCACAAGCGTTCGGCCCTCGGCATCGAAGCGCCTGGCGAGCACTCGGCCGGCCTCCCGCGCTTCGCGATTAAACACCGGATCGGCGTCGAGCGCCGCGACGATGACATAGGCGTCGACTACGCCCGGCCGCTGCGGCTGGAGTGCCGCAAGCGCTGCCCGCATCCGCTGCTCATTGTCGCTAAGAGATTGCGCAGGCGCTTCGGGTGCGCCGAGCAGCGCGAGAAAACATGCCAGGGCGAGCTCGAGCGGCCTGCTCATGCGACACTTGTCACCGGCAGTTAGGACCGATGCAAGCCCTCAAGCGAGCGAAGCGAGATGCTGCTGGCGCAGCGCGTCGAGGACGATCAGCGAACCGCCGTCGACCACGTGCCAGAAGGTCCAGCCGTTGCACGACGGCGCGCCTTGCAGCGCAGCGCCGACTTTGTGGATGGACCCGACATGAGCCTCGCAAGCGATTGAGCCGTCAGCGCGCACGGCCGCTGCCCAGCGGCGCTTGGCGTCGGTCAGGGAAGCGCCCGCGGGGACCAGGCCGCTCTCGACCAGCACGCCGAAGGCCACGCGCGGCTGCTCGCGCTTGTCGAGCACGGTCTTCATCGCGCTTTCGTCGAGCGGCAGGGTCGAGGCAATCCGCTCCTCCGCGACCTTCACGTAGGCATCCTCGCGTTCGATCCCGATCCAGCGTCGCCCCAGCCGCCGCGCGACGGCTCCCGTCGTGCCGGTGCCGAAGAAGGGGTCGAGGACGACGTCGCCCGGCCTCGTACACGCGAGCAGAATCCGGTAGAGCAGTGCTTCTGGCTTCTGCGTGGGGTGCGCCTTCGCGCCGTCCTCATTCTTGAGGCGCTCGGGACCCGCGCAAATCGGCAGCAGCCAGTCCGACCGCATCTGCAGGTCGTCGTTGAGCGCCTTCATCGCGCGATAATTGAAGGTGTAGCGCGCCTTCTCGCTCTTCGAGCACCAGATCAAGGTCTCATGGGCATTGGTGAAGCGCGTGCCGCGAAAGTTGGGCATCGGGTTCGATTTGCGCCAGACGATGTCGTTGAGGATCCAGAAGTCGGCGTCCTGGAGCAGCGAGCCGACCCGGTAGATGTTGTGATAGCTCCCGATGACCCAGATCGTGCCGTCGTCCTTGAGGATGCGCCGCGCCTGCTCGAGCCAGTCGCGGGTGAAGTTGTCGTAGTGACCGATGTTGTCGAACTTGTCCCATTCGTCGTCTACCGCATCCACGCGGCTGCCCTCGGGCCGGAACAGATCGCCGCCGAGCTGCAGATTGTACGGCGGGTCGGCGAAGATCATGTCGACCGACTTGTCGGGCAGGCGCGCCATCTCGGCGATGCAGTCGCCCTGGAGGATCGTGTCCAACGGCAGCTCGCGCTTCGCCGCCTTCGCCGGGCGAAACGATGTCGGCTGCTCCGCAATGCGGGCGATGAGGTTCATGCTGTCCCTGCCCCCTCGATTGACGCGCGAGGGTGAGTCAGGCGGGACTCGTGGTCAAGCGATCAAGGGTTAACGCCCCGCTTCGGGACGCGGATTGTCAGGCCGCCGGCCGAACGGGCTCCACAATATGTTGCGACAGGACTTCGGCGGCGGACTCAACCTGTGGGGGGTGTGACTCCGAAGACTCGCTCTCGACAATTTCGAAGATGAGCTCCGGCTGAGCATCACGTTCCGCGATGGCCCGGACCAGGCCGAAGCTGCGGCGGTGCAGCGGCGTCAGGCCGAGGTCGTTGATCGCGCGGCGGTGATCGGGCGTCGGATAGCCGCGGTTATGCTCCCATCCGTATCCGGGATACTGGCTCGCATAGTCGGCCATCATCCGGTCTCGCGTGACCTTGGCAATGATCGAGGCTGCGGCGATCGAGCGGCACCTGGCGTCGCCATCTACAATCGCCTTCGACGGCCGCTGCCATCGTGGCGTGGCGTTACCGTCGACGAGCACCCAGGCGGGGTCCAGCCCCAGCGCTTCGACCGCGCGGGTCATCGCCAGCATCCGCGCCCAGTAGATGTTGATCTCGTCGATTTCCTCGACCGTCGCGATGCCGACGCCCCAGGCCGAGCATTTTACCAACCGGCTATAGATTGCCTCGCGCTTTTGCAGGGGCAGGTTCTTGCTGTCGTCGATCCCGCGCGGAAATTTGTCGCGGTCGAGGATGCACGCCGCGGCGACCACCGGTCCTGCAAGTGGTGCGCAGCCCGCCTCGTCAACGCCCGCGAGCGGCTGCGGATAGTCAAGTTCCAGTCTGAAGGAGCAGCGCCGCGGCATCGGCACCAAGCCTATGGAGCGGCTTGGTGAGTCGCCAGTAGGTCGCTGAGAATTTTGTGGATTAGTCGATCCGCCAGGGCGGGAAGCGCCGCGATTCCCCGGCGTGGTAGAAAAAGATGATATTGCCGTCGGGATCGCGCAGGCGAGCCTCGCGCCACATCCACGGCTGATTGCGGGGCCCATGTTCAAACGCGATTCCGCTGCGGGCGAGTTGCTCAACCCGCGTGTCGAGATCGTCGCATTCGAGATAGATTGCAGTCGTCGCGATGATCTTCTCATCCGGGTCGATCTGCACCGAGAAAGTGACTCCGCCGGCGGTCTCGAAGCGGGCGTAGCCGGTCTCCGGGCTGTCGACGATCTGCTTGAGGCCAAGCCTTCGGTAAAAATCGACCGACCGCTCATAGTTGGTGCCCGTCACCGTAATTTGATTGAGCCGCGGTCCGGCGCCAACGTCGAGCCGCACCCGGGCGTGGCCCAGCGGACCGGCGCCCTGGCCAAGACCCGGTGCGTCGCGCAGCGCGACCCGGACAAACTCGCGAGCGCGAGATACGGCGTCGGCAAGGGTTGCCCCGACGGCGAGGAAGTAGGCGATCGCACTGGCCAGCGTGCACCCAGTGCCGTGCGTGCTGGTCGTGTCGATGCGCTGGCCCTGCCAGCTCGTCATATTGTCGGTCTCGATGAGGGCGTCGGCGAGCGCCTCGCCTTCCTCGTGACCGCCCTTGATCAGCACCGCGCATCCATGCGCTCCGACCAGCGCTAGTGCCGCCGAAACGGGGTCTTCCTCGGACGTCAGCCGCTTGAGCTCCGGCAGGTTGGGCGTCGCAATCGTCGCGACGTCCATCAGGCGGCCGAAAGCCGCAATCGTGGGGTCATCGGCGAGGTCAGCGCCGCTGGTTGCGACCATCACCGGATCAAAGACGATGGGGATGCCCGGCTGCTCGGCCTTCAGGCTCTCCAAGCGCTTCGCTACCTGCTCGGCCGCAAAGGCGCCGCCAATCATTCCGATCTTTACTGCGTCGACTCCGATATCGCTGATAACCGCTTCGATTTGCGCGAGAATCATCTCAGCCGGGACTGGGTGAACGGCGCTGACGCCGACCGTATTCTGGGCAGTGACCGCTGTGACCGCAGTCATCGCATGGCCGCCGAGCATGGTCACGGTCTTGATGTCCGCCTGAATCCCGGCACCGCCGCCCGAGTCCGAGCCGGCAACGATCAGGATCCGAGCCGTCGGCGTCACGCTACTCGCCTTCGACCCCCGTCCCGGGGCGAAGTTGTCCATGTGCACTGCTTCGTCCTCTGGGCATCAAATACGAAGAAAAGGTTCACGCAGCGGTCCGGACAGCCTCGCAAATATCGTCGACGAGGCGTTCGACCAGCGCAGGGTCGTCACCCTCCGCCATGACCCGGATCAGGGGTTCGGTGCCCGACTTGCGGATGACGAGCCGCCCACGTCCCTGAAGCTCCGCCTCCGCCGCCGCGATCCGCTTCCTCACGCTGTCGGCTTCCAGCGGCTCGCTGCCGCCGTTGAAGCGCACATTTTTCAGAAGCTGCGGGAGCGGTTCAAACTGGCGCAGCAGCTCGCTCGCGGGCTTGTCTGCCTCGACCAGCGCGGCAAGCACCTGCAGCCCCGCGACCAGGCCATCCCCGGTCGTGGCGTGATCGGCGAGGATGATGTGCCCCGACTGCTCGCCGCCGACATTGCAGCCGCTGCTCCGCATCTCCTCGAGCACGTAACGGTCGCCAACCTTGGTGCGCTTGAGCACGAGGCCCGCTTCGGCCAGCTTCCGCTCGAGCCCCAGGTTCGACATCACGGTCGCCACGACCGCTCCGCCGCTGAGCTCGCCGCGTGCATGCAGGCCGAGCGCGATGAGTGACATCAATTGATCGCCATCGACGATGAGCCCCTGCTCGTCGACGACGATCAACCGGTCGGCGTCCCCGTCGAGCGCAATGCCGATGTGGGCGCCGCTCGCGACCACCGTTTCCTGCAACAGCTGCGGGCTTGTGGACCCGCACTCGTCGTTGATGTTGAGGCCGTTGGGCGTGATCCCGAGCGGAATCACCTCGGCGCCGAGCTCCCACAGCGCCTCGGGAGCGACGTGATAAGCGGCGCCGTTGGCGCAATCGATGACCACCTTGAGGCCGTCGAGCCGGAGATGCTCGGGGAAGGTGTCCTTGGCGAACTGAACATAGCGTCCGCGCGCGTCATCGATGCGACGGGCGCGCCCGATCAACTCCGACCTGGCGAGCTTTGGCTTGGTTTCCAGCCGCTTTTCGATCTCGCGCTCGTCGTCGTCGCTGAGCTTGTAGCCGTCCGGCCCGAACAGCTTGATGCCGTTATCGGCAAAGGGATTGTGCGACGCGGAAATCATCACGCCGAGGTCGGCGCGCATCGAGCGCGTCAGCATCGCGACGGCCGGCGTCGGCATCGGACCCAACAGGACCACGTCCATGCCGACACTGGTGAAGCCCGCCACCATCGCAGATTCCATCATGTAGCCGCTGAGGCGTGTATCCTTGCCGATGACGACACGATGGCGGTGATCGCCGCGAAGGAAGTGGGCGCCCGCGGCCTGGCCGACGCGAAGCGCGGTCTCGGCCGTCATCGGCTCGATGTTGGTGGTCCCGCGAATGCCGTCAGTGCCGAAGAATTTACGCGTCATGAGACGCGCTTTAGCGCGCTTATCCGATCCAGCGCCAGATTCCCGCCGGAATGGGGTGGGCCCAGGTGGCGATAAGGAACAGCAAGGTGCCTCCGACAAGCGCCACGATGCCGGGATTTGCGAGGCCGCGCGTGAAGGGCACGAAGGCAGTCTGTGCCGTCCAGTCGTGCCAGTCTTCGCCCATCTGGCCAGCTTTCTTGCGGTCCTGCATGTACGCGCCGACGAGAGCCAGGATGATGATCGCACTGTCGAAGACAACGGTCTTGAACTGGGCGATGATCATCATGTGCACCGCCGCCCAGATGGCGAAGCTCCACATCATCGGGTGCCGCGTGATGCGGAGCACGCCGCTCGGTCCGCCCCTGGGGCCCGGAGCGCCGACCAGCGCGGGATTCCCGAGGAACGAGCCGACGAACAGGATTGCCGCGAGCCACATCAGGATCGTGCCGATGATCCAGCCGGCGTCGCCTGCATTCCACATGAGATAGGTCTCGCGACCGATCGCGTGGTAGAAAAAGACCATCAGCCCGAAGGTGATCAGCGCAACCATCGAGTAGACACCGCGGAACGGCCCCTCGCCCATCGTCCGAACCAACGGTCCGCGCAACGGGTGCGAAAGCAGGAAATGCGTTCCGACGAACGCGATTGACGACAGCAGCAGGCCGGCCTGCGGCGTCAATGCCGGTATGCCTCCGGGAGGTCGCGGCGGCTGAGGTCGCGGTAGCGCTGCAGCAGACGCGTCTGGTGGGTGACCAGCGGCTGGCGGACGCCATCTATGTAGACCTGTTCGGCTGCACTCGACCCCTCGAGCGGATCGCCCGACCAGATGACAAGGTCGGCGCGGCGTCCGGGCGCAAGGCTTCCGATCTCCCGGCCCATGCCGATCGCTTCAGCTGGCCGTGACGTGATCATCGCGAGCGCTTCCCCCCAATTCACCCCGGTCGCTCCAGGGACTTTCTGTAGCCCAACGAGATTGCCAGCGTACTGCCGTGCCATGAAGAGGTTTCGGGTGTCGTTGTCGTCGATCATCCCGATCGAGACCCTGACCCCGGCAGCGCGCATTCGGCCGACGTTCGATTGCGTCGCCGCGATCTGCTCGAACGAAGCCGGGAGGTCATTCACCGCCGAAGCGATCACCGGCACGCCGGACTTCGCGATGCGGTCGGCGACCAGCCAGCCTTCGCTTGCACCGACCAACACCAGCTTCAGGCCGGCAAACTCGCGAGCGAGCCCAAGGACGTTGATGATGTCGCGAGCCCGCTCGACGTGAACGAACAGATACTGCCGGCCCTGCAGCACCGGCACGAGTGCCGCCGCGTCGTAGCGAGTCAGCAGCACGTCCTGGTTGCGCTGGCCGTTGTAGATCCGCGATTCATTCGGATCGCGCACGACAGGGCGTTGACGTTCGTCTGGAGCTTCAGTCCGTGCCGACTGAACCGGTGCCGCGTAGCGGCGAAGTTGGGAAGCTTCTCGCAAGGCATTGCGGAACAAGGCGAAGGCCGACGAACGGGAACCCCCCGCTGCGGCCGCGCCCGTCTCTCCCAGCTCAACGAACTGGAACTTTCGCGGTGCAGTCACCGGCTCCATGTCGGCGCCCGTGTCGATCACCGCCCCCTGGCCGGCGAAGATGCTCTTGCCGGCTCCCGGAGCGACCAGGGCCCGAGTCACGCCGTCGGCGCGGTTTACCGCGATGGTCGAATCCAGCGGATTGATCGCCGGCACCACGTCGATTGCCGCGTTGAACGGTCCGTTCGCCGTCGTGTCGTCGGCAGCTCCCGAGGTATCGGACCTCCCGCCGCCATCCTCCTCGCTGGCCGTGAGGTCGACCTCGGCGAGGCCGAGTCGCGAGAAGCCCGCAACGATTCCCGGCGTCACCCACTTGCCGGTCGCGTCGATCACCTGCGTTCCAGCGGGAAGCTTCACCTGCATGCCGCCAGCGGCGACGATGCGCCCGTCGCGAATGACGACAGTGCCGCCGGGGATCGGCTCCGAGCCATCGCCAAGCGCGACGGTGCCACCGGTAATGGCGACGGTCTGAGCAGTGAGCGGAGCTGCGGCCGAAAGCAGCGCGGCGGCGACGAGGCCGCGGATCATTTGACGTCTCCCTCGCCCGGCTGGCCGAGCTCGAAATCGCTGACGGGCCGCTTCTTCGGGTTGTTGGCGTCGTACATCTCGGCGCCGTCGATCCAGACGCGTTCGGGCCGCGTATAGTCACTGAACGGATTGCCGTTCCACAGGACGACGTCGGCCATCTTGCCGACCGCGAGCGTGCCGGTGCGGTCGAGGATGCCGAGCGCCTTGGCAGGATTGCGGCTCAGCCACTCCCAGGCAACTTCGTCGGGGATGTTGATCCCGGCGCGGCGGCCGTCGGCGAGCGCCTTGGCTGCTTCCTGGTTGAGGCGCTGGACGTAATTGGGGTCGTCAGAGTGGACGATCGCGCAGGCGCCCGCGTTCTGCACCAGCGGAATGTTCTCCTTCACCGCGTCGTAGCTCTCCATTTTGAAGCCATACCAATCGGCCCACATCACGGCGCAAACGTCATTGGCGCGCAGCAAATCGGCGATCTTGTAGGCTTCAACGGCGTGGTGGAACGCGGTGACCCGGTATCCAAATTCCTTGGCCATATCCATCATGATGGCCATTTCGTCCGCGCGGTAACAGTGGTTCTGGACCAGGATCTTGCCCTCGAGGACGCCCTTCAGCGTATCCATCGCAAGGTCGCGGTCGGGCACATCGCCGCCCTCTTTCTCGTACTTGTCCCACTTGCGCTTGTACTGGACGGCGTTGATCCAGGTTTGCCGTGTGAGCGCGATATTGCCCATTCGCGTCTGGGGCATAGTGCCTTTCGTCCCATAGACGCGCTTGGGATTCTCGCCACAGGCCATCTTCAAACCGTAAGGCGCACCGGGAAACTTCATCCCCTGCTCGGTGCGGGCCGGAACGTTCTTCAGGACCACCGAGCGGCCGCCGAACAGGTTTGCCGATCCGGGAAGGATCTGCAGCGTCGTCACGCCGCCATTGACCAGCGCCCGGCTGAATCCGGGGTCCTGCGGCCAGACGCTGTGTTCGGCCCATACTTCCGGACGCACCGGCGACGTCGCCTCATTGCCGTCGGACAGCGAAGAGACGCCCGGCGACGGATAATCGCCAAGATGGCTGTGCACGTCGATGATCCCCGGCGTCACATACTTGCCGGTCCCATCGATCACGACCGCACCGGCCGGGACCATCAGGTTCGGCTCGACCGCCTTGATCACGCCATCGGCGATCAGCACGTCGCCGCGGTCGAGGCGATGGCCGTCGCCGTCGAAGACAGTGGCTCCGCGGATCACCGTCGGAACGCCGGGATAGCGAACATAGGTTGAGGGATAGGGATCCTCGTTGATCGCGATCGGCGGCTCTTTCTTTGGCTTCTCCTGAAACGCAGCGCAGCCCGTTAGTCCGAGCGATGCCGCCAGGGCGGCGGCAAGCCTCACCCTCACTTCACACCGTGCATCAGATATTTGAGCGGCCAGCTCAGCAGGAGGAGGACCACCCCGATGCCGACCGAAATCCAGCCGATCGTGGTGAACACGCCGAGATAGGTATCGAGGCTGACCTTCAGGTTTGTGACCTGCCCGCCGACGGTCTCAACGCTCGCGACCTGGGCAACCGCGCCGGCAACATATTGGGCCACCGAGATCGACAAGAACCAGACGCCCATCATCATGCCAACAATCCTGGCGATCGACAATTTCGTGATCATCGATAGCCCGACGGGCGAAATGCACAGCTCCGCGACCGAGTGGATGAAATACAGGCCGGCGAGCCAGAACAGCCCGACCTGGAAGCCCGAATTGGCGAATTGCGATCCC
>Ga0207657_10003119_pt1 | contig 17716 bp, 17 predicted proteins | sample KBSC33metaG_FD_184316 | JGI IMG/M metagenome (GOLD analysis project Ga0207657, IMG submission 184316) | Corn rhizosphere microbial communities from Kellogg Biological Station, Michigan, USA - KBS C3-3 metaG (SPAdes) (version 2) | ecosystem: Host-associated > Plants > Roots > Rhizosphere > Soil ... | reverse complement strand
ATGCGGCCGAAGTGGTCGCGGTCGGGGAACACGTCGTCCTGGTTCGGCAGGTTGGCGCCGCCCGAGTCGACGAGGTAGATGCAGGGCAGGTTGTTCTGCTCGGCGATCTCCTGCGCGCGCAAATGCTTCTTGACCGTCATCGGGTAGTACGTGCCGCCCTTGACGGTGGCATCGTTACAGACGATCACGCATTCCTGGCCCGCGACGCGGCCGATGCCCGTGATGATGCCCGCGGCGGGCGCCGCATCGTCATACATCGCGTACGCGGCCATCTGGGAGAACTCGAGGAACGGGGTGCCCGGATCGAGCAGCATCTGCACGCGGTCGCGCGGCAGCAGCTTGCCGCGCGCGACGTGCTTGGCACACGCGGCTTCGCCGCCACCCTTCGCGACCTGCGCCACCTTGGCGCGCAAGTCGTCGACGAGGGTTTGCATGGCGGCGGCGTTGGCTTTGAAATCTTCGCTGCGCGGGTTGAGTTTCGTGTCGATCTGGGGCATCGGGTCCTGTCTCCTGCTGGTCGCGGCTCGTGGCGCGGTTTTATTCAGGGAAACTGCCGTCCACATAGAACCATCGCATCTTGCCGCCCACGGCCGGGTCCGGCTCGCGCACGAACCGGCTGACTTCATGCAAGCGGTGCGCGCGGCCATGGACCCGGAAGCGGGCGACGAATTCGACGGTATCCTCGTTAGGATTGTCCGGCAGGTCTGCTTTACGTTGACGTAAACGTAAAGCAGATTTTATCTCAAGTCCGAGCCACTGAACCTTTTGGTTCGGGTCGATGATCGGATCCGCCGGCAGGGTACTCGGATGCCAAGTGGCGCGCAGGTAAGCCTCGTCCCGCATCACGAAGGCCGTGTAGCGGGATCGCATCAGCGCTTCGGCCGTCGGCGGCAGCTCCGCGCCGGCGATGAAGGGGCCGCAGCAGCGCATGATCGACGGGCCGCCGCACGGACAGGGAAGAGGCTTCGCAGGAGTAGACATGCCGGCAATTATCCGCCATTTCGCGTCCCAAGGTGAGCGGCGCTGTCGTGCAGGATGACGGCAGATGGCGGAGCGTTAATGCATCTGCCCAGATCTTTTGCCGAAAATAAATGAACTGCCCATTAAATGGGCGGAGAAATTTTTTGTATCGTCGTGCCCGGGACGGCTGTTCCATAACATTTCCATGTCGTTGCGCCGAAAAGTGATGCAAGAATGGCACAACGGGTGTTCCAGATTATATAAAATGCCACATCGGCAATATATTCAGACCTGAAGGAGACGCCATGTCAGCAATCCAGAGGATCGTCGTCGCAGCCGCCATGCTGGGCGCGATGGCCACGGCCGTGGCGGCCGAGGTCACCGTCGACAGCAAGACGCCACAGGGCGCGCAGCCGCGCTTCTTCGAGCGGGTGCAGGCGGGCGCGCTGGCCGACGCCGTCGCGCACCGCGGCCAGCCCGTCGACGTCAAACCGGGCCAATACGTGCTGCGCGTGCCCTGCGACAGCATGAAGCCGGGCAGTTTCGTCGATATCACCGTCATCATCGACGACGGCAGCAAGACGCGGTTGCGGCTGGAGGAGTGCGGGGTGCAGGTCGAGAGTCAGTGAGCGCGACCGGTCCGGCGCAGTCTGCGGACTGTCCAGGGTCAGTTGGACACAGCCTGGCGCGCCAAGCCATTCCTGATTGTCACTGTGGAAAGCCGCGGCTCCTTTGCCCGGATCAATGCCATGTCTTTCGCGTACTCATCGACTACCTCAACGCTCTTTCTCACCGGTTCGTAGCCGCCGCGGCTGAGTTCCGCCAGGGTCAGCATCTGCACGCTGCCCGCATAGGTCACTTCGCCTTCCCGCACCTCGAACACCGGTTCTTCTTTCTTTGGTCGCACGGATTCCTGGTGGCTCATCGGCCCCACTAACAGCGTGTTCAGGTAATACTTGCCCGGCTTGACCGGGGTGAGGAAAGCCATGTAGCCGCGGTCGGCCTTTCCCGGTTGATCCGGATTCACCCAGGAGGCGCGCGTCTCGCCCCGAGGCTGCACCACGAAAGCCGAACCGTCCGAGCCGCGCACCGGCGAGTAGAAGGCCATCGTGGTTCCAACGCTCATCACGGCGATCGGTTGGTCGGTTCTGTACAGGCGGCTGCGCTCGATCAGAGTCGTAGCCACCAGGCCGTAGCCCGGCTTCATCAGCGGCACGCTCGTATCGTCGAGGCGTCGCGCCGGTCCACCCGTCTCGCAGGCGCTCAGGCAGAGCACGACGGTGGACAGCGCTAACGAACGGGCGAAAGTGGATAAACGCATGGACGGCTCCTTGTGATGGTGTCGGTATGGGGCTGCCTGCCGTGTCATGCGTGGCATGGCTGTCCGATGGCAAAAAGTCGACGGGAATTGTAAGCGAAAACGAATATAACTTGCGCACATGCAACAGTGCGGCGTGGCCGGCCGTGATACTTCGTGATTTTTCCTGCGCGGCAATTTGCTATGCTGAGTTGAATGGCGTCAGATCGTCGAAAGCATGTCGAGCCGTTTCGTCAGGTGGACTCAATTATTTAGATCATGAAAAAAATCCTCGTTTTGTTCGCCCTGCTGTTTGCAACGTTTTCCGCGCACGCGAGCATGATTTGGCGCGCGGTGGCCGTCGATGCCGCTCAGTTCGCGCAAATCGAAAAGAATCCGGACATGCTTGCACGCATGCTTTTTTCCAAGAGTGGACAAACGATCTCCCTGGATAAGGACTGGCACGGCATTCATTATTTACTGACCGGGACTGCCTGGGATGTCAAAGACGGGGCCGGACAGGCCATTCTCGGCGGCGAAGAGTTCGGGGAAGACATGGGTTATGGGCCGGCCCGCATGCTGACCGCAGCAGAAGTCAAAAACATTGCCGATGCGTTGGCAAAAACGGCGCCCGAAAGTCTCGCCGCCCGCTATGACGTGAACGCCATGACGAAGCTCGATATCTATCCCGACGTTTGGGAACAAGAAGGACCGGGCGCCCTTGCGCCGTTGCTCGGGTCTTATCGCGAACTCGCGGCGTTTTACCGGCGGGCTGCCGACAAGGCGTACATCGTTGTCATCGTCGTTGTGTAAGCCCACGTGACAAGCGGTATCCGATATCAGGGCAAGCTGCTGACGGCGGCAACGCTGTACCTGGCTGCGCAGGCGGCGTTCGCGCACCCGTGCAGCGGTGTGGACCGGTCCCTCAACGAACGGCAGAAAGCGTCGTTCGCGCCGGCATTGGAGAAACACATGCGGGCGCAATTCGATCCGAGCCTGGCGACGCTTATCGTTGTCGAGCGAAACGACGTGCTCGGCATGTTTCGCGCAAAAGGCTGGTACATCGTGTATGCGAACAACCATGCCACCGACGATCCCTATCTGTTCTATTCGACCGATCCGGCCAAGGCGAGCCGTTATGTCGGTGTCTGGAGCGGTTGGGCTGCTGACGACGAAGGACCAGAGATCGAAGCGTGGGTCAGGAAAGAAATGCCGGGTATTCCAAAGGTACTGGCCGAATGCTTTGCCTGGTACGTCACGCGCGGCCTGAACGAATAACTCGCTCATGTTTTTACACTAAGTTTACGCCGATCAGGCGTAGAGTTTGTTCGTCGAATGAATTAAATATGTCGCGATTTTCGATCCGATCCGGTCGGCGTCGCTTCGTGCATGACCTGCATCTCAAATGAACGAACGAAAAATTCTATTCATCGGTTACGGCGCAATCGCGCAAGCATTGACGCCCGTGCTGTTCGAGCAGTTTCCCGACCTGAAACGGCGCAACGTCAGCGCGATCAATGCGGACGCGCGCGGTGCCGCGGTCGCCCGCGAATACGGCATCGACCTGACGATCCGCGCGCTCACGCCCGCGAACCTCGATGCGGTTCTCGATCATCGCCTGGGTGCGGGCGACATCATGCTGAATCTGTCGGTCGACGTGTCGTCGCTCGCGCTGATCGATTGGTGCCAGGCGCGTGACGTCATGTATCTCGACACCTGCGTGGAACCCTGGGCGGGCGGATACGATGCCGACGACAAGCCGCTGGTCGAAACGACCAATTACTGGCTGCGCAAGCAGGCGTTGCGGCGCAAAGGGAAGGGACGGTCCACGTGCGTCATCGCACACGGCGCGAATCCGGGTCTCGTGTCGCATTTCGTCAAGATGGCGCTGGCCCGACTGGCCGCCACGCATGCGCTCAATGCGGACATGCCCAGCGCCGCATTGGCACGCGCACTCGGCATCAAGACGGTCCACATCACGGAGCGCGATACTCAGGCCGACAATCTGCCATTGCAGTCGGGTGAATTCGCCAATACGTGGTCCGTCGACGGCCTGTTGGCGGAAGCGAGGCAGCATGCCGAACTCTCGTGGGGAACCCATGAGGCGTATCTGCCTGCCGGCGCCCGGCGCCACGACGAGACCGCCGCTGCGGGCCTGATGCTCGACACCTCCGGCGCGAGGACGAAAGTCGTGTCGTGGACGCCATCGGTCGGGGAACAGGACGCATATCTGATCACGCACCACGAGGCGCTGTCGATCGGCGATCTGTTGACCGAATTCGCAGTCGACGGCACGGCCATTTATCGCCCGACCGTGTATTACGCCTATCGCCCGACGCTCAAAACCTGCGAGAGCCTGTGCCGCTGGGCCCATCACGATTTCGCGCCGCCGGCCGTGAAGACGATCCTGCGCGACGAACTCGCCAGCGGTGCCGATGAACTCGGCGTCCTGCTCATTCACGAACGGGGCGCTGACTGGTTCGGGTCGGTGCTGTCGCTCGCGCAGGCGCGTCGAATCGCACCATTCAACAGCGCGACGACGCTGCAGGTCGTCGGCGGCATCGTCGGGGCCCTCAAGTGGATGACGCGCAATCCGCATGAAGGCGTGGTGGAAGCGGAGGACATGGATTCCGAATACGTCATGCGAGCCGCGCAGCCCTTTCTCGGCGAGGTATTTGGAACGCACACGAACTGGAAGCCAAGCGGCGCGCACAGCTTGCAGACAGTCGATTTTTTGAGACCGGAATGAAACGATCACAACACGTACCCCTGATCCTGCTCGGGGCGCTCGCGTCGCTCGCGGGCTGCAGCAGGTCCAGCAACATCCCCGACTCCGCGCTGCAAAACTCCTATGCCAATGCGAATGACTGCCGCAAGGATTGGGGCGACGGTAATTGGTGCAATTCGACGTCGAGCGGCCACGCCGGTACCGTGTTTGTCGGTCCGCGCTATTACTGGGATCGCGATGCCGGCCGTCCGATGGTCATCGAAAACGGTACGGCGCGTGAATTGACGACCGGAGACGCCAGCCGCGGCGGGCCGTCGCATGCGACGTCCGTCGATTCGGTACCGGTGGCGCGCGGCGGTTTCGGTTCGACCGCGCATGGCGGCGAAGGCGGTCATGGCGGTGGTGGCGAAGGCGGTCATGGCGGCGGATCGGGAGGCGGCTGATATGGAACGATTACTTGTCCAACCGCGCCCCGATCACGCGGCAAAGCTCGAGGCTATCGGATTGTCGTTCCACGGCTGGGACGATTACTGGTGTGAGGAGGTCTGCTATCGCTTTTCGGCTGCGGAGATCGACCTGCTCGAAGCGCGTACCGCCGAATTGCACGCGATGTGCATCGAGGCCGTGGCGCACGTCATCCGCAATCGCCGCCTGGGCGAACTGGGGATTCCCGCCGCCTATTGGCAAGCGATCGAGACATCGTTCGCCGCGCGTGAGTTCAGCCTGTACGGGCGTTTCGACCTGGCCTACGACGGCAAGAGCGAGCCCAAGCTGCTGGAATATAACGCCGACACGCCCACGTCGCTGCTCGAATCGGCCGTCGCGCAATGGTATTGGATGACGGAGAAATTCCCGGGGCACGATCAATTCAATTCGCTGCACGAGCGGCTCGTCGCACGCTGGAAGCAGACGCGCAGCGAGGATGGCCGCATCTATTTCGCGTCGCTGGCCGGGAACGAGGAGGACTGGGTCTGCGTGCACTACCTGATGGACACGGCCAGGCAGGCGGGCTTCGACGTGCGGCATATCGACGTCGAAAAGCTCGGCTGGCACGCGGGCCTGGGCATGTTCGTGGACGAGAACGACAAGCCCATTCACACGCTCTTCAAGCTCTACCCGTGGGAATGGATGATGCGCGAGGAATTCGGTCCGATGACGGTCGGATGCCGTACGCGTTTCATCGAGCCGGTATGGAAATCGGTGCTGTCCTGCAAAGCGATCCTGCCGATTCTGTGGGAGCTGTATCCGGGCCATCCGAATCTGCTGCCCGCGTTTTTCGAACCCGGACGTCTAGCGTCGTATGCAAGAAAGCCGTTCTTTTCGCGCGAGGGCGCCAACATCGTTCTCGTCGAGGAGGGCAAGGTCATCGCGGAAGACGACGGGCCTTATGGCCGCGAGCAGTGCATCTACCAGCAATTGCACAGGCTTCCCGATTTCGACGGCTGCTACCCCGTCATCGGATCGTGGATCGTCGGCGATCAACCGGCTGGCATCTGCCTGCGCGAAGACGCGCTGCTCGTGACCACCAATATGAGCCATTTCGTGCCCCACTATATCGAGTGATCCTATGAACCGTTTCCTTGGCTTCGCGGCATTGACAGGGTTGGTGCTGTCCGCCATTGCGCATGTCTGTGCCTTGGCAGGCATCGACGTGGCGGAACGTGTCCCGTCCGTCTGGCTCCTGCATGTCGGGATATTCCTCGTGTTCTTCCCGTTCGTTTTCTCCAGCCGGAAGATACTCGGCAAGCGACCCTCGCTTGCGGACATGCGGGCATTGGTACCTGGCCGGGTGTTCGCCGTTGGCCTGGCCATTTTCATCTACGCGATCATCAACTTCATGCTGTTCGCCGCAGCGACGCAAGGCGGTAATCCGGCCATCGAAGCGGGACAGTACGTGCTGAAAAATCATGGGCGGCTCGTTCGAGAACTCAGCTTTGCCGAGTACGAGGGGCTGCGGGCAAATGAATTGCGCGGTTTCTCCGGACACTGGTTGTTTTTCTATTTCGTGCCGTTCGCCTACTTCATGTTCGGGAAAAGACCCGTGTGACAGTCCGTGATTTTTTCGGTCGAACAAACTGCTATGCTGATTCGCTCACTTAAGTATTGACAAAGACAAACCTGAAATCGACGACCCATTTCATGAAACGACCATTTATTCGCTGTGCATTATTCCTCATTTCATCCTTGATCATCTGCTCCGGTGCGACGGCACGGGAACTGCCCGGCAAGCACGACTCGCTGCATTCGGCCGTCCTGAAAGAAGATCGAGCGTTCCAGGTGCTGTTGCCGGAAAACTTCGACCCGGGACAAAAATACGACGTGCTGTACATCCTGGATGGCGACGGCAATTTGAACACCATCTCGGACATCCAGCAATTTGCGCAGAACGAGACTTTCATGCCTCCGGTCATCATGGTGGCCGTGTTCAACACCAATCGCGACCGCGACATGACGCCTACCCATGTCGATCAGCTCCCCGGCTCGGGCGGGGCGGACAAGTTTCTGTCTTTTTTGAAGAATGAACTGGTCCCGTATATCAATAAAAAATATCCTGTCAGCGGCACTAATCTATTGTACGGGCACTCGCTGACCGGCCTGTTTTCCGTCTACGCATTTCTCGCCGAGCCACAGCTCTTCAATTATTACCTGGCCGTCGACCCGAGCCTGTGGTGGGACAGCAATTATGTCGACAAACTTGCTGCTGACAAGTTGAACGCGTCGCTGGGTAAAGGCAAGGCCCTGTTCATCGGCGGGCGCGACGACGCGGGGCTCAAGCAGATGGGCATTACCGACATGGACGCCGTGTTGAAGAGCAAGGCGCCCAGGGATTTGAACTGGAAAATCGTCGGCTATCCGGATGAGCATCATGGCTCCCTGCGGCTGAAAAGTGTCTACGACGGACTGAAATTCTTCTACAACGGCTATAGCTCAGCGCCCATCGTGTTTCACCCGATGAGCGGCATCGTCCTGAAGGATACGCCCTATAAAGTCTATTATTTTGGACAATCGCAGGTGCGTTACACGGTCGACGGCAGCGAGCCTACCCAGTCATCGACGCAAATGTTACCTAGCAATAGCTTGATGAATAACGTCAAGCTGACCGTGAAGAACCTGAGTCGCGCCGACCGGTTCAACAAGTCGACGGTGGGCGAATTCAAGATTGGAAATGCGTTACCGGCAATCGAAAAGCCGAAAAACGTCACGCCGGGGGGCCTCAATTACACCTATTACGAGGGACACTGGGATGCGTTACCGGATTTCCGCAAACTGAAGCCTGTCCATTCCGGAATCGCCGACAAGGAATTTAACCTTGGTAAGTTGCCGCGCTTAAACGATTTCGGGCTGCTGATGGAAGGTTATCTCGAGATTCAACAGGCGGGCCATTATATTATCCTGCTGGACTCGGACGATGGCGCCAAATTGTACTTGGGAGACCATCTGCTGATCGATTACGACGGCCTCCACGGCAATGGCAAGCCGAAAACCTATCTGGTTCCCCTGGAAAAAGGTTTTTATCCCGTTCGACTGGAGTATTTCCAGCAAGGCGGTGGCTCCCAGCTCATGGTGATGTACGTGCCGCCCGGCGAGGAACAACCGCGGCCGGTTCCGCTCGAGCTCCAGTACAGCAAGCATTGAGCTATGCTGCGCCCAGCGTCAGCCCATCCAGCGCAAACGGCGGCGCCTTCCCGCGCATCAGGTCGGCCAGCAGGCTCGCCGTCCCGCACGCGAACGTGAACCCGAGCGGCCCGTGGCCCACGTTCAGCCACAGGTTCGCGTACGGCGTCGCGCCGATGATGGGGGCGCTGTTCGGCGTCGCCGGGCGCAGGCCGGCCCATGGCGTGATGCGCGTGTAGTCGGCAGCGCGCGGCATCGCTTCCTTCACCTGGCGCGTGAGGCTGTCCAGGCGCTTCGGGTTCAGGCTCAGGTCTTCGCCGACCATGTCGACCATCGCCGCCACGCGCAGCTTGTCGCCGATGCGCGCGTACAGGACTTTCCGTTCGAAGTCGGTGACGCTGATCTCCGGCGCCACGTCGTCCTGGCGGATGGGTGCCGTCAGGCTGTAGCCTTTCAGCGGGTAGATCGGCAACGAGATGCCGGCCGACTCGCCCAGCGCGCGGCTCTGCATGCCGGCGGCCAGCACGTATGCGTCGGCCGCGAGCGGACCGGCCGACGTCTGCAACCCGGTGACGCGGCCCTCTGAAGTCACGAAGCGCTGCGCCTCGCCGTGAACGAACCCTTCGAAACGGGCATGCGCGCCGATGCGTTCGGCCAGCGCCACGCAGAAGGCGTAGCAATCGGCGACGGCCTCGCCGCCGTTGTAGATGCCGCCCGCGAGCTTGTCTTCCAGCGCGGCCAGCGCGGGCTCGTGCGCGACGCACGTGGCGGCATCCCACACCTGGCGCGTGCCCGCCGTGTCCGGCTTGGCCGTGGCTGCGTCGAATGCGGCGCGCGTGCGGTAGACGACGAGCTTGCCCGCATCGCGCCATTGAAACGCGTCCAGCGGGACGGCCGGCGCCAGCGCCGCCATCGCGCGCCGCGACAGCTCGCCCAGCTCCAGCAGTTTATGGGTCGTCTTGCGGTTCAGGTCGGCGCGGCAGTTGGCGAGGAAGGCGGCGAGCCAGCGCCATTGGTGCGGATCGAGTTGCGGCCGGAAGCGCAGCGGACCGTGTTCCTGGAACAGCCACGTCAACGCCTTCAGCGGCACGCCCGCATCGGCCAGCGGCGACACGTAGCGATAGCTCAGCTGCCCGCCATTGCCGTAGCTCGTGCCCGTGCCGACACCCGGTGCGCGTTCCAGCAGCGTGACCCGGTAGCCGGCCTCGAGCAGCCACCACGCCGAGGTCAGGCCGACCACGCCGCCGCCGATGACGATTACTTGTTGCATCCGTGCCCGCTCTTGATCATAGACATGCAGCGAAGCTTAAGGGGCCGCCCCTGCGCTCGGCCAATGAATCTAGAGCGGCTGGGCATAACCCGTGTTCATGTTACGGCGTGTTCGTACAGCGCCGTCAGGATGCGCTCCTGGAAGCGCGCCAGTGACGAGTATCGGCCCTTGTTGGCCGGCGCGAACGGATCCGTCGAGGTGCCGCCCACCAGCGCGATCATGCCGTTCTTGCGTTGCCGGTCCAGCACGAACACGGACATCAGCCCGTACGCGTCGCCCAGGTGCCCGACCGCAGGGAAGCCGCCCCGTTCCACCAGGCGCGTGCCCCCTTCGTCCGGGAATTGCTCGTTGCCGAGGCCCCAGCAGTGGAACAGGCCGTCCGCCGTGTCGCCGTTGCGCCCGTCGTACGTCCATTGTCGGCTGAACATCAGGTCCAGCGTCGCCGGCTTCAGCAGATGCGGCCCATCACCCATCAGCATGCGCATGACGACCCCCATGTCGCGCGCACTGATGCGCAGGCCGCCGGTCGGGCTGAACGGCGTGGCGTTCGTGCCGACGACATAGCGGTCGATTGCAGAAGGCGCCTTGACGCTGTAGTCGTCGGCCTGGGCGATCCACGGGCCGGCCGGGTCCCACACTTCCGTGTCCACGGTGCGCTTGCGGTACAAGGTTGCCAGGTTCGCGAGCGCCGCCGGTGGCAGTTCTGCCGGCAAATAGCCCGCTTGCAGGCCCAGCGGTTCGATGAGGAGGCGCCGCATCAGGCGGTCGAAGCGTTCGCCCGTCACTCTCTCCATCACGGTGCCGATCACGCCCCAGCCGAGGTTGCAGTACGTGAAAAACGCGCCAGGGCCGGCGTTCGTCGCGAACATCTTCGCATCGATGACGTCTTTCAGTGCGACCTCCGCGCCCCACGAATAGCCGGCGTCGTCGCGCAGCGAAGACGTGTGCGTGAGCAGGTGGCGCAAGGTGATCGCCTGGTCGGGGAAGTGCGGATTGCGCAACGTGAAGCCGAGGTAGCCGGACACGTCGGCATCGAGTGCGGCCTTGCCGTCTTCGTATAAACGCAGCAGGCCCAGCGTCGTCATCAGCTTGGAGATCGACGCGATGCGGAAGAGCGTACCTGGGCTGACAGGCTTGTCCGGCAGCCCGTCGTGGCCGATGAAGCGGCGGCCGAACTGGCCGGCGTAGCTGACCCGGCCCGCGCGGATCGCCAACACGGACAGGCTCGCCAGCTCGCAGGCCGGATCGGCGGCGATGGTGCGCAGTTCCGCATCCAGCGCGGGGATGCGCCGGCGCGACGGCGTCGCCAGCAGCGGGCCGGTGGCGCCCAGCAAGGCCATGCCCAGCAGATGGCGTCGGTGTCTGTTCATCGTCACCCCCGTGTCGTCGATATGCAGGCGAGAATACGGGCTCGGCGGTTGCCGCGCAAATGCATGGACGTCAACCCCGCATAACTTTTCGGAATGACAACGGCCGATCCTTTCATGACAGGCCCGGCGGCATTGGTATTACACTGGTCAGGCCCGCCGACTCGAACAACAACGCGATGCTCAACACCGAAACCCCCGACCCACAACACGCGTCCCTCGATCAATATCCCACGGCCGAGCTGGTGAACGTGCTCGTCGATGACCAGTTCAACGCCGTCAATGCCGTCCGCGCGGCCGGGCCCCGCATCGCCGCGGCCGTCGCCGCCGCGCTGCCGCGGATGGAGCAGGGCGGACGCCTCGTGTACGTGGGTGCGGGCACGTCGGGCCGGCTCGGTGTGCTGGACAGCGTCGAACTGTACCCGACGTTTTCCTGGCCGCACGAGCGCGCCGTCGCGCTGCTGGCGGGCGGCACGGACGCGATGTTCGTCGCCGTCGAAGGCGCCGAGGACGATGCGGAACAGGGCGCAGCGGACGTGCGCGGCGCGCACGTGGGCGCGAACGACGTCGTGCTCGCGCTCGCCGCGTCGGGCGCGACGCCGTATGTGCTGGGCGCCCTGCGCGCCGCGCGCGCGGCCGGGGCGCTGACGATCGGCTTTGCCAACAATCCGGACGCGCCCGTCGCGAACGAAGCGGAAATCGGCATCACCCTGGACACGGGCCCGGAAGCCATCTCCGGCAGCACCCGGCTGAAGGCGGGCACGTCGCAGAAGATCGCGCTGAACACATTCTCCAGCGCATTGATGGTGCGTCTGAACAAGGTTTATGGCAACCTGATGGTAGACTTGAAGGCGACCAACGCCAAGCTGGTCCGCCGCGCCATCCACCTGACGTCGTTCGCGACGGGGGCGGGCGAAGAGGCGGCCGAGGCGGTGCTGGCGCAGTGCGACTTCCACGTCAAGGTCGCGATCGTGGCCTTGTCCAAGAACATCCCTGTCGAGCAGGCGCGCGCCCTGCTGGAGAGCGCGCGCGGCAGCGTGCGCGCCGCCCTGGCCGGCTGACGCGGCCCGGGCCCTCCCGCAACGCCGCCGGGCCCGACGACGAAAGAACATGCAGACTACGCAATCCAAGACCCCGTGGCTGTGGGTGCCCTCGTTGTATTTCGGCCAGGCGCTGCCCTACATCGTCGCCAACTACCTGTCCGTCGTCATGTACAAGGACATGGGCCTGTCCAACGGCGACATCGCCTTCTACACGAGCCTGTTGTACCTGCCGTGGGTGATCAAGCCGCTGTGGTCGCCCATCGTCGACCTGGTCGGCACGAAGCGAGGCTGGACCGTGTCGCTGCAGCTCGTGCTGGCCGCGTCGCTGGGTGCCGTCGGTGCCACCTTGCACCTGCCGTCGTTCTTCATGATCAGCCTGGGCGTCATGTGGATCATGGCGTTCGCGTCCGCCACGCACGACATCGCCGCCGACGGCTTCTACATGCTGGGCCTGCGCCAGAAGGAGCAGGCCGCGTTCGTCGGCGTGCGCTCGACCTTCTATCGCCTCGCCACGTTGGCCGCGCAAGGACCGCTCGTGATCGCGGCCGGCCACCTGTCGACGTCGCTGGGCGACGTGCACCAGGCCTGGGCCATCGTGTTGTTCGTGCTGTGCGCGCTGTTCTTCGCGTTCTTCGCCTGGCACCAGGCCGTGCTGCCGCGCCCGGACGCCGACCACAAGGCGGCGGAGGGCACCAATCCTGTCGCCAGCTTTTTCGCCACGTTCGGCAGCTTCTTCCGCAAGCGCGACATCTGGCTGATCCTCGGTTTTATTTTGACGTTCCGCCTGGGCGAAGCGCAGCTGCTGAAACTCGTGGCGCCGTTCCTCAAGGACCCCGTCAGCGCGGGCGGCCTGGGTCTCTCGACCGAGCAATACGGCACCGCGTACGGCACCATCGGCATCATCGCGCTCACGATCGGCGGCCTGTTCGGCGGCTGGCTGATCTCGCGCCTGGGCCTCAAGCGCTGCCTGTGGCTGATGGTGTTCGCCGTGCACTTGCCGGACCTCGTGTTCGTGTACCTGTCCTCGGTGCAGCCGCAGAGCCTGGGCGTCATCTCGGGCTTCATCGCCATCGAGCAGTTCGGCTACGGCTTCGGCTTCACCGCCATGATGATGTACATGATCATGGTGGCGGACGGGCCGTACAAGACGGCGCACTACGCGATCTGCACGGGTCTGATGGCGCTGGGGATGATGGTGCCGGGCATGTGGAGCGGCAAGCTGCAGGAGATGATCGGCTACCAGCATTTCTTCGTCTGGACGTTCCTGTCGACGATCCCCGCGTTCGCGATGGCCGCGCTGGTCAAAATCGATCCGGACTTCGGGAAGAAGTGAGCACACAGCCGGCCCGCCTCGTCTCGCTGGACGCCTTCCGCGGCTTTACCATCGCCGCGATGGTGCTGGTGAATAATCCTGGCGACTGGGGCCATTTGTACGGGCCGCTGGAGCACGCGAAGTGGAACGGCTGGACGTTCACCGACTGCATCTTCCCCTTTTTCCTGTTCATCGCCGGCGTCGCGATGGCCTTGTCGCTGGGGCGCCTCGCCGCCGCCGGCGCCGACAGGCCGCGCCTGCTCGCCAAGCTGGCGAAGCGGGCGATGCTGATCTTCCTGATCGGCTTCCTGCTGAACTACATGCCGTATTTCCATCTCGACAAAGTGCGCATTCCCGGCGTGCTGCAGCGGATCGCGCTGTGCACCCTGCTGGCCGCGCCCATCGTCGTGTACTGCGGCTGGCGCATGCAGCTGGTGGTCATCGCGGCCCTGCTGTCGTTGTACACCGTGCTGATGCTGACCGTGCCCGTGCCGGGCATCGGCGCAGGCGTGCTGGAACCCGGGCAGGACTTCGGCGCGTGGGTCGACCGCACGCTGCTGGGCAAGCATTTGTGGGTGCAATCGAAAACGTGGGACCCGGAAGGCATCGTGTCCACGTTGCCCGCGCTGTGCAGCCAGCTGTTCGGCGTGCTGGCCGGGCGCTGGCTTGCCTCGGGCGTCGACCGCGGCCGGCAAGTGGCGGGATTGATCGTCGCCGGCATCGCGTGCGTCGCGGTTGGCATGTTTCTCGATATCATCCTCATGCCGATCAATAAAAGCCTGTGGACGCCGTCGTACTGCTTCCTGATGACGGGCCTCGCGTGCCTCGCGTTTTCCGCGTTTTACTGGCCGCTCGACGTCAGCCCGTCTTTACGCATACGGTCGATTGCGGCGCGCTGGACACGTCCTTTCGTCATCTACGGCATGAACGCACTGTTCATCTTTGCGTTTTCCGGATTTGTGGCGAAAATGCTGGGCTATGTAAAATTCGCGCAGCCGGACGGCAGCCTGCGCACGCTGGGCCAGACGTTGTATGCACCGATCGCCGCGTTGCCGCTCGGTGCCGTCAATACGTCGCTGCTGCATGCCGTGTTGTTCGATGCGTGCATGTTCCTGATCGCGTGGGGCATGTGGCGCAAGAAGTGGTTCGTAAAAGTCTAGGAGTTGGTGTTGCAACCTGATCAGAAACGACGCGCGTTCGCGTTCGCGGGAGTTGCCGGTGCGCTGGCGGCGGGCGGCCTCATGTCGGGCTGCAGCTCGACGCCGCCGTTGGTGGCCAATGCGCCCGCCGGCGACCAGCCGCCGCCGGCGCCGCGCGAATTCCGCGCCGCCTGGGTGTCGACCGTCGCCAACATCGACTGGCCCAGCAAGCCGAACCTCCCGGCCGAGAAGCAGCAGGCGGAAGCCATCGCCATCCTCGACCGCGCCAAGGCGCTGAACCTGAACGCGATCGTGCTGCAGGTGCGCCCCGCCGCGGATGCCATCTATCCGTCGAAGCTGGAACCGTGGTCGGAATACCTGACGGGCGCGCAGGGCCAGCCGCCGCAGCCGTGGTACGACCCGCTGAAATTCTGGGTCACGCAGGCGCACGCGCGCGGGCTCGAGCTGCACGCGTGGTTCAACCCGTACCGTGCCCGCCACAACGGCGCGAAGTCGCCGGCCGCGGCGAACCACATCACGCGCACGAATCCGGCGGCCGTCAAAAGCTACGGCAAATACCTGTGGATGGACCCGGGCGAGGACGCCGCCGTCAAGCAGACGCTCGACGTCGTGCTGGACGTCGTGCGCCGCTACGACATCGACGGCGTCCACATCGACGATTATTTTTATCCGTACCCGATCGAAGCGACGGGCGCGGAGGCAGCGGCGCTGGACGGAAAGCCCGCGAAGGCCGAGCTCGACTTCCCGGACGACGCGTCGTGGCAGCGCTACGTCGCGGGCGGCGGACGGCTCGACCGCGCATCGTGGCGGCGCCAGAACGTCAATGGGCTGATCGAGGCGCTGTACGAAGGCATCCACCGCGAGAAGAGCTGGGTGCGCTTCGGCATCAGCCCCTTCGGCCTGGGCCGCCCGGACCGCCGCCCGGCAGGCATCGTCGGTTTTTCGCAGTACGACAAGCTGTACGCGGACGCCGAGACGTGGCTGCAGAACGGCTGGCTCGATTATTTTTCGCCGCAACTGTACTGGGGCATCCGCCAGCCGGGCCAGGCCTACGACGTGCTGCTCGATTACTGGCTGACGCAGAACCCGAAGTCGCGCCACGTGTGGCCGGGCCTGTTCACGAGCCGCATCGGCGCGCCGACCAAGGACTTTCCGCCGCAGGAAATCCTCGACCAGATCGACCACACGCGCACGCGTCCGCACGCGGGCGGGCACGTCCACTTCAGCATGGCCGCGCTGATGGAAAACCGCAAGGGCATCAGCGACCAGCTGCGCACCGTGTCGTATGCCGTTCCGGCCCTCGTGCCGGCCACGCCATGGCTCGGCAACGAGACGCCCGGTGCGCCGACCGTCACCGCGGTCCGCAAAGGCACCGCCGTGTCGTTGAAGCTGACGGCCGGCAAGGCGAACGCGACGTACGCGATCTGGGCGCGCTTCGGCAACCAGTGGCGCTTCGCCGTCGCGCCCGCGTCGCGCGTGGATTGCACCGTGCCGGACGATGCGAAGCTGGGCGTGGCCGACGCCATCGTCGTCAGCGCCGTCGACCGCCTGGGCAACGAAAGCGCCCGTGTAGAAGCGTGGCGTAAGGCATAACCTGTGGTCATGCATTGCATGTCAGCATTCATTCGCCCAAGGCCGGCCTGACGGCGTACACTGGCGGATGATCATGATCGATTCGCAACCCGAACCAGAACCGCCGAGCCCGCAACCCGCCGGGCTGGGCCTCGGCATCGACGCCGGCGGCACCGAAACGCGCTGGGCCCTCGCGGCGCCCGGCGGCGCCATCGTCGCGGAAGGCCGCGTCGCGGGCCTGTCCGCCCTGCAGATGGGCACGCCGCAAGGCCGCGATGCCGTCCGCGCCACCTTCGCGCAACTGGCCGCCGACGCGCTCGTGCACGGCGTGCCGGGCCGCGTGCACGCCGGCCTCACGGGCTTCGGCGGCGACAGCGAACTGCTGCAGCGCTGGCTCGCCGACGACCTGCACGTCGACCCCGCACACATCCAGTTTTGCAGCGACATGGAAATCGCCTACCGCGCCAGCTTCCAGCCGGGCCAGGGCTATCTCGTGTACGCGGGCACGGGTTCCATCGGCGCGTTCGTCGACGCGGACGGCCAGTTCCATCGCGCGGGCGGGCGCGGCGTCGTGCTGGACGACGGCGGCGGCGGCTTCTGGATCGCAAAGGAAGCGCTGCGCCACGTCTGGCGCAACGAGGACGAACGTCCGGGCAGCTGGCGGTCGTCGCCGATGGCGCGCGCCGTGCTCGACTACGTCGGCGGTGACGACTGGGCGTATTCGCGCCAGTTCATCTACGGCCAGGAACGGGGCGCCGTCGGCAAGCTGGCGCTGGCCGTCGCGGCGACGGCGGACCGCGACCCCGTCGCGGCAAGCATCATGCGCGCGGCCGGCCGCGAGCTGGCACGCCTCGCGCTGGCGCTGACGCGGCGCTTCGGGCCGCGTCCGGTGGCCGTGTCGGGACGCGCGGCCGAGCTGCATCCGGTCATCGTCGACACGATGCGGGCCACCTTGCCCGGCATCACCTTGACCCAGGCCCCAGGCCAGGCCCATCATGCGGCGGCGCGCATGGCGCTCGCTTCCGACCTACTTTATTTCACGACACCGACATGAAAATCTTCGTCGCGACCCTGCTCCTCGCCCTGCTGGCCGGCTGCGCCACGCCGCCGCCCAGCGGACCGCAATACGACCACACGTACACGGCAAAAGGCCAGAGCAGCCGCGCACGCTTCCTCGTGCTGCACTACACCGTCAGCAACCGCGCGGATTCCATCAAGATCCTCACGCAGCAGGAAGTCAGCGCGCACTACCTCGTGACGGACGATCCCGTCCCCGTCATCTACAACCTCGTGGACGAGAAGAACGCGGCCTGGCATGCGGGCAATTCGAGCTGGAAGAATTTCACGCAGCTGAACAACAGCTCGATCGGCATCGAGATCGTCAACCCGGGC
>Ga0207657_10003115_pt1 | contig 17741 bp, 13 predicted proteins | sample KBSC33metaG_FD_184316 | JGI IMG/M metagenome (GOLD analysis project Ga0207657, IMG submission 184316) | Corn rhizosphere microbial communities from Kellogg Biological Station, Michigan, USA - KBS C3-3 metaG (SPAdes) (version 2) | ecosystem: Host-associated > Plants > Roots > Rhizosphere > Soil ... | reverse complement strand
TCAGCTCCTCGTCGAGGAAGACGGGCTTGAACACGAAGATGTCCTGCAGGTGGATGCCGCCGTCGAAGGGGTCGTTCATCACGAAGACGTCCCCAGGGTGCATCCGGTCGCCCCACTTCGCGCGCAGCGTCTCCATCGCGTGCGGCACCGCACCGAGGTGGAACGGAACGGTGACCGCCTGTGCGACCGTCTCGCCGTCGGCGTTGCAGAGCGCCGCCGAGAAGTCCATGCCGTCGCGGACGACCGTCGAGTGCGCGGTGCGGAAGATCGTCGTCGCCATCTCGTCGGCGATCGACGCGAGCGCGTTGCCGACGATCTCCTGCGTGATGGGATCGACGGTGCGCGTGCTCATGCGTGCTCCAGAATGAGCGTCTCGGTCGCGACATCACGACGCACGGTCCAACCGGGACGGACGACGACAGTCGTGTCGTACTCGTCGATCAACATCGGCCCGGGCTCGGGGCTCTCGCCGACGGAGCCGCGCGTGCGAACGGGCAGCTCGCCGAGCACCGTCTCGCGCGTCGCGCTGCGGACGGCGAAGCCGTCGACGAGGCTGAGGCGGTCGACCGCGCTCGAGCGGCCGAGCGCCGCGAGCCGGAGCGCGCGGATCTCGATCGGCGAGCCGTCCTCGCCGCGAATCCCGTACAGCCGCTCGTGCTCGTCCTCGAACGCGGCGATCACGGCTCGCAGGTCGACGGGGTCGCTCACCTCGGTCTCGATCTCCCAGGTCTGCCCGCCGTAGCGAAGCTCCGCCGAGCGGACGAGCTCGACGCCGTCGAGGCCCGCCGCGAGCTCGTCGAAGACCGCGTCGAGCGCCGACGGGTCGACCGTATGCGCGTCGAGGTGGCATGTTCGCACCGCGTGGAACTCGGGCCGCGCGTAGAGCAGCCCCAGCGAGCTGAAGAGCCCGGCGAGCGCGGGCACGAGCACCGTGCGGCAGCCGAGCTCCTCCGCAAGCCCGACCGCGTGCACCGGCCCGGCACCGCCGTACGCGAGGAGCGCGAACTCCCGCGGGTCGCGGCCCTTCTCCGACGAGACGGAGCGGAGCGCGCGCGTCATGCGCGCATTCGCGATCGCGTGGATCCCCGCGGCGACCTCCGTCGTCGAGAGCCCGAGCGGTGCGGCGACGCGCTCGAGCGCCTGCTCGGCCAGCTCACGGGAGACTGTGATCTCGCCGTCGGCGAGCGGCCCCTCCGGGATGGTGCCGAGCCAGACGTTCGCGTCGGTCACGGTCGGCTCCTCGCCGCCGCGCCCGTAACACGCCGGCCCGGGCGCCGCGCCTGCGGAGCGCGGCCCGACCTGGAGGCCGCCCGCCGGGTCGAGCCACGCGAGCGAGCCGCCGCCCGCGCCGACCTCGGCGATGTCGATCGTCGGGATCCGCAGCAACTCGCCCGAGCCGCGCATCAGGCGAGAGCCGGCGGAGAGCGACCCGCCGACCTCGTACTCGCGCCCGCGCGAGACGGCGCCGTTCTCGATCAGCGACGCCTTCGCGGTCGTGCCGCCCATGTCGAAGGTGATGACGTTCGCGAACCCGAGGCGCCGCGCCATCCCGAGCGCGGCGACGACGCCGGCTGCGGGGCCCGACTCGAGCGCGAGCACGGGTCGTTGCTTCGCGTCGTCGGAGGTCATGACGCCGCCGGAGGACTGCATGATCGTCAGCGGTGCGCCGATACCGGCACCATCGAGGCCGTTGCGGATGTCCCCGACGTAGCGCTCCATCAACGGACGCACGTACGCGTTCACGACCGTCGTCGCGGAGCGCTCGTACTCGCGCTGCTCGCGCAGGATCTCGCTCGAGAGCGAGACCGCGACGTCGGGCAGCTCCTCGCGCAGGATCGCGCCGAGCCGCTCCTCGTGGTCCGGGTACAGATACGAGTGGAGAAGGCAGACCGCGACCGACTCGACGCCGGCGTCGCGCAGGCGTGCGGCAACGTCCCGTGCCTCGTCGTCGTCGAGCGGGCGCAGCACGGCTCCGTCGGCGCCCATGCGCTCGCCGATCTCGAAGCGCAGCCGGCGCGGAACAAGCGGCTCGGGCTTGCGCCAGAAGGGCTCGTACATGCGCGGGATCCGCAGGCGCCGCAGCTCGAGCACGTCGCGGAACCCGGCCGTCGTGACGAGCGCGGTCAGCGCGCCGCGGTGCTCGAGCACCGCGTTCGTCGCCACGGTCGTCCCGTGGACGACGCCCTCGACCGGGGTGCCGTTCGTCAGGCCGGCGACCGCCTCGATCACGGCCGCGTCGTAGTTCGGCGGGGTCGAGAGGAGCTTCCGGATCGTCGCGCTCCCGTCGGCGCGCTGGAGGATGACGTCCGTGAACGTGCCGCCGACGTCGGCTCCGATCCTCGCGCTGTTGTCCGTGGCCGTCATTCGAGATACGGTTTGCGATATGAAATCGCAAACCGTGTGCGCTGACCATACACCGGCATGACCGAGGCGCTCAAGAGCGTCGGCCCGATCGCGCGCGACTCCGTCGAGGACCGCGTCGCGCACGCACTGCGCGAGCTGATCGTCAGCGGGCAGCTGCCCGAGGGAACGCCGCTCGTGCAGCGCGAGCTCGCCCAACGGCTCGGTGTCTCGCAGACGCCGATCCGTCTCGGCCTGACCGAGCTTGTGCGCGCGGGCCTCGTCGAGGTTGGCGACACGGGCCGCGCGACGGTGAGCCGGCTGACGCGCGAGGACTTCGAGGAGATCTACGCAGCGCGGCTCGGGCTCGAGGGACTCGCCGCCCGAGTCGGCGCTGCGGCCGTCGGCCCGGCCGAGCTCGCGCGCATGCGCACGCTCCTCACCGAGCTCGAGCGGCTCGCGAAGGAGCAGGACGTCGACGGCTACCTGCGCGCGCGCTGGCAGTTCCACGCCGCGTGCTACGAGGCCGCGGGGCGGCCGCGCCTCGTCGCCGAGGTCGAGCGCCTCTTCCTGCGCGCGGAGCGTTACAACCGGATCGTGCTCTCGAGCCGCGAGCGCTTCCGGCGTTCGATCGGTCACTACCGCCGCTTCTACGAGGCCTGCAAGGCGGGCGACCCGCGCGAGGCGGAGCGGGCGATCCACGAGTCGACGCAGTGGGCGGTCGACATGATCGCGGGGCTCCTGCCCGGCGAGGCCGAGTGAGCACGCCCGCGGCATTTGCGTCGGTCGGCGAGAATCGCGTCGCCGTGCTGCTCGGCTTCGAGCCCGCGTGGCCCGCGGCACATGTGCTCGGCCCCGCATTCACCGCGCAGGGCGCACCGGGCGACAATCTCGCGCTCCACCGCGCCGTGGCCGAGGCCGCGCCGGGCGACGTGATCGTGCTCGCGGTCGGCGGCGAGCGAGGCCGCGCGCACTGCGGCGGCATCGTCGCGACCGCCGCACACGCACGCGGCGTCGCCGGGCTCGTCCTCGACGGTGCGGTTCGCGACCGTGGCGAGCTCGAGGAGATCGGGTTTCCCGTCTTCCATCTCGGTGCGTCGCCGCTGAAGCCCACGAAGGACGGCCCTGCCGAGCTGGGCGTCGCGGTGGAGATCGGCGGCGTGCGGATCGAGCCCGGTGATCTCGTCGTGGCGGATGCCGACGGGATCGTCATCGTCCCGCTCGCGCACGCGGCGGAGCTCGTCACTGCTGCGGCCGCGCTCGAGGCCGGAGAGGGCGAGATCGTCGCGCAGATCGAGGCGGGCAAGACGACGCTCGAGATCTACGGGCTCGGGCCGCGGTGACGCGAGTCGGCGCGGACGTCGGCGGGACGTTCACGGACGTCGTCGTCAGTGACGGCCGGGGGCTGACGTTCACGAAGGTGCTCTCGACGCCGCCCGCGTACGACCGGGCAGTCGTGGACGCGGTGCAGTCGCTCGGCGGTGCGGACGAGGTCGTCCACGGGACGACCGTTGCGACGAACGCGGTGCTCGAGCTGCGCGGCGCGCTGACGGCGGTCGTGACGACGGAGGGCTTCCGCGACGTGCTCGAGCTGCGGCGCATGCGGATGCCGCACCTCTACGACACGTTCTGGGCGAAGCCGCCGCCGCTCGTCGAACGGCGTCTGCGCTTCGAGGTGGCGGAGCGCGTGCTTGCCGACGGCACCGTGCGCACGCCGCTCGACGATGCTGATGCCCGCGCCGTTGCGGCGCAGCTGCGGGACGCCGGCGTGGAGTCGGTCGCGGTCTGCCTGCTGCACGCGCATCTCCATCCAGCGCACGAGCAGCGGCTCGGCGCGATCCTGCGCGAGGAGCTGCCCGGCATCCCCGTCTCGCTCTCTTCGGAGATCCTGCGCGAGCAGCAGGAGTACGAGCGCACGGCGACGACGGTCGTGAACGCGTACGTCCGCCCGTTGATGGCGCGCTACGTCGACGAGCTGCGGCGCGGGCTCGGCGACGCCGAGCTGACGATCATGCAGTCGTCCGGCGGCGTCATGTCCGCCGAAGCCGCGGCGGAACGGCCCGTGTACGCGCTCGAGTCCGGCCCGGCCGCGGGCGTCGTCGCTGCGCGCGCCCTCGCGGAGGCGCTCGGCCACGCGAACGCGATCGCGTTCGACATGGGCGGGACGACGGCGAAGGCGTCGCTGATCGAGAACGGCCGCGTCTCGCGAAGCCAGGAGTACGAGGTCGGGGCGTCGCTCTCCTCGGGCTCACGCCTGCTGCGCGGCTCGGGCGAGCTGATCCGGATCCCGACGATCGACATCGCCGAGGTCGGCGCGGGCGGCGGCTCGATCGCCTGGCTCGACGAGGCGGGCGCGCTCAACGTCGGGCCGCGCAGTGCGGGAGCGTCGCCGGGCCCCGCCTGCTACGGGCTCGGCGGCGAGGAGCCGACGGTCACCGACGCCAACGTCGCGCTCGGCTACATCCCGGAGGGCCGCATCGCCGACGGCGGCATCGAGATCGCGCGCGACCGTGCAGAGGCCGCGCTCGCGCGGATCGGCGCACCTGCGCGCGGCGTTCACGACCTCGCGAACGCGACGATGATGCGCGCGCTCCGGGCGGTCTCGACCGAGAAGGGCCGCGACCCGGGCGACTTCGTGCTGATCGCCTACGGCGGCTCAGGCCCGGTGCACGCCGCCGCGCTCGCCGCGGAGCTGGGGGTGCGGACGGCGATCGTGCCGCCGCTCGCCGGGCTCTTCTCCGCGATCGGGCTCCTGCACGCGCGCGCCGAGTGGCACGACGTCCGCTTCTGCCGGCTCGATGCGCGCCACCCCGACCTCGGCGAGCTGCGCCGGCTCGACGCCGAGATGCGCCGACCGGCCGACGACTGGCAGCGCGTGGCCGACGTGCGCTACCGCGGGCAGAGCTGGAGCGTGCCGATCGACTTTCCCGGCGAGATCGACGCGGCCGGCGTCGCCCAGCTCGTCGAGCGGTTCGAGGCCGAGCACGAGACCCTCTATGGCACGCGGCTCGAGAGCGGGTCGCCGGTCGACATTCGTGCGCTGCGGCTCGTGTCGCTGGGCCCGGAACGGCCCGCCGTGCCGCTGTCCGTCCCGAGCCGCGAAGCAAGCGGCACGCGCCGCGCGGACTTCGGCGACGGGCCGGTCGACGCTCCCGTCCGCTCACGCGACTCGCTCACGGAGCCTGCCGATGGGCCGCTCCTCGTCGACGAGTACGACACGACGGTCGTCGTCCCGCCCGGCTGGGTCGTCCGCCTCGACGCGAGCGGCGCGCTCGTGCTCGACCACGTCGCGGTCGAGGTGAAGACCGCCGCCCACGACGACGCGATCGCGGTGCGGATCGTCGGCAACGCACTCGCGACACTCGCCGACGAGATGGCGACGACGGTCTTCCGCACGGCGCACTCCGCCGTGGTGCGCGACGCGATGGACTTCTCCGCCGCGCTCTGCGCGCCGTCGGGCGAGACGATCGCCCAGGCGGTGACGATCCCACTCCAGCTCGGGTCGATCCCGAACGCGATGAAGACGCTGCTCGAGAAGTTCGGCGACTCGTTCGCGCCGGGCGACGTGTACCTCGTCAACGACCCGTTCGACGGCGCGAGTCACACGCCCGACCTCTTCGTCGTCAAGCCGTCGTTCGCCGGCGGCGCGCTGATCGGCTTCGCGGTCACCGTCGCGCACCACGGCGACGTCGGCGGCCGCGTGCCGGGCACGATCGCGTGCGACAGCACCGAGGTGTTCCAGGAAGGCTTGCGCCTGCCGTGGCTGAAGCTCGTCGACCGCGGCGAGCCGGTCGAGGCGGTGTACGAGATCATCCGCGCGAACGTGCGGATCCCGCACGAGCTGCTCGGCGATCTCGCGTCGCAGGTTGCCGCGTGCACCATCGGCGATCGCGGCCTGCAGGAGCTCGCGGGCCGCTACGAGCGGCTCGGCGCGCACATGGACGGGCTCCTCGACCACACCGAGCGACTGCTGAGGGCCGAGATCGCGAGTTGGCCCGACGGCGTCGCCGAGTTCACCGACTTCATCGGCTCCGACGGCATCGACGTCTGCGACGTGCCGATCACCGTGCGCCTCACCGTGCGGGGCGACGAGCTCACCGCCGACTTCCGCGAGTCGGCGCCGATGGTGCGCGGCTCTCTCAACTGCACACCGTCGTTCGTCGAGGCCGCCGTCTATCACGCCGTGATGGCTGCGTCGTCGATCGACATCCCGCAGACCGGTGGCGCGCTGCGCCCGATCACCGTCGTGACGAAGCCGGGAACGGTCGTGCACGTCGTCATGCCGCACGCGTCGTCGATGCGCGGCGTCGCGGGCTACCGCATCTCCGACGTGATGAACGGCGCGCTGGCGCAGATCGTGCCCAACCGCGTTGCCGCCGCCGGCGAGGGCGGCTCGACGCTCGCCTGGTTCGCGGGCCGTGTCGACGGCGAGCCCTTCGTCTACAACGAGCTCGTGGTGGGGACGTGGGGCGGGCGGCCCGGTCGCGACGGCAACGACGGCCTCGCGAACCCGTGCGCGTCGATCGCGAACGTGCCGATCGAGATCGCAGAGACGGAGTGGCCGATCGTCGTCGAGCGCTACGGCTTCGTCGCCGACTCCGGCGGTGAGGGGCGCTACCGCGGCGGGCTCGCGATCGAGCGGGTGTGGCGGTGCGTCGTGCCGGACACCGCGTTGCACGTTCGCTCCGACCGGCAGGTGCATCGTCCGTACGGTCTCGCCGGCGGGCAGCCGGGCGCCGCGTCGTCGAATCTGATCGTCCGCGCGAACGGCGACCGCGAGCAGCTGCCGCCGATGTTCGCGGCCGTGCTGCAACCCGGCGACGTGTTCCATCATCGGATGGCCGGCGGCGGTGGCTGGGGCGATCCAAGCGAGCGCGATCCCGAGGCCGCCGCCCGCGACGTCGCGAATGAGAAGGTCTCGGCATGAGGATCTCGCGGATCGAGGCGACCCCGCTCGCGATTCCGCTGCGACAAGAGTTCCACTGGGCGAGCGGTGCACAGCACGGTGCGAACCTCGTCCTCTTCTCCGTCCACACCGACGACGGCGTCGTCGGCTACGGCGAGTCGATCTGCGAGGCGCCGGGCGCCGTCGCCGAAGTGGGCCTGCTCATCGCGCGGCAGCTGATCGGCCGGTCGGTCGGCGACGTCGAGGCGATCCTGCGGTCGGTCTGGACGGAGGGTCGCTGGAAGACGACGCCGCAGTTCACGGGCTTCATCGTTGCCGGCATCGAGGGCGCGTGCTGGGACGCGCTCGGCCGCACGCTGGGCGTCCCGTCGCGGCAGTTCTTCGGCGGTCAGGTGCAGGAGGAGCTCGACTACTTCGCCTTCCTGCAGGGGGACGACGCGGACACGCTCGCAGCGCACGCGCGCGAGCTCGCGGGCCACGACGTCTTCTATCTGAAGGTCGGCCGGCCGCGGGACGACGACGCGATCGTCGCCGCCGTGCGCGCGGCGATCGGGCCGGAGCCGCTTCTTCGCATCGATCCGAACGAGGCGTGGGACGCCGCGACCGCGGTCGAGCAGATCCGCCGGCTCGCGCCGCACGACCTCGACTGGGTAGAGCAGCCCGTGCCGCACTGGGACGTCGCCGGGCTCGCGCAGGTGCGCAGCAAGGTCGGCGTCAAGATCGCCGCCGACCAGGCCGTCTACACGACGCGGCAGCTGCGCGAGGTGCTCGAGGCGCAGGCGGCCGACGTCGTCGTGCAAGGGCCGCACGACGCGGGTGGGCTGCTGCCCTTCCGGCGCCAGGCGCACATGTGCGAGGCGTGGGGCCTGAACGTGAACCTGCACGCGTTCATGCAGAGCGAGATCAGCTTCCTTGCGCACGCGCAGGTCGCGTCGACCGTCCCGAACCTGACGAACGGGAACCAGGCGATGCACCAGCTGCTCGCGGAGCGGCTGACGAGCGGCGTCGACGTCGAGACGCCCAACGGCAAGTACGCGCTGAACGACCTGCCGGGGCACGGCTTCGAGATCGACGCGGACGCCGTCGCGCGCGCGCACGAGCGCTGGCAGCGCGACGGGCCGTACAACACGATCGAGTCGGTGCGTTGAGCACGATCGTCGTCGGTGGCGGGATCATGGGCGCCTGCACGCTGGTCGAGCTTGCGCGCGCCGGCGAAGATGCGCTGCTGCTCGAGGCCGGAACGTTCGCCGATCCGAGAGCTGCGACCGCGCGGTCGGGTGCGCTCGTTCGCACGCACTACTCGAATGCCGAGGTCGTGCGGATGGCTGTGCGCTCTCGCGCGGCGTACCTCGAGCAGCCGTACTACGAGCGCTGCGGCTGGCTCTTCCTCGTCGACGAGGCGGGGGCCGAGCCTGCGCGGCGGAATCGCGAGATGCAGCAGCGCGAGGGCGCAATCAGCCATGAGGTCGACCCGGCCGACTTCGGCGTTGCGACGGAAGGCGTCGCCTACGCGCTCTACGAGCCGGACTCCGGATTCGCCGATCCGGTCGCCGCGACGCGCGCGTTCATCGACGCCGCTCGCGCAGAAGGAGCCGACGCGCGGGAAGCCTCGCCCGTCGAGGCGCTCGAGCCCGGCCGCGGCGTACGCGTCGGCGGCCGCCTGCTCGAGGCGGACAATGTCGTCCTCGCGGCGGGCGCGTGGTCGAAGAAGCTCGCCAAAGAGATCGGGCTCGACCTCCCGCTCGAGTTCCCGCGCGAGCAGGACGTCGTCTTCGACACGGGCGGCGCGCCACCGCCTGCGCACGCGATCTCGTCGCAGGTCGACCGTGTGTACATGCGTCCTGCGGGCGACGCTCGCTTTCTCGCCGGCCGCGGCTACCCGAAGGACTACGAGCTCGTCGATCCCGAGCGCTACGACGAGACGGTCGACGACGCATTCGAGGCCGATGTCCGCGCACGCGTGCAGACGAGGCTGCCGGGGCTGAACGGGCTCCAACGCGTCGGCGGCAAGGTCGGCCTCTACGAGGTGACACCGGACTGGCACCCGATTCTCGGCCCGGTCGACGGATACGACGGGCTCTTCCTCGCGACGGGCGGCAGCGGCCACTGCTTCAAGCTCGGGCCTGCGATCGGCGAGCTCGTCGCAGGCGCCGTGCTCGGCCGCGACGTAGGCAACACGTTCTCGCTCTCGCGCTTCGCCGAGGGCCGCGAGCTCGGCTCGGCGTTCGGCGGCAACCGCGCGTGAAGCTCGTCATCCGAAACGGGACGGTGTACGACGGCACCGGCGCCGAGGGGCGCATCGCCGACGTCGCGATCGACGAGGGGCGCATCGCCGGCATCGGGCAAGTCGACGCGGATGCGCTCGAGATCGACGCCGCCGGCCTCGCGGTTGCACCGGGGTTCGTCGACATCCACAGCCACTCCGACTACACGCTGCTGATGGATCCGCGTGCGGTGAGCGCGATCCACCAGGGCGTCACGACCGAGGTCGTCGGCAACTGTGGCTTCGGCTGCTTCCCGATTCGCGATCCGGCCGTTGCGCGCCGCGCGATCTACGGTTACTCCGACGAGCTGCCGGTCACGTGGAGCTCGGCGGGTGAGTACTTCGAGGCGCTCGACGGCGCGCGGCCGGCCGTGAACGTGCTCAGCCTCGTTCCGAACGGCCAGTTGCGCATCGCGACGCTCGGCGTTGCCGACCGGCCCGCAGACGCGCGCGAGCTCGCGGAGATGCAAGAGCTGCTGCGCGAGTCGCTCGACGCGGGCGCGTGGGGGTACTCGACCGGCCTCGAATACGCGCAGGAGCAGGCTGCGAGCGAAGAGGAGCTGACGGCGCTCGCGGCCAAGTCGCCGTTCTACGCCACGCACACGCGGCGCCGCGACGACGGTGCTGCGGATGCGGTCGCCGAGGCGATCCGGACGGGCGATCGCGCGGGCGTGCGGCTGCAGGTCTCGCATCTCGTGCCGCGGAACGGGATCGAGGAGAGCCGCCGCTGCATCGACCTCGTCGAGACGGCGCAGGGACGCGGTCAGGATGTCGCGTTCGACATGCACACGCGTACGTTCGGCCTGACGAATCTCTATGCGGCGCTGCCCGCGTGGGCGCTCGGCGCCGACAAGCAGGAGCTCGCGGCGATCCTCGGCGACACAGCGCGACGCGACGCCATGCGCACGCACCGCTCGATCCTGAGCGCGGGCAACGACTGGTCGCGCGTCGTGCTGCTCGACAGCGAGGCCTGGCCGGACTACGGGCGTCGCGATCTCGCGTCGATCGCCGCCGAGCGCGGGCAGGATCCGCTCGACGCGGTCTACGACCTGCTGCTCGGCGGCCTCGACGAGCTGGAGAAGCTGATGGTGATCATCCACGCGTACAGCGAGGAGCAGCAGCGCGAGGCGTTCGCGCACCCGCTCTGCGTCCCGGGCTCGGATGCGACGACGCTCGCGCCCGACGGTCGCCTCGCGCACGCGTTCTTCCACGGCGCCTACACGTGGGCCGCGTGGTTCTGGCGTTTCATGGTGCGCGACGAAGGGCTGCTCACGCCGCAGGATGCGATTCACCGTCTGACCGGGCAGCCCGCGGAGCGGATCGGCCTGAGCGACCGGGGCGTGCTGCGCGAGGGCGCCCGCGCCGACGTCGTCGTCTTCGACCCGGAGCGCTTCGGTGAGCGCGGCACGGTGTACGAACCGAACCTGCTCGCGGAAGGCATGCGGCACGTCGTCGTCAACGGCGTTCCGACGCTGCGCGACGGGCGGTTGACGGGCGATCGCGCGGGGATGGTGGTCCGGCGATGAAGCGCGTGCAACTCCTCGCGTTCTACTGCTGTTGCGCGATCTCGATCGCGCTGATCTTCGGCCTGCTCGCGATCGGCTCCCACGCGGCGTGGTTCAACTGGCTCAAGATCGGCCTCGGTGTCGTGCTGGTGGTTGAGGGCTTCCTGCTCGCGCGGGACTGGCGCGGCGCGCGAGGGCTGCTGCTCGAGCGGCTCGGCCGGGGTCGCGCTGCGCGGCAGGGGTCGCTGCGGCGGCAGCTCGCCGGTCGGGCGTGGGAGTCCGGTCTCCAGCTGCTCGGGACGGCGTGGATCCTTGCGGGGTTGCTGGCCGCGGGACTCGGCGTCGGAGGGCTCTGATGCGCGTCGGGATGCTCGCGCCGATCTCGTGGCGCGTCCCACCGCGGCACTACGGGCCGTGGGAGCAGTTCGTCTCGCTGCTGACGGAGGGCCTCGTCGCGCGCGGCGTCGACGTCACGCTCTTCGCGACCGCCGACTCGATCACGCGCGCGCAGCTCGTCGGCACCGCGCCGACCGGCTACTCGGAGGATCCGTCGCTCGACGCCAAGGTCTGGGAGGCGCTGCACATCGCCGCGGCGTTCGAGCGCGCGGACGACTTCGACGTGATCCACAACAGCTTCGACTTCCTGCCGCTGACGTACAGCCGGCTCGTCGAGACGCCGGTGGTGACGACGATCCACGGCTTCTCGTCGCCGGACATCGTGCCGGTCTTCGCGCGCTACAACGACATCGCGCACTACGTCGCGATCAGCGACGCCGACCGGCACGAGAGCCTCGAGTACGCCGCGACGATCCATCATGGGATCGACATGGGCGAGTTCGAGGTGGGTGCCGGCCCGCGCGAGCACCTGCTCTTCTTCGGGCGGATCCATCCCGACAAGGGCACGGTGGAGGCGATCGAGGTGGCGGAACGCGCCGGGCTGCCCCTTGTGATCGCCGGCATCGTGCAGGACGAGGCGTACTACGAGGAGCTCGTTGCGCCGCGTGTCGACTGCGAGCGCGTCACGTACGTCGGGCCGGTCGGCCCGGAGCGGCGCGGCGAGCTGCTCGGTGGTGCGCGGGCGCTCCTGCATCTCGTGAACTTCGACGAGCCGTTCGGCTTCAGCGTCGTCGAGGCGATGGCGTGCGGGACGCCGGTGATCGCGAACGCGCGAGGCTCGATGCTCGAGATCGTCCGGTCCGGCGAGAACGGCTACCTCGTGTCGTCGCTCGACGAGGCGGTGGCAGCGGTGGGGTCAGCCGCTGCACTCGACCACGAAGCTGTGCGGGCGTCGGTCGTGCAGCGCTTCGACGCGGAACGGATGGTCGACGACTACCTCGACCTCTATCGACGCGTTCGCGCGTAGGCGATCGCGTTGACTGTGGCGACACTTGGCCCTTCAGCTAGTTGACAGTTGGCCGCGCCAAGGAGAACATGACCTGAAAGGCGGACAAACGTCGGAAGGACGCAATGAGCCCCTGGGAACTTCTCTTTCTTGTCTTCATTCTGCTGCCCTCGGTCCCGGCCTACGTGGTCGGACGCAGGCTGGGTGTGCGGAATCCGGGGATCGCATTCATCCCACTCTTCGGCGCGACGATCGTCATCCTCTGGTCGATCAACCGTTCGGGATGGATGTCCCTGCTCTCGATCATTCCGCTCGTCAGCCTGATCTTCGGGATCTGGCTTGTCTGTGTCGTCCCTTCTGAGCACGGGCGAAACGTCTGGTGGCGGCTTCCGTTCTTGATCCCACTCGTGCAGTGGGCCGCCTTCTTCGTCTACGCATTCACGCTCGAGGACAGGCGAAGAGTCTCTCCTGAGCTCTCGCGCTGGTAGGCGCTCTCAGGCTGCCGGCGCGGCGAGCACGGCGTCGAGCAGATCCGACAATCGCGCGGTCGCAAGGCAGATGGAGCTGTCCGCCGCGCCGTAGTAGAGGCGCACCTCGTCGGTCACCGGGTCGTGCACGAGCCCGCACGGGAAGACGACGTTCGGCACGTCGCCGACGCGCTCGTACGACTCGAGCGGGCCGAGGATCCACTCGGGGATGCGGTGCAGCACGCGTGTCGGCTCGTCGAGGTCGAGCAGCGCGAGGCCGACGCGGTAGAGGTCGCCGCACACGGTTTGCTTGACGCCGTGGTAGACGAGCAGCCAGCCATGCTCGGTTTGAAGCGGCGGCGGCCCGATGCCGATTCGGAGCGAGTCCCACCACGCGCCGTCGCGCGGCTTCAGTACCTGCTCGGGCGCGCTCCAACTCGTCAAGTCCGTCGAGCGGGAGAGCAGGATCTCGCCGCGCGCGCCGCCGTACTCGGTCTTCGGGCGGTGGAGGAGCACCCAGCGGCCGTCGATGCGGTACGGCAAGAGCGCCGCGTTCTTGTCCTCGGGTTGCCTGACGATGCCGTAGCGCTCGACGGTCTTGAAGTCGACCGTCGTTGCGAGGTAGACGGCCGGTCCCGCAGGCCCGTACGCGGTGCACGTGATCACCCAGCGCTCGAGCTCTGCGATCCAGACGACACGTGCATCCTCGAAGCCCCACTGTTCGCTCGCGACGCCGGCTTCGGGTGCGAGCAGCGGCACCGAGTCGACGACCCAGCCGTCGACGCCGTTCACGGAACGCGCGACGGTGAGATGCGAGATGCCCGTCAGGTCCTCGACGCGCGCGAGCAGGACGGTCTCGCCGTCGAGCCCGGCAGCGGCCGGGTTGAAGACGGCATTGACGGGATACGGCCAGTCCTGTGCGGTGAGGATCGGGTTGCCCGGATAGCGCGTGAAGAGCTCGCGGTCGCTCACGCGGCCGCCGGCTCGCTGATCGACGCGCGCACACCCGTTGCGTCGAGGATGAGCGCGACGCGATGGAACGCGAGCGTCGACTCGGCGCCCTCGTTCGCGTTCAGCGCCTCGCTGCCGAGCCCGTCGCCGCAGCCGCCGGTCGCGAAGTCGTAGAGCGGCCGCTGCAGATGGTTGCGCCCGAGGAACCACTCGAACGCGCGGCGCGCACGTACACCGTGCTCGGTGTCGCGCGTGACTGCGAATGCCGTGAGCTCCGCCTCGACGAGCGCTGCCGCATCGAGCGGCTGCTCGTCGCCGCCGCCCGGAGCGGCTTCGTCCTTGCGCCGCCCGTGGTGGCCGGTCAGCCGTAGGACGTCGCCGTCGAGGCCGGACTCGTCGCCGAGCCAACGGAGCGACTCGAGCCCGAGATCGACCAGGTCGTCTCGTCCGAGTGCGCTGCCGCCGGCGATGAGCGCCTGCGAGAGACGTGCGTTGTCGTACGTCAGCTTGCTCTCGAACCAGCTCCACTCGGCCGACGCGTTGCGCGCGTACGCGTCGGCGAGCTGCTGGACGAAGCGCTCGAGCACCCTGCGCGCCTGCGGATCGAGGCGGTCGTTGTCGAGGCGCGCGAGGCCGAGCACCGCATACGCAGCAGTGCGCACCGAGACGTCGCCGTCGAGCGCAGCGACGAGGCGGCCGAGCAACCGGCGGGTCGGGTCGACGACGGCGGGGATCCACGCGGTCGCGAGGATCTCCCCGAGCGCGGACACCGTGCGCCCGACGTGGTCGCCCATGTGCGGCTCGTCGAGCCAGGTCCGGTCGTAGCTCATGAAGTTGCGCATTCCGCCCTCGTCCTCTGCCGCGTGCAGGAACGCGAGCGCGCGGTAGAGGATGGACGTCCACGCCTGCTCGTTGCCGCGCCGCGCGAGCTCGAGCGAGACGACGGCGAGACGGGCGACGTCGTCGACGCAGTAGCCGCTGTCGCGGTTCGGGATGATCCCGTGCGCGTGCTGGACGATCCCGACGTCGTCGACGAGCGTGAGCAGGTGGTCGGTGCGCAGGCTCGTGAGCTGCAGATCTGCGACGCCGACGGGCCGGCGGCGCGGCGCGAGGTCGTGCGCTTCGCGGAGGACGACGGCCGTCGCTTCGGCGACCGATGGCCACCCGAGCGACGAGCCGACGTGCCGCGCTTCCGCGCGCGCCGCCGCGAGGAGCTCAGGCTGCTCGACGTACTCCAGGACGGCGCCGGCGAGCGCGGCCGCGTCGTCGAAAGGAACGAGGGTGCCCGCACCTGACGCGAGCATGTCCTGCGCATACCAGTACGGCGTCGAGACGATCCCGCAGCCGGCTGCGATCGCAAACGTCAGCGCGCCGGAGGCGATCTGCTCGCGGTTGCGGTACGGCGTCACGAAGACGTCGGTTGCGGCCAGAAGGTCGGAGAGCTCGTTGATCGAGAGGAACCGGTCGTCGAACTCGACGTGCTTGCCGAGGTCGAGCTCGAGCACGCGCCGCTCGAGCATCAGGCGGTAACGCTCGCCTTCGCGATAGGCGACGTCCGGGTGGGTGCGCCCCGCGATCACGTAGACGATCTCCGGGTGCTGCTCGATCAGCGCCGGCAGCGCCTCGATCACGGTCTCGAGCCCCTTGCCGGGCGAGATCAGGCCGAACGTCGAGAGGAGAAAGCGGTCGTCGGTACGCGCATACGGCCCCGACGTGGGGCCGTTCGGGCTCGCCGACGCGCGCGCGGTGAGACGCGACGGTGCGCCGTGCGGCACGACTCGAACCTTGTCTTCGGGACAAGCGCCGCACTCGACGAGCAGCCGGCGTGCGGTCTCGGTCATGACGATCACGAGCTCTGCGTGCTCGCAGAGATTCGTCAGAACCTCGAGTTGATGCGCCGTCGGCTCCGAGAGCACGGTGTGGAGCGTGACGACGAGCGGCTGCGCAACGGCCTCCGCGAACGACAGCACGTACTCGCCGTCGGCGCCGCCGAAGATGCCGTACTCGTGCTGCAGGAGCACGACGTCGACGTCGAGCCGCCCGAGCATGCGCGCGGTGCGAATGTAGTCGCCGCGGACGGCCTGGCCGATCGTCGAGAGAAGCGCGCGCCGCTGCGGGCGCGACGGCTCGTTCAGGACCGCGACGATGTCGACGTGCTCGATGTCGTCGACAGCGAGGAGCGTCCCTCGCAGATCGGCTGCGAAGGTGCCGATGCCGCAGGAGCGCGGCGGAAATGTGGAGACGATCGCTGTGCGCACTAGCGACGCGGGCCGGGCCGTGCGGGCACGGGCACCGGTTGCATGCGCTGGGGCTCTTGCAGGCCGCCGCGGACCGAGGTCGGCGAACGGAACTTGCCGTTCGTGGCTGTGCGCAGCCGGTCGAGGACTCGCCTCAGGGTCTTCTTCATGATGTCGCTCCTCGCTGTAACTCCCCGAAAACGCAAGCGGCGGGCTCGTGCGGGAGTTGGAACACGGGGACGCTACGAACAAGGTAGCCGAAGAGCAGGCGAGCCTCGCCCCGATTTCAGGCCGAAACGGTGCGGAGAGCAGCAGAAGCGCTGCCCGAGGGTCGATCCTGGCTCAGCCAGGCGTCGACCGCGCTCGCGCAGCGGCGGCCCTCTTCGATCGCCCACACGATCAGCGACTGGCCGCGGCGCGCGTCGCCGGCGGCGAACACTCCGCGAACGCTCGTTGCATAGCCGGTCGTCTCGACGTTGCCGCGCGCGTCACGTGCAGCGCCGAGGGCATCGAGCAGCCCGGGCTCGGGGCCGACGAAGCCCATCGCGAGCAGCACCAGCTCTGCGGGATGCGATTCCTCCGTGCCGCCGACCGGCTCGAACGGCGGCGCGCCGCTGTTCCGAAGCCAGTGGATCTGCTCGACCTTGCCGTTGCCCGAGAGATGCGACGTGGAGATCGCGAACTGCCGCTCGCCGCCCTCCTTCAGCGCGTACGACGTGCGCAGCTTCGCGGGCCAGAGCGGCCACGGCGTCAGCTCGTCCGGCCGGCTCGCCGGCGGCTCGCCGAGCAGCTCGATCTGCGTCACCGATGCCGCGCCCTCGCGGTGGGCGCTCGCGACGCAGTCGGCGCCGGTGTCGCCGCCGCCGATCACGATCACGTGCTTGCCCGCAGCGGTGAGCTCGGGAACCGCGGTGCCTGCGACGTCGCGGTTGCGCTGGTAGAGGTACTCCATCGCGAAGTGCACGCCCTGCAGCGCGCGGCCGTCGACCGGGAGGTCGCGCGGCACGCGCGAGCCCGTGCACAGGACCGTTGCGTCGAAGCCCTCGAGATCGTCCGGCTGCACGTCGACGCCGAAGCGGAACTCGACGCCCTCGTCGACGAGCTGCTGGACGCGCCGCTCGACGACGTGCTTCTCGATCTTGAAGTCGGGAACGCCGAAGCGGAGCAGCCCGCCCGCCGCCTCGTCGCGCTCGAACACCGTCACGGTGTGGCCGGCGCGGTTCAGCTGCTGCGCCGCCGCGAGGCCCGCAGGCCCCGAGCCGACGACCGCGACCGTCTTCTCCGTGCGCGTGCTCGGCGGCTGGGCGGTGATCCAGCCTTCGTCCCAGGCGCGGGAGACGATCGCGAGCTCGATCTGCTTGATCGTGACTGCGTTCGACTCCTCGATCTCGAGCACGCACGCCGCCTCGCACGGCGCAGGGCAGAGGCGGCCGGTGAACTCGGGGAAGTTGTTCGTGCGGTGCAGCTGGTCGATCGCCTCGCGCCAGCGGTCGCGGTAGACGAGGTCGTTCCAGTCCGGGATGAGATTCCCGAGCGGGCAGCCGTTGTGGCAGAAGGGCACGCCGCACTCCATGCACCGCGCGCCCTGCTCGCGTAGCTCGACGAGCGGCAGCGTGCGCACGAATTCGAAGTGGTCGCCAACGCGCTCCGCGGGTGCGCGCTCCGGCGTATCCGCGCGCGCGAACTTCTTGAAGCCGCCTATTTCTCCCACTACGCCGCCTCCTCCGATT
>Ga0207657_10003113_pt1 | contig 17743 bp, 14 predicted proteins | sample KBSC33metaG_FD_184316 | JGI IMG/M metagenome (GOLD analysis project Ga0207657, IMG submission 184316) | Corn rhizosphere microbial communities from Kellogg Biological Station, Michigan, USA - KBS C3-3 metaG (SPAdes) (version 2) | ecosystem: Host-associated > Plants > Roots > Rhizosphere > Soil ... | reverse complement strand
AGGCGCGGAAGCGGCGGCTCCGGAACAAGACGGCAAGCAGGCGACGGGTAGAGACGGCGCTGCGTGAGGCAGGCTGCGTTCTTGTGGCGACGCCGTTGACGGCTTCGAGGGCCAAACCTAGATGATCGAGCCGCTGCGGGTATGATGTAATGGTAGCCTGCTAGCTTCCCAAGCTAGACGCGCGGGTTCGATTCCCGCTACCCGCTCCACGGTTTGAAAGTCCTGCAAAGCACCTGCAAACTGAAGTAGAGTTCACCAACTAAATATCTGATATACAACGATATTCGGTTAACTAAACCGTCAGCTTCCCAAGCTGAACGCGCGGGTTCGATTCCCGCTACCCGCTCCAGAATTGGCCCTGCCGGGGGCGGGATCAATTCTGGAGCGCGCGGCCGCAGGCCGGGACGACACTAGGTCGCTTCCACCACCTCGATCCCCTGCCCTTCCAGGCGCTTCCGGAGCTCCTCAGCGCAGGCATTCGCCAGCGCCTCGTCATCCGACCGGACGACGAAATCGGCGCCGAAATTCCCCTCGCGGTAAAAGGGGTAGCTCCCGATCGAGACCCCAGGGTGCTCGTCCTGCACCCGCTTGAGCAGCTCGGCGACGTCGCTCTCCGCGGCGTGGGCGCGAACGGTCACCGATACGATTGGTCTGCCGCCCTCCAGCTTGCCGTCGAGCGCTGCGAGCATGGCGCCGGCGATGTTCGGCACGCCGGCGAGGATGAAGACATTGCCCATCTTCACGCCCGGCGCTCCGGATGTCGGGTTCGGGATCAACTCGGCGCCGTCCGGAACCCTCGCCATCCTGAGCCGCGCCTCGGTCAGGCCGCCCGCACGGTCTCGGTAATAATCCTCCAGGATCCGGCGCGCCCGCGGATCCACGACGACCGGCACTCCGAACGCCGCGGCAATCGAATCAACGGTGATGTCGTCGTGCGTGGGCCCGATCCCGCCCGTCGTGATGACATAATCATGCGTGGGGCGAAGCGCGTTCACGGCGGCAACGATCGCCCCCTCCTCGTCCGGCACCACGCGGACCTCGAGCAGCCGGACTCCCCGGGGCTCCAGCCATCGCGCAACCTGCGCGATATTCCTGTCCTCGGTCCGCCCGGACAGGATTTCGTCGCCGATGACGATGAGCGCCGCCGTCCAGATTCGATCGGAATGCATAAAGACGCCCTAACCCGCTGGTGCGCCAGTGCAACGGGGTTGCACTAGTGACATACAAGTGTAATACAGTGCTACAAATGTAGCTCACGAATTGAAGAGGATTTTCGAATGCTGTCTGTGTTGCTCGCCTTGACCGCCGCCTCCCAGACCTTCGCCGCCGGCAGCCCGGCTTTCGATCCCCGGCTTCACAAGACTCAGATCGCCGGACAGCCCGCTCAGGTCCTGGTGCTTGGAACAATGCACCTCTCGGGATTGCCGTCATCCACCGATCCGCGTCTCTTCCAGCCGCTGCTCGACCGGCTGGCGCGCTTCAATCCCCAGATCATCACGATCGAGGCATTGTCCGGCGAGGAATGCGACACGCTGCAGCGGTTCAAGTCGGTTCACGGCGCCGATACGTGGGATACCTATTGCATCGATCCTGGGCCCATCCAGAAAGCGACCGGTCTCGACGTTCCGGCTGCCACGGCCGAAGTCGATCGAACGCTGGCAGCGTGGCCGGCGGATCCGGCTCCGGCGCAGCGGCGGCATCTCGCGATGCTCTTCCTGGCAGCGAACGACCGAGCGTCCGCGACGGTGCAGTGGCTGCGCCTTCCCGGCAGCGAACGGCACGCGGGCGACGGTCTCACGCAGGAGATGGTCGACATCATCCTGCGGAAGGGCAAGTCGCTGAACGAGAATTATACGATCGCCGCCGCGCTGGCGGCGCAATTGGGGCTCGAGCGCGTCTATCCCGCGGACGATCACAGCGCGGATACGGCGTTCGACGAGAAGAGCCCGGAGGGTCAGGCCTATGGCAAAGCCATTCAGGCGGCCTGGGATGAAAAACCTGCTCCGCCGGTCCGCGCGCAAGAAGAACGTCTCGAAAAAAATCTCCGCAGCGCAGCGGACGTGGTTGCCCTGTATCGCCTGCTGAACGCGCCCCGGAGCCAGCGCGACTCGATCGCGTCGGACATGGGTCGCAACGTCAGCTTTCCCAACCCGAAGCTTTACGGCCGCCAGTACGTCGCATGGTGGGAGACGCGCAATTTGCGGATCGCCGCCAACATACGAAGCACTCTTCAGCAAAAGCCCGATGCGCGCGTTCTCTCGATCATCGGCGCGACCCACAAGGGCTATCTCGACGCCTATCTGGACATGATGCAGGACGTTCGCCTCGTCGATGCAATGCAGTTCCTGAAGTGAATGCGCCGGAAGGGTGCAATTTTGGCCCGGACAGCCTAATTAGATCGGCATGACCCAGTATATTACAGTCGCCACGGACGACCGCGTCGAAGCCCGTAACGGAGTGATCAAGCTGCACAGGCCGGAAGCATTCGAGGGGATGCGCCGGGCGGGACGTCTTGCGGCGGAAATCCTCGATGCGCTGGTCCCGCACGTCGTTCCGGGCGTGACAACCGACGAGCTGGATTCGATCGTCTATCGGATGACGACCGAGGCGGGGGGCATCCCCGCAACCCTGGGCTATCGCGGCTTCACCAGGAGCTGCTGCACGTCGATCAATCACGTCGTATGCCACGGGATTCCGGGCGACCGGGCCCTGAAGGATGGCGACATCGTCAACATCGACGTCACTCCGATCCTCGACGGCTGGCATGGCGATACCAGCCGAATGTATCTGGTCGGTGACGTTCCGCTGAAGGCCCGCCGGCTTGTCGACATCACCTACGAATGCCTGATGATCGGGATCGGGCAGGCGAAGCCCGGAAACAGGCTGGGCGACATCGGCCATGCTATCCAGACGCACGCGGAGAAGAACCGCTACAGCGTCGTCCGCGATTTCTGTGGCCACGGAGTCGGCCGTCTGTTCCACGACAGTCCCGAAGTCATCCATGCCGGTCGCCCGGGCACGGGGCCCGAGCTCAAGCCGGGCATGATCTTCACCGTGGAGCCGATGATCAACACCGGACGCGCGGACGTGAAGCTGCTCGACGATGGCTGGACTGCGGTGACCCGCGACCGGTCGCTTTCGGCACAGTTCGAGCATTCGATCGGGATTACCGAGACCGGCTGCGAGATTTTCACGAAGAGCCCGAAAGGCCTCGACAAGCCGCCCTATCTTTAGCTCGAGACCGAAGGCCCGCCGGCACGCGCTGGCGTGCGTAAGGGGGAGTGACCGCAGCGGCGGCCGGCGGGGCCGGCGTCGATCAGATCGACACCAACAGGAACACGAGAAGGAAGATCTTCAGCGCCACGATCGAGCCAAGCACGGCGATCGTCGCAAACGGGAAATCCCCAACCGATAGCTTCGCCGACCCATCGATCTCGACCCGCGAATAATCCTTCGTCATTTCACCCTCTCTGAAGTCCAGCGCGGCCCCGTTTCGGGCAGCGATCACTCGTCGTAAAAGAAGCTCGGAAGCGGTCATTGGAAACCTGGCCTCCCTGTTGCACGCGCAAATGGGATCCGAGCCGGCGGACGGCGCGTCGGAAAAGTCCGGGACTCGGAGGGAATGCCGCGACGGTTGCGCGGCGGTGCGGACAGCGCCTCGCGCCGCCCCTCAGGAGCGGAGCGTCAGGCGCTCAGCGGTCGTGCTGTGCTGCTCCCGCCATGCACTTCGGCTCGATCGATTTTCGTGAGCTTGAACATCGCACAGGCCATATGGCCAGCCGTTCGCGGGTTTCAAGGCGGCCCGCCGGGGCGACCTCAGGCGGCGGCGGAATCCTTGGTCGCGTCCCAGCCGGAGACCAGGGCTTGCGCTCGCTCGACATCGTCGGGAAAGTCGACCTCTCCCCACTCCTCGCCCTCGATGTCGAGGGTCTGGACTTCGGATCGCTCGGCAAGATGATGGATGACGCGCAAGTACCAGATGGTGGTGCCTTCGGCCGTTCGGATATCGCGCTCGATGGCTTCGCGGAACCGCGCCGCCCCGTCGCCCCGGAAGGCAAGGAGGCCGATCGATTCGCCGTTAACGCCCTCGCCGAGCCGCTTCCCGATCGCGCGCAGCCGCCCGTTGGGATCGACGACCACCTTCATGTCGTCCTCGTCGTAGGCCTGCTTGCGGTCGATGGTGACGCAGATCCCCGGTCGATCGTTGCCGACGACCTTCGCCATCAGCGAATCCGATACCAGCGTGTCGCCGTTCCAGACGAGGCAGTCGCCCGCCAGCTCCGAGCGCGCCATGAACAAGGACCCGAGATTGTCGGCGACCTTGTAGAAGGGATTGTAGACGATCCGCACGTCGGGCCCGCCGCTCCGGCCGGCGATCGCTTCCTCGACCAGATCGTCCCTGAAGCCGGCGACGACAACCGCCTCCCTGACCCCATTGGCAGCCAGCGTATCGAGCTGGCGGTCGAGCAAGGTACGGCCGCCGAAATCGATCAGGCACTTGGGCCTGTCGTCGGTGAGATGGCCGAGGCGCGAGCCTTGGCCGGCGGAAAGGATGATTGCCTTATCCATTTGCGGCGCGCTCTGCCTTCCAAATGCGGCGGCGATTGGGCATTAGCTTCTCGTCGCTACGGATGAGGTTCTCGGCGTGAAGAAGATCGAAGCGGTGATCAAGCCGTTCAAGCTCGACGACGTCAAGGACGCGCTCCATGATGTCGGGGTCAGCGGCATCACGGTTACGGAGGTGAAGGGGTTCGGCCGCCAGAAGGGCCACACCGAACTTTACCGCGGCGCCGAATATGTCATCGACTTCCTTCCCAAGGTGAAGGTCGAGGTGGTCGTCGAGGATGTTCTCGTCGAAAACGTGATCGAGGCGATCACCCAGGCGGCGCGGACCGGCCGAATCGGCGACGGCAAGATTTTCGTGATTCCGATCGACGAGGCGGTGCGAATCCGCACCGGCGACAAGGGTACCGACGCCATCTAGATGGACGACCCCCGGCTCGCCTCGATGTCTCCGGACGAGCTGAAATCGGCGATGCGGACTCTCGGCTATCGGACTCAGGCCGACCTGGCCAATGCGATCGGCGTGTCCCGTTCGGCGGTCAGCCTTTGGCTGGAAGGCAAGGTTGGCGTGCCGCGGCCCGTCGCCATGCTCCTGAGGATGCTGATCGCCGCCCAGCGTCGGGTCTACTGACACGGGCGCAACCAGCGGGAACACCGCTCGTTACGGCCTCCGACTCGAGTAGCTGGGAGTAACCGCCATGATTGGCACCATCCTCATTATCATCGTCATCCTGCTTCTTGTCGGAGCGCTTCCGCGCTGGGGATACAGCACGGGCTGGGGCTACGGCCCGTCGGGGCTGCTCGGCCTGATCCTGATCATCGTCATAATCCTGTTGCTGACCGGCAATCTCTGACGCCCCGAGGGACGCCTTCGCGGGCGTGAAAAGTTAACGGACCTCTGGATTCGGCTCCCCGCCGGCCCGACAAGGCTGTCCCAAGCTTCGGGTTCGCAATTGTCGGCCGCGTGACATCTTTCCGTCACGCGGGCGCGGCGGCGTTCAACCCGAGCCGTGACATGAGACATTCCAGGGAGCAGCCACGATGGCGAATGAGGCGGGCAAGATTCTTTCCAGGATCAAGGACGAGGAGATCGAGTGGGTCGATCTCCGATTCACCGATCCGAAGGGCAAGTGGCAGCATCTGACCATGGCCTCGGTGGTCGTCGACGAGGACCAGCTCACCGACGGATTCATGTTCGACGGAAGCTCGATCGCCGGATGGAAGGCGATCAACGAGTCCGACATGATCCTGAAGCCCGATCTCGAGGCGGCTTATGTCGACCCGTTCAGCGCCACCCCGATGATGATCCTGTTCTGCAACGTCGTGGAGCCCTCGACGGGCGAGCTCTATGGTCGCGACCCGCGTTCGACCGCGACCCGAGCCGAAGCCTATCTCAAGCAGACGGGGATCGGCGACACGATCTTCGTCGGCCCCGAAGCCGAATTCTTCATGTTCGACGATGTGCGATTCGAGGACGGCTATAACGTCTCCTGCTTCCGCATCGACGATATCGAGCTTCCGACCAACACCGGCCGCGAATATGACGGCGGGAACCTCGCCCACCGGCCGCGCGCCAAGGGCGGCTATTTCCCGGTCGCGCCGGTCGACAGCGCCATGGACATCCGCGGAGAGATGGTCTCGACCATGCTCGAGATGGGGCTTCCGATGGACAAGCACCATCACGAGGTCGCGGCCTCACAGCATGAGCTTGGCCTGACCTACGGAAGCCTGGTCCAGACCGCCGACCGGATGCAGATCTACAAATATGTCGTTCACATGGTTGCCCATGCCTACGGCAAGACCGCAACCTTCATGCCCAAGCCCATCGCCAAGGACAACGGCAGCGGCATGCATACCCACATGTCCATCTGGAAAGGCGGCAAGCCCCTGTTCGCCGGCAACGGCTATGCGGGCCTCTCCGAAACGGCGCTCTATTTCATCGGCGGCGTGATCAAGCATGCTCGCGCGCTGAACGCGTTCACCAACCCCACGACCAACAGCTACAAGCGCCTGGTCCCCGGCTTCGAAGCGCCGGTGCTGCTTGCTTATTCGAGCCGGAACCGCTCCGCCTCCTGCCGAATCCCGTACGGAGCCGGCGAAAAGGCGAAACGGGTCGAGTTCCGCTTCCCCGATGCGCTCGCCAATCCCTATCTCGCTTATGCGGCGCTGATGATGGCGGGCCTCGATGGAATCCAGAATCGGATCCATCCCGGCGACCCGATGGACAAGAACCTCTACGACCTTCCGCCGCAGGAGCTGGTGGATGTGCCGACGGTGTGCGGAAGCCTTCGCGAAGCGCTCGTGAATCTTCAGAACGACCGGGCCTTCCTGACCCGCGGCGATGTATTCAGCGACGATCAGATCGACGCTTACATCGAGCTCAAATGGGACGAGGTGATGCGTTGGGAAACGACCCCGAGCCCGGTCGAGTTCGACATGTATTACAGCAGCTAGGCTGGGCCTGCGCGGCCTGTGCCCCGGCGGCCGGCCATTCGCAGGGCAACCACGACGGTCGCGCTCTCTAGAATCGGGCCGCGGCCGCCGTCCGCGCGCGTTCGGCAGCGCGGCTGCCGTAGATCGCATAAAGGATGACGCCGATCACCTGCGCGCTGAGGAAGAAAAGCTGGGTGCGGTCCGGCAGGCTGATGAAGAGATAGAGACAGCCGAGGATTCCCAGGGTGCCCACCAGCGGCGCCAGCGGCGCTCGAAACTTGCGCTCGCGGTCCGGCTCGCGCCGGCGAAGAACCAGCATCGCCGCGCATACCGCGACAAACGCGGCGAGGGTCCCGGCATTGGCCAGCGCCGCGATTGAAGCGAGCGGGATCAGACCGGCGAAAATCGAGGTCACGACCGCGGTGAAGATGGTGATCCTGACCGGCGTTCCGCGCGACGACACGCGGGCCAGCGACGTTGGCAGCAGGCCGTCACGAGCGACGGTGAAGAAAATCCGGCTCTGGCCGTAGAAGAAGGCGAGGATCACGGTCGGCAGCGCAATCACAGCCGACGCGCCGAGCACGCGCGCCGCCCACGGTTTGCCGATCTCTCGCAAGATCAGCGCGAGCGGCTCGGGACTGTCAGCGAAGCCGGTGTAGGCGACTGCGCCGATCGCGGCGGCGGCGACCGCCATGTAAATGATCACGCACACGATCATCGATCCGACAATCCCGATCGCGAGATCGCGCCCCGGGTTCTTGGCTTCCTCGGCCGCAGTCGCGATCGCGTCAAAGCCGTAGAACGCGAAGAAGATGATCGCGGCCGCCGCCATCACTCCGACTTCGCTGCCCGAGTGACCGCTGCGCGGGAAGCCGAACGGCATGAACGGGTGGAAGTGCGAGGAGTCGAACACCGGCAGCGCGACGACGATAAACATTGCGAGCGCGGCCATTTTGACGAGCACCAGGATGGCGTTGACCGTCGCACTCTCGCGGGTGCCCGCGATCAACAGCCCGGCAACCACCCAGATGATGAAGATGGCGGGCAGGTTGACGATTCCGCCGAGCTCCGGCCCCTGCACCAGTGCGCTCGGCAGTCCCAGCCCGACGGAATTGAGGAAGCCAGCAGCATAGCCCGACCAGCCGACCGCGACTGCGCTGACTACCAACGTATATTCGAGGATCAGCGCGACCCCGATCATCCACGCGATCAGTTCGCCGAACACCACGTAGGAGTACGTGTAGGCCGAGCCCGACGCCGGGATCATCGTCGCGACTTCGGCATAAGCGAGCGCGGCACAGGCGCAGATCGCGCCGGCGATCGCGAACGACAAGATCACCGCAGGCCCCGCCTTGCCAGCCCCGACGCCGATCAGGGTCAGGATGCCGGTGCCGACGATCGCGCCGACGCCGAGCGCGACGAGGTGTGGCCAGCCGAGCGACTGCTTCAGCCGATGCTCCTCGCGCATGTCCTCGCGCGCGACCACCGCCTTGCGCACGTTCCAGTTCTTCATGCGTGTCCCCCTGCCGTCATCGCGAGCGTAGCGAAGCAATCGGGCGGCGCAACTGGATTGCCGCAGACCTGGCGCGCCTCGCAACGATGCTCAATAATCTTTGGACACGCGCACGTTTGCGCTGGTCCGGCCGATGGTCGACACCGTCGACAGTATCGAAAGCCAGCGAGTCACCTGGAACTCGACATTCGTCGCCGAATATTCGTGGCCGTCGGTGACCACTTCGACGTAGAGCTTCCGCCCGATATATTTTCCGGCCGCGATCGCGGTCTTTTGCCCGGTCGCGATATCGGCGGGAAGAATCCGCAACCGATCGAGGCCGACTGCCCGCCTGAGCGCATTGATCGGGTCAAGGCTTCCCGTTCCCGAATTGAGTGCAGCGACCGCGGAAGCCAGCTGAAGAGCTTCGGGCGCCGACAGGTTGGTGATCGAGGTGCCGAACAGGATTCTCGACAGGAGCTCGTCCTGCGGTAGCGGCGGGTTGGACGCGAAGCTGATCTCCGGCTTCAGTCCGGTTCCCTGGACCAGCACCGTCGCATCGAGTCCCTGGACCTGGGCGAGTGCGCGAATGTCGAGCAAGGGATTGGGCGGGGTCTCGCCGCGGAAACGGATGACCCCGTGATCCAGCCGGAAGGTGCGACCGGCAAAATCATAGTCGCCACGGACCAGGTCGGCGCGGCCGGTGAAAGCGGGCGAGTCCGCGACTCCGCCGACGTGGATGTTGGTCGTCCAGGTGCTTCGGATGCCGAGCCCGCGCACCTGCAGGCTTCCTCCGGCAAGCTCGATGTCCAGCTTCCAGGGGTGCAGCTGCTCGGGCTCGATCACGTCGGCCTGGTCGAGGCCGATGTTCCGGACATCGAGCTGGGGCACGGTTGCCGCGCTGCTCGCCTGGCCGAGTGTGAAGCGGCCGCTGTTGAGATGGAGCTTGCCCGAAATCGTCCCGCCGCTCGCGCTCGATTGCACCTTTAGCGGGCCGGTGACCTTGGCGGCGACGTCGTCGCGGTTGAGAAGCTGCGCCTGGCTTGCGTTGAACTCCAGGTCCAGCAGCGTCTTCCCTCCAGAGAATGTGACGGTCCCCGCGCCCTCGACCGAGCCGCCGCCGGGGGTCTGTCCCGCCAGTCGGCTAAACACGAGCTTTGGTCCCTGGAAGGTTCCCTGGCTGACGAGGTTCTCGATCACGGTCCCGGTGACCGGGCTTTCAAGCCGCGCATTCTGCGTGCGAATAGACCCATGGATCACCGGGTCCGCGAGCTTCCCGCCAATGTCGGCGCCGATCGCCGCCGGTCCGGTAAGGTCGAACACCTCGATTCCGGAAAGCCGCCACAAGGTGTCCGCCGGGCCCTGGTAGCGGAGCTGCGCGAACAGCGGCGCGTTCATCAACTCGGTCGTCACCGATCCGTTGCCAAGCGGCGCGAAGCGCGCCTGCGCCCGGCCGATCGTCTGCCCGTTACTGACGGCGACCGCCCTCAGACCCGCCTTGTTCCCGGTCAGGATCGCGGCAATGCCGACATCGATCGGCTGCGAAGCGAGCACCAGCCCCGATCGGCTCAGGCCGCGTACCGTAAGGTCGAGCCGCCCCGACCGCGAACCCTTCCAGGCATAATCCAGGCTACCGCTCGCCCGGCCGCTCATGTCGAGGTTCGGCCAGGCGATGTTGAGCACTTCAAGCGGCATCGATTGAAGCTGCGCCTGCACCGACGGGAACGAGCCGCTGTTTCCGGAAACCGTCGCTCGGCCGCCGCCGAAGGACACGCGCGTCGGTGCGAGCGCCCATCCGTCGCCCGAGCGGCTCAGAACCGCCGCCTGCTCGAGCACCAGAGGCTTGTTCTCGACCGCGCCGCGGCCGGTCAGGCGAATCTGGTCGGGCGAAACGTCCGCGACGGCCGCGAATTCGAACGCAGCGCCGCGGCGGCCAGCGAAAGCGGCGCGCACCTGCCCGGAGCCGTTGACGAGATTGGCGTTCACCGCGAGCCGGGCCATGGTGATCCCGTTCATTTCCACGCCGCGGGCGTTGATCACGCCGGCAACGGTCGTCCGGTCCTCGGCAAGGACGATGGTGCCGTCGAGCCGCCCGCTGCGAACGGCGAGCGCGCCGGGCAATTTGACTCCGCTGGCGTTGAGATGCGCCTCGATCTTCTGCGCTTCGCCGACCGGCGCGAAGTCCAGCGTCCCGGTGAGCCCACCGCCTGCAACCTCCAGTCCACCGGTGAAACCGCCTGGGTCCGACCTCAGCTGGCCGGTCGCATGGGTGCCGTTCACGTCGAGCGCGGCAATCGCGATCACCGTCCGGGCACCATGGGGCATCAGGATCTGGCCAGTGCTCGTGAAAGGCCCAAGCCGCGACCCGCCATTGGCCCGGTAATCATAGCCGGCCGCGGTAGGGTCGAGGAGCAGTCGTACGCCGGAAAGCCCAAGCGTGTCGTTGGGCCGGTCGAGCAAAAGCTCGACCTTGGGCCGGGCGATATTGCCGTCGAGGACCATGCGCACCGGCCCGTATTTCGCCTGCCGACCGCGAGCGGTGATGTGGAAGGTCCCGTCGCGGTAGCGCAGGCCTTCGCCGGACAAGCGAAGCTTGGGCGAGTAGAGCTGCAGATTGGAGAGGTGCAGGATTCCGTCCGGAGTCCGGGTGAGGTCGGTTTCGATCCGTGGGAGCCCGCCGGTCAGGCTCTGGAAGAAGCTGTTGTCGAGCCTTCGAACCCAGGCGGTGGCTTTGCCCGTCACAAGCGACCCGTGCCCGGCGGGCGCGGGGACGACCCGAAGGTCGGTCAGAACGTCGACAATGCCGAGCCCTTCGATGAAATAGCGCTTCATCCCGCCCGAAAGCAGCACTTCGAAGCGGCCGGTGACGAGGTCGATAAGAAGCGACATCTTGCCGTTCAGCTGCGCGCTTCGAAGCTGCAGACCGTCTCCGCGGACGAGCTTGGGCGTGATCGTCAGCATCCCGTCGAGCCGCGCATTGGCGAGGATCGCGCTCGCCATGTCGCCGACACCGGTGATCGCTTTCGCCTGGAGATGCAGCGGGACGCGCATCGGCCAGGGCGACAGCCGGCCCCTGCCCTCTGCCCGAACGTCGACAAAGCCGGTCTGGTCGAACTTCACGCCCGGCGAGGTCAGACGATAGGCGTAGTCGGCGGTCCCGAACGGCCCGTCGAGCGTGATCAGCATCCGTACGTTGCGACCGGTCATGTTGGTGAAAAGCGCGGGAGGCCGAAGCAAATCGAGCCCGATGCGCACCGAACGGAACCGGTTCTGGGCGAGATCCAGGGCACCGCTCGTTGCAACCCGCAGCGAAGCCGAGCCGAGCATCAGCTGGCCGTCGAGAATGCGGTCCTTGAGCGTTGCTGACCCGGCGACTCGAACCAGCGGCGCCGTCATTCGCATCTGCCGGCCCTTGAGGAACTGGGACGGCGCAAGCGCTCCGCTCAGGCCGAACCTGCCGCTGTTGGCGGTCAGAGCGAGGCGGCCGGTCGGCCTTTCCGACAGGTTGAGCGCAGCCGACCCGCGCCACTTGGCCCAGGTGCCGTTTCCGGTGATCGCCAGATCGAGCGAGCGCTTCGAGCCGAACAGGGCCGGGAGCACGCCGCCAGCGGCGGACCGGGCGCGAACCTCGAGGTCGAAGCGGTTGCCGTCGGGCTCGGCGTCGAGATCGATCGCCAGCCGGTCGGAGCGGTCGATCGCCGCCTGCAACTTCACGACGGCGCGTCCCGAACGGACGTCGGCGCTCGCCTGCAGCCGCCCTGTGCGGGGTGTTCCGGTGACGGCCTGCCCGATCTCGAGCCGGTCGACCGTCAGCTTCCCGACGTGGATGTCGAAGGCGGGAAGGATCGGCCCCTTCTTCGTGCTCGGCTTCAGCTTCGGAAGCCGGACAAGGGTCGCGCGCTCGGCGTGGACCCTCTCGATATAAAGCTTGTTGTAGAGCCAGGCCCCGGGGGTCCAGTCGAGGTCGATCTCGGGCGAGGTGAAGAAGACGCCGCGCTGGTCGAGGATCGCGACATTCCTGAGCTTCGATTCCCCGAAAACCGATCCTTCGATTCGGCCGATCCGGAACCGAAGACCGGAGGAGGTTTCGATCCCAGCTATGCGGTCGACGATCCAGCGATGGCCGGGCGCCGTGTCGAGGATCGCAAGCGCGACAGCCAACAGGAAGGCGATGCCGAGAAGGAGCGCGAGGAGCTCCCGCAGCATCCGGCGCGGCCAGTCGGGCTTGAGCCGGTATGGCGGCGGCCCCTCCTGACGTCCGGTGACCGCGATCTCGGCCATCAGAAGGCCTGCCCCAGCGAAACCGCGACCGCTATCCGGCTATCGCCCGCCCGCGGGTTGAGCGGCGTGCCGATGTCGAGGCGGATCGGCCCGAAGCTCGAATAATATCTGACGCCGATTCCCGCGCCGAATTGCCAGCCGTTGAGTCCGGGCGTGACCTTGTTGGTCAGCGAGCCGCCGTCGAAGAAGGGCACGAGGCCGAAATTGCCGCCGAGGGCGCTCAGCCTGAACCGCGCCTCCAGCGAGAATTCCGAGAGAGTCTTTCCACCGATCGGGTCGCCTTCGAAATCGTGCGGACCGACACGTTGATAACCATAGCCGCGAACCGACCCGCCGCCGCCGGAATAGAAGCGTCGCGATGGGGCGATCGACGAGGCGTCGGCACCGAAGATGCTCCCGAACCGGACCCGCCCGGCGAGCACGGTCTTCGGTCCGATCGGGTAATAAGCGCTCGCGTCGACCTGCGCGCGCGCATAGGCGAACGATCCGCCCTTCGCGGAAATCTCCGGGCTGAGGTGAAGCCCGATTCGAAATCCGCGCGTCGGGTCGAGGAGATCGTTGCTTCCGTCATAGGCAATGTTGAGCGGGAGAGCGGCGATCAGGAACGTCTTCGTCTCTTTCACCGTCGGATCGTTGAACACGCCGCGCTCGTCGGTGGCCAGCAGCTCCGTCCCGACTCCCCAGGTCCATTTCTTGCGCCAGATGATGTTGCTCTGCCGCTCCAGGCTTCCGAGGAAACGGACGGTCCGCGCCTCGTAGGCATCGAACATTGTGTGGCTTGCGCTGAGCTGGAGATCGAGGACGCGGTCGCGGGCGCCGAAATCGTTGCGGCGAAACTCGACCCCCGCCAGCTGCTCGCGAGTGCCCGCGATTCCGCGCAGGGTCAGTGCGCCTTCGGGATTGATGAAATTGCGGTCCTGCCAGCTCGCCTCGAGCTTGGCGCCCTCCCCGGTTCCGTAGCCGAGCTCCCCGGCGATCGTGTGCCTGGGCGCGGGGGTCAGCTTGACGTCGAGATCGACCCGCCCGTGGTCAGGCACCGGCACGACGTCCACCTCGGCCGACGCGACAAGGCTGGTCGCGATCAGCGCGCGGCGAAGGTCGTCGACCTTGTCGCGCTCGAAACGCTGGCCCGGCTTCCAGCGGGCCATGTTTTGAAGATGCCGCGCGCTGAACGGCGGGTTGCCGCTGACATGGATTTCGCCGAAGTGCGCGACCGGCCCCGGCTCGACCGGCAGCACCAGGCTTGCAAGATGGGTCTGATGGTCGACGGTGACCTGCTGGTCGCCAACCTTCGCAAGCGCGAAACCCTGCTCCCCGAGCGCCAGCTTCAGTGCAAGGTTCGCTGCTATCACGTCCTGAGCGACGACCGGATCGCCGGCTTTCACGGCAAAAGCTTCGCGAAGCTTCTCCGCTTCGGGGCCGGCCGCGTCGAGGCCCGGGAGCTCTACCGACTGGAATCGGTATTCCTCGCCCGGATCGGCGTGCAGGGTGACCCGGAGCACCGCCCCATCCGCTTGGATGTCCGGCTCCACGACAGCGTCATAATAGCCTTGCGACCGCAGCAGTTCGGCGAGCAGGTCGGAATCCGCTTCCGACCGGCGCTGGATCTGCGCCGCATTGGCCTCGTCCTTGCGGCCGTCGTAAAGCGCCGACTGCTTTTCGAACGCGGCGACAAGATCCTGCGCATTGCCGATCTTCTCGATGCCGTCGATCGCGATTGCGTAGTGCCGCTCGGAGCTCATGTCGGCCACACCCGTCTCCGTCGCGGGCGCTTGCGATAGCGGCTCCTCGGGGGGCGCCTTACCGAGGTCCGGCCATTCGACTCCCAGATCGGGCATCGGGTCGAGCGGCGCGGACGGATCGACATCGGCGGAGTTTGGGGCGGCGGTTTGTTGCGCGAGTGCCGGAGCACAAGCGAGCGCGGTCGATGCAGCCGCACACAGCAGCCGCGCGACCGACCGCGCACTCACCCGCTCTCCCATCGAAAGTCAGCCTAGAGGGCGAGCATGAACCGCGCCAGACCGGACGAGCGATTTTAGTGAACGCTTCCGCGCACTTCCTCGCTGCTCAGGGTCACGATGACCCGCTCGATCTGCCTCCAGTGACAGAAACGGGCGACATTGCCGGCATCGCGGCTTCGCTCGGCTCGGACCGCTGCTTCGAGCCCCGCGTCGTCACCGAACCGCTCGATGAGCTCGGCGGCATCGGCGAGCGCCGGTCGTCCGGAGATGAAGGGCGATTCCATGCTCGCCAGTTAACCCGCCAGCCCTTTCCGGACTGCCGACAATCATCGTCAACACGAAATTGACCATATCGCCCGCGCGCATTGCGCGGCGTTGCTATCCCACATAAGCTGCACCGGGAGAGCGGGGGCTCTGCACATGAGCGACGTGTTCGTCTCCTACAAGGCAGAAGACCGGCGACGGGTGAAACCGCTCGTCGATGCGCTGGAAGCCGACGGCTATTCCGTCTGGTGGGACGCCCAGATCGGCGGCGGCGCCCAATGGCGCCACATGATCGAGACCGAATTGAATGCCGCCAAGTGCGTGCTCGTGGCGTGGAGCAAGCATTCGGTCGGTACCGGAGGCACGTTCGTACAGGACGAGGCGACCCGCGCCCAGGAGCGGCACGTCTACATCCCCATCCTTATCGACAAGGTCCATCTTCCGCTGGGCTTTGGAGAGATGCAGGCGCTTCCGCTCAGCGGTTGGAAGGGCGACCGGTCCGATCCGCGTTACCAGGCCATCCTCGCCGCCGTCACCCGTATCGCAGGCGAATCTTCGGGAGGAGCCAAGCCTCACTCCGGCGGCCCGGCGCTGAGCCGCCGCAGAGTGCTCGTCGGAGGAGGCGTCGCCGCTGTCGCGGTTGCCGGCGCTGGCAGCTGGATGTTGCTCAAGCCTGCTTCGGCGTCGGCTTCGGGGAGCATCGCCGTCCTGCCGTTCACGAACATGAGCGGGGATCCGTCCCAAGCCTATTTCTCCGACGGAATCGCTGAAGAAATCCGGGGTGCCCTAACCCGCATCGCGGGCCTGAAGGTGGCCGGGAGCACTTCGTCCGAGGCCGTCCGCAACGACGACGCGCAGACAGCGGCGAAGAAGCTCGACGTCACCAACATCTTGACCGGCAGCGTCCGCCAGTCGCCTTCGACCATACGGGTCAGCGCCGAACTGATCGACGGCAGTACCGGCCTCGACAAATGGTCGCAGGATTACGACCGCTCGCCCGGCGACGCGATCAAGATCCAGACCGACATTGCGCAGAATGTGGCTGCCGCCCTCAGCGCGACTTTGGGAGAGGCCGCACGCGCCGCAATCAACATCGGCGGCACGAGCAATGCCGCGGCGCAGAAGCTCTATCTGAAGGCCAAGGCCCAGCTTAATGCCGATGATAGCGAAAGCGGTGTCCGCGCCGGTCTCGGACTTCTGGATTCGGCAATCGCGCTCGATCCGAATTTCGCCGACGCATACGCCGCGAAGGCGATCGCTTTGGCCACTCTGTACGGATACTACACTGCGTCCGGCGGCGATTTCGCAACGGGCTACAAACAAGCGGAAGTCGTCGCAAGGCAGGCCGTGTCGCTCGCCCCGAATCTCGCGAGCGCCCACATGGCCCTCGCCTTCACCCTCCTGTCGCAACTCGACGTCGGCCGGGCCGCGACTGAATATGAACGCGGCCACGCGCTTGCCGGCGGCGATGTCGATGACCTCCTCGCCTATGCCAGTTTTCTCACCATACTCGGCAGGCAGGATGCCGCCATTGACGTGGCACGGGAGGCGCAGGGCCGAGACCCGTTGAACGCTGGCGCCTACCAAACCGAGGCGGGCGCGCAGCTCAAGGCAGGACGCATCGCACAGGCCGAACGCGCCTATCGCAAGACCCTGGAGCTGGCCCCCAATCTTTTGGTGGCCCGCGCGTTCTATGGCGCGTCACTCATGCAGGGTGGCGATCCTGATGGAGCGCTAGCCGAATTCAGGAAATTGCCGCCTGATTATCTTTTCCGGCTGCTCGGGGAGTCCATTCTGTTCGCGCGCCAGGGGAATCGGTCCGCTTCGGACGCCGCGCTGCAACGGGCACAGCGGCAATATGGGGATTCGTCAAACTACCAATATGCGGACATCCATGCCCAGCGCGGCGAGAAGGACGAGGCGTTTGCGTCGCTCGATCGTGCCTGGCAATTTCGAGATCCCGGCCTCGCCTACATGAAAGGCGACTGGATGCTCGACCCCATCCGCTCCGACCCGCGGTTTTCGACTTATCTCGCCAAGATGAACTTCCCCGCCTGATGTCCGACGTCTTCATCTCCTACAAGGCGGAGGACCGTCGCCGGGTCCAGCCGCTGGTGCAGGCGCTCCAGGCCGACGGCTACTCGGTCTGGTGGGACGAGCATATCGGGACCGGCGACGAGTGGCGCCATACCATCGAACAGCAGCTCGACAGCGCCAAATGCGTGATCGTCGTCTGGGCCAAGGGCTCAGTCGGGCCGGACGGCCATTTCGTGCGTGACGAAGCGTCCAGGGCCCAGCGTCGGCATGTCTATGTCCCGGTCATCATCGACGCGGTCGATCCCCCGCTCGGCTTCGGAGAGAGCCAGGCGACCTCGCTCCGGGGCTGGAAAGGCGATCGTTCCGACCCGCGTTATCAGGCGGTGCTTGCAGCAGTGCGGCGAATTGCCGGTAATGGAACCGGAACCGCCGCCGCGGCGCCCGCCGGGTCGACGCGAGTAAATCGCCGTGCGGTTCTCGCAGGGGGCGGCGTGGCCGTAGTTGCGATCGCCGGCGCCGGTACCTGGGAATTGCTCAGGCCATCCGCCGCCTCCGCTTCGGGAAGCATCGCCGTCCTTCCCTTCGCCAATCTCAGCGGCGATCCGGCCCAGGCCTATTTCTCCGACGGGATCGCCGAGGAGCTTCGAAGCGCGCTCGGCCGGATCGCCGGCCTCAAGGTCGTCGGCCGAACGTCTTCCGAGGCGGTTCGCAA
>Ga0207657_10003112_pt1 | contig 17743 bp, 12 predicted proteins | sample KBSC33metaG_FD_184316 | JGI IMG/M metagenome (GOLD analysis project Ga0207657, IMG submission 184316) | Corn rhizosphere microbial communities from Kellogg Biological Station, Michigan, USA - KBS C3-3 metaG (SPAdes) (version 2) | ecosystem: Host-associated > Plants > Roots > Rhizosphere > Soil ... | reverse complement strand
GGGCCGGTCTAAGGGGATTTTACATGACAATCCGTCGCACGCTGCTCGCCGGGGCGGGGCTCGGCGCGCTCGCGCTTTGCGCCACGCCGACTTTCGCCAAGGCTCCGGTCCATCACAAGAAGGCCTCGGCCTCCTCCTCCGCCGACAGCGCGCTGATCGCGCAGATCAAGGCGCTGCAGGAGCAGGTGTCGGATCTGAGCGCGCGCCTGAACGTCCAGGAAGCGGCACAGCGCGAGACCGTCGCCAACGTGAATAATGCACAGGTTGCCGCGTCGTCGGCCGCCAGCCAGGCCGCGCAGGCGCAGACCGCCGCCGCCAAGGCGCAGACCGCGGCAGCGGACGCTTCGGATACCGCGAAGAAGGCCGTTCCGGCCGCGGTCAAGGGCGAGCTCGCGAGCTTCTCGAAGGGCAAATGGTGGGATTCGACCAGCGTGTCGGGCCGCATGTATTTCAACTTCTCGAACGTCGACACCAAGGTCAACGGCGTGAAGCCGACCGGCGCCGGCTCGGTCAACGGCACCGGGTTCAACATCAAGCGCTTCTATCTGGGCGTCGATCACACGTTCAGCCCGATCTTCGCCGCCAACGTGACGATGGACGTCTCCAACGTCGTCGGCCAGACGAGCAACACCAACTTCACCTCGACCGGCACGCCCGCGGGCACCAACCTGCCGGGCCTGGTCGGCAAGGGCTTCTACATCAAGAAGGCCTATCTGCAGGCGAAGCTCGACCCGGCCTTTATCATCCGCCTCGGCGCGGCCGACCTGCCGTGGGTTCCCTATGTCGAGAATCAATATGGCTATCGCCATATCGAGAATACGATCGCGGACCGCACCAGCTTCGCGACCTCGGCCGACTGGGGTATCCACGTCCTCGGCGATCTCGCCGGCGGCCTGGTCAGCTACCAGGTCTCGGTGGTCGACGGTGGCGGCTATCGCAACGTCAAGGTCTCGAACTCGGTCGACGTCGAAGGCCGCGTGTCTTTGAACTATAAGGGCTTCTATGCGGCCGTCGGCGGCTATACGGGCAAGCTCGGCAACGACACCGAGGGCGCTGTGACCCCGAACACCGCCAGCCGCGAGAATGCGCTGATCGGCTACAAGAACAAGATGTTCAATGTCGGCGTCGAATATTTCCACGCCAAGGATTACAAGAACGTCACCAGCGCGACCGAGGATAAGTCCGACGGCATCTCCGCTTTCGGCAACGTCAACTTCCACAAGAATTGGAGCGTGTTCGGCCGGTACGACTGGATCAAGCCGACCAAGCTTACCAACGACAATACCAAGGACAATTATTACAACGTCGGTCTCCAGTGGGAGCCGGTCAAGATCATCGATCTCGCGCTCGTCTACAAGCATGAGAAGGTCGAAAACGGTGCGCTCGGCACGGCCAACGGCACGATCGGCGGCGCCAACCCCACCGGCTCGCTCACCGGCGGCCGCGGCACCTACGACGAGTTCGGCCTGTTCGGCCAGCTGCGCTTCTAAGCGTAACGCACTCCTCTCCACCCAAAACTGGGCGGCCCGGGAAACCGGGCCGCCTTTTTCTTGTTCGGGCAGGGGCATAAGCCAGGCTTATCGATCGCGCGCGACGATTTGCTGGCGAACCTGCCGGGCCCAAGCCAGGGAAAGGTCGAAAGGATCGCCGATGACTTTGAAAAAAATCCTGGATCCGCTGGCGCTCAGCCGCGCGATCACGGCCTCGTACGACAATCGCCCACTGACCGAAGTCAATGACCATGAGGTTCGGATGGGGGTCATGACCGAACCCTATGGCTGGCACCGCCATCCCGATTCCGACGAGACGTTCCTGACAGTCGACGGCGATCTCATCATCGAATTCGAGGAGGGCCCGGTCCGGCTCGCCCCCGGACAGATGCTCACCGTTCCGCGCGGCACGCTCCATCGCACCCGGCCGGCGGGCGCGCGGTCCGTCAATCTCACTTTCGAAAAGACCGGCGCCGCCACCGAATTCGTCGAGCCATAGGAAAAGAGCGCCTCCGGCATCCCGGGACCGCCCTTTCTTGTCCGAGACCTATGAATGCGACCGGCTGCCCGCCTCCAAGGCCGATGCCAATAGCGAGAGGGCGCACGAGGCTGGCTGCGTTCGCCTTGGCAGGCGGTTCGCGCCATACTAGGGTCGGGCCCTCGCTTGGCAAGGCAAGCCTTCAAGGATGATTAGTGCCCACGATTAGTGATGTCGCCGCCGCCGCCGGCGTCTCAATGACCAGCGTGTCACGCGTGTTGAACAACAAGGCTCATGTGCGTCCGGCTCTTCGAGAGCGCGTCCTTAAAGCGGTCAGCAGCCTCTCCTACAGACCAGACATCGCCGCCCGCCAACTCGCCGGGACCAAGTCGTTCGTTCTGACTCTCCTGATCCCTGAATATAATGCCAGCTATTATGCCACCCTGGTGGTTGCTGCCGCTGCGGAATGCCGCAAGCAGAATTATCATCTGCTGTCCGGGACAATCGAGCCGGGCGAGCCTGTGAAGGAGGCGCTCGAACGCGCGACGGCAGGTGTGCGACCGGATGGGATCATCTTGCCGCCCCCGCTGGGCGATGATCCTGAACTTGTCTCCACCATTGCCGCTGCGGAAATTCCACTGGTGCGGCTATCGAGCCTGTCGGATGGGTATGGCAGTCTGATCAATGCCCCCGAATTCGAAGCGTCCATGGACCTTATGCGGCACCTGTTGCAGCTCGGACATCGTCGGATAGGCTTCATCGCGCCACCCGCAGGGCATAGTGCCGCGAGCGCACGACTGTCGGCCTATGAACAGGCGCTCAAGGAGGCGAACCTGCCGCTGGACCCAAGCCTGATCGAAGCGGGGAACTTTACGTTTGCATCGGGTGCATTGGCCGCGCGCCGGCTTCTCGCATGTTCCGCCCCCCCAACGGCCATCTTCGCATCCAACGACGCGACGGCCTTGGGTGTTTTGGCGATCGCTGCCGAGCAGAAGCTACGCGTTCCCCAGGATCTCGCGATCGCCGGATTCGATGACTCGCCTGGCAGCCGTATGTGCTATCCGGCGCTGACCACGGTGCGGCAGCCCATTGCGGACATGGCGCGCGCCGCTGTGCTCACCTTGCTCGGCAAGGACGCCGGCGAGCGGCCGGAACACCGATTGATCCTGCGAGGTTCGACGACCGGGCATGACATGTTGGTGCTCGACACGGTTGACGCCTGATCGAGCCAAGACGCCGGGATCCGGCAACGTCAATCCTTCCAGTGCTTTGCCGGCAGGCTAATGGCAACGCTCGGCCCCAGATGCTCGGCGTCGCTGCCGAGGGCGAAACGGTAGAGACCCGCTCTGATAGTCCAGCCCGCCCGGGCCCAGTCGGCGAGCAAGCGCGGATCAAGATCGAGCGAGATTTCTCGGCGCTCCCCCGGCGCCAGTTCAACCTTCTGGAAACCAACCAGCCGCTGCCGAGGCCCGTCGGGGCGGCCGACGAGGTACAATTGCGCAACCTCCGCTCCCGCGCGCCGGCCGCTATTGGCGACCGTGAAGCGGGCATGCAGGCCGGACAGGACCAATCCGCTCACCTCGAAGCTCGTATAGCTAAGGCCGAAGCCGAAGGGGTACAGCGCCTTTTGGCTTTGGCGGGCATTCCAGCGATAGCCGATGTCGGAGCCTTCGATATCGTAGTTGACGGAAAGTCTCTCCCCCGCTTTCGGGCGGCCCAGAAAATCGGGCTGGATCGTTCCCAATCCCGGCAGGACCGGCCGTGGCAGTTGACCAAGGCTTGCAGGGAATGTGACCGGCAATCGGCCGCTGGGGTTCGTCTCGCCAAACAGGACCGAAGCAATGGCCTCCCCTCCGCGACCGCCCGGATACCAGGCCTGAAGGACCGCCGCCGTGTCGTTCAACCACGGCATAAGCACAGGACCACCGGTCTCGAGCACCACGATCGTTCTGGGGTTCGCCTTCGCCACCGCGGCAATAAGGTCGTCCTGCCCATAAGGCAGCGACAGATCAGGTACGTCGAAGCCTTCGCTGCGCCATCCCGTCGCGAATATGATCGCGACATCCGCATCCTTGGCCGCCTGAACCGCATCGGTGAGATAATTGCCCCGCGTGAAGGTAACGTCCGCGGCGGGGAGCCGCTTTGTGATCGCGGTGAGCGGCACCGACCTATGGTAGGTTTCCTGGAGGATAGCAGCGAGTGGCCCCTCTCCGCCCACGGGTACCGAAGCGGCGGGCCCTCCGGTCATCTGCACCTGGCTCGACCCTCCGCCCGAGACCACGCCCGTATCTGCGTAGCCGCCGATCACGGCAACGCGCTTCACCGCCGCAGCGAGGGGCAGGGTATCATTCTGGTTGCGCAGGAGAACGATGCCCTCCCGGGCGACCTCGTCCGCCACAGCCAGGCCAGCTTCGACATCGAGCGGCTTCTTCTCGGGTGGCGCGCTGTCGAGTCCGTTCGCGTAAATCGCGTAAAGAATGCGCCGATTCATGTCCGCGAGCCGTGCCGCGTAGCGCCGGTCGCTGGCAGCCGCCTGTTTGAGCGGCGCGCCGAAGAAAAGCTGACGATCAAGCTGCGCGCCGGATTGCTGATCGAGTCCGTTGAGCGCGAATTCGAGGCCGTGAACCGCGCCCCAATCGGACATTACGAAGCCCTTGTAATGCCAATCCCGCTTCAGGACCTGGTTCAACAAATAATCGCTGCCGCACGCATAGGCACCCTCGACCTGATTGTAAGCGCACATGACCGAGCCCGGGTTTCCCCGTTCGATGGCAATCTGAAAGGCCAGAAGATCGCTTTCGCGCGCGGCCGCGTCTGACAGTCTCGCATCAAGGAAACCGCGCGCGGTTTCCTGACTGTTGAGCGCGAAATGCTTTACGGTGGAGATCATGCGATTGGATTGGATTCCAGCGATGGCCTCCCCTGCCAGAACGCCTGCAAGCAGCGGATCTTCGCTGAAATATTCAAATGTGCGGCCGTTGCGCGGATCGCGCATCAAATTGACGCCGCCTGCCAGCAGAACGTTGAACCCTTTGGCCTTCGCCTCGGCGCCGATGGTGGCGCCGCCCTTTCGCACCAAAGCGGGGTTCCAGGTCGCCGCCTGGGCCAGACCCGAGGGCAGAGGGGTCGCGCCCTCAGGACCGCGCGCCCCATTATTGTAGGCTACGCCCAGGCTCGCATCCGTTTCGGTCAGGTTCGGTATCCCGAGCCTTGGCACGCCGGCGACATAACCCGCACCCAGCACCGCTTCCGGCGGAAGCATCGTATCCCCGAAGAGAGGGAGCGCCAGAATGCCGTGCGTCATCATGACCCGCTCGTCCGGCGTCATCTTTGCCTCGACGGTCCTTGCCCGCGCTTCCGCGACATCGACGGCACGGCCCCAGGCTGCGGCGGGAAGTCCGAGCGCGAATGCCGCACCCAGCAAAAGCGCCTTCTGCACGCGAAGAACCTTTCTTGAAAGAGAGCCGCTGGAGCGGTCCGTTGCTGCGACAATCATGGATCAGAAGGCGAACCGCGCCTTGACCCCAACGTAGCGCCGGGCCTCACGGGGCAGCACCGCCGCCAGCAGTCCGGTCGACCCGCCGCTGGCCGGGAAAATGTTCGCCGCATAGTGCTTGTTCAGCACGTTGTTGACGAAGAAGGCGACCCGAAGCCCCGTCGGCCCGCCCGGCTCGACCCCGAACGTTGCGTTGAGGATGCCATAGCCCTTCTGCACCGAGAGCGGATTTCTGAGCAGGTCGTAATTCACCGCACCCTGGTAGCTGAAATCAGCCCCGACAAAGCCGTGGTAGGGCAGGTTCGGAAGCATGATGTTGTAGGTTGCCCCGACATTCCATTTGATCCGGGGTGCGTTGGCCAATCTTATCCCTGCGAGATCCTGGCCGGTGGCGGTTGAAGGGCCGGAACCGTCCAGATCCCTGCATCCTTGCGCCGCGCTCTGGCCAGCATAGCAGGGGGCGTTGGGATAGGACCGGATTACCGCATCGGTGTAGCTCAACGCCCCATCGAGCCGCAGGTCGCGCGTCGGTTTCGCCGACATTTCGAGCTCGACACCGCGCGTCCGAAGCTTTCCGACATTGTTCAGGAAAACCTGGATCGTGTTGTCGGGCAGGACCTGGCCGGATTGCGCCTGGAAGTTCTTATAGTCGGTCCAGAAGCCCGCAATGTTCACCTGGATGCGATTGTCGAGAAACCGGCTCTTCAAGCCCAGCTCGTAGGCGTGCGAGCGTTCGGCGAGCACGGGCTTCCTGGCTCGCAGCGGCGTGAAACCGGAACTCACGTCGAACCCCGGCCCCTTGTAGCCGGTCGCGAACGACGCATAGGCCATTACGCCTTGGGTCAGGTCCTGCCTGAGCGCGATTTTGCCCGTGACTGTATTGTCCGAATTCTTGCCGCTGCAGGTTGCGATACAGGTCGCATTGTTCGCCGGCGGAGCAGCCGGGACGATCAGGTTCTGAAAGGCGACGTCGATATTCTGGCGATTGAAGCGGAGCCCGCCGTCCACATGCGTGGTCTGGCCGATGTTGAGCGTCGACTGGGCGAAGGCGGCAAATGTCTCGGTACCGGCATTGGCGCTCCACTGCGCGGCGACCGCCGATCCGGCCGGCCCGCGGTTGAACGACCGATAGGTACGCCCGTTCGAATAATAGGCGCCCAGCACATAATCCAGCGTGCGCTTGCCGGTCGAAACCAGCCGAAGTTCCTGCGTGAATTGGCGGGCGTGGAACGGGCCGCCGGCGAAAATCCCGTCGGCCAGACTCAGGACCGGCGCGGTCGAGAGGTCATAATCTTCGAGGAAACGGAACTTCCAATCCTGATAGCTCGAGACGGAGACGAGCCGGGCACCGCCCAGGTCCAGCGTAGCGCGGCCGCTGCCGAGGAACTGCTTGGTGCGATTGCTCGGTTCGATGTTGAAGCGGACGTTCCGGTTGTCGAGACCGGGCGTGATGCCGTTCAGATAGGGAGCGATCGGCGTGCCGAAGAGCGTCGCTCCCGCCGGCACGGCGACCAGCGGGCGCGCGGTGCCATGCGTATTGTCGACCGAATAGCTGGCGGTCAGATCGATTGCCAGGGCAGAGGATGGCGTGAGCGACACGCGACCCCTGACGCCATAATCCTCACCGTTGTTGAGCCTATGTCCCGTCTGGAGATTGTGAATGTCGCCTCTGCGTGAATCGTAGAAGCCGTTGAGCCGGAAGCCGACACCGTCCGCAACCGGGCCGGATATCATTCCCTCAACCCGCTTTTCCGAATCATCGGTCAAGGTGAACCCGCCCGTACCGGTGAGCCGTGCGCTCGGGTCCTGCGAGACGATATTGATCGCGCCGGCAGCGGCGCTCCTCCCGAACAACGTGCCCTGGGGACCGCGCAGGACTTCGATGCGGGCGATATCGCTCAAGCCCGAAAATGCTTGCGATTGCTGCAGGAGGGCGACGTCGTCGACGATAACGGCAACCGAAGGCTCTACGCCGACGCTGAAGGCATAGGTGCCGATCCCGCGAAGATTGATCGACGCATTCGCAGGCGTGTTGCTCTGTGTCACTGTCAGGCTCGGAGCAAGACGCGTCAGATCGGAGACCGTCGCGACGTTGCGGTTGACCAGCGTCTCGGCCGTTATCGCGGTGACCGCGACGGGCACGCTCTGCAGGCTTTGCTCACGCTTCTGCGCGGTGACGACGACCTCTTCGAGACGCCCCGCCTGATCAGATCCAGTCGATCCGGCTTGCGGCCCCGGCGATGCCTTCGGATCATCACCCGCCGCGGATGGCGCGGCTGAACGAGGCGCATCCTGGGCGGCGACGGGAGCAACGCACCCGACCAGAGCGGCAGTACACAACAGATTCAGTGCATATCGCATGACGGCAACCCCTCCATGGCCATTTTGGCTCAATTGGCCTGACCAGTATCGGAATTGGAAGCGCTGTCAATTGAAATTGGAAGCGCTTCCAATTTTGGCGATTTGGATGGCGGAGCGGCAAAAGCACTCGATGAGCGCCCTTGGCGCACGCTGTCGAGACTGATCTCGCAGTGAATACGCCTCTTTTGTCCTGACCAGTTTGCCGATAGAAGCGAACCAAGTAACGGACGGTTTTGGCGGGCAGCGGCTCCACAGGCGAGGGACGATATGGCTGAGACACCGCCGGGCGAGCGGCTTTACCAACGGCTTGCCAGGCATCTGGTGGGAGAATTGTCGAGCGGCAGGTATCGCGTGGGCGACCGGCTGCCTCCCGAACGTGAGCTGTCGCAGGACTATAATATCAGTCGTCCGGCCGTTCGGGAGGCGATGATCGCGCTGGAGGTACAGGGCATCATCGAGTTGCGCGCCGGTTCCGGAGCCTATGTTCGGCGGCTGCCGGGACAGGATGACCAGCCGAGTTTTGCGATCACCGCATTCGAGCTGACCGAGGCTCGGTTGTTGTTCGAGGGAGAGGCGGCCGCCCTTGCTGCGACCCACATCACCGACGAGGAAATCGCGTTTCTCGACAAATTGATCGAGGACATGCGCCGCGAGAATCTGCAGCCGAAGGTGACCGAGGAGGCCGATCGGGAGTTCCATCTCGCCATTGCCCGCGCGACTCGCAATTCAGGCATCGTGGCCACCGTGGAGCAATTATGGCGCCTCCGTTCCACGTCTCCCGAATGCGCCCTGCTCCATTACAAGGCGCGCAACGCACAGGTACGTCCAGTCCTGGACGAGCATGTGGCGATCCTCGATGCGCTGCGCGCCCGCGATCCAGGCGCGGCCCGAACGGCGATGCGGGGACATCTTGCCGCGGTCATTGAACACCTTCTGTTCGCAACCGAGGAACAGGCGATCGAAGCGGCGCGCAAAGCCGTTGCGAGCACCAGAGCGCGATACCGGTCCGCGGCGCACCTTTGACCTGTCTGGCCATATGGAATAATTGGTCAGGACAAAACTGATGTCCGATCGGGGAAAATATGCGGAAATTCTTGTGGCCTGCGATAGCGGCACTGATGTTTGCCTTCCCCGCCTCGGCATATCGGGCCGGCCGCGTGACCGTCCCGCTCACGAATGGCTGGCGCTTCAGTCTGGGGAATTCCGCCGAGGGCGCCGAGGCACCCGACTTTGACGATGCGGCATGGCCGATCGTCAGCGTACCGCACAGCTGGAATCGCGTCGGCTATTATCTCCCGCACCCCGAGACGCACCTCAACCGCAGCGACAATGTCGACAAGACACAGGGGATCGGCTGGTATCGACTCGCTCTCTATCCGTCCGCCGACTTCCGTGGGAAGCGCGCGTGGCTGCAATTCGATGCCGCCAGTCGCATAGCGACCGTATGGCTCAACGGGATATTGCTAGGAGAGCATAAGGGCGGCTTTTCGCGCTTTCGGTTCGATGCGACGAACGCGCTGCGTCTAGGTGGCCGCAACCTGTTGACGGTCAAGGTCGACAACAGCCAACCAGCACCCGGCAGCGCGACCGCCGACGTGCTTCCACTTGCCGGCGACTTTTTCGTGCACGGCGGCCTCTACCGTCCGGCAAGCCTGATCGCGATGGATCCCGTCCATATCGACATGCTCGATCATGGAGGCCCCGGCGTGTACGCGACTACGAAGACGATCGGCGCACCGGGGGCGACGGTCGCCATAATGAGCCGATTGCGAAACGATAGCGGCCGCATGTCGTCCCTGCAGGTGATCGCGCAGCTTGTCGACGCGGCGGGCCGTGTCGCCGCCCAGGAACGGCGAGCTATCCGCATCGCTCCGCACCAGGGGCTGGAGCTGGAGCAGAGCCTGCATCTCGCGCACGCGCATCTTTGGCGCGGTACGGACGATCCCTATCTCTACCGCCTCACCGTACGATTGGTCGACACGGACGGACGGCTGCTCGATCAACTCGATCAGCCCTACGGCATCCGTCAGATGCGCTTCGATCCCACTCGGGGCTTCCTGCTCAACGGCAAGCCATATCCCCTGCACGGCACGGGTTATCACCAGGACAGAGAGGGGAAGGGCTGGGCGATCAGCGCGGACGATGTGGCCGGCGACGTCCGCATTCTGCGCGAAATGGGCGCGAACGCCATCCGGTTGACCCATTACCAGCATGGACAAACGATTCACGATCTTGCCGATCGCTACGGCCTGATCGTCTGGGACGAAATTCCGCTGGTCAGCATGTGGACGCTCGGCCACGCGAGCGAAGCCTCGCCCGGACTGAGAGCCAATGCCCGCCAGCAACTCATCGAGGAAATCCGCCAGGACGGCAATCACGCGTCGGTGGCGACCTGGGGAATTGCCAACGAGGTTGATTTCGGTGCCTCTATTCCCGCCTTCATCAGCACGGCGAACGGGATCCCTCCCGATCCCTTCCCGCTGCTCCGCGACTTGAACGCGCTCGCGCATCAGCTCGACCCGAGCCGGCCGACAAGTTTGGCGAATTGCTGCGAAGGCGATTTGCTCGGGCCGAACTCGCACGTTCCCGTCACGGCACAGGTGGTCGATCTGAACGGCGCGAATCGCTACTTCGGATGGTATTACGGAACGCGCACGGGTCTCGGCGCAAATCTGGATTCGCTCCGGGCCACCCGTCCAGACCAGCCGCTGGCGGTGACCGAATATGGCGCGGGCGGCGCAACCAGCATTCATACCGACAATGTGACCGGCGGACCGGTCGATGCCCGCGGCCGTGCGCAGCCCGAGGAGGTGGAAAGCTGGATCCATGAGGCAAATTGGCCCGATATCGCCGCCAGGCCTTTTCTCGCGGCAAGCTGGCTTTGGACCAGCTTCGACTTCGCCACGACGGTGCGCCGCGAAGGCGACGCCGAGGACATCAACACCAAGGGCCTCGTGACGTACGACCGCAAGGTCAAGAAGGACGCCTATTATTATTACAAGGCCAATTGGACCGCGACCCCGACGGTGCACATCAATGGCCGCCGCTACGTCGATCGCGCTTATGCCGTGACCGACGTCCAGGTTTACAGCAACGCGCCTGCGACCGAACTTATCGTCCGCGGCACATCAATGGGCGTGCGCGCGAATTGTCCCCGGAACGTCTGCGTCTGGGAGCGGGTTCGATTGGCGACAGGAGAAAATGACGTCGTCGCTCGTGGGCGCTTCAAGAGCGGGCCTGTCGAGGATCGCCTGACGTGGCGCCTCGATCCGGCCGTCGCACGCACGATCAGGATCGACAGCGGGGCATTGGTGGCCGCGAAAAGCGACGAAGGATTGTACGGCTCGGACAATTTCTTCGAGGGCGGGGAGGCTACCATGATGGGTAAGGCATCGGATTTTGGCAGGCCCGCGCAACCGGTTCATATCGCGGGCACCTCTGACAGCGCGGTCGCCGCAACCTACCGGCACGGCGACTTCGGCTATCACGTGCCGCTCAATGACGGTCGCTATCTTGTCACCCTCACGTTCGTGGAACCATCCGCGGGCGACGGAGAACGCCTCTTCGATGTAAGCGCGAATGGAGCAACTGTTCTTTCCGCCATCGATGTCGCCAATGCAGCGGGCGCGCGCCTGACCGCGGTGCGGCGCAGCTTCGCCGTCGAGGTACGGCAGGGGCAGCTCGATCTGCGGTTCAAGCCGTTGAAGGGAGAAGCGATCGTATCGGCTATCGAGATCGCGCGACAATGACGTGCCTCGACATTGCTCGTTGCGGCAAATGACGATCTGATCGACCGCCTCTTCAGCATGTGCCGGGCGTCCCGCCGTTGAACGCGCCACGCATTTGGGCATGCACGCTGCTAGAGCCGTTTTCGCTAAGTTGGATTCAACCGCGAAAGCCCTCTCCCTTTGAGGGAGAGGGCTGGGTGAGGGTGTCCCGCACTACAGGTTCGGGCGCTCGCCATCTGTCGTTGGACGGCCGCCTAAGATGCACAGGACCGATAGAAAAAGGGCGGCCCCGGCATCCCGGGACCGCCCTTTCCTTGTCCGAAGACTGGTCGCTTAGCGCTTCGAGAACTGGAAGCTGCGGCGGGCCTTGGCCTTGCCGTACTTCTTACGCTCGACCGCGCGGCTGTCGCGGGTCAGGAAGCCGGCTGCCTTGACCGGCGCACGCAGCACCGGCTCGTAGCGGGTCAGCGCCTGGGCGATGCCATGCTTGACCGCGCCGGCCTGGCCCGAAAGGCCGCCGCCGGTGACGGTCGCGATCACGTCATACTGCCCGTCACGCTCGGCAACGCCGAACGGCTGGTTGATGACGAGACGCAGGGTCGGACGCGCGAAATAGACTTCCTGGTCGCGGCCGTTGACCGTGATCTTGCCCGAGCCGGGCTTGATCCACACGCGGGCGACCGCGTCCTTACGACGGCCGGTCGCGTAAGCGCGGCCCTGCTTGTCGATGATCTGCTCGCGCAGCGGAGTCGGCGCGGGCGCCGGGCCCGACTGCGAGACCGGAGCCTCGGCGGCCGGAGCGGCATCCGTGGTAACGGCGGCCGCCGGCGCGGCAGGCGCTTCCTGGCCGGTGAGGGTCGCCAGATCGGCGAGGGACTGACGGGTGTCGGACATTATGCGCCCACCTTGTTCTTGCGGTTCATGCCCGCGACGTCGAGGATCTGGGGGTTCTGCGCGCCATGGTCATGCTCAGCGCCCTTGAAGATGCGCAGGTTGCGCATCTGCTGGCGGCCGAGCGGACCACGCGGAACCATGCGCTCAACGGCCTTTTCGAGCACGCGCTCGGGGAACTTGCTGTCGAGCACCTTGCCCGCCGTGATTCCCTTGATGCCGCCGGCATAACCGGTGTGCTTGTAATAGACCTTCTGGTCGAGCTTCTTGCCGGTGAAGCGGACCTTGTCCGCGTTGATCACGATGACATTGTCACCGCAATCGATATGCGGGGTGAAGCTCGGCTTGTGCTTGCCGCGCAGGATGTTGGCGATGATCGAGGCGACACGGCCGACGACCAGCCCGTCCGCATCGATCAGATGCCATTTCTTCTCGACCGTAGACGGCGTAGCCGGCTTGGTCTGCTTCGAGAGCGCCCTCATGGACTTGACCCTTGGTTGGTGGGCAGCCGTTGCGGCCAAGCCCGAAAAACAACGCGCCGCCCCAAGAAGGGACGGCGTCGATGCGGGCCAAATGTCGATTCGACCCCAAAAAGTCAAGCAAAACCGCCGAAATGGCGTGAGGTATTATGATACCGTCGCTTTTTCCCAGACGTCACCCCAGCGAAAGCTGGGGTCTCAGGAGGCCATACCCGCCATCTCCTGAGACGCCAGCTTGCGCTGGCATGACGAATTGGAGAATCAGCGCCGTCCTCGCGACGGCACACCGACGCCATGGGCCGCCCACACCATCGCCGCGAGCAGCAAGGCCGCGGTCGCCTGATGTGCGACCGCGATCGGCAGCTGTACGCCCGACAGCAATGTCTCGATGCCCAGGCTGATCTGGATCGCCACCAGCAGCATCAGCACCACGCTCCGCCCCGGCCGCCGCGCCCGCCACGCCGCGAGCGCGAGCAGGAAGACCGCGACCGCCACCGCCCACGCCCACCAGCGATGCTCGAACTGCACCACGATCGGATTGGAGGCGAGGTTGAAGCCGAGCGGTTTGCCGTGCGTCCAGGCGCCGTCGGGGAACCATTGGTCGCCCATCTTCGGCCACGAGGCGAAGGCATAGCCCGCGCGCAGGCCCGCGGTGAAGGCACCGAGCATCAGCTGCACCGCGAGCATCAGGATCGCGACGAACGGCCAGAATTTGAGGCGCACCCGCCGCACGCCCCTGTCGAGCGCGAACAGATCGAGCGCGGTCCAGATCAGCACCGAATAGATCAGCATCGCCGCGAGCAGATGGATCGCGAGACGGACATGGCTGACCTCGGTCCTCACCGCGAGTCCCGAGGCGACCATCCACCAGCCGATGAAGCCCTGCAGCGCGCCCAGGCACAGGATGAAAAAGGTGCGGAAGCCGAAACCCTTGGGGATCCATTTCTTCCACCAGAAGACGAGCAGCACGATCGCCAGCACCGTGCCGATCGCGCGCGCCAGCAGCCGATGGAGATATTCCCAGAAGAAGATGTGCTTGAAGCCTTCCAGCGTCATGCCGCTGTTGAAGGCGTGATATTGCGGGATCGCCTTGTAGCCGTCGAACGCGCGCTGCCATTGCGCCGCATTCAACGGCGGGATCGCGCCCAGGATCGGATCCCATTGCGTGATCGACAGCCCGGATTCGGTCAGCCGCGTGATGCCGCCGACCACCACGATCCCGAACACCAGGATCGCGACGACGAGCAGCCAGAAGCCGAGCAGGCGCGGACGAGGCTGGGGGCGAAACGAACGGGCCACGGAACGGCTATGGCCGCTGGCGGGCGCGCGCGCAATGCGGCGCAGCGCTGCCCGATCCAATGGGCTTATTATCCGTCCGCCGTCGGGCTGCCGTCGGGATTCTCCGTGATCAGCCGCGCGCTGCGCTGATTGCGCAGGTGCGTCCATAGCCAACTCAGCGCGACCGCCAGCCGCGCCTGCACGCCAACCAGGAAATAGATGTGGGCAATCCCCCATAGCCACCAGGCGATCCTGCCGCGCAGCCGGATCCAACCGAAATCGATCACGGCCTTGTTCTTGCCGATCTGGGCGAGACTGCCGTCATGATGGTAGCGGAAGGGCGGCGGTGCGCGCTTGCCCGCCAGCCGCGCGCGGATCACGCCCGCGACATAACGGCCGCCCTGCTTTGCGGCGGGGGCGATGCCGGGAACGGGCTTGCCGCCGTCGGTCTTGATGGCGACCGTATCGCCGATAGCAAAAATGTCCGGATGGCCCGGCACCGTCAGGTCCGGTGCGACCAGGATGCGGCCCGCTCGGTCGGCGGCAGCGCCCAGCCACTCCGCGGCGGGCGAAGCCTGCACGCCCGCGGCCCAGATGATCGTCTCCGACGCCACCCGCCGCTCGCCGAACACGACGCCATGCGCGTCGATCTGCGTAACCGCTTGGCCCAGCGAAACCTCGACCCCCAATTTCTCCAGCCCCCGGCGCGCATAATCGGACAGGCTTTCCGGATAGCCGGGCAGCACGCGCGGGCCCGCCTCGATCAACAGCACCTTGGTCATATGCGTATCGATCGCGCGGAATTCGGGCGGCAAGGTGTCGTGCGCCATGTCCGCGATCGTGCCGGCCAGCTCCACGCCGGTCGGCCCCGCGCCGACGATGACGAAGGTCAGCCAGCGGGCGCCGCGTTCGGGATCGGGTTCGCGCTCCGCCGCTTCGAACGCGAGCAATATCTTGCTGCGCAAACGGGTCGCATCCTCGATCGTCTTGAGGCCCGGCGCGAACGGCTCCCAATCGTCATGACCAAAATAACCGTGCCGCGCGCCTGTGGCGAGGATCAGCGTGTCGTAGGAAACCGTTCCGCCACCGGCCAGCTTCACGGCGCGCGCGGCGGCATCGACGCCGGTCACGGTCGCGAGCATCGTCGTGACCTCGGGGCGCCGGCGTACCAGGCCACGCACCGGCCAGGCGATCTCCGACGGCGCCAGCACCGCGGTTGCGACCTGATAGAGCAGGGGCTGGAACAGATGATAGTTGCGCTGGTCGATCAGCACGATGTCGACCGGCGCCTCTTTGAGGTGCGCAACCGCCTGCAGCCCGCCGAAACCGGCGCCGACGATCACGACACGATGACGCTCGGCCATGGCGAATTCGTCTCCCTCAGTCGGCTCGTGATAGCGCGTGCCTCCGACACGGGGCAATGATGCCTGAAACTAGTCCAATGCCCGCAATCGCGCTTCCTCTTGCTCCATATAGGTCCGCGTGATCGGCACCGCGTCGCGTTTGCGGGCGAGCTGGATCTGGAAAACGAGATGGCCGTCATGGCGGAAAGCGGCGATCGCCCCCGCCAGATAGAATTGCCACATGCGGAAGAAGCGCGCGTCGTAGAGCGCGGTGATCTCGGCTTCATGCGCGGTCACACGGTCATACCAGGCGGCAGTCGTGTAAGCATAATGGAGCCGCAGCGCCTCGATATCCGTGACCCACAGGAAGGCGCGTTCGATCGCAGGCATCATCTGGCTGAGCGCAGGCACATAGCCGCCAGGGAAGATATATTTGGCAAGCCAGGGATCGGTCGCGCCCGGCCCGTCGGCGCGGCCGATCGTGTGGAGCAGCATCACGCCGTCGGGCGCGAGCAGATCGCGGCATGCATCGAAGAAAGTGCGGTAATGCGGCGGCCCGACATGCTCGAACATGCCGACCGAGACGATGCGGTCGAAAATGCCCGTCACCTGGCGATAGTCCAACAATTCGAATCTGACCCTATTTGCGACGCCCGCCGCGGCGGCGCGTTGCCGCGCGATCTTCAATTGCTCTTCGGACAAGGTGATGCCGAGCACGTCGACATCGGCGACGCGGTTGAGATAGAGCGCCATCCCACCCCAGCCGCAACCGATATCCAGCACTTTCTGGCCCGGCTTGAGCGCGAGCTTGGCCGCGATATGGGCCTTCTTGTCCGCCTGCGCCTGGTCGAGCGATTTCGCCGGGTCGTCGAAAAAAGCGCAGCTATATTGGCGGTCCGCATCGAGGAAGAGATCGTAGAGGCCGGCGGACAGGTCGTAATGATGCGCGACGTTGCGCTTCGCGCGCCGCTGCCAGTTCCATGTATCGAACATCGCCGCGATGCGTTGCGGGCGCCACAGCCGCGTGCGCACCGGATTGTCCGCGTCCCAACGCACATTATAGCCGATCAGGTCGAGGAACTGGCGAATGTCGCCCTCCTCGACGATCAGCCGCCCGTCCATATAGGCTTCGCCCGCGCCCATCGCCGGATTGCGCGCGATCCGGCGTGGCGTTCCGGAATCGGTGAAACGAATCGTGACCGGGCGGACCTCGGCCGAGGGCGCGCCGTACAGCAGCTTGCGCCCGTCGGCGGCAATCACGATGAGCGTTCCGCTCCGGACGAGCGTGCGGAAAAGGCGGTCGAAAAGGTACAAAAGCTGGCTCCAATCTCGATGGGGACGCCTTGCTTTGCTTGTGCGCGCCTTGCCGCTTGCGTTCCACAAGCCTATTTTCGGGTTCATGGCGCATGTCCACGAACATAGACTGGCTGATGGCGCGGAGCTGGAAGCCGAGGCCCAGGCGGCGCTGGAAGGCGCGGGCGAGCAATGGACCCCGATGCGCGCGACCGTCTTTTCCGCGCTCGCCGGCTTCGATCGTCCGGCGTCGGCTTATGATATCGCCGATTCGATCTCGAAATCGGAAGAGCGCCGCGTCGCCGCCAACAGCGTCTATCGCATCCTCGACCTGTTCGTGGCCAAGAACCTCGCGCAGCGGGTCGAGACCGCCAACGCTTATGTCGTGAACGCGCACCCCGCCTGCCGCCACGATTGCATCTTCCTGGTATGCGACATGTGCGGCCAGACCACGCACATCGACGACGACGCGCTCACCGATCGCGTGCGCAAGGCGGCGGATGCGGCGGGCTTCACCCCCGTCCGCCCGGTGATCGAAGTGACCGGGCGCTGCCGCAACTGCGCCGGAAATTGACCGACATTGGACCGGAAATCGAAGCGCGGTGGCTTTGCCTTCGCGCGACAAGGGCCTAAACCGGGCTGATGTCTGATCGTCCCGCGACCCCCCTGCTCGATACGATTCATATTCCCGCCGACCTCCGCCGCCTGAAGCCCGAGCAGCTTCGGCAGGTCGCCGACGAATTGCGCGCCGAGATGATCTCGGCGGTTTCCTCGACGGGCGGCCATCTCGGTGCGGGCCTGGGCGTGGTCGAGCTGACGACGGCGGTCCATTATGTGTTCGACACGCCCAACGACGTGCTAATCTGGGATGTCGGCCACCAGGCCTATCCGCACAAGATCCTGACC
>Ga0207657_10003111_pt1 | contig 17745 bp, 20 predicted proteins | sample KBSC33metaG_FD_184316 | JGI IMG/M metagenome (GOLD analysis project Ga0207657, IMG submission 184316) | Corn rhizosphere microbial communities from Kellogg Biological Station, Michigan, USA - KBS C3-3 metaG (SPAdes) (version 2) | ecosystem: Host-associated > Plants > Roots > Rhizosphere > Soil ... | reverse complement strand
GGGTTGACCGGGATAATCTGATACCCGTGGGTCTGCATGTAAGCCGAGACGCCGTGACTGGGACGGAGCGGGCTGGACGAGAGCCCGACAACGGCAATGTTTCGGGCCCTTTTCAATAATTCGGCAATCTCGTCGGCTTCATTCGTAGGCAAGATCATCTCCATGGCAACACTTGCATTTTAGATGATCGGTGATGTTCGTCTAGTCACCCTTCTTCTTGTTGGAGTCCATTTTCTGCTTGAACATCTTCAAGGCAAGCTTGCGTACAGTTTCCGAAACCTGCTTATTAGAGGAGAGATTTTTCAGGTCGGCCACCAGCATGTTCTTCATCAGACCGAGAGCCACGTCCATGGGCGTGCGCGGATTGAATACCAGGTTCCTCACAACCGGATAGTGCTTGGCATAGCGCCGCTTCATGGGAATGGCGCGAAGTACAGCCTCCAGCACATTTTTCTGGCTAGCGAATGTTTCTACCTCTCCATCCGTAATCTTCGGCGATTCCAGCACAGCGAGCGCAACTATCTTGGTGCCGTCCCGAATCAAAATCGAGCGCTCCTCCTTCGTTCCCTTCATGGCGAGTTGAATGCGACCCTTAATGTCCATCTTCGAAATCTTCTGTAGAGCACTGCCTCGCTTGCTTTCGCCATCATGCGGGCGAATGGCGTGCTTGGCTGCCGGATGGGCCGGCGCCTGTGCCGCTTCAGGCGATGATGAGGGCGCGGCCGCGGCTACAGCAACCCCTGCTGGAGTTGTCACTTCCGACGACACTGGGCCCTCAGCTACAGGCAATTCAGACATCTCCAAGTCGTTGCTTAATCCTCCGAGTGGTTGAAAAGGCTTATCCTTCTCTGCTTCAATTTCTGCCGCATGCTCCGCCAGGAAAAGCGAGAGTTGCTGGTCAAGGACTTCATTTGGCTCCTCGGGTTCGGACATTTCCGGCACGCTGGCGAGAATCTGTTCTGTGTCAGAGTCTGCGGCCTTCGAAGTCTCCGTAGTAGCCGAAGCACCGTTGGTAGCTGTACCGCTGGTCGCCGTATGCAGAGCGTGATTCGGATTGCTCTCTAAGGCTTCGCGAATTGTCGAGGATTGCTTCACGCGCTCACTGACGAGCATGACCTGCACAGTCTCACGAGATCCAATTTTGGCCAGCGCAATGAGGCTGTCATCCGGCACAGACGGATTTTCCAGCAACGCCGGAAGCAGCACAGGGCGCAGATTGTCAGGGGAAGCCAGATATTCCAAAACAGCGACCGGCGTTTTCGGATCGGATGCAGCGACCAATGACGATTTCTCTTCCCAGCCCGCCAGGGTCATTCTCGCTTGCTGGCCAAAGATCTTGTTGTCAGTGGCGAGGTGCACAAGGATTTCGATCATTTCACCGGGAGGTAAGGCCAGGGCCCCCCTAGCCGCAGAGTGTACCAGCGTAGCGGGTACGGCTGAGGCGCGGATAAGATCAATCATGCGCGGCATGATTCAGAATCCTTGGTCAGGCATGGTCGCAGTTCATCTTGCGGACTCCCCTCGCTGTACCAGTCGGTCCAGTTCCGCAATAACACGGTCTAGTTCGTCTACCAGGCGATTGCCAGGTGTACGACGGAACTCTTCCGCCAACGCGCGATAGTACCAGAGAGTACCTTCACGTTTACCCCCAAAGCGTTGCCACACTACTTCCCCCTCGGCGCGATAGTCTCGCACAATTTCTCGCGCATTATGTAACTTGTCAGCAGCCGAAACCAGGCGCACGTCGGCGTCTGCTGTCTGCAGGTGCTCAAGATAGATTTCTTTGCGCTGCCGCCATGGTGGTTTGGGGTAAGTATCTGAATCGGTGCATCCCGCAACCACATAGGCTACCCGAGGACCAAACCGCTTTCGCACTTCCTCCAGCATCGGTTTTCCGCCGCAGTCCTCCACCACGTCGTGAAGTAATGCCGCGATCGCAAGATCCTCATCTCCCCCCGCTTCAAGAACCAGGGCCGAAACACTCATGAGGTGCGCGATGTAGGGTGTTGTCGTCTGCTTTCGCGTCTGCTCGGCGTGGCTTGTCGAAGCGAACAGAAAAGCGTCGTGGAAACGTTGCCCCAGTCGGTGCGATTTGCACGGCATCGACACGCGTTCTGCGGACTGGCCACTCATGACGACCTTTCTCCACGTCGCATCAAAAGATAGGCCCGAATGAACGGCTGCAGGTCTCCGTCGAGGACGCGATCTACGTCACCCACTTCCTCTTTGGTGCGATGATCCTTGACCATGCGGTAGGGCTGCAGAACGTAAGAGCGAATCTGCGAGCCAAAGTCTATGTCCAGCTTCGAGTCCTCAATTTTCCTGGTTGCCTCTCGCTTTTTTTCGAGTTCCAACTCATACAATTTGGACCGTAGCATGCTCATGGCACGCTCGCGGTTCTTGTGCTGGGAGCGCTCGTTCTGACAGCTCACGACCGTTCCAGTCGGGATATGCGTAATTCGAACAGCGGAATCTGTCGTGTTCACGTGCTGGCCGCCCTTGCCGCTGGAACGATAGGTATCCACCCGCAGATCCTCAGGCTTGATATCGACCTCGATGCTCTCGTCAATCTCTGGCGACACGAATACGCTGGCGAACGATGTATGCCGTCGTTTGGCCTGGTCGAATGGAGAGATGCGGACCAGTCGATGAACTCCGATCTCACTAGTCAGAAGGCCAAAAGCGTAATCGCCGTTCACGGTGAAAGTGGCCGATTTGATGCCCGCTTCCTCACCGGGCTGATAGTCGTTCAAGACCGTCTGGAATCCCTGGCGCTCCGCCCAGCGCAGGTACATGCGTAACAGCATGTCGGCCCAATCCTGTGATTCCGTCCCGCCTGCGCCAGGATGGATAGTCACAATGGCGTTCCGGGGATCATTCTCGCCGGACAGCAGTGTTTCCGTCTCAAGGTGATCGACGACTTGCCGGAGACCATCAATTTCACGGCGCAGGTCAGCACTGACTTCTTCACCTTCATGCGCAAGTTCGAAGTATGCGTGAATGTCGTCCCCACGCCGGACGAGATCAGCCTCTGTGGCCAACACGTTTTCGAGGCGCTTGCGTTCGCGCATTACGATCTGAGATTTCTCGGGGTTGGACCACAGGCTGGGATCAGCAACCTGCTTTTCTACTTCGGCCAACTGTTCGCGCAGTTTGCCTGCGTCAAAGGTACTCCCGCAGGTCGCGGACTTTGTCTTTGAGCGCGGTGTATTCCTGTTCCAGTTCCTCGACCATCACTCCTGACCTGTCTTGGCGCGATTTGGAAAGCGCATAAGAAGCGCCATCAGAGAAATTATCGCACAGACATACGCAAACCAGTCGCCATGGCGAGTGTAGAAGGTGGTTACATCGGTCAGGGCATACGGCGCCGGCAGCATCGAACGAACCTTACGCGGCAGAGAGGTAACGACACGCCCGTAGGGATCGACTGAGGCCGTAACCCCAGTATTGGTATCGAGCAACAACCAGCGCCCGGTCTCGATGGCACGCATACGCGACTGATTGAGATGTTGCGCATAGGCGCCGCTATCGCCGTACCAACCATCATTGGACAGGTTGACGAGGACTTGTGCGCCGTTCCTGGCGAACTGTCTGACTTCATCAGGGAAAACGGACTCATAGCAGATGAAGGTGCCTAACTTTTGATCGCCAGCTCGAAGCGGTAAACGTGAGGTTCCACGATTGAAATCGCCGACCTGCTGAGTTAATCCCGCGGCAAAGCTAAACAGGGAGCGAAAGGGAACGAACTCTCCAAAAGGTACCAGGTGAATTTTGTCGTAGCGTTCGGTCCAAGTGCCGTCTGGACTGACAAGGGCGGCAGAATTGTAGACCTCTGTAGCTTGTGCGGGGCTCTGGCTAGCGTTGCGGATTCCCAGACTTCCCGTCACGACCCATGACTTAGCTTTTCTCGCTACATCGCTGATTGCATCACGAAAAAGAGGGTCGCTAGTGTAAAAAGGCGCCGGAGACTCGGGCCACACCACAAGTTTGGGAGCAGCCACAGCACCGGACTTAGGTCCGCCCGGCGGATTCAGCGTCGTCTCTTCCAACTGCCGAAGTGTGGTTTGAAAAAATTCTTTGGTCCATTCGGAGTTCTCAAGAACGGGAATGTTCTGTTGCACAAGATAAGCAACCCGGTCGGACGGAGCTGGAGGTGCGGATACAAGACGTCCCGCCTGCAGTGCCACGGTTGCTCCAATGGCCGCGGCCAGCAGAGCCGTGCGCTTCTCTTTACGGACGAGCAATGCCGCAGCAAAAGCGGTGTTAACCAGCATTATTTCGAAGGAGAGCCCGTAAACACCTGTTATAGACGCGATTCGGGCGAGGGGAATGTTGTCCACCTGAGCGGTTCCAAGCAATTGCCAAGGGAATCCAGTAACTCGTGTGCGAGCCAATTCCAGCGCCACCCACAGAAACGGAGCACTGACCAGGGCGCGCCGACTGAGGGGGCTTCCGCGATCGGCAGCAAGCGCCAGGAGGCCGCCGAACAGGCCATGGTAGATCGCCAAGTAGAGACAGAACAGAAACAGGACACCCAATGCTGCTGGCCTATTCAAGCCTCCGTATTGGTGCATTGTGTCAAATATCCAGTAGCAGGTTCCGGCATACCAGATCAGTCCCGCGACATAGCCGAGCAGAAAACCTTGTCCAAAGTTGGCGGGAATCAGCCTCACACCGCTCGAATCGGAGAGTTGCAAAGTCTCTGCTGGGCGAGCATGAAGAACGGCTATAACAAGCGGAACCATCGCCACCCAACAGAGTAGGTAAAGGTTTGGCAAGGGGAAGATTAGGACTTGCAAGACACCCGAGAGGATGGCCAGCAGCCAGGCATTGCGGCGGATTCGTCGCACGAAGGAAGAATAGCAAAAACAGCGCCGGTTCTCGGTTCTACGCTCCAGCTCCTAGTCGACCCGTTCACGACTGGTCGGTTCAGCCTCATACATCACCGCTGTCTCGTCTGGTTTCTTTGTACAATTCGAGGCATGAAATCCCGGCTGATTGTTTCTGCCATCCTTCTTTTCCTCACCGCCGTTGCCAACGCCGAGTTGCAGACGATGCGAATCGACTACTACCACACTGGGAACGCTGAGACCGAAATTTTCGGCATGGATCGCGTCGTGATTGAACCGACACCTTGGCCGGGCAATCCTTCTCAGGACATCGACGGCACAAACCTCGGCAACTATCTTTTCGAAGTTCGAGATCAGAAGTCCGATGCAGTGCTCTACTCCCGGGGATTCAGCTCGATTTACGCGGAGTGGAAGACGACCGACGAAGCTAAATCTGTGCGGCGTACGTTCTCGGAGTCCCTGCGCTTCCCTGCTCCGAGCGCGCCAGTAAAGATTGTTCTCAAGGGCCGGAAAGAGGGCGCGTTCCATGAGATCTGGACCTTCAATCTTGATCCAAAAGACATGTTCATCGACAACTCTCGCCCTCCCTCTCCAGGTCCTGTCATTACTTTTCAGAAAAGTGGTGATCCGGCGCAGAAGGTGGATCTCCTGATCATGGGCGACGGCTACACCGCAGCCCAGCGGCCAAAATTCGAAAAAGACGCTCGCCGTCTAGTGGAGATTCTGTTCTCGACTTCACCCTATAAGGAGCATCGCAACGAGTTCAATGTTTGGGGATTGTGCCCACCGGCAGTTGAGTCCGGAATCTCTCGTCCGTCCACGGGCATACACCGGCACAACCCGCTGGGCACGAGCTACGACGCGTTTGGATCCGAACGGTATGTGCTCACGTACGACAATCGCGCACTGCGCGAGGCGGCATCGAACGCTCCTTACGAGTTCATTGAAATCCTGGTGAATGCTGACACCTACGGTGGTGGCGGCATCTTCAATCTATACGCGACAGTAGCGTCGGACAGTCAGTGGTCTCCTTACGTGTTTGTGCACGAATTCGGGCATCACTTTGCCGGCTTAGCCGACGAGTACTACACGTCGGACGTGGCCTACAATCCGACCGCGATCAAAACTGAGCCATGGGAATCCAATGTGACTGCCCTGCTCGACCCCAAACAACTGAAGTGGCGCGATCTGGTCGATCCGGGAACTCCTTTGCCCACTCCCTGGCACAAAGAAGAATTTGAAAATTACGAGCACACGATCCAGGGCCAGCGGCGTCAACTTCGCGCCCAAGGCCGCCCGGAATCCGAGATGAACCAGCTTTTTGAGAATGAAAAGCGGCATGAGGACACGCTGCTCGCGACTGACACATACGCCGGCAAAGTGGGTGCTTTCGAGGGAGCGAACTACGAGGCGCGTGGCTATTATCGACCGCAGGAAAACTGCATCATGTTCACGCGGCACGATTCGTTCTGCGCTGTTTGCCGCAGAGCTATCGAGCGCATCATCGCGATGTATTCGAGTCGCTGACTTGGGCAGCGACCAACTGCTTGCGGACGAAGTCGATAATTTCCAGTGTGACGTACTTAGGTCGCTGTATTTGGAAAGTGGGCTTCCGGGCGGCAGGCTTGAGCGATACTCCTTGCCACTGCGGCTTGGCAGCCTTCGCCCGATGAACAATTATGGCGTCGGCGCGATCCATAAATTCGCGGGCCGACGACTTGAAATCCGCTGTGTCAGGATCAAGCACGCTAAGGTAAAGATCGGGTCTGAAGAACTTGATGATGCTGTTAGATTCGATGATTACGTTCTGGGCAGATGCCACAATGCGTCGGATCCTGGGCATTGCCTCGGCTAGCCTTCCCTGCTCGGTGCGAACCCAGAAAGCTCGATCTGCACCCGCTATTAAGAAGCGTGAGCTGTCAGACGCCCCGGACCGGTCTTTCTCCTCTGAAATGGCCCAACTGTGATCGGCAGTCGCACAATCACAAGAGGCCCCATCCGCGGCGCAAATGCCATGACCATATTGCGTGATCTTCAGTGCTGTCCAATGGAATTCGGCTAACGCGGAGATAAGACCGGCTACTACGCTGGTTTTGCCAACATCCCGCGAATGCCCGCCGACGACGACTGTTGCCATAGTTAGATTCAGATGCGGTGTCAATGGTGGGCAGGACTGCAGGCGCTCAGCCCTTTTTTGCCAGTCTGGCCACCATAGCCAGTTCTTTCAAGTACTCGCGGATTGGCCTTGCTGGCGTCCCCCAGAATATAGTGCCTTTCCCACGAATCACTTTTTTGGTTGGCACGCCGCACTGCGCGCCCAGGATGGCACCCGACTCGATTCGCACATGATCTGCGATTCCGACCTGACCCGCGATCACGACTCCGTCTTCGATTACAGCACTTCCAGAAAGACCGGTTTGCGCGGCGATCACCACATCTTCTCCGATATGTACGTTGTGGCCAAGATGGACGAGGTTGTCGATTTTCGTTCCGCGCCCGATACGAGTGACATCCAGTGCTCCTCGGTCAACGGTCGAATTTGCCCCGATCTCAACATCGTCTTCTATTTCGAGCCGGCCCACTTGGGGAAATTTCACGTACCGACCTGTTTTCGCGTCGCGTACGTATCCGAATCCGTCGCTTCCCAGCACCGCCCCCGCATGCACTATGACCCGATTTCCAATTCGCACGCCGGGATAAATTGTGACATTTGGGGCAAGGTTGCAGTGATCGCCGATATGAACGTTCGCCCCAATCCTCGATCCAGCCCCGATGCGTGTAGCACGGCCAATCTCAGCATTGTTCTCAATGGTCACGTACGCCTCAACTGTTACGTTCTCAGCCACTCGAACTGCTGGATGAATCACTGCGGTCTGATGTACGCCCGGCTCATGTCCCTGCCCGGGCGAAATGAATTCGGCCGCCCGGGCAAAGGCCAACCGCGGCTGTTCGCAAATGATCACGGGCTTGCAGGCAGGCGCAGTTTGAGCGTGACCGCAAATGATTGCCGAAGCCGACGAATTCAACGCAGTCGCAAAATTGTCTTCATCCTCCACAAATACCAGGTCGCCTGCGCGGGCTGATTCGACGCTCGCAATCGCTGTGACCTCAACTGCCTCATCGCCCGTCATGGGCGCCTGCAACAACTCCGCGATTTCTTTGACGGAACGCTTCATTGCACCTTTGTATACATTCGGCGAAGGAAAGAAAAGTCGGAAGACCACACAGACTACAATCCTGAAATGCAACGGCGGATGTTTTGGTTAATCGCCATCACTCTAGGCCTTGTCGCCGACTTCGTACTTCCCTTCTGGTGGGGCGTTGCCGCTACCATTCCGATTTTCATGTTGAGCTGGTGGATTGCCTATCGAAGCGATTGGTTTTGAGACGTCCGAGACCTAATACAGGCTCTTCTCGCCGGCGGGCCTCGTTTTCCATCTCCGATGTACCCAAAGCCACTGGTCTGGATATCGCCGCACGTACTCCTCAATCACTTTTGTGAACAATGCTGTGTTAGCCACGATATCGGCTTCCTCATCCCCCGTGCGAATGAGATCGAGTGCAGGATCGAATCGAAGGCGATATTTGCGAAGTTCTCGGTCCCATATCGTGAATCCGGGAACCACTGCCGCATCAGTACGTAAAGCGATCCGGGCCAGCCCGCTGGCGGTGCATGCGGGTATTCCGAAGAAATCGACGAACACACCCTGCGGAGGAGTCATGTTCGTGTCCATGAGGATACCGACTGTTTCGCCCGCCTTCATCGCTGAAAGCAGGCCGCGCACGAAATTGTCTTTGTCCACGGCCCGGTTGCCATGCATCGTACGCAAATGTGTGATGAAGCGGTCGAGAAAGGGATTGTCCATGCCGCGCATCACCACGTGCAGGGGGTGTCCCTGTATGGAGTGGGAAAATGCCGACAGTTCCCAACCACCCAAATGGGCGGTCAAGTAAATGACCCCTTTTCCGCGGGCCTCAGCGCGCTCGAAGTTCTCGAATCCATCGTAGACAACAATCTTCGTAACATTTTCCCGCGTATAACTTGGAAAAAGGCAGACCTCAGCCAATTGACGGCCCAGCGAGGTAAATTCGCCTCTCAGGATTCTTCGCCTTTCATGCGCACTCTTCTGCGGAAAGGCAAGCTGCAGATTGCGCATACCCACCCGGCGAAGCTTACCGTGGAGAAGATAGACAAGTTGGCCCAGCCCAATGCCTGCGGCCCGAGCCACTGGGCGGGGTAGGATCGATATACCTCGGATTAAGAGCCAAGCCAGCGCGTACTCGAGTCGGTAGCGCATCGAGGGAAGCGTGACGGTAGCACCTGGAAAAAATTCTTGTCAAATGATTGGTCAAAGCCGTGACGGCAGCGGCATTTGACCCGTGCTAGCGGCCTTCACTCACTGCTGGAGGCTCCTACTTGCTGGCTGCTTTCGTCGCCCACTTCGACAGTGTATTCAGGAATGGGTACGCGGAATCAGGCGCCGGAATGGTTCCCGTCAAAGCGGTTTTAAACGGCACCATACGCGCGTAAAATTCGCGTGTGCTGTCTTTGTCTTGGGTGACTCTAGCCCCGCTGAGGCTGATTCCAGCGAAGACACCTCGTGCCCTCGAATAGGTGAGGACTTGTGCCCGCATCTTCCAATCAGTTGAACCTTCCGCGTGCCGACCTACAGGTCCGGCGGCAACGGATGCATCTGCACCCAACTGAAACTTGCTGGATAGGAGGTTGTCCATTCCGTCCTTGTTCATGACGAGCATCACGAGATCAACAGCTTGGCCTCCGATCTGAAAGCCGACACTCCCGCCGCTAACCATGAAAAATGCCGGAGCGCTCCAACCCTTTTCGGTTCGACAACTGGCAACCCCACGCCCGTAACGTCCGCCAACGATGAAGCCTCCCTTGAGCAGAGAAGGGACGACAGCCACACATTCCGAAGACCCCAGCACCTCTTCGGGAATCCCCTGGTCGGGGGCACTTTCAATTTCGTTAAGCACAGTGGCAGCAGCTTCGACCCGTGTAGCGGCCTTGTTATCGGCTTTGTTTTCCGCCTGTCCGAAAGCAGAACTGACCGCACTTAGCAGTGCCAGAATGACAACTAGTTTCTTCATTTGTGTTTTTCAGCTTTCCGTATCGAAGGTGGTTCACACTCAACGATCTTAAAAGAAGTAGGCAGAGTTCGACGCGGTGGAAAATGCAATGTTGCGGTAGAGGAGTTGGCGTAGTGAATACCTGGTGGCAGAAAAATCGGGGCTGAAATCAGTGACCCTAATCGCCGATTCCAACCCCGTCTCCCAGGTTCTGTGGTAGGTAAGCGCAGTATGCCCCCGGGCGTCGGAAGCAACAAGATTACCGAGGTCATGGGCCTCAGGTAACCTCGGTCAGCAAATTTATTAATAGAACGTGGTCCTGAAGTCGGAACGCTAGATGGTGGGCAGAATACGAGGTCAAAGTCTCGTGAACAAAGAATGATTGGAGAGCACGGGAACAGTCAGACAGACGCCGAGAACTCGACGTTGGACTTGCATCTAGAATGTCTTGCCGCTGAAGCGAGTCTATTTGGCCGATACCAGTGAGTGCGTAATCGCATGCACGGATAGAGCAATACGATTCTGCACACCGACCTTGCGCATCAGTTTCGCAACGTGCGCCTTGACGGTGCGCTCTTCGATACCCAGGGCAGCACCAATTTCTTTATTGGAACGACCAGCTACCAGCATCTCCAGAACTTCTTTTTCGCGATCGGTAAAGGTAACGCGGCCTGCGGGAAAAATGCGTCCCGGAGACGAGCTCACCCGCTCGATGAACATCGATAGAACCCGGCGTGGCGCCCAAACCGATCCCTGGTACACCACACGGATCGCCTGAACAAACTCGGTCGGTGTTGCCGCTTCGTCCACGTAACCTTTCGCTCCCGACGCAATTGCCTTCAGGATGGTCTCTTCGTCTATACCCGAGCCGGTCACGATGATTCGCAGGTCTGGACGCGCCGCCTTTAGGCTGGCCATCTGATCGAAAAGGTTCTGTCCGCCCCGGTTCCCAAGCAGTACCAGGTCGATGGTTTTTTCCATGCTGATTTCCGGCAGTGTGGCCGAGAGCAATTCAAAGTCGGGTTCGGAATCAAACAGCGCTCGAAAACCGACGAAACGTAGAGGATCACTCTCGACAACCGCGATACGAATGATAGGCTTCCTGGCGACTGCAGGTTTCATAGCGTTCCTATTTGAGTTAATCTGCCGTTAGCATAGCTGCAATCATGTTGTAATCAAAGAGGGGCAGCTATGGGAACATTACGCCAGTAACCCGGCTCAATGAAGCCTGCAAAGGTCCTGCAGATGAAGAACAGGTTTTCCCATATCGGAATAGTTATTTTCGCTTTCCTGCTGGCGGCAAGTAGCGCCGCCCTCTCCCAAACTCCGGCTCCCTACCAGCCCCAGTTCCCTGGCGATCCTGCCCATTCGGCGGCGGAGGCCAGTGCACTTGGCTACATGCGCGTGGTGCTTCGAGCGCAGCGTCAATACAAGACCAAACACGATCACTTTGCGCCTTCGTTACCGGCGCTAGCCCATACGGGAACGTTCACTCCCCGCATGGCGCGCTCTACCGACCGGGGTGATTACACGGTAAAGTTTCATAGTAAAAAAGACGGCTTTAGCCTCGCTATGATACCCAAACAATACGATGACCAGCACCGCGCCTTTTATGCCGAGGAAGACGGCGTAATCCGTGCTGAAGAAGGAAAGCCCGCGACCGCGGATTCGCCGAAACTCAAGTAACTCGGCGGCGTCGCGAAGCGCGACGGCATTAGGCGGGCGTTCCCGGCTTAATGTCCACAGCCTTGCCGTCTCGGTAGGTTACGGTCAGCGGCTTTCCGCCATTCGGGTACTTCACCGTTTTCGCTGCGGGATCGTCCGAACGTTCCGGGGTTCCCATCCCGATGGCGAAATCGGCCTGCAGCTCGTTCATGCCGGGCTTGACTTGATGCTTGTCAATGGAATCCCAGACATCTGGCGGCCAGTGCTTATAAAGTTCTTTGGGATCTTCGATGAAGACTACCTCATCGGCATAGATTCGATAATCGCCAGCCGACTCGCTGCCGATTGGGAATGCGAAGTCTTTCCCCTGCTGCTGAAATACAGCTAGTACTTGCTTTTGGCCGGGCGCACCAGTTGAAGGTGCAAGGACAACGTCTTTGATCTGCAATTTCTGGAGGGGTAAAAGGAATCCAGCTTCGTGACTCAGGCTGGCTCGATGCGATGCAGGATTGTATGGATAGTACGCGTAACGGTAACCCTCCTTTACCCAGACGGTTTGTTTGGCAAGTTCTCGCGCGGACTTCAGGTCGTAAGCGTGAAGTTTTTTGGGGGTGACGTAATAGTCTGGATTCAGGGGCGGCGCAGATCCTGTACCCTTTTTTGCTTGTTCCTGCTGGTTAGCTTCGTACCGCTGGTAGAAGATCCAGCCAGCCCGGAGAGCGGCAACCGCGATTGCGATGACCAGAACAATCTGAATTTTCTGCTTCATGGATTTTTGTTTCCGCCACGTTAACGCTTGTGGACGTATCAGCTTTCACGTTTCAGTTAAACTATAAATCGAGGCTGAGTCGAAGCAGCGCTGCAGCGCATCTAGGATAGTGCATGCCAACTATTACCCAGGAAGACGTCCTCGCCGTTCTAAAGAACTGCTATGACCCTGAGATCCCCGTGAACATCGTGGACCTAGGCCTAATCTACGACGTGCGCTTCGAAGCGGCACCAGAAGGGCAGCAGGATGTTACCGTCGAGATGACGTTGACTGCCCAAGGCTGTCCGGCTCACGTCAGCATCAGCGAAGACGTAAAAGCGCGCTTGCAGCAGATTCCAGGAGTTCGCACAGGAAACGTGAATATCGTATGGACTCCACCCTGGACGCCGGAGCGCCTCAGTCCAGACGCCCGTAAACAACTTGGCATCGAGTAGGAACCCGCCGCAAAGGCGTCAGTAACCAAAGTCCCTTAGCGCCACTCGACCGCGCTTCTCGATTAAATCCGCAATGCGTTCGCCGGCTCGGGAAATGCCGTCCAGAACGCGCACGCCGCGATCGGCGTATTCAGGTAAACGGTCTTTTATCTCTTCCATCTTGTCGGGATACTCCGAAGCCAGAACAGCTCCCCCTATTCCAGCGAGCACGATACCGGCTGTTTTCTTCCCCGTGAGCAGCAGAACTACTCCTGTGCCGATAGCCCCCGCCACCACCGCCATTTTCCAGCTCTCCATGCTATGTCTCCCTTGAAGTCACGAATTGTAAACCCTCGGTCGGGAAAGCACTCATTGCTATACTGCCCCGAGTCAAGGAGAGAAGGATGAGAAAGCTTCCTCGTGGGTTGCAGCACATCTGTTTCATTTTTGCAATCGCGTCATGTACTCTCGCCCAGAGCCGCCCTCGCGCACGTGATTTAGGGATCCCTTTCGACGGTAATCCGGGCCCGCTGAATGCAATCACGGATGTGAATGGCGTTGAAGTCGGTCATACAACCCTGATTTCTGGCCAGGGCAAATTGCAGGTGGGTGTCGGGCCTGTCCGCACCGGCGTTACTGCAGTTCTTCCCCGAGGAAAGAATTCGACCGATGACGTGTTTGCCGGCTGGTTTACGCTCAACGGAAATGGCGAAATGACCGGAACCACGTGGGTAGAAGACTCCGGTTTTCTTGACGGTCCCATCATGATCACCAATACCCATAGCGTAGGGGTTGTGCGCGACGCCGTGATCGCCTGGCGAGTTAAACATGCTCCTCCTGATGACGAGGGCTATTGGTGGTCGCTACCCGTCGTAGCCGAAACCTGGGATGGGGTGCTCAATGACGTGAACGGCTTCCATGTGAAACCGGAGCACGTCTTCCATGCCTTGGACAGCGCTCACGCCGGACCAGTCGAAGAAGGCAGCGTGGGTGGTGGAACGGGAATGGTCTGCAACGAATTCAAGGGTGGTATTGGGACTGCTTCACGCGTGCTCAATAGCAAGCAGGGCGGCTACACGGTGGGTGTGCTGGTGCAATGTAACTACGGAGACCGCGGTCAACTGCGAATTGCGGGCATACCGGTGGGCCGCGAAATTACCGAAAACAAGGTCAAAGGAGACGATGTTGGTTCGATTATCGTGGTCGTGGCCACTGACGCACCCCTCATCCCGACTCAGTTGAAGCGGGTCGCTCGGCGAGTCTCGCTGGGGTTGGGTCGCAACGGAAGTTATTCGGGAGATGGATCCGGTGACATCTTTATCGCATTCTCTACGGCAAACCCCGGAGCCGCTCAGAACAAGGGATTGCGCCAAATCAGCATGGTACCGAACGACAGCCTCAATCCCATTTTCCTTGCTACGGTGCAAGCGACAGAAGAAGCTGTCATCAATGCGATGGTGGCGGCAGATACGATGAAAGGTGTCAACGATCGAACCGTTATGGGTCTTCCGCACGATCGCGTGAGAGAGATTCTGAAAAGATACAACCGCTTGACGAAGTGAGTGTCTGTTCAGAGCAGACGTTCAGAATCCCTGCCTTTTTCGGCTCTTCTACACTGAATCTCGTATGGACTCTTGAAACAGGGTTCTGCTTGTATAGGGTTAGGTGTGCTGTGCCTATCAAAATCCTGATTGCCGACGATCACGAAATCGTGCGCCGGGGTGTGCGTCACATACTTAAATCCCGCCCCGACTGGGAAGTCTGTGCGGAAGCTGCGAATGGTTTGGATGCGGTTGCGGCAGTCAAGCGGTTGCAACCTGATGTGACCATTCTGGACATCAGCATGCCGGTGATGAGCGGATTAGACGCCGCTCGCGAGATCGCCCGTCTTAACCTCCCCACCCGAGTGCTCATTTTCACCATGCATTACTCTAAAGACCTATTGCGCGTGTTTCACGACGAAGGCGTTAGAGGATACGTTCTCAAAGCACACGCCGCACAAGAACTAATTCAGGCGGTGGAAACACTCTTGAGAGGTAACACCTTCTTTCATTCCGACGAAGGCATGCCTGAAGCCCAGGAACGCCCGACCTATAGCCGCAAGCCGCTGTTACTGCGTCAACGCCTAGAGGCCGGCCTGCGACTCGTCTGCGGGTTGCTGTTGGGAATTGCTCAAAGCGCTTTTCAGGATGAAGCCCGCCTAAACTGGGTAATGCCTTCCTAAGAAGTTCGATGAGAGGGCTGCTCGCCTGCTGAGCCGGTTCGACGTGAGCTGCTCGGGCGCTTCGCGGCGGCGATCACTAGAGTCTGCGACTCTATCGCTCGAGCGCTTTTCTCGATGCATTCCGCCCCTCTTTCGCGTTCTTAGGGAAGCTGTTACGATGAAATAGTGGATTGAGTTGCTTGGTCCGGCTGACTGATCCTAAGCGACGATTCTGATCGTTGCCAAGGCCGGACGCCAGATGCAAGTCGGCGGCTGGCATACCGTTGCATCAGCATATTGGGGACGTAGTTCAGTTGGTTAGAACGCTGCCCTGTCACGGCAGAGGCCGCGGGTTCGAGTCCCGTCGTCCCCGCCATTCCTTGCTAGCAACAACGAATGGCTTCAAAAGCCGAAATGCTACTGAGTGTTCCTAACGATTTCCGACCAGTGAATTTGTGGAAGAAGTTTAGGGGGCGCCACGGCAGGGCTTTACATACGCTTCTAATGAATTTATCTGTGAGTCTGCGGCGGTAAGGCAGTGCTTCACTTCACTTCTTGCGGAGATCTGTTATCTCCTGTTGCAGTCGCTTGTAGCGCAGGTAGAGATTGCCTAAGTAGCCGACATGAATGAGCCAGGTCGCGGCATAGGCTGCATACAGATACTTCATCGAACACTCCTCGTCTCCAACAGCGCTTCCAGCGCTTGTGTCTCGTCGACATCACGTTTGACTTGCTCCAAACGATAACGGGACCAGCACACCAGAAACGCAAAGCAGGAAAATGCCAGCCAATTGATGAGCAGGACGTGGGCCATCCTCGGATCAAGTTCACCGCCGCGGCCAATCACGGGTGAGGGGTGCTGAGTACGGAAATACCAGATCGAGAAGTAAACCAGAGGGACGTCGAGCGCGCCGAAAATCGCAAGTACCGCTGCAATGAGAGGAGTCTGGCTGCCGCTCGAAAACCGTCGCAGCACGAGATAACTTACATAGATCAGCCACAGGACCAAGGTGAGCGTTAGACGCATGTCCCAAGTCCACCAGATCCCCCACACCGGTCGCGCCCAAATGGGCCCGGTGACCAGTACGACAGTGCAAAAGACTACCCCGACCTCTGCACTGACAAGGGCCAGGATATCCGCTTTGGTGTTGCGTTTAATCAGATAAACGAGCGACGCGCCGAAATTGATGAAGAAGAGCAGGAACGCCGTCCAGGCGGAAGGAACATGATAGTAGAAGATGCGCTGCACATCGCCCATCGTCTGCTCAGTCGGTGCGACCACCAGCGCTTCATACAGAGCAAAGGTTAGCAGCCCCGCCGTCACGATCGCGAAAATCGGGAAAGCTCGTTTCATTCTGCGTTCAGTACGGTCTCAAACAACAGCAGGCACACAGTAGTAAACACCACATCGTAGACTGCAAGCAACACGATCCAGAATTTCGCAGAGTTCTCTCCAGTGAGAATCGAGGAGGTGGCCTCAACCATGGCCAGCAGAGCTGGTATAGAAATCGGAAACAGGAGCAACGGCAGCATAATCTCTCGGCTGCGCGTACGAATTGACATGGCTGCAAAGAACGTTCCATTAACCACCAATGCCCAAGTCCCCAGCGCAGCGACAGGAATCAACTGCCACCCCGGACCAAGCGCGCGCAACGAGTAGAACACGATGAACAAGGGCGTCATCAACGCTTCCAGGACGCTGACAAAAATGAAATTGCCGATTACTTTGGCGAGGAAGAGGGCGACAGCCGGAGCAGGCGACACTCGGTACGCATCCAGTACCTGATTCCGAAGTTCGCGCGCCCAAGTCTGGTTCAGAGCCACAACCGCAGCAAAAAGAAATGCCACCCAGATCAGGCCACCAGCAATCTGCCGGGACTCCTCGGCCGTGGGATTGAACGAGAAACTGAAAATCACCACGACCAGAAGCGAGAAGAAGAGCATCGAGTTGACGGCGTCTTTGGATCGCCACTCGAGACGGAGGTCCTTTTGCAAAGTGGCAGCGGTAATCGCCGAGAGTGTACTCATCGGGCCTCCGCCATGTGTAAGGATGTGGTGCGGCTCGTTATCTGGCCCGTCTCCATCCAGATGAACTCATCTGCTGCAGCTTCCAGCAAGGCGGCCTGGTGCGTGATGATGAAGATGGTTTTTCCTTGATCCCGCATTTGAACGAGAAGTTTAACCATCTCTTTGGCCGATCCACTGTCTACGTTAGAGAACGGCTCGTCCAAGAACAGAATCTTCGGATCATTAACGAGCGCTCTCGCCAGCGATATACGTTGCCGCATGCCTTGCGAGTACTGTCCTACGGGCCGCGGCAGTTTCGGATCCAGGCGAACCGCTTCGATGGCCTGCTCGCAACGGCGATCATCCTGAATGCCGTAGAGACGGGCAAAGTAGCGCAAATTTTCGATCCCGCTCATCTCGTCATAGAGTAACGAAGGGTGCGCCATGTATCCGATCTCGGCGCGCACGGAATGAAGATCTGTGCTGCCCAGCACGCAAACCGAACCGCGGGTGGGCTGATTCAAACCTGCCAAGATCCGTATCAGAGTAGTCTTCCCGGCACCATTGTCGCCGAGAACGGCATAAATGCGCCGGGCTTCGAACGAAGCATTCACCCGACGTAGGGCTGCGAATCGCCCGAACTGCTTAATCAGATTATTTACAACGATGATAGGGCTTTCTTGAGCCGTGGCTGATTCACTCACAATCGGCTAAGCTGCCTCATTGTGCTGGGGTGGACGCCCCCGGAAC
>Ga0207657_10003110_pt1 | contig 17745 bp, 20 predicted proteins | sample KBSC33metaG_FD_184316 | JGI IMG/M metagenome (GOLD analysis project Ga0207657, IMG submission 184316) | Corn rhizosphere microbial communities from Kellogg Biological Station, Michigan, USA - KBS C3-3 metaG (SPAdes) (version 2) | ecosystem: Host-associated > Plants > Roots > Rhizosphere > Soil ... | reverse complement strand
GCGCGAAGGCGATCTGGTCACCCTGAAAACGCCTGGTGGCGTCGAAGAGCTGGAAATTCTCGAAGTGCGCTACAAGTCGCTGGACACCGCATGACGCAAAGCGTGCCCCGTTGACGCGATCCGAAGCTTGACCCTATAGTGCACCGACGATGGAATCCGAATTCACCGAATTCGCCGGGCTCGAGCAGAAGCTAGCGCTGCTGCTCGCCGACTACAACAGACTCCGCGCCGAGAACGAGTCGCTGAAGCGCGAGCTCGGGCGGGCGCTCGAGCAGAACCGGGCGCTGACCGCGCGCATCGGCGCGGCGACATCGCGCATCGACGCGCTGCTGCAGCAGCTGCCCGAATCGCTGAGCTGATCCGATGGACGATCAGGCGACCACCCTCGACGTCTCGATCCTGGGGCGCGAATATCGCGTCGGATGCAAGCAGTCGGAGCGCGACGAGCTGCTGCTTGCGGTGCAATTGCTCGACCGGCGCATGCGCGAGATCCGCGATTCGGGCAAGATCGCGGGCACCGAGCGCATCGCGGTGATGGCGGCGCTCAATATCGCGCACGAACTGCTGCAGGCCAAGGCAGGGCACGCCGGTGCGGCCGCCCCAAGTTTTGACAGCGCCGGCGTTCGGCGTAGAATTTCTGCGATGCAATCCGCGATCGATCGCGCGATGGCGGATCAGGACAAATTGTTTTGAGCCGCCGCCTGTCGCGATCCGATCCTTCATGTTTCATCGTCCCCTGCGGTGTTCGAGCCGGCCATACACTCTTTGAACCAATGCTAACTTAGCGAGGTTGCCGAGCCTCAAACGGACCGGTGTGCGTTCCCTACGCGGAAGCGCCTGATGGTCCAGGCAGGCGACCCTCTTGAACTCAGGTTCAAGATGACGGTTGGCACGGCACAGGCGGGGGGCACCTATCCAGGACCTCGCTCCGTAACAGGGGCGAGGCTCCGATCGCGTACCAGCCGCGAATCTTTCGCGCCGCCGTGACGCGCTCCGGCGAAGCGCGGGCCGGAACCGGTGTCCGGCGACCCGCCCATGCTGGCACCCTACCGAGATCTTTCGACCGCTGACGCATTGCACGTCGCACGTCGTGCGATGCACGCGCATGCCGCGAGTCCAAATCTTGCTGTTCACAACCCAAGCGTTGGTTCGCCTTGACTTTGCGCAGTGACTTTCTCGTCTGGGCGAGGTGGACCCAGCGTGCTGCCAAAGGTAAACTTCAAACCCGTCGGCCACACTGGGAGTGTCCATGCGCGCACTGGCATGTTTCGCCGTCACACTGATCTTCTCCGTCGTTGCGCCTCCGGCCCAGGCCGGATGCTTCCGTTGTGAACCCATTCTGAACGTCACTGAAGCCGTCGTCGTGGCCCCGGCCGGGAAGCCGGTAAGCGCCGACCAGGTCAAACTCTCGATCGTTCGTGCCGGCTCGGCGCTGGGCTGGCAGATCAAGGAAGAAGGACCTGGCAAGCTCGTAGGCACGCTGATTCTGCGCTCGCATACCGCGGTGGTGGAGATTCCCTACTCGGCGACCAGCTACAGCATCCGATACAAGTCGAGCATCGATCTCAAGGAGGGGGACGGCCAGATCCACAAAAACTACAACGGCTGGATAAAAAATCTCAACAAGGGCATCAACGCGCAGCTTCTGTTGTCCTGAAATTAGGATTGCATCGACATGGAGCTGGTATCCGCGCGCGAGTTGGCATCACTGGTGGTCACGTCCTTGGGCATCGACGACGTTGATCCGGAGCAGCTCGATCTGGATGCCCCCCTCTTTGGCGAAGGCCTGGGGCTCGACTCGCTGGACATGCTGGAATTGTCACTGGCCATCCAGCAACGCTACGGCGTGAAACTCAAGGCTGACGATCCGCAAAATGAAGCGATCTTCTCGTCGCTGCGCAGCTTGGCTGCGCATGTGGATTCCTGCCAGGCCTTGCGGACCTGATGCACGTCCTGGAGGCGCTCGCCTCGCAGGGATGGACAGCGTTGCGTTACCTGTCACCGGTGGTTTTGCTCGGGCTGGCGTTGTTCTTCGGCAGGACCCTGCGCCCGGGTCACACGCCGTTGATCGAGCGGATTGCGCGGCGGAGCACCGCCGTTCTCTCCGACGCCTTGTGCCGCTACACCCGCCTGCTCACGGCGATTTGGTGCGGCTATTTTGTGGGCGCGGCCGCACTGTCCGCGATCGCCGGTTGGTGGGGTGGCGTCGCCTTCGGTCGCGTTGGCCTCGCGGTCCTTGCCGGCAGCGTGTTTCTGTTCGTTGGGGAACGTTGGCTTCGACCGCGAATTTTTCCGCACGAAGTGTTCCCTGGCGTGCTGCAGCAGGCGCGCGACACATGGAGCGTCTGGAGGACTCGCAACGACGCCGGTGCGGGGACGCGGGAATAGAACAGTCGCGGGCCCGTCAGGTGGGCAAATGCACGGCATGCCGCTGAAGACAAGACGCTCGGTTGGATCGACCGCGGCCGCGAGTGTCGCAACGGAGCTGGCCAACTCTGCCTTGTTGGCCGCAGGTGCGGTACTGGACCAGCCGGCGATCGTGGGTCCGGACCAAACCTGGACGTGGCGCCAAGTGCACCAGGCTTCGATTGAATTCTCGAAGCGTTTGCGGCACGCGACCGCGGTGTGCAATCTGTGTACCTCGCGAGCGACCTTTCTGGTGACCTGGCTCGCTGCCTTGCGCAGTCACACCCTGTTGGTCTTGCCGCCATCGGGCGGCGACGCCGACCTCGCCGGTGTCCTGCGATCGACCTCCGATCCGGTGATCGTCGCCGACGGCTCGCAGCCGATCCATCCGAGTTGGCGCAGCAGCGCCGAGTGTCTGGTCTGTCCGCCTATCCGGCAACGGTCCGAAGCATCGACCGAAGATCTGGCCTGGCAACCTGATTGGGATTGCACCGCAATTCTGCTTTACACGTCGGGAAGCACTCGAGCCCCCGAGCCGCAAGCCAAGACGCTGTTGCACCTTGCCCGAGGGGCACAGGTGCTGGGCGAGCGGATGGCACGGGAGATCGCGGGCGGGCTCACCGCGGTCCGGCGCATCGCCTGCAGCGTTCCGCCCCAGCACATGTTCGGCATCGAAGCGTCGGTCATGCTTTCGCTGGTGCATGCGATTCCGGTGCAGGAGGGGCGCCCCTTGTTGCCGGCCGATGTGCAGCAAGCGCTGCGCGGCTCGCCCGGGACCGCATGGGTTGCGACTCCGCTGCATTTGCGCGGCCTGGTGCAGTCGGGCGAAGTATTGTCGGACTGCAGCGTGGTGCTGGCCTCGACGATGCCGCTGACGCAACAGCTGGCGCGGCAGGCAGAAGACCTTATCGGCGCCCCGGTCCTGGAGATCTACGGATCGACCGAGACCGGTGTGCTGGCGATGCGGCGCCCCGCCCGCGAAGCGGCGTGGGAGCCGGTCAGCGGCGTTCGGGTCGAGAGCGTCAGCGACGGCACACTGGCCTACGGCTCCCATTTCCAGTCGCCCGCGCGCGTGGCCGATCAGATTGAAATCGATACGCCTGCCAGCTTCAGACTGCTCGGTCGTTCAAGCGACATGATCAAGATCGGTGGGCGTCGCGCCTCTCTGGCCGGGCTCAATCTGCTGCTTCAGGATTTGCCTGGTCTCGAAGACGGTGTGCTGTACCTGCCCACCACGACGAATCCGACCGAACGCCTGTGCCTGATATATTGCGGCCCGGCGCTCGACCGTGCCGACGTCGAACGGTGGTTGCGCACGCGCGTCGACCCGGCCTTCCTGCCGCGGACCTTTATTCGCGTCGACAAACTGCCTCGAAGCGAAAGCGGCAAGCTGCCACGACACGCTTTGGATGCGCTGTTTGCGGCACGGCAGCGTGGGGCCAAGCCGCCGGCAACCGGCGGTAAGACATGAGCGTGCGGTCGCGGACCTTCGAATTTCGGTTTTCGATTCCAGCCGCGCATCCAGCGTTGCCGGGGCATTTCCCGGGACACCCCATCGTACCGGGCGCGCTGCTGCTGGATCATGTATTGACCGGCCTGGCCGCCGCACTGAATCGTCCGGTGACTGGCTTGCAAAAGGTCAAGTTCGCCGCGCCTCTGCTGCCCGATGAATCCGTCACGGTGGCCTGCGAAGCGACTGGCGACCAGGTCGTGTTTTCCGTCCGGACCCGGCGCGGCGGTAGACTGACAACGCTGGCTAACGGCAACGTCCATCTGGCGCATTCGTCGGCGCCGACGGCACCGCCGGGCACAACGCCGGCGTCCGGAGGTTTCTTGGAGTGAGAAGGTGGACCGCCAGGGCCGAGCGGGGCAGCACTTCGCTCATCCGCCTGATCGCATGGCTGGCCCACGCCGCGGGCCGTCCGCTGTGCCGGATCCTGCTGTATCCGATCGTGCTGTATTTCTTTGTCGCGGATACGGCCGCGCGGCGCGCATCTTACGAGTTTCTCAGCGCTGCCACGAATCGCCGCGCAGGCTGGGTCGACGTCTTTGCGCATCTGTACTCCTTCGCGGCCACGCTGCTCGACCGGGTCTACATGGCGGCGGGCGACTTCCACCGATTTCATATCTCGATCGCGGGCGACGATCTGGTTCAACGTGCGTTGGCGTCGGGTAGGGGCTGCCTGCTTCTGGGTTCGCACCTGGGCAGCTTCGACCTGCTGATGCTCGCCAATACGGCATTCAAGGGCCTGCCGGTCAATATCATGATGCACTTCGATCCGCGTTCCAGGGTGCGCCGGATCGCCGGTATTGACGACAGCGGCTTCAGGATCATTCCACTCGGCCGGCCCAACAGCTTCCTGCGCGCCTATGAACTGCTCGAGCGCGGTGAGATAGTGGCCATGCTCGCGGATCGTGTCGACGGTTCGGGGGCCAGTCTCGAATCGCGCTTCCTGGGCAAACCCGCGTCATTTCCCTTAGGACCGCACCTGCTGGCCGCGCGCGCGGGCGTGCCGGTGATCTTGTGTTTCGGACTGTACGAGGGTGGCGCAGACTACCGGATAGAGTTTGCCGAGTTCGGCCCCGCAGCACCGGCCAGCAGCCGGAGGGTGATGTTGCAGCCGGCCGTAGATCGTTATGCGTCCATGCTCGAACAGGCTGCGAAACGGCATCCGAAGAACTGGTTCAATTTCTATCCGTATTGGGCCAGACGATGACTTGGGCCCGCTCGACGCGGCTGCTGCAATCGGGGGTGCTGCTGATCGCGGCGGGTGCGGCATTCGCGCAGGCGCTGAGCGTAGAGCGTTTGCAGCGCTTGTTGCAGGGGGTGCCCCGAACCGAGGTTCGGTTCACCGAAACGCGCGAATCGCGTTGGCTGGCCGCGCCAATCGAGTCGTCCGGGACGATGCGCTCGAATGGCACGATGCTGGAAAAACGGGTCGAGCGGCCGCGCGCCGAAACCTGGCGGATTCTCAGCGACCGGATGCAGGTGACCACGCCGGGCTCGGGCGGCGTCAAGGAAGTCATGCTCGACCAGGCGCCGGCTGCGGCTGCGCTGGCGAACACGTTGCGGCGCGTGATGGCGGGCGACCTGGAGGCATTGAACAAGGATTTTCAGCTCGAGCTGTCGGGGGATGAACGCGAATGGATGCTGCAGTTGACGCCGCGCGACCCGGACGTCGCGCGTCAACTGAAGCAGATCAGCCTCCAAGGCGCCGGGCCGCGTTTGGCAGTCATCGTGATCGAGGAGAGCCAGGGCGATCGCACGACGACACGCCTGCGCTATCCGGACTGACGCGGAAAAGAGCGCATGCTTCGATCATGGCAGATGCTCAACCCCGGCGTGCCACCGTAGCCACAATGCATCACCTTGAGCAGAGCCAAAGCAATGTTCGATGAAGACCCCTTGAGCGCACTTGAAGCGATCACGGCGGCGCAGCATCTCGCCTTCGCGCCGCTGGCCTTTCAGGCGGCGCTGGTCATGCGTGATCGCGGCATACTGGCCGCGCTGGCAAAAGCCGCTCCTGACGGGCTCTCCATTGCTGATGTCTCCCTGCAGACGACATTGCCGCCGTTCGCGGTGAGGGTGCTGCTGGAGGCCGGGCTCGGTCTGCACATGGTTTGGCGCGCGCGCGACCATGGCCGCTTTCATCTCGGCAAACTCGGTCATTTTCTGCTTGAGGATGAAATGACGCGCGTCAACTTCGACTTCACGCGCGACGTGTGTTACACGGGCGCAGTTCATCTGGACGAAGCCCTGCGCGAAGGACGTCCGGCCGGACTCAAGACGCTGGGCCCATGGGCGAGCCTGTATGAAGGTCTTTCCGTCCTTTCCGAGCCCGCACGCCAAAGCTGGCTTGCCTTTGACCATTTCTATTCCGATGCCGCATTCCCTGCCGTCTGCGCACGTCTGGCGCACGACCCGCCGGCCAGCCTGCTCGACATCGGATGCAACACCGGGCGCTGGGCGCGGATGTGTCTGCAGCAATTGCCGGAATGCAGGATCGGGCTGTGCGACCTGCCACTGCAGCTCGACGTGGCCCTCGAGAATCTGCGACAGGCCGGTTTTCTTGACCGCATCCACTCCCATCCGACCGATCTGTTGGACCCGGAGGCCGCGCTGCCGCAGGGTTACGAGCTGATCTGGATGAGCCAGCTGCTGGACTGCTTCTCCGAAGAGCAGATCGTCGCAATCCTGTGCAAGGTCCGCGCCGCCATGCCGCCGCACGGTCGCCTTTGGATCCTCGAGCTGTTCTGGGATCGTCAGCGGTTCGAAGCGGCCGCGTTCAGCCTGCAACAGACATCGCTTTACTTCGCCTGCATCGCCAACGGCAACAGCCAGTTCTACGACTCGAAAGTCTTTCTCGCATTGTTGCCCCGCGCCGGATTCGAAGTCTCACGGCTGAGCGACGGCATCGGGGGCTATCACACCTTGCTCGAATGCGCAGTGTCGTCATGAACGATGCTGTCGCTGCACCCCGGCTAAACTTCGCAGCGCAGCGCGAGTAAGCTTCCGCCAAGCCCGCCAGCCTCGCCAGGGATACCAAGTGTCAGGGATTACGGCATACAGCACCCTTCACGCCGCGGGCGCCGACAATCACGAGTCGTGGCAGGCGATGCTCTCGGGCCGGTCCGGCCTGCGGCCCAATACGCTGCCTTGGTGCGATCTGCCGACCTGGATCGGGGAGGTCGGGGCAGCCGAAGATGCCCCTCTGCCCGCCGAGCTTAAGACCTGGGACTGCCGAACGCATCGGCTGGCGTGGGTGGCACTGCAGCGCAACCAGTTTCCGGATGCAGTGAGCCGCGCGGTCGAGCGCTACGGTGCATCCCGCGTCGGATTGATAATGGGGTCGAGCACCGCGGGCATTCGCAGCACCGAAATCGCCTACAAGACGTGGCGCAGCCACGCGCCGTGGCCGGAGGATTTTGCATACCGGCATACCCATTCCTTGGACGCGTTGAGCCGCTTTACCGCCGAGCTCCTCGGGCTGGAGGGTCCGATGGTGACCATCTCGACCGCGTGCTCGTCGAGCGCCAAGGTCTTCGCGATGGCGCAACGCTGGATCGATTGCGGCTTGATCGATGCCGCGGTCGTCGGCGGGGTGGACAGCCTGTGTCTGACGACCCTGCTCGGATTCAACGCGCTGCAGTTGCTGTCGAGCGAGATCTGCCGGCCGTTCGACAGCGCACGCACCGGCATCTCCATCGGCGAGGCAGCCGGCTTCGCCCTGCTCGACCGCCAGTCGTCGGTGGTCGATCTGGTTAGTTGCGGCGAATCCAGCGACGCCTGGCACATGTCGGCGCCGCATCCGGACGGTTTGGGCGCCCAGGCTGCGATGCTGCATGCACTGGACGCCGCGAATCTCAAGCCGCAGGACATCGGCTACGTCAACGCCCACGGTACAGCGACACTGGCCAACGATCGTGCCGAAGCGGCCGCGACACGAGCCGTTTTCGGGCCCGGCGCCGTGCCGATCTCGTCGACCAAAGGCGTCACGGGCCACACTCTTGGCGCCGCCGGCATCACCGACGCCATCGTGGTAGTCCAGGCCCTCGAGCAGCAGACGATGCCGCCATCGGCCAATCTGCGCGAATTGGATTCGCGACTCGAGCTGGATGTGGTGACACACGCTCGTGATGGCGAACTGCGCTACGCGATGAGCAACAGCTTCGGTTTCGGGGGCACCAATTGTTCATTGATATTTGGCAGAACGCTCTGACATGCTAGGTTTTGCGCTGTACTCAGCCGGGGTTTTGGCGCCGGGCGTGAGTTCGCTATCGGAGTTGTTGACGTTGTTCCGCACGGGGAAGAGCAGTGTCGTGGAACCGCAAGCCCTGCCGGTCCCGCAGATGCTGCCAGCCAACGAGCGCAGGCGCGCCAGCCAGGCGGTCCGCCTCGTCTTGGCATGCGCAGAGCAGGCGATGCTGAACAGCCCCTACACACCCGAGCAGCTTCGATGTGTGTTTACCTCCGACGAGGGAAGTGGTGAGGTCTGTCAGCAGATGCTCGAAGCGCTCGCCACCACTGCGCAGGTTTCGCCGCTTGTTTTCCCCAACTCGGTGCATAACGCCCCGTCGGGATACTTCTCCATTGCCTATCAGAACCGCCAGCCGGCCGTGAGCGTCAGCATGGGATATGACAGCTTTGCCGGCGGATTGCTGTGTGCCGTCACCGACGCAGCCAGCAGCGGCCAACCGGTATTATTCGTGGCTTACGATCTACCGCTCCCGGAACCGATGCGCTCGCTTCTGCCCATTCAGTACGCTACCGCGAGCGCATGGATCATCGCGTCCGACAGCGGCCAACAAAGCGGCCGAACCACCGGACATCCGCCGGCGCAGGCGCCGCTCGCCTTGTTCGAGCTCAGCCTGCATCACACCGGGGCAAGTACAGCTCAACCGCCGCCGCAATGGCTGCCCGGATCGTGGGCTGCCAATAGCAGCGTCCAGTCGTTTGCGGTGCTCGCCTTGCTGGCAGATGGTCATGGCAGCTGCGAGTTTGTGCTCGGCGCACAGCGCTTGTGCGTGACGCTGGTGAATGCCGCCGCCGCATGCTGACCCACGCACAAATCGAGGCTCGCCTGCCTCAGGCGGGCTCAATGGTCCTGCTGGATCGTCTTGTTCGATTCGATCAGACGCGCATCGTGTGCGAAGCGGCGCCGCCGACCCCGGAGCACCCTCTCGCCCGGGCGGAAGGTGTGCCTGCCGTCGCTGCAGTGGAATACGCGGCGCAGGCGGCGGCCCTGCATGGTGCTTTGCTGGACGGCAAATCCGAACCCCGCCACGGCATGCTTGCCAAGCTTAGCGAGGTCGAGCTCACCGGGCGCTGGCTTGGGGTCCCTTCCGGCCCCGTTACCGTCGAGGCCGAGCTGCTGGTTCGCGGCGAGTCCGGCTGCATTTATTCGTTCGCCGTGCATGACCAGCAGGGCTCGGGCGCCCGCGGGCGCCTACTGGTAGCGTTCACGAATGATCGTTGAAAAGCGCACGGAGAAGCGGGCATTGATCACCGGCGGCAGCGGCGGCATCGGCATGGCCATTTGCCGGGCGCTGGCGGCCGGCGACGTTCATGTCATCGTGCATGCCAATCGGCATCTCGATCGCGCGCAGCGCCTCGCCGCAGCCCTGGTGGCGGACGGCCGGCGCGCCAGCGCCGTGGCCTTTGACCTCGCGAGCGAATCGGGTGTACAGAGCGCCGTCACCGCGCTACTGTCCGAGGGTCCGATCCAGATCCTGGTCAACAACGCCGGCACGCACAGCGACGCGCTGATGGCCGGCATGGACGGCGCGACCTGGAGCAGTGTCGTCGATACCAACCTGAACGGATTCTTTCGGGTCACCCAGCCCTTGCTCCTGCCGATGGCTCGCACGCGCTGGGGGCGGATCATCAATATCACGTCGGTGTCCGGGCAAGCCGGCAACAAGGGGCAGACCAACTACGCAGCAGCCAAGGCCGGACTCCATGGGGCCACCAAGTCGCTGGCGCTCGAAATGGCCGGGCGCGGCATCACGGTCAATGCGGTGGCGCCGGGCATTATCCAGACAACGATGGTCGAAGCCGCTTTCCCGCCCGAGAAAATCAAGTCGCTTGTGCCCATGGGCCGCGCCGGGCGTCCCGAGGAAGTCGCTGCACTGGTGGCTTTTCTGGCATCGGACGCGGCGAGCTACATCACCGGCCAGATCATCGGTGTCAATGGCGGGCTTTATTGAGACGCCGTCGCCGGGGCGCGGCTCTGCTGATGTATGGGGCGGTGTCTGGATTGCCATTCCGGCCTACAACGAGGCCGGGACGATCCGGGCTCTGGCCGAGGCGTCACTGGCGCTGTGTCCCCGGCTGATCGTCGTCGATGATGGATCCACCGACGCGACTGCCCTGCAGCTGCAGGGCTTGCCCTTGACGTTGCTCCGGCATTCGCTGAACCGGGGCAAGGCGGCCTGCCTTCGACTCGCCTTCTCCGAAGCGCAGCGACATGGCGCACGATGCGTCATCACCCTGGATGGCGACGGACAACATGACCCGAACGATGCGCCGGCGTTGTTGCGTGCCTGGCGCAATCACCCGGACCGGCTGATCGTCGGCTCGCGCTTGCACGACAAGGCGCAATTTCCGCGCGCGCGCTACCGCGCCAATCGATTCGCCTGTTTTTGGATTTCGTGGGCGGCAGGGTGTCCGATTGCCGATTCCCAGTCGGGATTTCGTGTCTACCCGGCGGAGCTCCTGGGCATTGCGTCGGGCGACAAGGTGCGTGGCGATCGATTCACCTTCGAAAGCGAGATCCTGATCGAGGCGGCAGACCACGGCTTCCTCACGCTGTCCGTTGCGATTCCCGCGCGCTACCCGCGCAGCGCCAGGCCGAGCCATTTCCGCCCCGTCGTGGACATCGCCAAGATCGTGCTGATGGTAGCCCGGCGCTTGTTGAAAAAGGGACTCCATCCGGTGGGGCTGTGGCGCAGCCTGCATCCGGCTCCGGTGCTTTCGCCCATCGATATCGACACCGGGAATGGCTAAGCGGGTTCGGCTGACGCGGGCGGGCCGGCGACCCGCGTGCAGCGCAGCCGGCGCATACGGCGGCCGGACGTGACTCCCACTCTGCTTGTGGCCGAGGCCGTCTCCTATCGTTATCCGCGGCAGGCCACGCCGGCGCTGGAGGGTGTCAGCCTGACGCTGTCTCGCGGCGAGATCGTGGGACTGCTCGGGCCCAATGGGTCGGGCAAATCGACGCTGATCAGCCTGTTGAACGGATTGCGTGCGCCGCAGGCCGGAGCGGTCCGATTCGTCGGCGATCCGCCCGCGACGGTAGCCTGGGTGCCGCAGGAAACCGCTTTCTATCCCCAGCTGACATGTCGGGAGAACCTGGAGTTCTTCGTCTCCATGCTGCCGCTTTCGTCCGAAGAGCGCGCCGCGCGCGTCGACCAGGTCATCACCGCCTGCGTCCTCGGGGAGTTTCTGAACAAACAGGCGCGACACTGCTCCGGCGGCGTGCGCAGACGACTGAACATCGCGATCGGCTTGCTCCAGCGACCCGACGTTCTATTGCTGGACGAGCCAACGGTCGGCGTGGATCCCCAGACGCGCCTCTTTCTGCTCGACCAGGTCGGGCAGATCGCACGGCAGGGAGCGGCGATCGTGTACGCCACGCATTACATGGAAGAAGCGATGGCCGTGTGCAACCAGATCCTGATTCTGGACCACGGCCGTGTCGTGGCCTCCGGCGACTTGGCCACGCTGTTGAAAGGAACCTCCGAATCAGGGCCGTTTGCCAACCTCGAAGCACTGTTCATGCACAACACCCAGCGGTCGCTGCGCGACTGAATGCCTCTGATGCGCGCGCTGAAACAGATGCTTCTGATCGCCGGAAAGGAGTGGCGCCTGCTCTCGCGCAATCCCCATGGCCTGGCGGCCCTTTTCCTGATGCCGGCCATCTTCCTCCTGGTCATGTCGTTTGCATTGAAGAACACGTTGACCTCGGCCGACATCGCGTTGCCGCCGACAGGCTGGCTTGTCGAGGACCCGAGTCCCCTCGCCATGCGATGGGCGACCGATTGGATCGAGCACAATGGGGGCCAACGCTTCGACTCGCGCGCGCAGTTGCACGATGCCTTGCGCGCAAGACGCGTCGAAGCCGGTGTCATCGTCCTGGACGGTTGGGCGAGCTCCGACAGCGTGCTTCGGCCCGATCGCATCGAGCTTTGGCTGAGCAACCGCATCCATCCCGGGGCGGCCGGGCGTCTGCGTACCGACATCGGGTTCTCGATGCTTCAGCTGCAGATAAAAAGCCGGATCGCAGCGGCGGGCCCGTTCGCCAGCACGCTGTTGAACAGTGCGAAGGACAGCGCTTTGGTCCCTCCGCCGGGCTCACCGAGCATCCGCTATCTGTACGAGATCGAATCCGGACGCAAAATGACGGCCGTGCAGCAAAGTGTGCCCGCCTGGCTGATCTTCGGTATGTTCTTCGTCGTGATTCCGCTGGCGGGCGTGCTGATTCAGGAGCGCAACGACGGTACGCTCGCACGGATTGGCACCTTCGGGGTATCGCCGCTCACCATCCTCGGCGGCAAGCTGGCGGCGTTCATGGCGCTCAACTGGGTGCAGTTGTTGCTGATGCTTCTGGTGGGGCGCTGGCTTGTTCCTTTTCTGGGCGGCGACACGCTGTATCTGGATCTGCAGCTCGGTTGGTTTCTGCTGACGGTGTTTGCCACCAGTGCGGCGGCGGTCGGTCTGGCGCTGCTGATCAGCGCACGCGCACGTTCGTTCGACCACGCCGCCGCGCTTGGTGGTGGCGCCAACGTCGTGCTGGCGGCACTGGCGGGCATCATGGTGCCGCGTCCGCTGATGCCGGCCGCCATGCAGACCGTCTCCGAGTGGTCGCCGATGGGCTGGGCGCTGGACAGCATGCAGACCGTCTTTCTGGGCGCACCCGATGCGTCCCAGCTTGTGCCCAAGGTCTCGCTGTTGCTGTCGTTCGCCTGTGCTTGCCTGCTTCTGAGCTGGCGCCCGATTCGCCGCCTGGATCGCTCCGACTGAAATCGGCTCGTTCCAGGCACCGCTCCGATGCCCCATAGGCGTCGCCAGTGTGATTCAATTAGAGAGCGGATTGGTTGTCGTTGGATAGATGGAACATGCTCATGCGCTACTGGTTGATGAAGTCCGAGCCCGACGAAGTGTCGATCGACGACCTCGCGGCGATGCCGAAGCAGACGGTCGCCTGGTATGGCGTTCGCAATTACCAGGCGCGCAATTTCATGCGCGACCAGATGCAGGTCGGCGATCTCGCGTTCTTTTATCACTCGAGCTGTCCGGAGCCCGGCATCGCGGGAATCGTCAAGGTGACCAAGACGGCGTATCCGGACGCGTCGCAGTTCGACAAAAAAAGCCCGTACTACGATCCCAAGGCCACGCGCGCGGCGCCGCGCTGGATGAACGTCGATGTCACGCTGGTCAAGAAGACACGGCTGGTCTCGCTCGCCGAGCTCCGCGCCCACCCCGACCTCGCGTCGATGCGCGTGCTGCAGGCGGGCAACCGCCTGTCGATCACGCCGGTCGATCCCCGGGAATGGACGATCATCACCGACAAGCTGATGAAAGCGTAGCGTGGACTGGACGCTGGTCCCGATCTTCCTCTTGATCGGCGGCGTCGTCGGATTCATCGCCGGCCTGCTCGGCATCGGCGGCGGGATGACGATGATCCCGCTGCTGACGCTGATCTTCAGCTACCAGCACTTTCCACCCGAGCACATCCTGCACATCGCGGTGGCGACGTCTCTGGCAACGATCGTGTTCACTTCGATTTCCAGCGTCTGGACGCACCACGCGCACGACGCGGTCGTCTGGCCGATCTTCTGGAAGCTCGCTCCGGGCCTTCTTGCCGGGTCGCTGCTCGGCCCGCAGCTGGTCAGCGGCCTGTCGACGGCGGCCTTATCCGGCGTATTCGCCGCGTTCACGGCATTCACCGCGACGCGGCTCCTGCGCAACGCCAAGCCGAAGGCGACCCGCGTGCTCCCCGGCGCGCCCGGCATGTTCGCCGTCGGCGGCGCGATCGGCGTGCTGTCGAGCATCGTCGGCGCCGGAGGGGCGTTCGTCTCGGTGCCGTTCATGACCGCGTGCAATGTGCGCATTCATAAGGCGGTCGCGACCTCGGCGGCGCTCGGACTCCCGATCGCCGCGGCGGGAACGGTCGGCTATCTGATCGCGGGGTTGCGCCAGACCGATCTGCCGCCGTACACGGTCGGTTATCTGAACCTGCCGGCGCTCTTCGCCATCGCCAGCGCCAGCGTGTTCGCCGCTCCGGCTGGCGCCCGCATGGCGCATCGCTGGCCGGTCGTACGCCTGCGCCGCGCTTTTGCCGCGCTGCTCTACGTCGTCGCTGCCTTTTTCCTCTGGAAGGTCTTTGCCCACTGAACCGCCGGTGACCGGCATGGAAACCTTCGGCCCCTGGCATCCGGGAATCGAGTCGGAAGTCCCCGGCCATTTGCGGCATCTGTGCACGATCTTTCGTCCTGAAAATGTCTTTACCACTGTCGCGCAAGCGGACGAGCTGCGCGATCTGACCGGCCTGGACTCGAGCGAGCTGGTCGCCTTCCGGCCTGGCCGCCTCGCCCTGCACGAAGTGCTGATTCGCGTCACCGCCGATCTATCGGTGCCCGATGGCACGAAGATCGAGGATCTGGGCATCAACTTCCGCCGGATAACGCGCACGATCCTGGCCGGACATATCGAGCCACGAAGCGCGGCGATCGAGTCCGCCTACGACGCTGTGCGCCGCCAACTCCGCGAGCTTGTCGATTCAGAGCTGTCGTCCTTGTATCCGCGGCCTGAACCGGTCCGGACGCCGCCCGGGCGCGCCTCCGTCGTGCGCGCGATCTTCCGGTCGCGCCGGGCGCGAACAGCGGCGCCCGTGTCGGCTGAAACCGCCGTGGAGCGGATCCCGCTCGACTGGGAACGGCGCGCCCACGAGTCCTCCGATGCGTTGCACAAGGCCGCATACCGCGCCCTGATCAAGGTCGTGTCCGCGCTGCTCGTCCGGCATGGCGAGCTGTGGGCCAGTCGCGAGCTCGTCGCCGCGATTGCCGTCGACATTGCCTGTAACGACTTCGGCGCCGACGAGATCGGGCGGCTGATCGCCCCGTGGCTGATCGAAGGCGCCGTCTGCGAGGGCTACACGCTGCTGCCACCCCAGCAGCGGCCGTTCGTCATGAATACCAAGGGCGCGTCGGCATCGGGCAAGAGCACGCTGCGGCCGCTGCAGAAAAAGCTCGCCGGCGATATCGGCGTCAACTGGAGCGACTTCGCGCTGATCAGCCCCGACATATGGCGAAAGCAATTGCTCGACTACGGCACGCTGGGCCCGGCCTTCCGTTACGGCGGTTCTTTCACCGCGGAAGAGTTGCAGATCGTCGATCAGAAGCTCGACCGCTACATGGCGCGCAAGGCCGAGCGCGGAGGTATGTCGCATCTGTTGATCGACCGGTTCCGCTTCGACAGCTTCGCTCCCGACTCCGACGAGGCGGGCAGCAACCTGCTGACCCGCTTCGGGCGGGTGGTGTATCTGTTCTTCATGATCACCTCGCCCGAGTCCCTGGTCGAGCGCGCCTGGAATCGCGGCCTCGACGTCGGCCGCTACAAGGCGGTCGACGATACGCTGGCCCACGCGGTCGAGGCTTACTCCGGCATGCCGCAGCTGTTCTTTACCTGGATCCAGCGCACGGACAAGCAGGTGCACTTCGAGTTCCTCGACAACAGCGTGCAGCTCGGCGAGCGGCCGCGGACGATCGCTTTCGGCTGGAACGACACGCTGAACGTGCTCGACGTCAAGTGCCTGCTCGACGTCGAGCGGTATCGCAGAATCGACATCAACGCGACCGGCCCGGAATTTCTGTACCGCGATGCGAGCCTTCTTCTGCCGGAGCACAACACCGGCTTTCTGCGGCAATGCGTCGACCGTTTCCGGGAAATCAATTTCGCCGACCAGGCGACCGGGCGCATCTACGTGCGCCTGGTCGATGGAAAGCCGCTGTGGGTCGATCGCGACGTGCTGGCACCGGCGGTGGCGGATCCCGACACGCGTGCCGGTTTGCTCGCGGTCGCGCCTGCGCTGTTCGATGCCGCGTTGCCGCAACCCGATCGGCCGGCGCATCTGCAACAAGCCACGGGGGAGGGCCGCATTCCCACGCTCGGCCGCTGGGGAGATGCGGGCGCCAGCTGACGCGCTGCCAAACAAAACGGGCGCGCGCCCCGGAGGAGTACGCGCGCCCGCGCCGAGCCGAAGCTCGGCGTAAACAAAGCGTCAGAGATCAGAAATCGTAGGTGAGCCCAACGGAAATTGCCTGTGCGGTGTTCCCGGCGAACGGAGGTCCGCAGTTGCCGCCTTCCTGGCACCCGCCGATGAACTTGTCGCCGACGTAATTTCGGGTGGGCAGGCCGTGACCGCCCGCACCAAGCGAAAAGTGTCCCCAGTGCTCGTTCACCAATCGGGAAAAGGTCAGGTAGGCCGTGGTTCGCCGGTCGCCGAAGCGATGCTTGAGGCCGAGGGAATACAGGTTGGCCGAGTTGTTCGACGAGCCGGGCGTTGCCGCATTACCGTCCTTGTCCTGCACGCCCTGGTCGGGCTGTCCCGGCGTCCTGCCGGCATGGGCCCAGCCGAAGTTCAGATCGTCCTCGGGAGTCAGCCCTTGCGTCACGGCCAGCCACGTAGAGGTACGAGTGCGTTCATCCAGGTCGGGAGTGATAGCGTCCCGCTTCAATCTTTCGATGATGAAGTTAACGGTGGTCTTTGTCGGGAACGCGTATTGCACGCCCAGCTTGTAGGCGCTTTCGTCCCGGATGCCGACTGTTCCCGGGACGGTTTCATCGCCAATCCGATTGACGCTGTTGTGGCGCTCGAAAGCAGCGATGGCATAGAGCGGCCCGGCTTCGTAAGTCAGCGCGGCGCTATAGGCACTGTTGAACGAGCCATCCTCGCAAGACGTGGGTTGACCGTTATTTCCGTTCAGACCTGCCGTCGAATTGCCGCCAGCGCAGTCGGGTTCGCCCTCCGCATACAGTCCCGTATTGGTACTCCGGTTCTGGCCCGGCGAGACCAGAAAGTTGAAATTGAAGCCATTGATCTTCGGCGACTCGTACCACACGGAGTGAGGCAGGCGGGCGTCGAATTCTGCGCGGTTGTCGCCGCCACTATTGCCCATGATGGCGTTGTAGTCGCCCGGCGTACTGGCAAAGGGATCCATTCGGCCGGTTGAGGTCTTGTATGGCGTGTCGGTCTTGCCGAGCTTGATCGCGCCATAGGCCGCACTTTGGAGGCCGATGAAGCTGTTGCGCGATCCCAGGCTAAATTTTTGCGCCGTTCCGTCCGGGGCCTGATCGGATGCGCCCGGGGTCGCCGCATAGGCGACCTCAGTTTCAAACTGGAACACGGCTTTCAGATCCTTGCTAAGTGAACGGTTGCCCCGAACGCCGAAGTACGACAGGTTGCTCGAAACGTCCGGCACCCAGCCATTCTTGCCCGTGACCGGCTGGCCATTGTTCATGAAGCCGCTCAATCCACTCGTTTGATCGTCGAGAGAGACGTCGGCATGTCCGTAGATCTGTACCTCGCCGCCGCCAACCAGAAATGTCAGATCATTGCCGGGCTTCATGCGTATCAGAGTGCCGCCGCCCGATTCCTTGGCTTCATTCACTTCCTTCCTTTTTTCCTCTTGCATGTTGTAGAGCTGCGTCTTCACCTGATCCAGCTGTTTTTGCAGCGTCTCCATTTGCGCCTGAAGATCACTGACGACGTCTGCGCGCGCAGCCCCGGCGCCGAAAAGCGACAGCGAACATGCGATCACAAGGATTTTTTTCCGGTT
>Ga0207657_10003109_pt1 | contig 17748 bp, 11 predicted proteins | sample KBSC33metaG_FD_184316 | JGI IMG/M metagenome (GOLD analysis project Ga0207657, IMG submission 184316) | Corn rhizosphere microbial communities from Kellogg Biological Station, Michigan, USA - KBS C3-3 metaG (SPAdes) (version 2) | ecosystem: Host-associated > Plants > Roots > Rhizosphere > Soil ... | reverse complement strand
CAGACATAAAACTTCCCCTCCACGCCTTCGCTATCTGCGTCGAGAGCGGAATAGAAGGTGCCCTCACGTGCGCGCATTTCCCTGAGCATCCAGCTCGCGATATCTGCGGCCTCCCTATCCAGGCCCGCCCCGGCGAAAGCGCTCATCAGCAGGGCGTTGTCGTACAGCATTTTCTCGAAGTGCGGCAGAAGCCAATGAGCGTCGGTGGAGTAGCGATGAAATGCACCACCTACGTGATCTCGAATGCCGCCCAAGCCTATCGCACGGAGTGTGCCCATAGCCGCCTCTTCGGCCAGCGAACGAAGGCGCTCAGGTCCGGCCCCGGACGAGTAGTCGAGCAGGAAGGCGATCTCCGCGTGTGGAGGAAACTTCGGAGCGCCGCCAAAGCCGCCGTTCGTGCCGTCATAGTTCTCCAAGATGCTTTGAACTGCGGCATCGAAGAACTCAGGGTCGAGCGACGCTCCAACTAACTCGCGGGGGAGCACCTTGCCTATCTCTTCAGCCATCGCGGCTGCGGCTTGCTCCACGTTTTCTCTGCGGGTTCTCCATAGCAGATCGATCTGCTGCAGGATCGAGCCAAAACCGGCGTGCTGCCCGCGATCTTCGCGGGGAAAGTAAGTGCCCGCGAAGAACGGCTTCCTATCGGGCGTGAGAAAGAGTGTCATAGGCCAGCCTCCGCGGCCCGATTGCAGCTGGACGGCCGTCATGTAGGCTTCGTCGACGTCTGGTCGCTCCTCACGATCGACCTTGACGCTCACGAAGTGTTCGTTCAAGAATGCCGCGATGGTTTCGTCCTCGAAAGACTCGTGCTCCATCACGTGGCACCAATGACAGCTGGAGTAGCCGACGCTGAGGAATATCGGCTTCTGTTCGGCGACCGCCTTCTCGAACGCCTCTCCTCCCCAGGGGAACCAATCCACCGGATTGTTCTGGTGCTGCCGCAGGTATGGCGAAGCTTCCGAGGCGAGTCGGTTCGGCATACCTGTACTACGCACCTTTGCGAGCGCTTTCGATTGCGCCGGAGGCCCGCAAGTTTTAGTCCTTCGTCAGAATGATGCAGCTATACGGCGCCAAATTCACGGTCCCGCTATTGCTCAGACCATCCCACGCGGTCGCGTCCGCCTGCAAGTTCGGCGAGAAGGTGTTCCCGAACTGATTGCTGTACACGCTCGCATCCGAGTTGAACGCCACCGTCCAGCCACCGCTACGCGGGAGCCCGATTCGATAGTTGTTGTACGTCGTGTTCTTGAAGTTAAACACGCAGACCACATCGTCTCCAGACCCACCTTGGCTCCAGCGATGGTACGCCATCGTCTTGTCCGTGTTGTTGACGTGAAAGACGTTCAGGTTCTGACCACTCAGCCCGGCCGACTTCCCCGCCTTGTTCAAGCGTAAGGCGATCAGGTCCTTGTACATCTGCAGAATTCCAGAGTACGTCGTCGCCTTGGTCCAGTCCAGCGGAATCGAAGCATCGAAGTAGCCCTGCTCCAGAAACTCTTGGCCCTGGAACAGCATGGGAATGCCCGGCGCCGTCAGCGTAATCGCCGCACCCAACGTGGACCGCTTCTGTGCCCAGTAGCTGCTAGGATTACCACTGTCGATCTCGTTGGGCAGCCGCTGATGTCCGTTGGCGTCCTCGTCATGGTTCTCGGTGTAGATCACCCGCTGGAACGCGTCCCCGTTAAAGCGTTCGCTGATAGCCCCTGCCACGGCATTCATATCCCGCCCCTCGTCCACAGAGCTAGTCATGGCAGATCGAATCGTGTGAACGAAGTTGGACCACTGGCTATCAAACCCTGCGCCGCCCGCGCCGGTCGGCTTGGTGATCCAGTCGTTATTCTGCATGTCCTCGGCGATGTTGATTTTCCAAGGTTGCGTCTGATCGAGCGAGTCGTTTAGCCACTGCAAAAGGCTCCAGCCATCCGGATTGTCGCCCTGCGAAGTCGTCCGCATGTTGAGCACCGAGTCCCAGCGAAAGCCGCTTATGCGAAAGCTGTTGGTCCACATCAGCATGTTGTCGCGGATGTAAGACCTGACCTCGCCGCGGCCGAAATCCGGCCTCGGACCCCAATCGGTCATTCCCCGAGCATCGTTGTAGAAAAAGATTCCACCGTAAGTGCCCTGGTACCACCCGTCATATCGCCACATGTCGAGATCGTTCGGTCCGTAGTGGTTGTGCACCACGTCCAGCATCACGCCCATGCCTCGCGCGTTCGCTGCGTCGACAAACGCCTTCAGAGCTGCAGGACCGCCGTAGGCGCTCTCGACCGACCAAGGGTCGCTCATGTTGTATCCCCACGAATAATCGCCGGGGAACTCCTGCACGGGCATCAGCTCGATCATGTTGATGCCGAGCGACTTCAGGTAGTCCAGCTTGGAGATGGCCGAATTCAGCGTGCCAGGATGGCCCGAGACCGTGGGGTTAAAAGCGCCCACATGCATCTCGTAGATGACCGTATTATTAAATGTCGGCGTCTGGAAGTTGTTTGTCTGCCACTGGTAGGTACTGTCGTCATACACGATGCAGTTGCCGTTAGAGGTGGTAAGGGAGCGAGCCCATGGATCCTTCTTCCAAAACCCGGACCCGTTGACTAGATAGAACTTGTACTGCGCACCGGCTCTCACGCTGCGGATGTCGAGCGAGTACCATCCGTTGCCCTCGCTCACCATCTTTGCGGCCGAGTTGTTCCAGCTGTTGAAAGTACCCGCCACATAGGCACTGGTGGCGAACGGCGCAAACGTTCGGAATGAGGTGCCACCAGACCATGTTGTGGCGCCATTGCCAGAGAACTCGGTGGGAATCGTGCTCAGCTGATCCGTCTCGGTGATGGTCGCGCCCGTTGCAGTGGTCACACCGATGTACCAGTTCTCGCTCGTGAGGGGCGACGAACTCTTGTTCGTGATCGTTAATGTCTTCAGATTGCCGCCGTTCGAAAGCTTGTAATCGTAAAAGCCGACGGTAGGGGCCGAGCCCCGTCGAATATAAAGGTCCGCCTGACCGGAGTAGGTTCGCAACGTGATCGCAAGCTTCCCCTGGATGTCTGAGGGGCGCACGGATTTGGTAAACCACTGCCCTGCCTTCAGTGCCACTCGCGACGGCGCTGCCACATCTCCACCAGTGGTGGTGATCTGGGCCAATCCCGTACAGAACGCCACACAGGCGAGCATCACCGAGAGAAGTCGGAAGCGCATTACCATCCATTGTATTCGAGAATACGAATTCTCACAACGGTTTTGTTCTAGAATGATATGTAGACGTTTGTCGGTAAATAGAGTCCGGCACTCGCCGCCTCCACCCGTGATGGAATAATAATAAGCGTATGAGGCAAGGCACCCTTGTTAGAGGAATCCTCGCCGTACTGCTCTTTTCCAATGCAGTAGCCCCAGGGATTTGCGCGATCGTATGTGCAAGTCGCGCCGGCCTTTGCCGGGTGCCTCCGGAGAGCCGGTCGATCTCTCTTCCGGCCGAAACTCCTCCATGCTGCCTAGGAGCGGATGCTGCGAAGCCGAAATCCGGTCGACCAGAACTCAGCAGCGTGAGCCCCAAGCAGTGCTGTCTTCTCATGATGAAGGCGTTGGTGCCACCAGCGGCGTTCAAGTCACTTGCAACCCTCGGGGACATTTCTCCGGCGACTCTTCCCCCTGGACTTCGGATCTCTGCCCCGAAAGATTCCTTCACTCCCGTTTCACCCCCGCCTTGCTCGAGCAGGGCTCCACCTGAATACCTGATCGAGTCCGATCTGGCCCGTGCGCCTCCTCAGGCCTGAGCTAGTCAGGTGCGGAACACCCGCACCAACTCCGTCCACGCGGACCTTCGACCTAGCCTCAACAACTCTTGGAGAAAACCCATATGTTTAGTTTCTTCGCACTTCTAACATCAATGTTCAACGTTATGCCGAACACCGCTGGCTGCTGTGGCTGCTGCGCCTCGGGCAACTGCACTTGCACCGACTGCCACTGCGGTTGCTGCTGCTGCAAGCACTAACGGCTTAGAACACAGGTAAGCGATGCCGGGGGCGGCCTAGCCGCCCTCGGCGCTATCTGTTTGCGGGAGCACGCCCTCCCAGGGAGAGCATGAGAGCAATACAATTCATTTGCTGGCTGACCATGGCTGGCCTTTCGTCATTTGCAGTCGCTGGAAAGCTGCGAATTACCGCGACAGTAGACAAGCCCCATGTGGGCGGCAATACCGTCGCCATTCACGTCGCTAGGGAAAACGGCACCCCCGCGAGTGACGCAAGTCTTCGTCTGAGCGTCGGGATGACGTCCATGGACATGGGCACCGCTCATCCGCCCGTCACAACCGAAGGCGAAGGCCTTTACACCGCAACGGTGCAATTCAGCATGGCCGGTCCTTGGCGGATAACCGTAGAAGCCGAGGCTGCGGAGGATAAGGGAACTCAAGCCTTCGATTTCAAGGTCCCGGGAGAACATGAAGGGCACGGGCATGGCAGTATGCCGATGCAAGCCCGACTCGGCGCGTGGGGCATGCAGCGAGAAGCGTCGGGCACGAGTTGGATTCCAGACTCCTCCCCAATGTTCATGAAGATGCTCCCCAGTTTGGGCGGGTTCGAGACGAGCCTCATGGGCTCCATCACCTTTAACTACAGCAATACCAGCGGTCCCCGCGGAGACAACCGCACCTACTCCAATTCCATGATCATGCTGATGGGCCGCAAGGATCAGGGTCGAGGCACCCTGGGTTATAGCTTGATGGCCTCCCTAGACCCGGTCTTCAACGGCGAGTACGGCTACCCGGATCTTTTCCAGACGGGCGAGACCGCATACGGAAACAAGCTCACGGACTACCAACATCCGCATGACCTTGTATCGGAGGCCGCGGTTACCTACAGCCACCCGATTGGCAACAAGGCTCGCGTGTTTGTCTACGCTGCTCCCGTTGGAGAACCCGCGCTCGGCGGCCCCACCTTCATGCACCGGCCCAGCGGAATGGAGATCCCCGAGGCACCCATTGGCCATCACTGGTTCGATAGCACCCACATCTCATGGGGTGTGCTCACAGGTGGCCTTAACACTGACAGATGGCAGATCGAAGGCTCCTGGTTCAACGGCCACGAACCGGACGAGAATCGCTATTCCCCTGATCCGATCGGCCTGAACTCCGCCTCGGCACGGCTCACTTTCAACCCATCCAAGAACTGGTCCCTTAACGCAAGCTACGGCTACTTGAATTCGCCCGAAAGCACCGAACCGGGCGTGGGGCAGCACCGCGTCACCGCTGCAGCAATCTGGAGCCAGCCCCTCGGAGAGCGTGACAACTTCTCGGCAACAGCAGCCTGGGGCCAGAACGTAGTCGAGGGTCAACGCTCGAATTCATTCCTGCTCGAAGGCACGTTGCTGAAAGGTGCCACTTCCCTATTCGCCCGCTGGGAGAACGTCGATAAAAACGAGCTCGTCGGCGTGCCAGCTGGAACCTATAACGTGAACAAGTTCTTACTAGGCGGCGTGCAGAATCTCACTAGCAAAGCCGGATTCGATCTAGGCCTCGGCGGCTACGTCGGCTTCTACCACTTCCCCGGCGCACTCGAGCCGTACTACGGCAAGTCGCCGCTGACCTTGGGTGTCTTCGTCCGCGTTCGGCCAACTCGCATGTAAGACCAACATATGCGCGAGCGGCTTTCCCCTCCCGCTCCGGGAGGGGTCAGGGGAGGGCATGCATGCTCGTAGAAAGACGAGCGTCTGGCCGTAGCCCCCGATCAGTCTTAGCATGCTACGATGCTCACTCCTAGTCACGGCGAAGGCGAAGTCGAGAGATCGCGCAGGGAGAAAGTGGTACTCCGGACGGGATTCGAACCCGCGATCTTCGCCGTGCCCCGAAGGGCCGAACTGTGCGATGTCCTAAACCGTACGCCCTATCACGGCGAAGGCGAAGCCAAGAGATCGCGGAGGGAGAAAGTGGTACTCCGGACGGGATTCGAACCCGCGATCTTCGCCGTGAGAGGGCGATGTCCTAAACCGCTAGACGACCGGAGCGTGCCGGAATGTTATACCTCGGCAGGGTGGTCGTGGTGGTGGTAGGAGGGGCAGCCAAGGCTGCACATGAATGCGGGATGAGGCCGCGAAGTCAACTACTACCACCACCACCACCACCACCAAGCGTCACTTCGCTGCCGTACGCCCGAACATCCGCAGAATGGAGATGACGTCGCTGAAGTTTGAAATCTTGTTCATCACCTGCTGCAGATGCTGCGTGTCGGTGACGTCGATCGTCACATCGATCTCCGCCGTCTGATTCGGCAAAGTTCGAATCTTCGCGGCCGAGACGTTGGTCTTTGACTCCCCGAAGATTGTCGAGATGTCCATCAGCAGGCCCTGCCGGTTCACGGAGATGATCCGCAAGGCCACCGCATACGGGTTCCCATCCGGCGGCCAGTCGTACTTCAGCAGCCGATCGCTCTCGTGGGTCGCGAGGTTCATCGCGTTCGGGCAGATTCGTCGGTGAATCATGATCCCTCGGCCCCGAGTTACGTAGCCGACCACCTCATCCCCAGGAATCGGACTGCAGCACTTCGCCCGGTTCACCATCACGCCCTCGATGCCGGCGGTGATCAGAGCGAGGCGCCCTTCTTTGGTGCGCGTTACCTCGATGCGATCGGCCGAGGGCAGCTCCTGAATCATGCCGCGCAGCTTGGCGACGACGGTCTGAACGCCAGTTAGCCCGGTGCCAACACGGGAAAGAACATCGAGACCGTTCTCCGTTCCCTGGATCTTTTTGGCGACTTCATCGAGCTTGTCTTCGCCGAGGTACTTCTTCGGGTCCAAGCCCATCGAGCGCAGTTCCTTATCCAAGAGCTCGCGCCCGCGAGCCGCGTCCTCGGTTTTAGTGAGCTTGCGGAAGTAGCTCTTCAGCTTGTTCCGCGTATGCGCAGACTTGACGTACTCCAGCCAGTCCAAGCTCGGGGTTGCGTTGGATCGAGTGATAAGTTCGATCACGTCGCCGTTCTTTAGCTGCGTCGATAAGGGAATGAGCGAGCCATTGACCTTTGCCCCGACAAGGGTCATACCAAGCTGCGTGTGAACTCGGAAGGCAAAGTCGACCGGCGTCGACTCCTTGGGCAGGTCGATAACATCGCCCTTCGGCGTGAATACGAACACTTGCTCGCTGAACAGGTCCGTCGAGAGAGACCGAAGAAAATCGGAGCTCGTGCGGGCATCTGTCGACCAGTCGAACAGCTGCTCCCGCAGCTGTTTTAAGCGGCTGGTCTCATCGAGAGAAGCCTTCCCTTCCTTATAGGTCCAGTGCGCGGCCACGCCGAATTCCGCGATCTGGTGCATCTCCACAGTTCGGATCTGCACCTCGAGTGGGCTCCCACCCGGGCCCAAGACCTTGGTGTGCAGAGACTGATAGCCGTTCGGCTTCGGCCGAGCAATGTAGTCGTAGAACAGACCAGGAATCGGCACCCAAGTGTCGTGTACGAGGCCGAGGGCAAGGTAGCAATCGCTCTTGTCCTCGACGATCACGCGAAGCGCCAGCAAGTCGTAGATCTCATCGAACTTGAGCCCCTGCTTCACCATCTTATTGAAGATCGAGTACAGGTGCTTGGGCCGCCCCTGCATCTCGGCAACCTTGATTCCCCGCTTCTCAAACTTTTCCTTGAGCGTGAGGATCGCGATCCGAAGCTGCTCCTCTCGCTCCTTGCGGGACTTGCCAACGAGCTCGGAAACGTACTCGAATTCCTGCGGATGAAGGTGCTTGAAGGCGAGGTCCTCAAGCTGCCACTTGATCTGCCAAATGCCGAGCCGCGCGGCGAGCGGCGCGTAAATGTCGAGCGTCTCGTTAGCAATGCGGGTTCGCTTTTCGGGGGCGAGCGCATCAAGCGTCTGCATGTTGTGCAGCCGGTCCGCGAGCTTAATCAGCATCACTCGGAAGTCCTTCGCCATGGCGAGGAGCATCTTGCGAAGGCTCTCGGCAGCTCGTGTGGTTTCCGCCGCAGCGCGCTGCCGCGACGATAGGTCTGCGACCGTGTTGAACTTCAGCTTCGTGACGCCGTCGACGAGGTTCCTGACGTCTTCGCCAAAGTCCTTTGCAATCTTTTCCGCCGAGATGCTGGTGTCCTCGACGACATCGTGGAGCAGGGCTGCAACGAGCGTGTCGTCGTCCATCTGAAGCTGCGCGAGCGTCCGCGCAACCGCTAGCGGGTGATGGATGTATGGCTCGCCGGAGGATCGTGTCTGCCCCGCATGGGCATGCTCGGCCAAGAAGTAGGCATAGCGGATCTTGGGGATATTGGCGTCAGGCCGCTGATCCCGCACCATATCCAGCAGATCGTGGAGACCCTCTGGGTCCTCCCAATCGGCCGGGATTTCGTATGCCGCCATAATCGCCATGCATGGGCCGCCGCGACGCCAGGACCAAGCGACGCTGCTGTGGCGGGTGCGTTCAGGCTCAGTATAACTTACGTTCTTCCACGGCCCTGACTGACGATGACTTGCTGCAGATTCTCCCAATGATCGACCCGAGTTCCTATATTCTTATAGTTATGCGTTTGACCTCGATGCTCTTGGGACTGGCGATGGCAACTTCCTGTCACGCGTTGAACCTTTTTACAGACACGTTCACGACGGGTGCTTCCTCGGTGTGGGGCAATGAGCGCGGCAGCTGGTACGCGTCTGGCGGCGCTTATAACTGCCTTTTTCCCTCGAACAATCCTACAACGATGTCAACGCTGCCTTGGGATTTGACCGACTGTGCAATCGACGTTGATATTCGGCAGGTCTGCGACGGGGGCATTTATTTGCGATGGAATCCGACGTCGCAAAGTGGAGTCTTGCTCGTCACAGGTGGCGAGGGTTGGGGCGTGGGGCTCACCAACGGAAACATCGGCAGAGACCTGTACTGGCACACAGTGCACAACGGGAGCTTCAGCGGTGCTACCAACCTTGCCTCTAACGTGTTTACGCCGGGTCAAAACGTGCATGTTCGGGTGGTGGTTCAGGGGAACGTTTACCAGGCATACGTCGACGGTGTGCTGCGCAGCACTCTCGTGGACAGCTCGTTCCCACACGGCCGAGTAGGACTGTACGATTTCGCCCCGGCCAACGCGATCAATCAGGCATTTGACCAGAGATTTGACAATGTGCGGCTCACGGCGTACCCGAGTATTTGGCCCTCTCCTTAGTAGTCACTGAGCGAAGACTCCGTAGATCGTTTCGACCGCATTGCCAAAAAATCCCGTGTGAGTCTGGCCTGGCAAGTAGATTTCGCCGCTCGGCACTTTGGAACCATACGCCGGATCAAACGCTCTGATGCGGGCTCCCCTCGTGGCGGTCCCGTTCGAGGATAGCGTCAGATCATAACCTAGAGCACTGGCCGTGAGAACGTAATCGTCCCCATCACCTTTGCCCGCGCTCCCGAAGGGCCAAGTGCCTGTATAGGACTGCGCAGTGCTTGTCGGCCCCGTTGAGCCATATAGCAGCCAATAGTCGACAGACTGGGGCATTCGACTATTCGTGTTCAGATCGATAAGAGCCGCATTTGGAGTGTTCTGCGACCAGGCGCCAGTCGACGAGCTGCGGTACCAATTGTAAGTGGGATAGAGCTGCTTGATCGCCGCCGCTCCGATAAAGTTGTCGATCCATGCCTCTGCCGAACCAGTATGCGGGGATGCGCACATCACCAATCGCCGCACACGAGAAGCGCCAACCTGGTAGCTGTACAGGTATTGCCGTGACACCAGGCCACCTTTGCTGTGGGCGACAATGTCGACCTTGTCGGCATAGGTGACCGGGTTTGCGGTATTCACCACATAAGAAATGTAGTTGTCCAGCACCTGGGCATTGCGGCTCAGGAGATCGTACGTCGGGTCATAGTCGAGCCCATTGCCATACGGATCCGTGTGCATGTACCACAAGGTCGTGTAAACGCCGGGGCCGGTCTGCTCGACATAGCCATGGCTCACCATAGCGTTGACAAAAGTGGTGTCTTCCCACACATCGTTGGTAGGATTGATTCCGCGAACGACGACCATGGGTAGCTTGATCTCCGGCATGACCACCGTAGAAGTGCCGGAGGAAGCGCCAGAGCGAGTCAGGGTAGCCGAGACCAAGAAGTGCATCGGCCTCGTAAACCTCGGCACGCCGCTCCCGGCAAGGTCCAACTTCCACTTGGTGTTTGAGGTGCTTCCGTTCTGCACGGTGAAATTTGCTTCACAGTGCACGCCGCTGTCATCCAAAGCGATCGTCAGAGTCGCGGGCCCGCCTCGCACCTGCTGCGAAGTCGTGACATAAATGTCGATGGGACCGCTTGCATCCTTTGCAATTATCGGCGTGGCTACGATCGAAACTCTTCCTGGAGAGCCCGCCACAGGTGGAGTCCCGATCTCAATCTGCCCCCAAGCGCAATGCACCAGCACGAGCACACAACATACAAAGAATCCACGCACGACATCATTGTACGAGCACGGGACGTAAACTCTAGGTAGTGGACAAGCTTATCGTCGCCGCGCCCCGCGGATTCTGCGCCGGAGTGGCTTACGCGATCGAGGTCGTCGACCTCGCTCTCAAGATTCACGGAGCCCCACTCTACGTGCGCCATGCCATCGTCCACAACGAACACGTGGTTCGCTCCTTCGAAGATCGAGGCGTGATCTTCGTCGAGGACATCGGTGAGATCCCACAGGGAATGCCGGTGGTCTTCTCCGCTCATGGCGTGTCGCCAGCGGTTCGCCAAGAGGCTGGACAAAGGCATTTGACCGTCATCGACGCGACCTGTCCGCTCGTCACGAAGGTGCACAACGAAGCCCGCCTTTACGCTCGCAAGGGCTACTTCATGATCTACATTGGCCACGAGGGGCATGTAGAAGCAGAAGGCACTATGGGGGAAGCGCCCGGACGAATGGTGCTTGTGGAGACTCCGGAAGATGCAGAGCGGCTTTCGATTCCCCACTACGAAAAGCTCGCGGTGCTAACCCAGACGACCCTTAGCGTTGACGAGGTTCATGCCACGATGGCGGTGCTGAAGCGTCGTTTTCCCCACCTCGAGGTGCCGAACAAAGAGGACATTTGCTACGCCACCACCAACCGCCAAGGCGCGATTCGCGAGCTCGCTTTGAACTGTCAACTCGTCCTGATCGTAGGCTCCAGCACTTCTTCTAATTCAAACCGGTTGAGAGAAGTCGCGGAGTCCCTTGGAACGGAAGCACACTTGATCTCAAGTGCCGACGATATCCGTCCCAAGTGGCGAACGGACTACGCCTCCGTCGGGATATCCTCCGGCGCATCCACCCCGGAGCATCTTGTCGAGGACGTCATTGGCAACTTCCTCGAGGCGAAGCCCGGAACTCCAATCGAGGTCTTGGAAACCGTTCAAGAGAATCTGGTTTTCCGCCCTTCTCGAGACCTGGTGCAGCTCGCATTGGCCAAATAGCTAAACTCAATACACCTTGAAGCGCGCCGAGCTGCCACTCCTCACCGCCATTTTCCTTGACCTCGTGGGATTCGGCATGGCGTTTCCGGACATCTCAATTCGCCTCCGGCGAATGCTCGCGGGTGAGGGCGTACCGATGGGATGGATCGGATTCCTCACCGGTCTCGTGCTCGCGAGCCTCTTCCTCACGCAGTTCATCGTCAGCCCTCGATGGGGGGCCTTAAGTGACCGAATCGGACGCAAACCCGTCGTCGCGATCTGCACCGCCTTGTCAGCACTATCCATGCTGGTGTATGCCCTGACGACCAGCCCCTGGGGTGTGCTCGTGAGCCGCATCCTAGCGGGCTTCGCCGCAGCCAATGTCGTTGTGGGCCAAGCCTACTTGGCGGATCAGACGACCGAGAAAGAACGGCCTGCTGCGATGGGTCGAATAGGTGCGGCAATTTCGGTCGGCCTGATCTCCGGACCCGCAATCGGAGGTTGGCTGGCCGAGCTCGGCGGAAGCCGATTGCTCGGATTCGTAGCAGCAAGTGCGAGCGCCATTGGAGCCATCGTCTTAATTCTCTTCCTGCCGGGCACCAAGCCGGAAGAAAAGGTGAGCACCGGTCGCCGCCCCATCTTCGATTTCTCGCTCCTTAAGGACACACCCCAGATCAAGAGCTTCTTCTGGTTAGCGGTTCTCGCCTGGTTTGCTCTCGCTTGTCTGGAGGGCACCTTCGTGCCCTTGCTGGCGGTCATCTTCAAATACCCTCAACACCTGGGACCTATTGCGTTCGGCTCGGAGCGCAGCGTCGGGGGCACCGTATTCGGTATTGAGTCACTGATCGGTTTCGTCGTGCAAGGTTTCTTTATAACCGCGCTCACGAAGCGGCTGAGCACCGCAAGTCTGCTCCGCCTCGGCTACGCCATGCAAGGTATCGGACTCGTACTAACGCCGTTTGCACCGGTACTCGGCGTCCTTCTGTTCTTCAGCGCCATCTACAGCATAGGCATGAGCGTCGCCGGTCCGACGGTAAATGCGGCGTGCTCGACTCTCACGCCACCTGAGAGGCAGGGAGAGATCTTCGGCTTGCTGCAAGGCGCACGCTCGATTGGGTTTCTCCTTGGCCCGATGATAGGAGGCGCGCTGTTCGATGCAAGCCATTGGGCACCTTATGCGCTTGCAGGTGGCATAGGTCTCGCGGCCGCTGCTCTGGTTCCCAAGCTCAAAGGCAGCCCCGCTGAATCCTCTACCCCTACCACCGCGTAACTACAAGCGGTGGACACAGGACCGACCCTTCTTCATGTCGAGGAGCCGACGCGCCGCTCCAAAGGTTGCGCACTCGCTCTAGGCGTACTCGCGTTGCTGGTGATCGGGCTTCTTACGAGCGCGAGACCCTACGCGGAATACCTATGGTACGAGTTCGACGCGAAGCATCCAGAGGTCTTCACCAAGGAATACGGAACTCGATTTCTGCTGTTCCTCCCTTCGTTCGCTGTCGCATGGGCGATCCTTCATTTCAACCTAACGCAGGCGCTCAAGCTCAGCATGGTCTACCTTCAGACCCCGAGCAACGCCGGCCAGGTGCTGGTTTCGCAGGTGGTGCGAGGGATCAAGGACTTCGGCTCGGTGCTGGTCCGCCTGGCGGCTCCCATCTTTGCCTTCTTCACAGCGACGAACTTCTCAGCGAACTGGAACACCTACTTGCTGTCCGCGCATGCGCAGAAGTTCGGGATCGCTGACCCGCTCTTCGGCCGCGACTTAGGTTTTTATGTGTTCAACTTGCCTTGGCTGCGTGCCATCAGTGGAGCTCTGCTGGGCTTCGTTCTCACCGTGGCCGTGCTCACGATTGCGATCCACGTGGGCCTCCAGCTTCTCGCGTCATTGGCAAAGATCGAACTCGGCCGACCTCAAACACGCCTTCACATCAGCCTACTCGTGGGCGCCACCTTGATCCTGATCGGCATCAACACCTGGCTAAGTCGCTACGACTACGGCCTGCACGAAGGGCTGCAATTCACGGGAGCAGGCTATGCCGCCATGCAGAAGTTGGCCGTTCAAGGCTTTCTCGCCTGGATATTGGTGATCGGCGGGATTGCAACGATCGCGACAGTCCGTTTCGGCAAGCCCTATGCCATCGCGGTGTCTACCATCGGAGTCTCGGCGGCGATCTACGTCCTCGGCATGTTGGCTTGGCCCGGACTGGCGCAAAAATTCCTCGTCGATCCCGACAAGCTTGCAAAAGAAGGTCCGTTTGCAAAGCGCGCGATCCAGATGACGCGCTTCGCCTATGGCCTGAACTCCATCGAGGCACGCGACTTCCCCGTCACCCCCGAACCCAAGCCGGAAGAGGTGCAAGCGAGTCAAAGCACTCTGGACAACATGCGCCTGTGGGACCCCGAGGTTATGCGCAGTTCCATCGAGGTCACGCAGAGCCTGAAGCAGTTCTATTCCTTTAACGACGTCGACGTAGATCGCTACCCGATCGGTGGAAAGCAGACGATGGTGATGCTCGCGCCGCGCGATGTCCGGCTCGAGGGCCTCACCGAGAACTCCAAGACTTGGGTTAACACAAGGCTGCAGTACACGCACGGATTCGGGATCGTGATGGCGCCCGTGCATGACGCAACCGGCAACGGCGAACCGAACCTGATCATTCGCGACCTCCCGCCATCCACACCATCCGACCTGCCCTTGAAGGAGCCGCGCATCTATTTCAGCGACTTCCGAGATAAACCTGGGTTCCGGCAAGACTCCTATGCCCTGGTCGACGGTACGGTGGAAGAGTTCGACTATCCCGCCCAGGATCGGGCCATGACTAACCGATGGACGGGCCAGGGCGGCATTCCCATCGGCGGCTTCTTCCGACGAATGATCCTTAGCGCCGCGCTGGGCGATGGCACCCTGTTCGTGTCGGGCAACATTCAGGCCAAGACACGTCTGCTGATCCACCGCGGAGTGCTCGACAGGGCTGGCAAGCTCTACCCCTTCCTTTCCTTTGATGACGATCCTTACATCGTCCTGCTCAATGGAAAGCTTGTCTGGATTGCAGATGGCTACACGAGCACGGACCGTATCCCCTATAGCGAGCCGGTCGAAACCGAAGACGGGCAGATCAACTACATCCGCAACTCAGTCAAGGTCACGGTGGATGCCTACACCGGCGAAACAAAGGCGTATGCGATCGACGCCAATGAGCCGATCCTGCGCGCCTACCGTTCCATCTACCCCGGCTTGATTCAGGATGCTTCGGCGTTGCCTCAGGGGCTCCGCGAGCACTTCCGGTATCCAGAAGGGCTTTTCGATTACCAAGCGAAAATGCTTACGACGTTCCATGTGACGGATCCCACGACGTTTCTGAATAACAACGACGCGTGGGACCTGCCCGTCCAGCGCGGCATCAACGGCGCACGCACATTGATGCCCCCGTACTACGTCCAAATGAAGCTGCCTGATCAGGCCAAAGACGAATTCATTCTGATGCTCCCCTTCACGCCCCGCGGTAAGGCAAACATGAGCGGATGGCTCGCCGCTCACTGCGACCCAGGCGCATACGGCAAGCTCACACTTTACAACTTTGCGAAAGGGGCTAATGTGGCTAGTCCAGAGCAGATGGAGACCAATTTCACGACGGACCCGAAAGTCACCCAAACGAACCTTCAACTGCGTGGAGGCGGAGAGACGCAGATCGTAGTCGGAAATCTCCTCGTCATTCCTATTGGTTCAAGCGTTATGTATGTGGAGTCCCTCTTCCCGCAAGGCGCGACTCAGGGGCTTGCCGCAGCCCCGAGGCTGAAGAAGGTGATATTGGCGCTCAACGATCGGATCGAGATCGGAGATACTTACGACCTGGCTTTGCGGCAGTTGTTCACGAGCATTGCTCAACCTGCCGCCACGTCTCAGCCGCCGGCCAACGGCCCCCCGCAGAGTTCCCCTCCATCCCAACCAACTCCAGCGCAGCAATCTATCGCACAGCAGGCACTGGAGCTCTATCGGCAATCCGATGCAGCGTTAAAAGCTGGAGACTGGGCCAAGTACGGAGAGATTCAGAAGCAGATCCGAGGGAAGCTTGAGCAGCTCGCGAGATCTAAGTGAAAAGACCTTTTTAGGAAAGCCGGAGTTCGAGCGTGACCAGAAATAGTGGTGCGAGCGCGGCCCTGCGGCGTCACGGGCCGCGCTCGCCCTCCTGAACGCTAGTCCTTGTACTTGATACCGCAGCCGTAAGGCCGGCTGGTCTTCACCGACACAGGCTTACCGGCCATCGCTTCGTCGAGCGCCAGAGCGACATAATTCTTAGCTCCCTTCAGGGTCTCAGGATCGGGATCCGGCTGATCGTCGATGCCACCCATGTAGACGACCGTGCCCTTTGGATCGAGAACGAACATCGTCGGCGTATTGCGAGCATTGTAGGCCTTGCCGATCATGCCCTCCGAATCGGAGATCAGTCGAGAAGCCATATGCTTCTGAGTGCCCAGCTTCTTCAGGTCGTTTGAGGAGGCGTAGCCGGGATATCCCTCCGCAGAGGAGAAGATCGTCAGCCAGACCACGCCCTTGTCTGTGTACTTCTTCTGGAGCGCCTGCATATTGCCCGAGCGATAGTGCTTCTGCACATAGGGGCAGTCCCAGTTGCACCACTCCAGAACCACAAACTTCCCTCTCAGTGCGCTCAGATCGACTTTGTTTCCGGTGCTGTCCGTGGCGCTGAACACCGGCGCCGAAGATCCCACTGAGACTTTCGCGGCAGTGGCGGCGAGGCTTGCGGCGGCAAGCGAGACGGCGAACACAAATTTGATAACTGCTTTCATCGGCTTCTCCCTTCTATTTCGTGAAACGCAAACAATCGGCGGGGTGTTAGCGAACAGGCGTCTCGATCCAAACGGGTCCGCTCGGACGCACAAGAATTCCCTTCAAAACCTTCGGTGCGGACTTGGCGTAAGCCGTCAAGGGCAATGACATCAAAAGCTCGCCGCTCTTACCCGAAAATGTCGGCTCGTTGGCCCCGAATGAATCCACGTCGGCCGGAATGAACTGCACCTTGGTTGCCTCGGGCAATCCCGTAAAAAGCACAGTGACCGCCTTGCCAGTTATGCTCGCCGCCGGCTGAATGGAGCTAACAACGGCCGGCAAAGCCTGCCAAGCTGCCTCGATCTGGGCGGCGCCGGATTGCGACTTCACGGCCTTAGCGCCGACTTGCAGACTAATCGACAGATCGGATGACTGCGGGACGCACCCAGTGCTGCAAAGCAACCATGTGCAATGTGCCCCCAGCTTCACTGCAGTACCCGGCTTCAAACTCTTCGGCGGCGTGATCTGCTGTATGAGCAGAACCTCGTCCTCATACACATAGGAAGCAATCCCCTGAAAATCCATCCGCTGCGGAACTGGCCACTGGATGGGCCCCGCCGTAAAGCCCGCCGGCAGCTTCCATTTGATCTGCGTCGCCTGCCCAGCATCGCCCGGATTCAAGTAGTAGGTGTGCCATTCCGGCGCCATCTTTATCTTAAGAGCAACCCGAAATGGCTGCCCCGGCTGAATCGCGCTGACCTCGGAAAGCAGCGCTGTATCCGTCTTGGGAGCAGTTCCTTGAAGCGCGAGCAAGAAAGCGAAGGTTGCAAGCATAGCTGTATGGTTATACGCTCTTTCTCAACCTAAGGAGCCGCTTGTTGTGGTGACACTGGGCGCGAGTCCGATTCAATTTGTGCGGCTTGCCTCTGGCTTCTTCGGCTCGCATAGGTTGCCCAGGTTCTCGCCACAATGAATCCACAAAGAGATCCGCAGAGGTATCCGAGCAACACCTGCGATGGAAAGTGCACACCGACGTAGATCCGGCTAAGACCTGAAAGCAGCGCCACGAAGAGCCACGCCAATCCGCCACGCCACCCTAGGAAGTACCAGAAGACGCAAGTGATTGCGGCCATGTTTGCTGCGTGCGAGGAGGCGGTTCCGAATGTGGTGAGTTTGTGAATACGGAGGTGGACATCCGGGAGCGCCACGCAAGGGCGCTCAAAAGGAATTAGCCTTTTCAGACTGTTTGAAAAGATGTCAGCTAAGGGCCAAGCGGCGAGGGCAAGCAGAGTCGCAGTGCGTATCCTGCTACCGAGAAAACAAAGAACCAGCACCAACAATGCGAGGAATATCTGGACGTTGAGCTGCTTCGTGGCGTTGGTGATGAATACCCAGAACGGCTTCATTGAGTCCGGCCAGCCATTGATCGCGTAAAAGATCGCGCGATCCGCAGCGTTCAAGGCGTGAACACCAGATTTCCGCTGACCTTGGGCGCCGTCGACCCACGCAAGAAGCGCCCGTACTCATCGAACAGAGCGACTTGCGCTTGACCGGTAATAGGCGGCAGATGAACGTTGCCGAGGCCAATGGCTGACCT
>Ga0207657_10003107_pt1 | contig 17755 bp, 18 predicted proteins | sample KBSC33metaG_FD_184316 | JGI IMG/M metagenome (GOLD analysis project Ga0207657, IMG submission 184316) | Corn rhizosphere microbial communities from Kellogg Biological Station, Michigan, USA - KBS C3-3 metaG (SPAdes) (version 2) | ecosystem: Host-associated > Plants > Roots > Rhizosphere > Soil ... | reverse complement strand
CGCGACCGCGCTCCGCGGCTCGCTCTGGGTGAACGAGCAGAACCCGGAGCGGAACACGGACGTCGTCCTCTTCCTCGACACGTTCGCCGAGGTGCGCGCCGAGGGACGGAGCACGAACGATCGCGCCGTGCGTGCCGCCGCGACGCTCGCCCACCTCTATCTGCAGCGCAAGGACCGCGTCGGGCTCGTCGGCTTCGGCGGCTTCCTCTCCTGGCTGGTCCCGGCGTCGGGGATGCGACAGCTCTACGCCATCATCGAAGCGCTGCTGACGAGCCAGGTCGTCCACAGCTTCGCCCTGCGCGGCGTCGACGTCCTGCCGCCGCGAACACTGCCGCCGAAGGCGCTCGTGCTCGCGCTCACGCCGCTCCTCGACAATCGCACCGCCGCTGCGCTGCTCGACCTGCGTGCCCGCGGCTACGACCTGATCGTGGTGGAGGTGTCGCCGCTCGAGATGGTCGCTCCGTCCCCGGGCTCGTCGCTCGAGCTCGCCTACCGCCTGTGGCGCCTCTCGCGCGAGGCGCTCCGCTGGCGCTACGAGCAGGTCGGCGTTCCGGTCGTGACGTGGCGGGAGGACGAGCCTCTCGCCGTGCCGCTCGAGGAGGTGAACGCATTCAGGCATCTCGCCAGGCCCGCGTAGCGCTCGCCGGCGGGGCGGCGGCCGCGTACGGCGGCGTCCTCGGGGACGCGCTGGTGCGCGCGCCGTCGCCGGTGGTCGCGTTCGTGCCCGGCGCGGCCGCCGGGGCGGCCCTGCTCGTCTTCGCGCTCCTCACGCGCGGGCGCGGCCTCGGCGCCGCGCTCTTCCTCGCCGGCGGAACGTACGTCGCCGCCGTCTCTGCAGCGGGAGACAGCATCGACGCGAGCGCCCCGCTCGTCGCCGTGCTCCTCCTCCTCTGCGGCGAGCTGTCGGCCTGGTCGATCGACGAGCGCCTCGACATTCGCGCCGAGCCGCGGCTGGCCTGGCGCCGCGGCGCGGCCGTGTCGGCACTCGCGACGGCCGGTCTCGCCGCGGCGGTGCTCGTCGTCGCCCTGTCCGCGGTGCCGTCGAGCCACGGTCTGGCCTTGACCGTGCTGGGCGCAGCCGCCGCAGTCGGCGCAGCCGGCACGGGAATCTGGGTCGCGCGCCGCTAGGGATGTCTCAGACGAGCGAGCGTTCGAGCCGCTCGAGGGTGTCCGTCCAGCCCTGGCGGTGAAGCTCCAGACGCGCCGCGGTCCTGAACGGGCCCTGGTCGAGGGTGATGCAGGTGCCGGAGTCGGTCGAGTCGAAGGTCAGCGTGACCAGCGTCTCCTGGTCGTCGGGGTCGGGTTCTTCGTAGATGAACGTGAAGGCAAGGCGTCGCGGTGGCTCGACGGCCTGGAACGTTCCGCGGATGTGGAAGACGCCGCCCTCCGGGGGCTGCATGGCGATCCGGCAACTCGCTCCCTCCTCCGCCGCGAGCTTCAGGCGCGAGACGGTGAATCCTGCGGGGCCCCACCAGCGCCGCAGCTGATCGGGGTCGACGAACGCAGCGAAGACGCGCTCCCGCGGCACCGTGAGGACTCTCTCCAGGCGGAGCCGCGTCTCCGCCGGCTGCTCCGACTCGGCCACGCCGGAGATCTCAGCGGCGTGAGCGCCGGCGCTTGCTGCCGGTCCAGAGCAACCAGCTGACTCCGAACCAGAGGAGCGGAAAGACGAGGAGCGAGCCGAGGCTCGGGCCGTTCGACGCCAGCCAGGCGACGAACGCGGCGAGCATCCCGACGCTCCAGAACAGCCAGACGACGGCGGTGCCCGCGAGGATGGCCGCGTTCCGGACCGTTCGAGCCGGCGAGGGCCAGCGGCCGGTCCCCGGGAGCTCGTTCAGCGCCGAGCGGAGCTGGGCGCCGTTCCGGGCGCGGAGCGCCGTCTCGAGCCGCTGCGCGAGCTCGTCCAGCGACAGCCGGCCCTCGCGGTAATGGCGCTGCAGCTCGTGTGCGGTGCGATCGCGCTCTTGGTCTCCGACGAGTACGGCCACTCGACGATCGTACCCCCGGGCGCCTCCCGATTCATACTCTGGCGGGTGACGGCCAGACGCGTTGTCGGGCGCCTGCTCGGCGGTGGCGACCGCGGGATCGCCGCGACCGTGTACGGGACGGTGCTGGCGATGGCCGCCCTGGCCGCCGGCGCGGTGGAGCATCTCGACCCGGGCACCCTGATCGCGGTCGTCGCCACGACGTCGGCGGTGATCTGGGTCGCGCACGTCTACTCCCACACGCTCGGCGAGAGCATCGAGCGCGGTCGCCGGCTCGACTGGCCCGAGTTCCGCGCCATCGCCGTGCGGGAGCTGCCGATTCTCGCGGCCGCCGCGGGCCCGATCGCCGTCCTCCTGCTCGGCGAGTTCCACGTCATCGAGGAGACGAGGGACATCTGGCTCGCGTTCGGGCTCGGATTCGTCGCCCTGGCCGTTCAGGGAGCCCGCTACGCCCGCGTCGAGCGGCTCGGGCGGGGCGGCACCGCTGCGGTGATCGCGCTGAACCTCGCGCTCGGCGGAGTCGTGGTCATGCTCAAGGTGCTCCTGTCGCACTGACGCCGCGGCGTCACGTCCTCGAGCGGATCGCCGCCCAGCTTCTCCGGCCGAACTCGAGCCGGGACACGAAAACGACCGCCGCCCCCGTGGCGACGATCGCGCCCACCCCGACCAGCTGCAGCCAGGTCAGGCTCGGCGAGTGCTCGGCGTTCACCCAGTGGGGGCCGCCCCACGAGAGGTCGTATGGATAGTGGTGCACGACGTGGGCCCAGAGGCTCCACGCGATCCAGCGGCTCGTCCCGTAGAAGAACGCCGCGCGGTACGCGACGAGGAGCGCCGCCATCGGGACGATTCGGTTCGCCCTGCCCCAGAACGCGTCGGCCGTGAAGACGTGGCGCTCGAAGTACGAGCGCGTGAGCACGCGCCAGCTGAAGATGCCGTACACGATCCAGACCAGATCCCAGAGGGCGCCCGGCCCGCTGAAGTAGGCGGCGGCATCGGTCAGCCGGCCGGTCTGCCCCGCGTACGCCCACGCGCCGAAGTGGATGTGGATCGTCCACGGGAAGAACAGCATCGTCCCGACCGTGTCGCCGGTGTCCGTGATCGCATGCGCCCACTGGCCGATCAGGAAGCTGACGGCCCAGGTCTTGCTCCCGAGCACCCGCCAGAAGAGAAAGGCGATCACCACGCCGTAGAGCAGCGAGTGTGTGAAGCCGACGCCGGGCCAGCCGCGGTGGAACTGCACCGGATCGGACGCCTTCAGGTCCCACCCGCCGATGTGGATGCCGTACACGAACCACTTGCTCATCAGGTCCGGCGCGTACGAGCCGAGCAGGAGCGGCACGAAGGCGATCTTGATCCGCGTGTGGCGCTGGATCGCGTACGGCTCGAGGTCGTGTGCGGCCCAGCTCAGAAGATCCTCCTCACGCAGAGCGGGACGAGCCAGGCGACGAGCAGCAGGTACGCGAGGCCGACGAAGAAGGAGAAGAGGAAGTCCGTGTACCAGACGCCGACGGCCACGTAGACGGCCGAGGCCGCCACGTACCCCGCGGCGACCGTCAGCTGGCGCTTCGACGGCATCGCCTCGCAGTATCCCCTGCCGAGCGGTCGCCGTCCGGGCGGGAGAGCCGGGCGGTCCCGGCTCTCCCGAGGTGGTTCGCCTAGCTGCGGATCGTGTTGCTGTGAGCGGCGACGTAGCACGGGCTGACCTGCCTCGAACCGAGGCTGGCGCGCACGCGCTGGTGCGCCTTGATGCTCGAGCGGAACTTCGCCGACGTCAGCACTGTCTGGCCCTTGGTCACGGTCGTGTGCATCTGGACGACCTTGACCGCCACCCAGCGCTTGCTGCTCGAGCGGTAGCGCTGGAACGTGACGCGCGCGCCCAGGAGGTTGTGGGCCGCATAGACCTTCACCTGGAAGCGGTGCGCCCCGAGCTTGGCGAGGGTCATGCGCGGCTTGACCCCGATCGTCGTGCTCGAGGTGAGGCCCTTGCTGCTCAGCGTGTACAGCGTGTTGCTCGAGGGCTTCGCCTGGTAGGTGAAGGCGCCGCCTGCGGTCGTCGTGACCGTCCCGACGACGGTCGGCGCCGCATTACACGGCTCGGCGCGGATCTGCACCGTCTCACCCGACTGCCCGCTGGCGACGTTGCCGGCGATCGTCGAGGTGTGACCGTACGTGACCGACTTCGGCGTCACCGTGAGGTTGGAGGCGAGCGGCGGCGTGACGGTGATCGTCCCCTTGAAGGCCTTCTTGTTGCTCGCCGGGTCCGAGAACTTGAACTTGCCGGCGTTCGAGAAGGTGCAGCTCACGCTCTCGCCTGCCGGAATCGCCGGCGGGAGCGTGCCGCCGCAGTTCACTCCGGTCGTCGGGTTGAAGACGACGGTGTGGGCGTTGCTGTCGGTGTTCTTGAAGACCACGGTGTCGTTGGTCGTGATCGTGACGGCGTTCGGCGTGTAGCCGTTCTTGCTGATCGTCACCGTCTTCGTCACGTTCCCGGCGGCAGAGCCGACCAGGACGAGCGCGAGGACGGCAACCGGGACTACGAGAAGCTTGCGCATCGGATCCCCCCGATTCGACTGCGTTTGCGTCGTCGGAGTTCCCGGGCGGGGGAAAATTGAGTCGTCAGGCCGGAATGCTTACAACTTGCTGACTCATCCCGCCGTCCATGACATAGCTCGAGCCGGTCACGTACGAGGCCTCCTCCGTGCAGAGCCAGGCGACGAGCGCGGCCACCTCCTCCGGCCTGCCGGGCCGGCCGAGCGGCACCTCCGGATCGAGCCGCTCCGCGTCGGCCTCGTTGCGCGGAGTCGCGATGACTCCCGGCGCGACGGAGTTGACGCGAATCCCGTGCTGCGCGAGCTCGAGCGCGAGGTTCCGGCTCAGCATCCCGAGCGCGGCTTTCGCGGCCGCGTACACGGAGAAGTCCACCCGCGGGACGTGCTCGTGGACGGACGTGATGTTCACGATCGACCCGCCGCCCTGCTCCTTCATCCGCCGCGCAGCGGCCTGCGCGGCGAGGAAGCTGCCACGCACGTCGACGTCGAACGTGAGGTCGAAGTCGTCGACCGTGAGCTCGAAGAACGGCTTCGCGGTGGAGAGGCCCGCGTTGTTGACGAGCGCGTCGAGGCGCCCGAGCGCCTGCACCGTCTCGGCGACGAGCCGCTCGGGCACGTCGGGCTCCGCGATGCTGCCCCAGACCCAGTGGATCCGGTCCTCTCCGTACCGCGTCTGCAGGTCGGCGAGCGGCCCCTCGTGCCTCTGCTCGTCGTCCTGCGTCGCATAGCCGAGCTTCCAGCCGTCGGCGAGGAGGCGCTCGGCAATGGCGAGCCCTATTCCCGTGTTCGCGCCCGTGACGAGGGCGACCCGGTCGGCCACGACCGGAGGGGTACCCGCCCCGGTCGTGGCCGAACCGCCCGCGTCTAGGGCGCGATGTTGTGGTTCGCCCGGAACACGTTCTCCGGGTCGTAGCGCCGCTTCAGCTCGGCGAGCCGGTCGTAGTTCGCCCCGTACGCGCCGCGGACGGCGTCGTCACCCTGGTCGTCGCCGAGATAGTTGAGCCAGCGGCCGCCGGAGAAGAACTCCGTCATCGCGGCGAAGCTCTCCTTCGTCCACGCGACGTTCGCGTCGTCGGCAGCGGCGTCGTCCCACACCCCCGTGATCAAGAGGTTGTAGCCCTCGTCGCGGTGCGGAACCGCCGTCTCGGCCGGGGCGACGCGTGTGACGGCGCCGTGGAACTGCTCGAGCACGATCCCGCTCATCGGCGACGTCACCTGCTCGAAGCGCTCGACCATCGTGTCGATCAGGCCGTCCGGCAGCCCGTTCGTGAAGGCGGAGAGCCAGTAGTTGCGCAAGCCGTGGGGGTAGGCCTCGTCGAGGATCGTGTTGAAGACGGGGTACGGCACCGGCCCGACCTCGACCATGATCGGCGAGCCCCACTCCTTGAACGGTGCCAGGTCTCGCTCAGCCTCCTCGGGCGTGCCGGTGTGAAACACGACGAGCCCCGCGAGCTTCATCCCAGAGCCGTCCGGGGCGTGGACGAGCGCCGCGAAGACGGTCAAGTCGTCCGAAACCGTGGGAGCCGCGTCGCGGTAGAAGCGGAGCATCTCACCGGCCTTCTCGATCGGATGGCCGATCAGGCCGCCGGTCACCGTCGGCATCGGGTGGAGCCGGAACTTGATCGAGGCAGCGATCCCGAAGTTGCCGCCGCCGCCGCGCAGCGCCCAGAACAGATCCGGGTCGGAGTCGGCCGTCACGTCGAGGACGCGCCCGTCCGCGGTGACGAGCTCCACGGCGAGGACGTTGTCGGCCGCGAGGCCGTGCTTCGCCATCAGCCACCCGAGCCCGCCGCCGAGCGTGAGCCCGCTGACGCCGGTGTGCGAGATCGCTCCGCCGGTGGTCGCGAGACCGTGCAAGGCGGCCTCGCGGTTCAGCTCGGCCCAGAGGCAGCCTCCCTGCGCGCGCAGCGTCATCGCGTCGCGGTCGACGTGGATCCCTCGCATCGGCGAGAGGTCGATCATCAGCGCGCCGTCGATCACGGCCCGGCCGGCGACGTTGTGACCGCCGCCGCGAACGGAGATGTCCAGCCCTTCCCGTCGCGCAAAGTGGACGGCGTCGACGATGTCCGCCGTGTTCCGGCACTGTGCGATCAGCACCGGACGCCGGTCGATCATCGCGTTGTGGATCCGCCGCGCGTCGTCGTATCCCGGGTCCGAGGGCCCGATGAGCGTGCCGCCGAATGTCATGCGCAGCTCGTCGAGTCGAGCCGTTTCGACTGTTGCCATGGTCTCCGTCTCCTTGTGGGGGTACGCCCGACTCTATTACTGCGTGCAACCATGTTCCAGCAATGGACCGGGCCGAGCTACAGGCGCTGCAGAAGCCGCTCAAGGAGCAGTACCGCGAGGAGCCCTCGTCGGCGCTGATCACGCTTCGCGCCGACGGGAAGCTCGACGAGGAGAAGATCGCCTGCAAGGTGGACACCGGGCGCGCGCTCGTCGAGGCCGGCCTCCACCCCGCGACGGGCGGCACCGGCGCGTTCGCCTGCTCCGGCGACATGCTTCTCGAGGCGCTCGTCGCCTGTGCGGGCGTCACGCTCCGCTCGGTCGCGACGTCGATGGAGCTCGACGTCACGGGGACCGTCCACGCCGAGGGCGACCTCGACTTCCGCGGGACGCTCGGCGTCGACCGCGACGCGTCCGTCGGCTTCACCTCCATCCGGCTCCGCTTCGACCTCGCCTCGGACGAGTCGGAGGAGTCGCTCGACAAGCTGCTCGAGTTGACCGAGCGCTACTGCGTCGTGGGCCAGACGCTCGCAGGCGGCGTCCCGGTCGAGTTCAGCTACTCCACCTCGTAGGCCATCAGGATCGCGTCGACGAACTCGCCGCCCCGGCGGTAGTGCCGCTTGCGGTAGCCCTCGCGCTCGAAGCCGAAGGCCTCGTAGAGCGCGATCGCGGCCTCGTTCCACGGGAAGACGTGAAGCTCGAGCTTGCGCACGCCGGCCTCGCGCGCCCACTCCACGGCTGCGTCGAGGAGCGCCGTTCCCACACCCTGCCGGCGCGCTTCGAAGGCGACCATCAGGCCGACGTCGGCGACATGGGTGCTCGCGGGATGCGGGTCGCGCCCGACCGAGAGGCGGCCGACGAGCGTCCCGTCGTCGCGCTCCGCCACGAGGACGGAGGCGTGTGGGTAGCGACGGACCGCCTTGAGGAAGCGCCGCTCGTCTCCCGCGCTCCGCCACTCGCCGGCGACGCTGATCAGCCAGCCCTCCGGCTCGGCGCTCACAGCGTCCGCGAGACGGGCCAGCTGCTCCGCGTCGGAGGGATCGGCGTTACGGATCCGGAAGCTCACGCCTCGACCACCACCGCGGCGCCGCCTCTCCGCGGGTCGCCGGCTCCCGCCAGCGAGCCGTCGTCGCGGATCTCCACGGCCGAGACGCCGCCGAAGAAGAGGTTGTGCTGCCGCCAGCGGACCACGGGGTAACCGGCCGCCTCGAGCTCGTCGGCCGCGGCCGGGTCCTCGCAGTGCGCGACCCCGTTCTCGAAGTGGAGCCGCGGTGCCTCGACCGCCTCCTCGACACCGAGCCCCCGCGCGCCGACGTTCACCACGACCTGGAGAATCGCCCCGGCGAGCCGGCTGCTGCCGGCGGAGCCCACGACGAGCCTCGGCCTGCCGTCACGCAGCAGAAACGACGGCGCCATCATCGACATCAGCCGCGCGCCGGGCCGTAACGCGCCGACGAGATGCGTCTCACCGAGCATGTTGTTGAGCTGGAGGCCGGTGCCCGGGACGACGAGGCCGCCCGAGGAGCCCATCGAGCACGAGAGCGACGCAGCATCGCCGTTGCCGTCGACCGCGCTGATGTGCGTCGTGCCGCCGAGCGCCTCGGCCCGCGCCGCGTCCTGCGCCTCCATCGCCCGGATGACGGCCACCGGGGTCGGCTCCGCGTCACCGAGCGCCTCGAGCCCGACCGCGAGCAGGCGGCCGCCGCTGGCGGGCGGCGGGTTGGTACGAAGCTCATCTCCGCGGTACGGCACGGCGAGCGGCTCGCGCTCGACCACCTCGTAGCGGGCGAGGTCGTCGAGCGTCAGAGGCACGTGGGCGGCGATTCGCTCCGCGAGCTCGCCGCGATACAGGCAGCCGGCTCCCTCGGCCGCAATCTCCTCGAGGGTGTCGGCCAGCTCCGGCATGGCGAATCGCTCCCCCTCCAACAGCATGCGGCCCGGCCCGTAGAGCGCGTCTCCCTCGGGGGAGTACCGCAGCAGCGGGTCGAGGATGCGATGCAGGAACGCCTGGATCTCGTTGAGCACCACGCCCTCGCGCGCGAGTCTCACCGCGGGGGCAAGCAGGTCCGCCCACGGCATGGAGCCCCAACGGCGATGCGCCTCCCAGACCCCGAGAGCCGCCCCGGGCACGGCCACGGACATCGGGCCGGTGTAGAAGGTCTGCTGCGAGTCGCCGTAGTCGACGACGACCCCGACGAGGTCTCCCGGCGACGCCGTCCGCTCCGGTACCGAGACGAAGAAGTCGAGGAGCCGGGTGCGGGCGTCCTGCGCGGTGTGGACGAGCAGGAACCCTCCCCCGCCCGGACCGGTCAGCGGGCTCTCGCAGACCCAGGAGACGGCGGCGGCCGCGACGCAGGCGTCCACGGCGTTGCCGCCGGCGCGCAGGACGTCCGCTCCGGCCTCGGCCGTGAGCGGATGACCGGCTGCCAACGCGCCCCTCATGCACCGAGCGTACGCTTTGCGGAGATGGGGGACGTCTCGTTCGCGGCCGACGAACGTGCGCCCTGGCGGCTGAGGCTGCCGGTCGTGCCCGAGGCCGCGCTCTGCGCAGGCCTGGCGGCTACGGCCGCCTCGCTCCTCGTCTGGCTCGGCCCGCCCGGCGGCGACCTGGCGGCGCACGAGTACCAGCGCAGGCTCTTCCTGCTGCACGGCTTCACGCTCTGGGACAACTTCTGGTACGCGGGCCGCTACGCCTTCGTCGGCTACAGCGTCCTCTACTACCCGCTCGCCGCGCTGCTCGGGATCGCGCTGCTCTCCGTGCTCACCGTCGCGGTCGCGGCCGGTTCCTTCGCCCTCCTGCTCGAGCGGGAATGGGGCGACTCCGCACTCTGGGCCGGCCGCTCGTTCGCGCTCGTCTGGCCGGGCGTGATCCTCACGGGCGAGCTTCCGCTCATGCTCGGTGTCGCGCTCGCGCTGCTCTGCCTGCTCGCTCTGCAGGCCGGCCGTCGCTGGAGCGGCGCGGTGCTGATCCTTCTGGTGCTCGCGGCGAGCCCCGTCGCGTTCGTCATGCTCGCGCTCGTCCTGGTGGGCGTCGCGGTGGAACGGAGCCCGGCGCTTCCGCTCGGCGCCGCTGTCGTGCCTGCGATCGCGGTCGTCGTCGCGGCGGTGGCCGAGCTCGTCACGCTGCATCTGTTCCCGGTGGGGAACATCGCCTTCCCGGCCGGCGAGGCGGTCCAGGCCGCCGCGTTCTGCCTCGGCCTGCTCGCACTGACGTGGCGGCTCGAGCGCGCGCGGGGCCTGCGCGGTGTGCTGGTCGTCTATCTGCTGGCCGTCGTGTTGATCTACGTGATCCCCACGGGGCTGGGCCACAACATCGCGCGCGTGCGCCTTCTCGCCCTCCCGCTCGCGCTGCTCGTCGCAGCGCTGCGCCGCTGGCGGCCGCTGCCGCCCGTGCTGGCCGCGGTCACGCTCGCGGCGGCCTGGAACGTCTTCCCCCTGGCGACCAGCTGGGCGAGCGGCGTGGCCGACCGCTCCGCGAACCCGAGAGTGTGGCCCGCCCCCGTGTCCTACCTGCGAGCGCATCTGCGCACCGGCTACCGCGTCGAGGCGGTGGACACGGTCGACCACTGGCCCGCGCTCTATCTCGCCCGGGCCGACCTCCCGCTCGTGCGCGGCTGGTTCCGGCAGGACGACCATCCCGTGGCCGCGCTCCTGTACCGGCACTTCACCACGGCCGAGTACGTCGCCTGGCTCCGTCGCATGGGGGTCGCGTACGTCGTGCTCACGAACGCCCCGCCGGACCACAGCTCGAAACAGGAGGCGAGGCTCGTCCGGAGCGGGCGGGCGAAGCTGAGGAAGGTCTTCGCCGGCCGCGACGTCTCGATCTACGCGGTGCCGCAGCCGCAGCCGATCGTCACGGGCCCGGGACGGCCCGCGGTGCTCGCGTTCCACGAGTCACGGCTTCGGCTCAGCGTCTCGCGCGGCGGGACCTATCGCGTCGCCGTCCGCTGGTCGCCGTACTGGCACGCCTCCACGGGTTGCCTCGAGCGGGCACCCGACGGGCTGTTGCGGTTGCAGACTCGTGCCGCGGCGACGGTCCGAATCGGGTTCGACGTCGACGCGACCAGCCTGTTCGACGCCTTCGCCGACAGCACGCCGCGCTGCCGCGCCGGCTACCCGACTTCGCGCACCAGCTCCGACAGCGGCTTCCGGTTGGCCCTCGCCGACCACTCCTCCGCGCTGCGACTCGCGGGGTCTCGAGGCCGCGCCGGGTAGCCGAAGGACAGGATCGCACGCACCTCCCCGCCGCAGATCGCCGCCGCGGCCTCCGCGTCCCGGATCCCGTTCGGGCACGAGACGACGCCCTCCCCCCAAGCCCCGAGCATCATGTTCTGGACGCAGCGGCCGGCGTCGAAGCTGCTCGCCTCGCCGACGATCGCGACGACGAGTGCCGCCGAGGCGACGTTCTCGGGCGCGTAAACCGCCTCCGCCAGGCGGGCCTGCTCCCCGCCCGACACGACCACGAACTCCCACCGCTGCCGGTTCTTCGAGCTGCCGGTCAGCCGGCCGGAGTCGAGGATCCGGTCCCGCACCTCGTCGGGGATCGGGGTGTCGGCGTACGCGCGCTCGTCGCGCTTCGAGGCGATGGCGAGGTACGGATCCATCGCCGGGCGCCGCGTCAGCTCTTGAGGAAGGACGGCACGTCCAGGTCGCCGCCCTCACTCGAGGGGCGGCGCTGCTCGGCCGGCGGGGCGCCGAAGTCTCCGCGCGGCCGGCGGCCGCGGCCGCCGAACCCGGTGGCGACCACCGTCACCCAGACCTGGCCGTTCAGCCGGTCGTCGACGGTCGCGCCGAAGATGATGTTCGTGTCGTCGGTCGCGGCGCCCCGGATCACCTCCGCGGCGTCGTTCACCTCCACCAGCGTCAGGTCGTCGCCTCCCGCGATCGAGAGGAGGATGCCGCGCGCGCCGGTGATCTCGGCGTCGATGAGCGGCGAGCGCAGGGCTCGCTCGGCCGCCTCCTTCGCCCGCCCGTCGCCGGTCGAGGAGGAGAAGCCGATGCCCATGAGGGCCGTGTCCGAGTCGGACATGATCGTGCGCACGTCCGCGAAGTCGAGGTTGATGAGCCCGGGCATCGTGATCAGGTCACAGATCCCCTGGACGCCCTGGCGGAGGACGTCGTCGGCGACCTTGAACGCGTCGAGCATGGAGGTGGAGCGCTCGAGCACCTCGAGCAGCCGGTCGTTCGGGATCACGATCGTCGTGTCGCAGGCGCTCCGGAGCTCGGCGATCCCGTGCTCCGCCTGGCTGCGCCGCTTCGTCCCCTCGAACTTGAATGGCGTCGTGACGATCCCGACCGTGAGCGCGCCGATCTCGCGCGCGATCCGCGCGACGATCGGGGCCGCGCCGGAGCCCGTACCGCCGCCCTCGCCGGCGGCGACGAAGACCATGTCCGCGCCGCGCAGCTCCTGCTTCAGCTCGTCGTAGGCCTCGTCGGCGGCGCGGCGCCCGACGTCGGGGTCGGCGCCGGACCCGAGGCCCTGCGTGAGCTCCCGGCCGATGTGGATCTTGACCGGCGCGTCGCTCGTCCGCAGCTGCTGGATGTCGGTGTTGACGGCGATGAACTCGACCTGGCTGATGCCGGCGTCGATCATCCGGTTGACGGCGTTGAGACCGGCCCCGCCGACGCCCACGACCTTGATCACCGCGAGGTAGGCGCCCGTCTCGGCGCCGGTCCGGTGCAGCCGCGCGGGCGACTCCGGCAGAGGCTCGAGGTAGCGCGAGACCGGCGGCAGGTCCTCGGGATGCAGCTCCGGCTCGGCAGGCGGTAGCGGCTCGGGGCCGGGTGTCGGGGCCGGGGGCTGCGGATCGGGCAGCGGCGGGCCAGGCTGCGGGTCGGGCGAAGGCGTGGGCGGGGCCGGAGTCGGGGTCTCGACGCCGGTCTCCTCCCAGCTCGGGACGTGCTCGACCGTGCGCTCGTCCGGCTCGGCCGGCGCCTCCGGAGCCGCGGTCGCGGCGTCCTCGGGCGGAGGCTCGGTCGCGCCGCTCTCCGCCTGCTTCTGCGCAGCCTCGGTCGCCCGGAACAGCTCCGCTAGCGGGCCTTCACGCATGCTGGCGCGCCGACGCGCCATCGAGCACCTCCTTCGCCAGGTCACGGTACATCGAGGCGGCCTCGCCGCTCGGGTCGTACTTGAAGATCGACTGCCCCTTCACCGGCGCCTCCGCGTAGCGAACCGTCTTGCGGATCTTCGTGTTGAGCACGAGGTCGCCGAAGTTCTCCTTCAGGATCTCGACCGCCTCGCGCGAGTGGAGGAGCCGCCGGTCGAACATCGTCGCGAGGATGCCCTGGATCCCGACATTGGGGTTGAGGTTCTCGCGGATCATCGAGAGCGTGTTCTCGAGCTGGACGAGCCCGCGCAGCGACAGGTACTCGCACTGGACGGGGACGATCACGCCGTCGGCCGCGACGAGCGCGTTGATCGTCAGCAGGCCGAGCGACGGCGGCGTGTCGATGAGGACGAAGTCGTAGCTCTCGCGCACCGGCATGAGCGCCTTCTCGAGCGCGCGCTCGCGCCCGATCATCGAGGCGAGGGCGAGCTCGGCGCCCGCGAGGTCGATCGAGGAGACGGCGACGTCGAGCTCGTTCGAGCGCACGATCTCCGAGATCGGCAGCCGGTGGACGAGCACGTCGAACATCGAGCGGTCGATCTCGTCCGGGTTCCAGCCCTGCGACATGGTCAGGTTGCCCTGCGGGTCGAGGTCGACGAGGAGGACGCGCAGGCCCTGCTCCGCGAGCGCCACGCCGAGGTTGAGCGTCGTCGTCGTCTTCGCGACGCCGCCCTTCTGGTTCGCGAACGCGATTACCCGCGCCACTTGCGGACCGCTATCGGCCGCCCGCGCCTGCGGACGGTTGAGTAACCGCGTGAGCCCCATCCCTGCTGACCTTTCGCAGCGCCATAGCCGACTCCTGCTTGGTTAGTTTCCCCCGAGTGGAGCGGAAGTGGCGGGTATTGATCGTGGTGTGCGTGGCGGTGTTCATGCTGCTCCTCGACATCACCGTAGTCAACGTCGCCCTGCCGGACATCGACAGCGAGCTGAACACCTCCTTCACCGATCTGCAATGGGTCGTCGACGCGTACGCACTCACCCTCGCGGCGACGATGCTCAATGCGGGCTCGCTCGGGGATCTGCTCGGACGGAAGCGGGTCTTCCTCGTCGGGATCGCCCTGTTCACGCTCTCCTCCGCCTTCTGCGGCGCGGCAACCACGCCGCTGTGGCTGATCGTCGCGCGCGGAGCGCAGGGGATCGGCGGCGCGGCGATGTTCGCCGGGTCGCTCGCGCTCATCTCGCAGGAGTTCCACGGTCGCGAGCGCGGCACGGCCTTCGGGATCTGGGGCGCGACGGTCGGGTTGGCGGTGGCAATCGGGCCCCTCGTGGGCGGCGCGCTCACGACCTATGTCGGCTGGCGCTGGATCTTCTTCGTCAACATCCCGATCGGCGTCGCGTGTGTCATCGCTGGGCTGCGAGAGCTCCGCGAGACGCGCGACGAGGAGCACGGAGGCTTCGACCTCTGGGGCCTCCTCACGCTGACGGCGGGGCTGTTCGCGCTCGTGCTCGGTCTCTTCCGGGGCAACGACTGGGGCTGGTCGAGCGGCCGCGTGATCGGGCTCTTCCTCGCCGCGGCCGTCCTGCTCGTCTCCTTCGCGGTCGTCGAGCTGCGGCAGAGCGCACCGATGTTCGACTTCCGGCTCTTCAAGGTGCCCACCTTCACGGGTGCGCAGATCACCGCCTTCGCGATGTCGTCGTGCATGTTCGCGCAGTTCCTCTTCATCCCCCTCTACATCGAGAACGTGCTCGGCTACTCCGCCGTCGCCACCGGGGTCCGCTTCCTGCCGCTGTCGCTCGTCTCGTTCGTCGTCGCGCCGATCGCGGGCAGGCTGTCGACCCGGGTGCCGGTCCGGCTGCTGCTCAGCGGCGGGCTCGCGACGATCGGCGTCGCGCTGCTGCTCATGTGGGGCATCGACCTCGGCTCGGACTGGACGACGCTCCTCGCCGGCTTCATCGTCGGCGGCATCGGCATCGGCCTCGTCAACGCGCCGCTCGCGTCGACGGCCGTGAGCGTCGTCGAGCCGCGGCGCGCCGGGATGGCTTCGGGGATCAACAACACGTTTCGCCAGGTCGGGATCGCGACCGGGATCGCGGCGCTCGGAGCGGTCTTCCAGAGCCGGATCACCTCGGTTCTCGCCCAGTCGGATATCTCGCCGCTCGTCCCCCTGCACCCGCTCGCGCAGGCGATCGCGTCGGGTGCGACTCCGAAGTCCTTGCCGATCAACCGGGGCCCGCAGGGGACCCAGTTGAATCCGACCGAGGTCGCGCACCACGCTTTCATCACCGGCCTCAACACGATCTTCGTCATCGCGGCCTTCGGCCTTTTCGCGGCCTCGATCCTCGCCTTCGTGCTCGTCCGGCAGCGGGATTTCGTCGCGAGCGGGCCCGCGGTCGAAGCGGCAGCCGGCTAGGCGCTCTCGGCCACCGGGGCCGTGCGCGCGAGGCGCGGGCGCACCCGCAGCGCGAGCTGCCAGGAGGCGATGAGGAGCATCACGGCGGCACCCGTCACGATGACGAGCGCCTGGGCTGCGATCGAGAACGCGACCGCGTTCGCGGTACCGACGCCGCCGAGCGCGAGGATCGCGGCACCTGCACCGGCCTGCGTCGCTGCCCCTGCCGGCGCGATCGGCAGGGCCGCCGACGCCGCGGACGCGACGAGGAACGCGAGCGCGAGCACGTACGAGCCCGGCATCGACAGGGCGTTGAGGAGCAGGAAGACGGCGAAACCGCGAAGGCTCCACGAGACCGAGATGAAGAGCCAGGCCGCCCACGCTTCCTTCGTGCAGTGCGTGTGCTCGGCGAGCCAGCGGCCGAGGCGGCGGCGGGTGACGAACGGGAGGCGGGCGATGCGGGGCAGGAAGGCGACGACCGCGGCTGCGGCGATTCCCGCAGCGGCGACGACCGCGAAGCCGGCGCGGGTCGTCCACTGGCTCGACCCGGCCGCGGCGACCGACGCCATCGGCGTGAGCGCCGCGTTGTCGAGCATCCCGAGCACCAGCAGGCTCAGGCCGACAGTCCCGATTCCCGCCTTCGTGCCCGGATAGCGCTTCACGACCGCGATGCGGACCGCGTCGTCCACCCGGCCGGGCAGGGCGATCCCGCCGACGCACGCGGCCCCACCGGCGAACGCGAGGGCATCGGCGGTCGGACGCTCGCTCTCCTGGAACAGTCGCTGCCAGCCCCACGCCTTGAAGACGTAGGCGACGAGAAAGAGGAGGGCTGCGCAGGTCACGAGCAGCGGGTCGGCGTGATGGATCGGCCACCCGCCGCCGACGAAGTGGCGGACGCTGACGAACGCGACCCCGAGCAGGACGAGCCCGAACCCGCCGTTCAGGACCAGCTGGATCTTCCGGTTGGAGAGAAGCCGCATCACCGCAGTTGCAACGGTGCTATCGGCCGAACGAGCACGAAGCTGTGTCACTCGATCGGGGCGCCCATGGATGCGGCACCGTAGCGGCGCTTCATGAGGCTCGCGTAAGGGCTCAGGGAGAACCGCCCGCCTCGGCCAGCGCGGCCGCCGCCGCCCGGGCGCGCGGATCGCGCTCGCGCTCGGCCCACTCGGTCGCCTCGCGCACCAGCTCGCGCAGCTCGGGGAGGAGCGACGGCACGCCGGCTCCCTCGCGCTCGAGCGCCTCGATTCGCTCCAGCCGGGCCAGGACCGCTCGCGCCTCCTCCATGCCCCGAAGGTAGGCGGCAACCCGTGACGTGTCTGTGCCAGCTAGCTCGCGCGCTGCTGGAGGCTTGCGACCGTGCCGGTGACGCCGAGGAGCGCCTCGTCGAGGTCGCGCACCAGAGCACGCCGGTCGCCGTGCAGCAGAACGGCGACGAGCAGGCGGCGCAGCAGCTCGCAGCTCGGCTCGCCCAGCGTCGCCGCGAGCTCGGCGCGCTCGGCCGGCGTCGCGCCGAGCAGGGCGGCCCCGCGCATCCCCGCGGCCCAGGCTCCGTCGCCCTCCCCGAGCGCCGCCTCGAGCGCATGGCGGAGCTGCTCGCGGCGGAAGGGCTCGGACTGGAACAGCGCCAGCTCCCAGCGGTCGAGAGCGTCGCCGAGCTGCGGGTCCTCGTCGGCGGCGCCCAGGCGCACGCGCACGTCGCTCGCGACCGAGGCGCGGAACGGATCGAGGCGCGTCGGCTCGCCCGGAGGAGCGGTCGCCGCGATCGGCAGCACGGGCCGGATTCCATAGGGCCGCCAGTCGAGCCGCTCGAACAGGACGGGGCCCGCGGCGACCGGCGCCGAGGTCGCGAGACGGATCGCCGTGACCGCGTCCGCGAGCTCGCCGGGCGCGTCGGGCGCCTCGTTCGTCCCGCTCGCGAGCGAGCGCTCGAGCTCGAGCACGCAGATCCGGTCGGGCTCGCGGCCGAAGTTCCGCGGCAGCAGTCCCGCCGCCTCCGGCCACATCGCGGAGAGCTCGCCCGTGGCCGCCACCCGCACGCGGATCCCGTCGCCGAGCTCGATCTGGGTGCCGACGGAGAGACCGATCAGCGGGGCAACCGCGCCGTACGAGTGACCCTCGCCGTACAGCGAGCCCTCGAGCTCCTCGTACGCGCGCGCGAAGGCGCTGTCGTCCCAGTCGAAGCCGCCGCAGCCTTCGGCCGTGCGCACCAGCAGCGGCACGAGCACGCTGCGGTAGACGGCGCGGCGCTCGTCCCTCACGTCCCCCTCGTGCGCGTGGGCGAAGATCCGCGCCGCCGGCTCACGAAGGAGATCGGCGACGGCATCCTGGACGTCGACCCGGGCAAAGAGCCGCTCGGCGCGCGCCTCGACGAAGCCGCGCACGAGCGGCCGGTACTCGTAGAGCGTCGGCCGGCCGTACGTGCCGTGCTCCTCGAAGGCGAACGGAAGGTCGACGCCGTCCTCGAGGTCGCGCGTGAAGACGGCGAAGGCGCCGAGACAGAAGCGGCGGAGCGTGTCGTGGAGGTGCGGCGCGCGCATCCTAGTGCGCCGTCCAGTGAT
>Ga0207657_10003103_pt1 | contig 17765 bp, 21 predicted proteins | sample KBSC33metaG_FD_184316 | JGI IMG/M metagenome (GOLD analysis project Ga0207657, IMG submission 184316) | Corn rhizosphere microbial communities from Kellogg Biological Station, Michigan, USA - KBS C3-3 metaG (SPAdes) (version 2) | ecosystem: Host-associated > Plants > Roots > Rhizosphere > Soil ... | reverse complement strand
CGGCAACGTGCTGGCTTCGTTGAGGCACGGTATCTGAACGACTAACTTCATAGAGACTGTCGCTATTATAGCTGACAGGGGTAGTTTAGCCTAGCCTTAGTTCGTCGGGCCATGAAAAAGGTTCGCATCAACGCCGGAAACCGGTATAATAAAGCCTACTTTCAATGGCACAAACACCTCGTCGACCGATTGGACCCCGTTCGCCGCGCGCAGCTCGGCCAGTTCAAGATGTCACGACTGTTAAGCAACAAGCTGGGCAGTTTCCGAGTGTCGGCATGACCCTTAAGAGCTATCAGTATGATCCTCGCGACACCTATGGTCGCCGGCCAACAGCCGTTGTCAAAAAAAGCCGCTGGCGACGTTTAGGCGGTGGTCTCAGTCTAAAGCGCGTCACCGTTACGCTGGCGATTATCATTCTACTGCTTGGCGGCTGGCTGGGCGGTAAGTTTATCTACAACGCCCATAAATTGTTTGGCGGCAATATCCTTGGTGTCTTGAGTTCGACCAAGCTGAAAGGCGAAGACAGCGGCCGCGTCAATATCCTTCTGGCCGGCAATTCGGCCGACGACCCGGGTCACAATGGCGCCAATTTAACCGATTCGATTATGGTGATGAGCATCGACACGCGTAACCACAAAGCCTTCTTATTGAGTGTGCCGCGCGACCTGTGGGTGCATATTCCGGGCGACGGACACTCCAAAATCAATGCTGCTTATGTGGCCGGCAAAGACCAAGAAACGACATTAAATGGCTATTCAGACAGTGGCATGGCCATGCTGTCTGAGATTGTGCAGCAGGATATGGGGCTGACGATCAATTATTACGCCTTAATCGATTACAACGCCCTTAAGCAGGCCGTCGACGCCGTCGGTGGCATTGATGTGACTATTAAGAGTAACGACCCGCGCGGTTTGTATGACCCTAATATTGATTACGCTACACATGGCCCGCTGGTGAAGCTGACCAATGGCGTTCATCATCTCAATGGCGAGCAGGCGCTGGACTTGGCCCGAGCCCGCGGCGATTCATATTACTCATATGGTTTTGCGGGCAGTGACTTTGATCGCACGGAACATCAACGGCAGATGATCGTAGCCCTGAAGGAAAAGGCCGTTTCGGCCGGCGTGCTGGCCAACCCGGCAAAGCTGAGCAGCTTATCGGATGCTATTGGCAACAACGTTAAGACTAACTTTAGCCTCGGTGAAGTGCACCGCCTCTACGACATTGTCAAAGACATCCCTTCCAACAGTATTCAGTCGCTCAGCCTCAATAGCGCAAACGGTAAAAATTTGTTAGCCAGCTATCGCTCATCAACTGGCGAATCGGCGCTGGTCCCGGCTGCCGGTATCGACAATTACAGTGCCATCCAGGGCTTTATCAAGAAGCAAACTTCCAATGACCCGGTAGTGCAGGAGGGCGCCAGTGTGATTGTGCTGAACGCTACCGATACCAGCGGTCTGGCCGGCAAAGAAAAGAACCGCCTCACCGCTAAGAATCTAATCGTTAGTAGTGTCGGCGATGCTCGCACCAATCAGTCAACCACCACCGTTATAAATAATTCGCAGGGTAAGAAACCGGCCACCTTGGCTTTGCTGAGCCAGCTCTATAACAATCAAGTCACTACCACCAATCCCTACAGCGGCATCTATTCGGCTGATTTTATTGTCCTGGTTGGCAGTGATCGAATTACGCCTGCGAGCACCAACAGTGCTCAATAAGCCTTTTCGTATCTCGGTAGCGATGGTACTATAGCTAAACGTCTATGGGTGACCAAATCGCTACCAACTATCTGCATGCCTTTTTAAGCCGGTATCCAACACGGTCTTTTAAGAAGGGCGAAATTATTATTTTCCAAGGCGAAGCACCACGCAGCGCTTACGTCGTCAAGGAAGGCACCGTCAAGGCATATAATTTGAGCGTCGGTGGCGATGAAAAGCCCGTCGCCTTTTATTCGGCCGACGCCGTCTTCCCCGATGCCTGGGTCTATGGCAAAATGGCCAACGCAGTTTATTATTACGAAGCCTTTACGCCCGAAGTCACCGTTTTTTGTGTTAATCGCGAAGAATATGCTGCATTTATCAAGGGCCGCCCCGAGCTGTTATACCAGGAGTTAGAGCGTTCGCTAACCGACCAGCTGGGCAAATCAATGCGTCTCAACGCCCTACAGCACTCTCGAGCCAGCGATAAGCTGCTCTATACGCTTCACTACTTGGCGCTGAGCCATGGTACGACTATCGCACCACAACAGATCGAAATCACGCTTGATTTAACGCACCAGGATTTCGCCAACCTCACGGGTCTAACCCGTGAAACAGCCGCCACCGAGCTTAACAAGCTCAAGCGTAAAAACGTCATTACCTATGGCAAGCATACACCCTATCGTTTGGATCTTTCGAAACTGATGCAATTACTGAACGACCAGTATATTGCCGACCTGCCGGCTGAACTCTAAGAAGTCGGCGTTTGAACAGTATCTTTTTGTTTAAGCGTGTCGTTGATGACGCGCGCTAAGTTATGCGGTGCGGTCCAAGATTTAATAATGCAGCGTCGGACACCGAGCTTGTAGGCCTCGCCGACCTCTGGTGAATTTTCCATATTCGTAAAGATTAAGACTTTGACATCGGGGTGTGCCTTCTGCAAATTATAATTTTGCAAGAATTCCAGACCACCCATAACCGGCATTAACAGATCGAGCAGTATCAGCTCTGGCGAGAAATCCTTGAGTTTGGCGAGGGCTTCTTTGCCGTCATAGGCAACTTCAACTTCATGGCCTTCGTTCTTCAGGATAATCGAGTAAGCGTTATTTAAGTCGCGGTCATCTTCAACAACTAAAATTCGTGCCACCGTGGCTTCCCTTCTATTATTACCATCTAGTTATAACATACCGCTACTACAGTCGGTATCAAAATTTTAACATTTTAGCCACCGGCCGCCGTCAACTGTCGGCCGGAGCGACGGACCGAGCGCGGTATGGTTAATGAAAATACGGTGCCCTGGCCTTCTTTACTTTTAAATGAAATTGAGCCGTTCAAGCGGTCGACCAGGCCTTTCACGAGATACAAGCCGAGGCCGGTGCCGGTGGTTTCACGCTTCACGATATTGGGTGCCCGGAAGAACTTAGTAAAAATTTGATCTTGGGCTTCTTCCGGAATGCCCCAGCCGGTATCGGTTACCGTAAAGACCACATCCGTTGGCCGCGGCTTGATCTCGACGGTCACCCGGCCATCCTCGGGCGTGTATTTGATGGCATTGGTTATCAGATTGGACAGCACTTCCTTGAGAATTAAGGGGTCGGTTTTGATAGTCGTGCTGCCGGAGCCTTTCATGGTGATGTTGAGCGCCACCGCTTTGTCGGCGGCCATCAAGGAAAGTTCCTTGCCGACTTCGTCCATCATGGCACCCAGTTCGACGGGTTTAGGAGTTACGGCGATGGTACCGCTCTCGATGCGGGTGATGTTCAATAAGGTGCTGATCAGTTCATTCATGCGGTTGGCGGCACCGACTATGGTGTGCAAAGATTTCTTCTGCGTGTCGGTGATTGGCCCCATGTAGCCGTCAATCAGCATATGAGAGTAGGTTTTGATGGCCGACAGCGGCGTGCGCAACTGGTGCGAAGCCAGAGAAATAAACTCGCTCTTCATGCGGTCGATCTCTTCCTCCAGGGTGATGTCGCGGAATACCTCGATAGCTCCCAGCGGCCGATCATTCAGAATAATCGGCGAGACGGTCATGGCCACCGGCACTTTTTCGCCATTTTTTCGCAGGTAAAACGTTTTTTCGTAAATTGAATGGCCGGTCAAAAAGGCTTTGGTGATCGGTCGATCAATCAAGGTCATAATGGTATCGTCGGCATTGATGGCGACAATGGCTTTGGGGAACCATTCGCCGACCAACTCGGCTTCGGTATAGCCGAGGATTTTTTGCGCTACCGGATTGACGCGCGTAATCTTACCGAATTCGTCAGTCGAAATAGCGCCGTCACCGATACTGGTAAACAGGGCTTCGGCTTCGGCGCGCTGCTCGCTGGCGGCCCGGTCGGCTGATTTCTGGGGTGAGGACTTCGGCATAACAGGCTCCAGCGGGCTTAACTTTTCCCCGGCGCCCGGGCCAATTTAAGCAGTTGACTGGCGTATTCTTCAATAATTTCACTGTCGTCCGTTATCAACGAGACGCCGACTCGAATCCAGTCGATCAATTTGAGCAAATCCGACTGAGACAACTCCTGCGGAGACTTATGAAGATGGTTTTGCACTTGGCGGGCAATAAAACGATCAGCCGCCGGTCCGAGATAAACGTGTGTGACGCGCACTACCTTATCATACAAAAGCATGTTCGAGGCGGTAGCCATGGTTTAGACTTCCTCGATTTTTTTGAGGCGCTTAGCACCGGCGGCCATCAGTATAAAACCGGCTGCCGTGGCGGCATAGATAAGATAAACCAGGATAAATGTAGCGCTAACCGACAGATGACCGCTGCGCGGCAGCACCGAGCGTATATATTGCACGGCGATAAGCGTGGCGATGACGAGTGCCAGGCCGCCGGCCAGTAAGCGCAAGGCCTGCTGATAAAAGATGCCTTTGGTCTGACGGGCAATGAGCGTAATATCGTAGGCTGCCAGCAGGCCTATAAACCAGGCGTAGAGGTACGGAATAATAAGGCTTATCACCAGCAGCCAAACAGGCAAAAAGTATTGATTATTGCTGGCGCCAATGCTATGTAAGTCGAGATGGCGGAAGATCAAATAACAGTATATAACCCCTAGAACTACAAAAACGAACTGAATATTCTTGGCGGTTGCGGCAGTAAAATTCAGTTTGGCGCGCTGAATTAATTCACGGCCCGATTCGCTGATAAAACTAAAGGCAACTAGCGGGAAAAGCAGACCAACATAATTGCCAATAATGACGGTCGCTGAATAAAAGCCGGCGTGGTTGTTGGCTATCGCCCCCAGGAGCAGGGCCAGTAGCGACGGTACTGGCAGCCCCCACGCTAGCCATTTACAGCCGATCGCCAGCTGTTTAAAAGCTGGTCCCTCGGGCGTGTCGCTGATAGCGGCGGCATATTGCTCGAGCTTGGCATAGCCATAAAAAGCCGCAAACCACACTGCCACCAGGGGTAACTCGACCAAAAATAATAGCGTATGATACTGAGCGGCTGACAGTTTGTACTGCTGCATGGTCAGATGATTGGCCGGCAAAAGGATAATCAGCAGAAAAAATAAGCCGGTTAACCAGGTGTAGCTCTTGAGTGCGCTGTTTGTTCGTTTCATGGCTGCCTTCCTGCATCCTAAAAAATGTAGCTTTATTATACACCGCCGTTGTTTTAGCGTGGCCGAAATATCTTACTGTCCGCCAGCGGACTTGTAGTTCACTGGCGCCTGGCTGATAATACTGCTTATGGCTCATGCGCTGCCCCAGACTACTCACAGCCGCCGATATTGGTTGTGGTTATTATTGCTGGCGGCGGCTGTTTATGCTGTCGTACCGCAGCTGGGCAGCTTTCATCAGAGCGTGACGTTGATGCGGCATACCCAGCTGGGGCTGTTTCTGCTGGCACTGGGCTGTTCCTGGACAACGTACTTGGCTGCCGCGGCGACGTACTGTCTGTTGGCCGTCAGGCCGCTGTCGTACGGTGTGACGGTAGTCGTTCAGTTTGCCGGCATGTTTATCAATCGTCTGCTACCCGCGGGTATTGGGGCTATTGGTGTGAATTATAGTTATCTGCGCCGCCAGCGTCACACTGCCCCAGAGGCAGCCGCTATTGTTGCCCTCAATAATGTGCTAGGCACGGTGGGCAACCTCATATTGCTGGCGCTTGGTTTGTTGCTATTTCGACATAATTTACCGCCGTTACACCACCTGCAGCTTGGTCACACGCTGGCGTGGGGTAGTGCAGCCGTGATTATCGCTATTTTTATTAGTAGCTCCCAATCGAGGTGGCGGCAGAAAGTAGTTGGGGCTATCCGGGCATTCGGGCTTCAGATTAGTTTATATTGGCGTCGGCCGTTACGATTGAGCGCGGCTTTGGCATCATCCTGCCTGCTGACATGTAGTAATGTGCTGACACTTTGGTTGTGCCTGCGCTCGGTTCAAGCCCCGACTTCCCTGCTACTGGTGCTGCTGGCACTGAGCTTTGGCGTGCTGGTGGGTGCAGCCGCACCTACGCCAGGCGGCATTGGCGGTGTCGAGGCTGGCATAACAGGCGCGCTCGTGGTTTATCATGTGCCCGCCGGCACGGCCTTGGCTGGTGTCTTGCTATTTCGGGTCCTAACCTACTGGTTAGCACTTGTACTGGGCGCGGCCGCTTTTGTTGTCGTTCGGCGGCAACACTGGCTTAACCTAAAATATTGACGGCACGGGCTGCCACCAGCGCAATAGTTATAAGTGCGATAGCGGCTTGGGCGAGCATCAACAACTTAGCACGCCGGCTGAGCGGCAGCGTATCAGTTGGGCTAAAAGCCATGGCATTGGTCGAAGAAACGTACAAGTAATCGACAAATGTCGGCTGCCAGCGGGGATGCTGATAATTCTCGTTTTGATGCTGCGGGAACATAAAGTCATGTTCGTGCTTGGCGGCCTGCCGGCGCTGCCCCGGGCCGCCACCATCCATTTCCCAGTACCATAAGCCAAAAATAATAATGTTCGTAATGTAGATGTTCAGGGCCGTCAGAATGAGCTCGTGGCCATTGGCGACGTGACCGTTTTGCAGCAATTGACGGGCCACTTCAATTAAGGAATAACTGTTGGCGAGGCCCGTCAAAATCAGCAATCCAAAAACGTTAATCCGTCGGCTGAGCGATGTAAAAACGCTGGCTTTGGGTGTTGTAAAACTGAGCGTTACCAGCAGTAGAAACTCAATTAACAATAGAATATAACGCGAACCAATCACGTAGTGATCGGGCAGCAACAGCTGCAGGCCGATGGCCAGCAGCATGGTGATCTGCACGTGCCATAGGGGCTCATGGTCGTGATAGCGGTTACGAAAAAACGTCGTCATAGCTGTATTGTAACGCACTGTAACCTAAATTCATGCTGTCTATTGGCGTAGCCAGCGGGCTCTACCTGTTAACGTTACATCTGGATGCGATTGAAACGATTGACCGCAAAAACTAGGCACACCACTAGCGTGAGCGTCATGACTGCTAAATCTTTGCCCAGCCCAAAATGGCTTTGATTGGCCAGCAAGTAACGCAGGGCGTCTACCATGTAACTGACCGGGTTGAGGGTGCTGATGACCTTGAGCGCCAGCGGTATATTGGTCAGTGGATACAACGCACTCGACAGGAAAAATAAGGGCATCACCAGCAAATTATTGATGCCCTGAAAGCCTTGAAAGTCATCGACCATCGAAGCAATACCAGCGCCAAAGCTGGTCAGCGCCAGGCTCATCAGCACTAATACCAGGAAAGCCGGTCCAACCAACGCCCAGGAGTGCGGTCGGAAGCCGAAGATCAAAGCCACAATAAAAACCAGCAGACCCTGCATTATCGAAATGGTGGCGCCGCCAAGGGCGCTGCCGAGCAGTATCCATATCCGTTTAACGGGCGCCACCAATAATTCCGACAAAAAGCCGAAACGCTTGTCCTGCAAAATGATAATGCCCCAGAATATAGCCGATAGCAGCACAGTTTGAGTAATAATGCCCGGCACCAGAAACTGCAGGTAATTGCCTTCCCCGGCCCGGCGGTAAATTGCCCCGATGCCATAGCCCAGCGCCAGCAACAATAATATCGGCTGGCCAACGGTGCCCAGCACCCGCGAACCGCTGCGGGTATAGCGGCGCACCTGACGCAACCACAGCATATATATAACGTCCGGTATCATCGTAGCGCCTTATTGCGACGTGCCATGCGGGCGTTTAAGCCGTCATTATTGCCGGTCTCGGCGTCATCACGCAGTGTGTCGCCGGTTAACTTCAAATAGGCGGCCTCCAGCGTTTTGGTGCCTGTTTGGCGACAGAGTTCCGGCGTTGTGCCACGGGCCACAATCGAACCATGATCGATGATGGCGATACGGTCAGCCACATCTTCGGCTTCGTCAAGATAATGGGTGGTGAAGAAAATCGTCATGCCCTTCTCTTGGCTCAACTTTTTGACGTAGTTCCACATGAGGTTACGGGTTTGGGTATCGAGCCCGAGCGTCGGTTCGTCGAGAAATAAAATTTTAGGCTCATGCAATAGGCCGCGGGCAATTTCGAGGCGCCGGCGCATGCCGCCCGAAAAGGTTTTAATCATCGAATCCTTGCGGCCCCAGAGCTCAACGAGTTCCAGCAGCTCCTGAATGCGATCGGCTCGCTGCTGTTTCGGAATGCTATAGAGCGTGGCGTGGAGGTCCATATTTTCGTAGGCCGACAATTCTTCGTCAAGGCTCGGGTCTTGGAATACGATGCCGAAGGCTTTACGAGCCGCGTCTCGTTCTTTGGTTACGTCATGGCCGGCTAATTTTAGTAGACCGCTCGACGGGCGCAGCATCGTCGTCATCATCTTGATGGTCGTGCTTTTGCCGGCGCCGTTGGGCCCCAAAAAGGCAAAAATCTCGCCTTTTTGAACCTCAAATGAAATCGCGTCGACAGCGGTAAAGCCACCAAACCGTTTTGTCACTTCTTGAGCCGAAATAATTGATTTTTCCACGAGTTCCACTGAGTATACATCCAGAGCTATATTTTGTATATGGTCGACCATCTGGCACTAACTAAAAACACCCCCGTGGGGTGTTTTTGTTGTGCTCGCGAAACGGGTCCGCAGGTCAGCACTGGACTCAGCATAAGCTCTACTCCTCGCCATCACTATGAAAATTCTAACAGCCGCTTATGCTTGATTAGCTATTTATGCAAAATTGTATTCTTGTAGGGTATAATGCCATGCATGAGTCGCCCCCGTCCGGTCACGCTAAATAATCCAGAGGTTTACCCCTATTATGCCCATAAAGGACCGAACCGTCGTTTTATGCAGGGCTTTCATGGGGTGATGAACGGATTGTTTCGGCCACGGGCCTCATATTTAGAGGGCAGTGAGCAGATGATTAACGATCATTTATCCGCCGACAAACCATCGCTGATTTCCCTCGGACATGTTTCGTGGTTTGACCCCTGCAATATAGCGGCAGTCATTCATCGCCAGAAAGTACTCCGGCCCATCATTGGGAGGGTGGTGGTGCCCGCCAACGCGCCATTATTCGAAAAGCCAGTAATCGGCAGCATTATTGATATCGGCGGCGCCATCCCAACTTTTCGGCCCCAAGATGTCAAGGCCGATGAAATTATTCTAGCCGACAATCAGGAAACGATTGAGGACAAACGATTAAAGGCTAGCATAGCCATGGTCTCGCTCACCATCGCCCATTTCAATCAAGGCCGTCATGTTGCTTATTTCTCTGAAGGTACACGTAACCGTGACAATCCCACGCACATACAACCGATCAAGGGCGGTATTGTGCGCGTCGCCAATGCCGTAAATACGTCAGACGGCGATGGGCTACACATGATCTTAATGAGCCCCTATTACGGGCAAAAACCTTTTGGTGAGAAAAGTTGGCACGAGCTACGCCACCCAATGATCGGTATCGGCCATTTGGCATTAGAGCCGGGTGAATTATTGACAAAAGAAGCCGTCAGACAACGACAACAGGAGTGTCTCGATCTGGCTATCGAAAACTACCGTTAAGAATTTTGCAGGACAGACAGAACGTTGCCGGCCGGGTCTTTGAACCAGGCTATGTCGGGACCGCGATTAGCGGCTAGACCGCGGGCGACGCCCTTCTCGTCAGTCATGCCATCGTACTGCTCAAACACCACGCCCTTATCTGTTAGCCCAGCGACCGCTGCGTCGATATTGTCGACCGGAAAGTTCAAAATTGTATAGGTCGCAGGTACGTGATCCGGCTTGGGGTAGACCAAAATGCCGTTACTGCCGGCTATCATAAGCATCAGCCCAGCCATCGAGCTGTCTACCTTCAGTCCGAGCAGCTCACCATAAAATGCCCGTGCCTTGTCAATATCATCCACTGAAAATCCACTAAATGCTTTAGTCTCTCCGAACATGACTGCCCCCTAGGTTAGATGCTTTCAGTATACGCCGGCTCGGAAAGCAACGTTACGCGTATATAAAACTCACATAGCCACCTCGCCCGGCAAAGAAAAAACGCCCATCTGCTGCTAGCAAATGAACGTTCTTTCTTCGGCTAAGCACGGCGGTCAGGAATCTTTTCGACCTTTGCATAGCCTGATGAAATTATTCATGGTATAGTATAAAGCAAGCAGGTGGTTACTATACCCTCTCCGTTGTCATAATTAGTCCTTGAAGAACTTACTATCATCGCGGTCAGATTAAGTATTTAAGCGTGTGATATTAGTTAAAAAGAAGGAATTATTAAAATGGCAATGAAACTTTATGTAGGCGGCCTAGCATATAGCGTCACCGAACAAGAACTCGAAGCATTATTTGCTGAACACGGTAAAGTTACCAGCTCAGCAGTCATCAAGGACCGCGACAGTGGCCAGTCTAAAGGCTTCGGCTTTATCGAAATGGCAGATGATACTGAAGCCAAAGCTGCAATGACTGCCTTAAATGGTAAAGAAATCGGCGGCCGATCTATTATGGTCAATGAGGCTCGCCCTCAAGAAGACCGACGCTCAGGTGGCGGTGGCTTCCGCAAAGCTTACTAGATAATCTTCAATCAGTAAATAAATAATGGTATCGGACTTGGGTGACCAAGCCCGATAGGGTGTTGATATGAAAAAAAGTAACGAATACATCGAGGTTGTACGCTCATCGTCCAAAGGGTTGAGCTCAATAAGCAAAGAGTCATGTGATGCTATTACGGCGGTTCTGGCCAGACATTTCACCAACGTCGGCGTAGCGCTTATTAATACCGTCTCCGATCTTGAAGCTCTTGTGGGCCGCCGTCCGGACCTTGTCTTTTTAGGTGTGAAGTTTATCCCAGCTGATCCTGCTTTAGGATTGGCTGACCCAAATAAAATCTGGCTAAGCGACGTCTTTGACGAGCATGAGATCGCATATACTGGCTCGAGCCAAACGGCCCACAAACTTGAGCGCAACAAAGATCTAGCCAAGCAGCGTGTCCGTGACGTCGACCTGAAGACTGCGGCGTTCTGCGTCATCGGGCAAAACCAGGTACTGGCTAACAATGACGTGCTGCTGGACTTCCCTCTGTTCGTAAAGCCGACTAATCGTGGCGGCGGACAGGGCATCGATAGCGGTTCTGTTGTGCATAGTTTCGAGCAACTCCAGACAAAGGTTCAAGCGATTGCTGCTGGATTACGTTCAGATGTGCTGATAGAAGAGTATCTGCCGGGACGTGAGTTTAGCGTGGCGATACTAAAAGATAATCATATGGATGGATACTTGGCGATGCCGATAGAGCTAATCGCTCCAGCTGATAAGAATGGGAGCCGGCTCTTAAGCAGTCAGGTCAAATCATCGAATACCGAGCAAGTCGTAGAAGTGACTGATGTCGCCCTGCGATCAGAGGTGACAACGCTGGCACTAGATGTCTTTTATGCCCTCGGCGCGCGAGATTACGGCCGTATAGACATCCGCCTGGATGCAGCGGGTATTCCGCATTTCCTGGAAGCCAATCTGATACCCAGTCTGATAAGCGGTTACGGTTCGTTCCCCAAGGCTTGCGTACTTAATGTCGGCTTGGAATACGAATCTATGATCATGAGAATAGCCGAACTTGGCTTAGCTCATAATATTGATGATAGCGCAGCTATTTCTGAACCGCTATCACTGGCTGGCCCAGCACTTCATTCTATTGAATATGTTTGAGCCGGCATAAGCCTGCCTTTACATATCTTGGCTGTGGTATGCAGAGTATTCTCAAACACCACGTAAACAGATGATAGCAGATTTATTGGAGCGATACTCTAACATTGAGCACGTGCTAAGTAGATTTAGGGACTTTGCCTTTTTACCACAAGAAAATGCTTCAGCTTTAGTGATATAAAGTGATATAATGTGAATGTAAAGATTTAGGGATTAACACCGTTGAGAGGGTAAATTATGAGCAATGTAGATGACGCAGTAAATGCATTAAATGACATCAGTGACGATAGTACTGTTAATCCCCCAAGTGACCAATCAGCCGAAAGTGAGCCAAGCTATCCTAGCGAGGTCATTACGCCAACTGGTCAAGCAGTCCAACTAACTGAAAATCCAGAAGGTATCCACCGAGCCGACTTAAGTGGTGGTGAAGAAAAGATTGTATAGGCGAGGGTTTCTCGAACAATGAGTAAAACTACTAACTTAGACCAAAAGCAACGATTTATCGAACTAAGGGCAAAAAACCATAGTTTTGATGATATTGCTGGTGTAGTTGGCGTTAGTAAGCCTACTCTTATCAAGTGGTCAAGGGAGCTAGAGCTAGAGCTAACCAACCAAAAGGCTCTTGAGCTTGACGCTATTAAACGTCAGTACAGCGTTACTAGAGAGCACCGTATAGAATTGCTTGGTGGTCAGCTAAAGACAGTCAGGGACGAATTGGCTACAAGAGACCTCAAAGAAGTATCTACAACTCAACTGTTACGTCTGTGCGTATTACTTAATGGCGAGCTTGAAAAGCTTGAGACACCTACAACATTTGCTGAAATGAAAGAGTTTGAGCTTGAAAGTTTAATGTCACCACAACGTGTAGAGTGGTCACCTGTTTGACCAAAACTTTACCACCACTTTACCAAAGATTAGAGCTATAATGATTGCGAGTGAGTATGAGTGATATACAACAAACTTATTTAACTGTTACGCAAGTTTGTGACTTATTACATATAAGCAGGCTGACGCTTTATAGGTGGGTTAAGCAAGGTAAGCTTAAAGCGACCAAAGTTGGTCAGAAATTACTCATAGAACAATCCGATATACAAAAATTGATTGATGAAGGGAAAACTAAATGACAGAGAAGACCAGAGCAAAGAATAACAGAACTACTTACGTAAAGCCCGAGGAGGTCGCTAAGTTAAGTAGTAAGCTAGTACAGGTCTCAGACCTTAAGAGCAAATCACTTGATAATATAACTGTGCACGGTCAGATAGAAGAGGTCGCAGAGAAATTACCAAATAAGTTCGTTGATTTACTTTTCATTGACCCACCCTATAACTTGAATAAAGACTTCGGTAACAATAAGTTTCGTATAAAAAAAGACGAAGACTACGAAAGCCATTTTGAAAACTGGCTATTATCTATTATGCATACCCTAAAGGACAACGCTTCAGTATACGTTTGCTGTGATTGGAAAAGCTCAACAATGGTATTTAACGTGCTGAGCAAGCACCTAAAAGTTAGAAACCGCATTACTTGGGAGCGTGAGAAAGGGCGTGGTGCTTTGTCCAACTGGAAAAACTGCTCTGAAGATATTTGGTATGCAACGGTTTCAGATGATTATAAGTTCAATGTTGATGCAGTTAAGCTAAAGCGAAAAGTGCTCGCTCCTTATAGGGTTGAAGGAGTAGCTAAAGACTGGACTGAAAACGAAGAGGGTAAATACAGGCTAACCCACCCTTCTAATCTGTGGACTGACATCACAATACCCTTCTGGTCTATGCCAGAGAATACAGACCACCCTACGCAAAAACCCGAGAAGCTTGTCGCTAAGATTATCCTCGCATCTAGCGATAAGGGGGATATGGTTTTTGACCCCTTCTTAGGCTCGGGTACTACCTCAGTAGTTGCAAAAAAACTTGGTAGAAAATACTTGGGTGTTGAAATGAATGATATGTACGGATGTCTAGCCGAAAAGCGTATTGCTATGGCAGACTTAGACCCCTCTATTCAGGGATATGCTGACGGTGTTTTTTGGGAACGTAATACGTTAAACGAGCAAAAAAATGGTAAGTGACGAAGCATTACAATTTATAGCCTTCCTGAAGTCAAAGGATGGCATTAAAGACAAATCATCTATGGTCAAGCAGGCACAAGAGGAGTTTGGGCTTACTCAGGACAGGTCGATTTACTACAAGGACAGTTTCGCTGTTAGGTTTAGCTCGTCAAACTCAATGAGTTTCTCCAACACCGTTCTGTCATTATCTAACCTGCAAAAGTACGATGAAATACCCTTCTTCGTGTGTCTCGTAACCCCTACAAGTAACGAAGTGTTCTTGGCAAATACCACTTTCTTAGTGAAGATAAGTCACAGCTCACAGGCATTAAGGGTTGATAACATAAAGGGTAGCTTTAATGGCTCTGACATAGCCAAAACGTTCAATGGGTTAAAAAACTCACCAGAAAACTTTCAGGATTTGTTTGCCATACATCAAGAACTTGGTTTTAGTGGCAACCTTGTAAGGTTGGTTGAGGCTACAACTGGCATAACCCCTTCTGGCACGAAGTTCGTTGTTTCCGACAATGGCAAAGAGATAATACTTTCAGCACCTCAACGTGCGGTTAATTTTGCTAGCTCGCAGGACTTCATAAGCCTTAAGGAAGACCTTGACGCAAGGGTTGAGCAGTACAAGAACGAAATACTTATTGCTGGCTTCATCGAAAATGTGAATATCAGAGGTAGGATTATCGAGTACTTAATTGCTGGTGAAGACGAAGAGCTTCGAAGTAACCTTGTGTCTGAACTACAAAAAGGCGTTAGAATATCAAAGTTTCAAACCAAAAACGACTTGGGCGACTATATTAAGATATTCGATGACTATAACACCGCTACTGATGTGAAAACCAAAATTATGGTGCTCAAATCAAATCCAAAAGCTTATAACTTAGACAAGATGCTGGACTTCCTCTCGGGTGAAAAGAGCGTGTTTATGCTTTATTTTATTGGGCTAGAGCCGAATAAGATTGTTGCCCAAGCACTTACATCAGTTTTTCAAAAAGACCTGCTAAAAGCGACCATACTCTTGAAGCATTGGGCTGGCAGAAACTCTAGAGGTGTTGCCCAATTTGAAGGCGAAACCATACACAGGTTGATACTAAATCCGAACAACGATATTGATACAGAAGTTAGTAAGCAATTTTTAGAAAAGCTTATTGCGTTGGTGTAGGTGCGATATGTTGCACGATATTGTAGACGCTGGCAAGCCATTGATACACAATGAGTTGTTCGTTGCTCTGCTAGGTGCTGTTATCGCAGGTTTCTTGTCTTACTTATTTGGGCTGAAGGCTCAAGCAAGGCTAATAAAGACCCAAACAAAGCTGGAAATATATAAAGATTTTTGGAAAGCACGTGACGAGGTCTCGTATGGACTTATAGATTTTTCGGTCAAGTTGCAGGGTTTTCCTACTCAGTTGGTGACGATGCGTTCAATCGATAACTCTAAGAAGATAATGAAAGGTATCACCAACAAACCAGACCACGAGTACGACTTTGAAATTAGGCAAAAGTGGAACGAATACCTTACTGACTTGGCTGAAAGTGGAAATGATATTACTGGAAAGTTCGGTAGACTACACAGCCTAGTTGAACAAAGCTACTTTATGTACCCAAACTTAGAGGACAGTTTTAAGCTATTACTTGAGGAAAATGGGAAGATTTTCACTGCTCAATTTGACCTTATGGCAGAGCTGTATAAACCAGATGCGATAAGCCTACTTGAAACTAAAGGTGAAAAAGCTCTGCAAAAAGTCATCGATGACAGTAAATGTGTTGAGCTGTGTATGGATATGATTGTGTACATAATCGACTTCTTTGCCCTGCTACAGGAGGACTTAGTAGGTGACGTTTTTAAGTTTGAAGCCCGAGAACGTAAGCCAATAGAGGGCAAAGTGCTCACAAGAAAAGGCTGGAAAGACATTACCAAATGAGTGAAGCACGAGACCAACTAGGGGCATTACTAAACGCTATACACGAAAACACCCACGTTTCTCGTGTGCTAGATACCGATAAATCACAGCTTAAATATGTGGTCTACCTGCGTAAAAGCTCCGAGGACAGCTCAGATAAGCAACTAAAGTCTATTGGCGACCAGTTCAAAGACATAAAACAAAACTGCCTAGACCCCAACAAAATCACTGACTATGTGGTCATCAAAGAAGAAAAGTCTGCCAAAGAGCCAGACACACGACATAAGTTTTCTACAATGCTTGGCGACCTGCGTTCTGGTAAATACCAAGGCTTGATAGCGTGGCATCCTGACCGCCTAGCACGTAATATGCGTGAAGCTGGCGAGATTATCGATATGCTCGACAAACGGTCTATAAAAGACCTCCTGTTTGCCACAGCGTACTTTGATAACTCAGCATCAGGCAAGATGTTGCTTGGTATGTCGTTTGTGCTGTCAAAACAATACTCAGAACACCTCAGTGAGAACGTATTGCGAGGTTATCGCAGACGAATTGAAGAGGGTAAGTATTTAGGCAAGCTGGTGCACGGCTATCGGATTATGGATGAGGGCATATTAGAGCCTGATGATGACAACTTTTTAATACTGCAGGAAGCTTTTCAAAAACGTCTAAAAAAAGAAAGCCTTGTCGATATAGCCAAGTGGTTGAATAAACAACCATACACTCAGAGCTTCGGTAGAGAGCAAACACGTAGCCAGACTGTGTTTAATGACAAAAAGCTGTCCTCTATCTTCAGGGACACGTTATACGTGGGCTTTTTGCAGTATGGTCAGGCTAAGCCAATCGATATGACCAAGGTCTATGATTTTACTCCTATGATAACTATCGAAGAGTTTAATCAGCTCAATAAGCTAGAAAATCTTGAGAGCATACACCTTAGAGGTAATGTCGTTAGTCGTACGATACAGGCTGACATACTAAGGAATGAGGTAAAGTGCGGTCATTGTGCCCATAAAATGTATGCCACGACTGGTACTGGTAACAAAGGCAAAACGACTTACGTGTACTTCAGGTGTGATTATCCTGAATGTAGCTATAAACTTGATAATCCTAACAACCCTAAACACCGCAAGCATCAACTTCGAGCCAAGGTTGTAGTCCATTATGCTCTCGATGCTTTGGCTAATACTAAGTTTGACCTTGATAAAGCGTACAAACGTTATGTTGCAGACGCTAAGAAGGCGGTTGAGGATGAAAAATACGACCTGACAAGTGAAGAACGTAGAGCCAGAGCCAACCTACAAACGGCTCGTGAAGAGCTGGAACGTGCCAAAAACACTGTATCTGACCCTACAAAAGAGGACGTTGCACAGTACTACAAGGATGACATCAAGCGATTGGTTGAGAAAGACATACCAACCTATGAGACCCAATTGCGTGAAATAGCATCAAGAAAAAAGTTGCTTGGTCAAACAATTGTCACTGAAGAAAGGTTTCTCAAACTGATGGAAAACGTTGTGACCTACATCAGTAAGCTGACAGATTTACGGCAAATTGATGAAATACTACGAATGTTCTTCTCGAACTTCACTGTTTTAGACCGTTCCGTATCTGTTTATGAGTTTGCAGAGCCTTGGAATGAGCTAATAAATGTACCTTGGCTGGGGCGGAGGGATTCGAACCCCCGAATGCCAGGACCAAAACCTGGTGCCTTACCACTTGGCCACGCCCCATCGTCGTTTCTGAGCGAACAAGGGGTAATTTTAACCTAATTGCAGAGAGAAAACAATTTCTCGTATCTGTACAAACGAGCATAATTCTGCTAAAATAACAGATAAGTTTAGTAGCGATGGCAAAAAAGTTACCTTCCTCACCGGCTGATTATATTGAGCCCTTGAACATCAATGGCCTTGATGGGCGGATGCTGCACGTCCCGGCGCCCAAGGGCAAAACAGCTGAGATTCTCTTTGTCTACGGTCACCACTCCAGCCTTGAGCGCTGGTGGGGGCTGATGCAAGTCCTCAAT
>Ga0207657_10003102_pt1 | contig 17766 bp, 14 predicted proteins | sample KBSC33metaG_FD_184316 | JGI IMG/M metagenome (GOLD analysis project Ga0207657, IMG submission 184316) | Corn rhizosphere microbial communities from Kellogg Biological Station, Michigan, USA - KBS C3-3 metaG (SPAdes) (version 2) | ecosystem: Host-associated > Plants > Roots > Rhizosphere > Soil ... | reverse complement strand
AAGGAGCGCTTGGCCGCGCGTTCGCCCAACTCGCGAAAATCGTCGGCGGCTCGGTCGATGCCGCCGAGCGAGGCGGGCGAGACGTTGGAGCAGATCAGCAGGAGATCGGTGCCGAGCTCCTGCATTAGATCAAACTTGCGTTCCGCGCGGGAAAAATTGCGCGAGCGCTGCGGCTCGGGCATGCCCTCGAAATCGCGGAACGGCTGGAACGCGCAGATCTCGAGATTGAGATCCTTGCACAGCTGCGCCACCTCGCGTGGGCCAGCGCCGAACGACAGCAGATCGTTTTCGAAGATCTCGACCGCGTCGAAGCCCGCGGCCGCGATGGCGCGGAGCTTTTCGTCGAGCGCGCCTGAGAGGGAGACGGTGGCGATCGAACGCTTGTTCATGCAGCTTGCTCCATGATCCGGCCCGGCGATACTTTTTGGCTCGTGCGTGCAGCCTCGCTGACGGCCTCGACGACAGCGAGCGTGGCCATCGCGTCTTCGACGGAGATCAGCGGCTGCTCGCGGCCCGCGATCACGGCGAGAAAATGCCGGAGCTGCTCGACGAGCGGATCGTAAGCCGAGAGTGCGACGGGCTCGCGAACCAGCGGCGCATGCCAGCCGGGACCTTGTCGATACGACCACAGCTCCATGGTAGGCACCGACAGCGAACCATTGGTGCCAGCGAAGACGTAGCAGGGCTGGTCCTGCCTGGGATAGACCGCATTCTCGCCGGCGGTCAGTTCCCAGCTCCACGGCGCCGGCGTCGCATCCGACGCCGTCACGGTTCCGAGCGCGCCATTGGCAAAGCGAAGAATGAGGGCGGCCGTGTCCTCAACCGCGAAGCCGCGCATCTTGTTCGAGGTCAGCGCTTGAACTTCGACGATCTCGCCGCAAACGAAGCGAAGATTGTCGATGTCATGGATGAGATTGATCAGCAGTGGCCCGCCGCCTTGCTCGCGCCGCCATGCGACTTCGAAATAGTCGTCGGGCTTCTTCAGCAACCAGAGTCCCACCACCGCGGTGAGCTGGCCGAGCTCCGCCTTCGGTGGTTCTGCCTGCGCGAGCCTGGCCTGTGCGGCCTGCAACGCGTCGACCTGCGTGCGCAGCGCGGCAATCTGCTGCGCGACTTCCGGCGACGGCGATCGCGCGCAGGCGCCCAGCAGCAACATGGAGGCCAGCAACGCCGGGCGCAGGGTCATCGCGATGTCTCCAGCATACGTTGCTGGCAATGATAATCATTCCCAGCAACACAGGACAAGGCCGAGGTCAGGACGCGGCCGGCATGGCTTCCGGCGAGCGCAGCCCCAGTAGCACGAGACACGCACTCCACTGCAGCACCAGCGACATCGCGACCAGCCAGCGTGGATCGATGTCGTACAGCAGCCCCAGCATCGCGCTTCCGGCGAACCAAGCGACGCCGTAGCAGGCATTGAACGCGCCCAGCACCGACGCGCGTTGCGACTTGTCGACGCGATCGGCCACCGCTGCGCGCAGCAGCGTGTCGTGGGCGCCGAAGCCAATCCCCCACAACACCATGCCGGCGACCGCGGCCCAGGCGCCGCCCAGCATCACCAGCGGCGCGAACAGCGCGGGCACCAGCGTTGCGTGGACCAGCACGCGCAGGCCGCGGCGATCGTAGGCATGGCCGAGCAGCAACGCCGCAGCGCCAGCCATGACGTTGCCGAGCGCGTACAACACTGGAATCACGCCCGGCGCCATGACGTGCTCGCGCGCCAGATGGAATGCGATCAGCGGGAAGTCGGCGTAGCCGGCGGCGATGAGCGCGGTGGCGATGAAGAACCGCAGCAGGTCGCGTCGACCCTGCGGCACCAGCGGCCGCGCGGTGTTGACCTCGAGGTCCTGCGGACGCGGGAAGCGGAAGCGCGCGAGCACCAGCACCGACAACGCCGCCAGCGCCGGCACCAGCAGCCACGCGAAGGCCAGCCGGTAGTCGCCACGCCACCACAGCACGGCGGCGGCGATCAGCGGGCCAAGCGTGGCTCCCGTCTGGTCCATCGCTTCATGCAGGCCGAACGCCCAGCCGGTACGACCGAGCTGGCGCCCCGCATGCGACAGCATCGCGTCGCGCGCGGGCGTGCGGATCGCCTTGCCGGTGCGCTCCAGGACAATCAGTGCAGCCGCCACCTGCCAGCTGCCCGCAATGGCCAGTGCGGGAACCGCCAGCAGGTTGACGGTGTAACCGAACAGGGTGATCGCCCAGTAGCGGCGCGTGCGATCGGCGATCACGCCCGATGCCCAGCGCAATCCGTACCCGACCAGCTCGCCGGCGCCGGCCACCGTGGCCACCAGTGCGCCGGTGGCGCCGAGCGTGCCGAGGAACGGACCGGTGATGCTGCGCGATCCTTCGTAGGTCATGTCCGCGAACAGGCTGGTGAGCCCGATCAGGACGATGAAGCGGGTGGCGTTGCGGGCGGCGGCGTTGGTGGTGTTCATCGAATCGGTCGCCAGTGTCCACTCACATCATCGCTTCGCGATCGGACAGCGCTACTGCCTGACCAGGATCCCGGTGATCGCGCCGCCATCGTCATGGCTGACGACGCAGATGCGGGCAGCGCGGCCTTCGCGGATGTCCTGTTCGGCGATGGCGAAGTGGCTGGCGTAATCGGCGGTCGACAGGGTCGCGTGCGCGTGCGTGACGCGACGCTTGGGCAACAGCGACCAGAGCAGCAGCAGCGCGCTGGTGCCGACCAGCGCGAGCAGCGAATGCTCGATCGAAATCGGCGTGACCGTGTCGAGGATTTCGCGGGCCGCCAGGCCGAACTTCACGTGCAGCCGGATCACTTCGTGCAGCTTGTGGAAGACCGGAAGCCACAACAGGATCCAGCCGATCCACAGCAATGCGGTCAGCACGTCGGACACCAGGCGGCGACGCCATCCCAGTTCGCGCCGCGCATTGATGATCATCCGCTCAGGCATGCGGCTTCCCCTGCGGCGCGGCGGGCTTGCGCAGGTGGGCGCCACGATCGGGACTGACCCAGCGCGCCCGCGTGCCCTTGCGCAGCAGCGCGCGCGGGAAAGCGACGATCGTCGCGGCGATGTTGATCAGCCAGAAGGCCAGCGGGTACCACACCATCCAGTAATAGTTACGGCCCAGGCCATGGTCGTAGCGGCTGTCCAGCCATTTGCTCACGCCGAACTGCAGCAGGCAGGTCGCGCCCAGCAACGCCGTGCCCCAGCGCGGGATCAGCGGCGAGCCCACCAGCGGCACCCAGCCGTGCGGCAGCACGAGTCCCGCCAGCCACACCAGCGTCATCGCCAGCAGTGCGTACGCCCACAGCAGGCTCAGGCAGAGTTCGAGCAGCAGCGGCCACAGGTGGTTCTGCTTCGGGTGCAGGACGACGCCGAAGTTCTTCATCAACACCTGCGCACCACCGGTGGCCCAGCGCAGGCGCTGCTTCCACAGGCCACCCAGGGTTTCCGGCATCAGGATCCACACCAGCGCGCGCGGCTCGAAGCGCACGTCCCAACCGGCGCGCTGCAGCTTCCAGGTGATGTCGATGTCCTCGGTGAGCATGTCGGCGCTCCAGTAGCCGACATCGTGCAGCGCCGACTTGCGGAACGCGGTGATCACGCCCGAGACGGTGAACAGGCGGCCGAAGCTGCGTTGCGCGCGCTTGATCATGCCGACGATGGACGAGAACTCCCCGACCTGCAGCCGTCCCAGCAACGTCGAGCGGTTGCGGATGCGCGGGTTTCCGGTCACGGCTGCGACGTCAGGATTGCGCATGAAATGCGGCACGGTCCAGCGCGCGCAATCGGCATCGAGCAATGCGTCGCCATCGATGCACAACAGGATCTCGTGGCGCGCCAGCAGGCAGCCGCTCTGCAGCGCCATCGCCTTGCCCTGGTTCTTGTCCATGTGCACGACGCGCAATCGCGGCTCCCGCGCGACCATCGCATCGAGGATGGCGCCGGTGTCGTCGCGGCTGCCGTCGTCGATCGCGACGACCTCGAACTCCGGGTAGTCCATCGCCAGCGCGTAGCGGATGGTCTCCTCCGCATGCGGACCTTCGTTGAAGCACGGCACCAGCACGCTCACGCCCGGAAGCGCCGCGTCCGGTACGCGCTGCACGGCCTCGACATCGCGCCTGCGCTCGTTGCGCCAGACGAACAGCACCGCGCCCATCATCCACAGGTAGGACATGAACAACGGGTAGTAGTACAGGAAGCCCTGGAAACCGAGCCACAGGGTGTGCAGCAGTGCGGTCAGCATCGCGGCTAGCGCCCGGCGCCCATTGGCGGCACCGCGGCCGTGACCTGCGACGGCACGTTGGGCTTGCTGTCGAACACCGGACGCAGCAACGCCGGATCGGGGTTGTTGCGATACAGGTTGTCCGGGTAATAGGCGACGTTCTGCACGCCCCAGTCATACAGCGAGCGGATCCACCCGGCAAGTTCGGCGCCGGGGATCGGCGCATCCTGCCTGCGCCAGTCGACGGTCTGGAGCTCGACCACGACCTTCTTCATCGCGTCCGGGCGCGCGGCGACCGCATCGACGATCGCATGGAGGAACGCCTGCGGATCCTGCGCCTGCTCCATGTACGGCATCGCCATGATCGCGGTGTAGTTGTAATGCGCGAGCGAACTTGCGAGCGACTGCGAATACCATTCCTCGGACTTCGGATTCAGCACCACCTGCGCGTAGAGGTTGCGCGCGGTGAGCAGCCCCGGCTGCTGCGCATCGACCACGTGCGCGAGTTCCCCGGCGAACGCATCGAGGTAAGCGGTCTTGCGCTGCGACCAGCGCGTGAGCAGGTCCGGCCGTGCGCGGATCGCGGCGACATCGGCGGGCAGGCCCCAGTCGCGATACGCCTTCAACGCCCATGGGCTGCCGTCCTCGTAATCGGACAGGGTCACGTCGTCGTGGAACAGGATGCCGTCGATGGTCGACGAGCGCGCGAGGTCCTCGTAGATCTCGCGGATCGCCTTGCGTGCGCGCGGCGAGAATGGCGACAGGCGCGGATAGCCCATCGCGAGGTGGTTGGCGACATTGGGCAGGGTCACGACCTTGTCGTTCGCCGCGGGATCCGTGGCGGGCAACTGCCAGGCCAGCACCGGCATCCATGCGTAGACGCGCTTGACCTGCGTGCGCGTGGATATCTGCCATGCCACGCGGTTGAACAGGTCCGCGCGCATCGGCAGGTGCCGGTTCGGGAAGTACACCGCGTCGGCGGCGCCGTTGGCATCCGGATCGGAGAACGCCTGCAGGTACACCGTGTTGACGCCCATCGCGATGATGCGGTCCAGCCACAGGCCGAGGTTTTTCTCCTGCTGTGCGGGATCCGCGTCGTAGATGTAGTCCAGGTCCAGGTGCATGACCTTGGCGGGACGGCCGTCGTCGATGACGAAGCGGTTGCGCAGCGTGATCTCGCGTTGCACGTCCGCAAGCGTCATCGCCTGTTCGACCAGCACGCGGCGCAGCGCGGACAGTGGCGTGGCGGCGGTGTTCGGGCCATCGTCGAGCGTCAATCCGACCGGCATGCCCAGCGACTTCGCGATGCGCGTCGTCTCGATGTTGTAACGCCCGTAGGGCCAGACGATCACGCGCGGCGAGCGGCCCAGTTTCGCCTCGATCAGGCGGTTGTTGTGGCGCAGGTCGGCGGCGACGCGGCGCTGGTAGCTCGCCTCGTCCTCGTAGCGCGTGCCAAGCCATTGCCGTGTGGTGGCGGCGGGTTCCCGGTTGCCCTGGGGATTTCCCGGGATGCCGCGATGCAGCGCAAAGCTGTGACTCGCGACCTCGACCAGTCCGCTGCGCTGCATCGTGCGGATGTCGTCCCACGACAGCAGTTCGGAACGCGGGATGGGACGCCCGTCGAAATCGACGTTGCCCTGCTTCACCTCCAGCCAGCTGCCGACCAGGGCAATGACGCTCGGAATCCGCATCTGCTCCAGGATCGGAAACGCCTGTGTGTAGACCGATCGATAGCCATCGTCGAAGGTGACCAGCACGGCGTCTGGCGGAAGCGGCCGCTTGCCCGACTCGCTGGCCAGCACGTCGGACATGCCGACGAAATGATGGCCGCTGGCCTTGAGCCATTGCATCTGCGAAGCGAAGTTCGCCGGCGTCACCGCGTACTGCGGGATCAAGGCATCGCCGCGCTCGGCGATCTCGTGGTAACTCAGGATGGTGAGCGTGACCGATGGCGCGCATGCACCGATGGATGCGCGGGCCGCCAGGCAGCAGCCGAGCAGCAGCTGCAGGAACAGCCTGGCGGAGGTTGGACGGAGCATTGCTGTGACGTACCGGATGCGGCGAGCGACGCGGGCGCATCGTATCGCCTGTCCCTGCAGGGGTTGGTTACGGTGATTTAATCTTCCGCGCGTGGGAAAAGCGGGATGGAATCGCGACGGGAAACGCACGAAACGCACCGGTTCAGGATGATCCCGGCGCGGCAAGCGCCTGCAGGTGGACCGCGCGACGCTGCAGTTCCAGGCGCAACGCATCGGGCGCCCGGATCTCGAAATCGAATGGCAACGCGGCCAGTTGCCGCGCGAACCAGCCCAGGTCGTCGGCACTGCTGCGCAGCAGGACATGCCCGCCTGCGATTTCGAGCGAGCCGAAAGCCAGGGGGAAGACCGCACTCGCCTCCTGCAGGTCGGTATGCAGCAGTACTTCGATGCCGTGTTCGCGCGGCATCCGCGCGATGCTGCGCGCCAGCTGCTCGAGCGCGTCGAAACCGGCCGGCTTGTCGAAACGGACGTCGCCAGGCGCGACGTCGACGACGCGATCCAGGCGGAACGAACGCAGGTCGTTGCGCAGCCGGCACATGCCGACCGCATACCAGGCGCCGCCGCGACACGCGAGGCCGTAGGGATCGAAGTCGCGTTCGCTGTCGACGCCTTCCGCCGATCGATACTTCAGGTGCACACGCAGCTGGCCGTGCGCGGCCGTGGTGAGGGCGATGAGCGCGTCGTTGCTCGCGGGCGCGCTGATCGACGAGCGCGTTTCCAGCCGCACCGTGTCGCCGATCGCGCCGACCTGGCGCTTGAGTTTCGATGGCATCACGCGCGCCAGCTTCGCCTGGGCGCTGGCGATCGCCGGCGCGGCTTCCGCAAGGCCGAGTCCACGCGCGGCGACCATGCCGATGGAAAGCGCGACGGCCTCGTCGTTGGTGAACATCATCGGCGGCAGCTTGAATCCGGCGACCAGCAGGTAGGCGCCGTGGCGGCCGCGCTCGCTGGTGATCGGCACGCCCATCGTCTCCAGCATCACGATGTAGCGGCGCAGCGTGCGCACGTCGACGCCCAGCCGCGCCGCGAGCTCGCTGCCGCTCAGGCGGCCGTGGCTCTGCAGCAGTTCCAGCACCGCCAGCACGCGCGTGGTGGGAAGCGTCATGGCCGCAAATCCTAACCTCGAATCAGGGCGGAAATTGACCTGATTGGTGGATAGGGTGGCATCGAACGCCCACGCGAGGAACCACATGAACACCGTCACCCGGATGATGTCGGCCATCGCCCTGGCCGCGACCAGCGCGGCGGCGCTGGCCACAACCGATCACGCGAGGAATGCATCCATGGACACCGTGCAGCACCTTCAGGATTTCCAGGTCATCGAATTCAGGCGCTATACCGTCGCCACCGGGCAGCGCGACCGGTTCACACGCTATTTCGATACCTATTTCCCGGAAGCATTCGAACAATTGGGCGCGATGGTCTTCGGCCAGTTCCACGAGCGCGGCAATGCCGACCATTTCACCTGGCTGCGCGGATTCAAGGACATCAACGCGCGACCCATCGTCAACTCCGCGTTCTATTACGGCCCGCTATGGAAGGAACACCGGATCAAGGTCAACGCGATCCTGCCCGACAGCGACAACGTGATGTTGTTGCGGCCGGCGGATACGGAGGATCGGATCCCGGTATTGCCTGCTGTCGATCCGGTGGATGAACCCGCCGGTGCGCACGGCATCGTCGTCGCCGAAATCTTCCCGGTGAACAAGGGCAGCGAGGACGCGTTCGCGAAACAGGCGCGGGCCGGCTTCGCGCATTACGCCACGGCGGGCGTGCGGCCAGCCGGCGTGCTGGTGTCGCTGGATGTGCCGAACAATTTCCCGCAGCTGCCGATCCGCCGCGACGGCCCGTGGGTGGTATGGCTCGGCGTCGTGCGCGATGCCGCGAGCCTGCAGACGCTGGAAGCCGCCATGACCGACGCCCAGGCAGGTTTCGATGCCACGGGACAGCTGCGCGGAGCTCCCGAGCGGGTGGTGATGGATCCGACTCCGCGCTCGCGCCTGCGCTGGCTGGATGCGGTCGCACCGTGACGCATTACGCGCAGCTGTGGCTGTTCTTCGCGCTGGTGTTCGGCGTGGTGATCCTGCCCGGCCTGGACATGGCCTACATCATGGGCAGCGCGCTCTCCGGCGGACGGCGCGCGGGATTCGCCGCGTTGGCTGGCGTCGTGGCCGGCGGCGTCTGCCATGTCGTCATGACGGGGCTCGGCGTGAGCGTGCTGCTCAGGACGGTTCCGGGCGCGTTCAATGCATTGTTGGTCGCGGGTGCGTTGTACATCGCATGGATCGGCGTTTCGCTGATCCGCAGCGACGCTGCCTTCAGCGTGGCGGCGACCGGCGATCGCCCGCTGGCCGCGACGTTCCGCCAGGGCATGCTGACCTGCCTGCTCAATCCAAAAGCCTATCTGTTCATGCTCGCGATCTTTCCGCAGTTCCTGCGGCCGGAGTACGGAGCGCTCGTGGTGCAGGCCGCGGTGATGTGGCTGATCATCGCCTTGAACCAGGTACTCGTATATGGCGGCCTGGCCCTCGCCGCCGACCGAGCGCGGCGATGGCTGTCGCGCGAACCGGCAGCCGGCGTCTTCGTTGCCCGCAGCGTCGGCGTGCTGCTGATCGGCGCTGCGATGTTCACCGGCATCGAGGGCTGGCGCGGCTGATTCGAGGAAGCGCTGCGTCGAAAAAGAAAAAAGCGGGCCGTGGCCCGCTTTTTTTCCTCCGGCAATGTCGAGCGACTTACGCCGCCGGCACGCCCTCGCCTTCGGTGACGGCCTTCATCGACAGGCGGATGCGGCCCTGCTTGTCGACTTCCAGCACCTTGACCTTGACGATGTCGCCTTCCTTGAGCACGTCGCTGACCTTCTCGACGCGGTCGTTGGAGATCTGCGACACGTGCACGAGGCCGTCCTTCCCGGGGGAGATGGTCACGAACGCGCCGAAGTCCATCAGCTTGGCGACCTTGCCCTCGTAGATGCGGCCCGGCTCGACGTCGGACGTGATCTGCTCGATGCGCGCCTTGGCAGCCTGGCCGGCAGCGGCGTTCACCGATGCGATGGTGATCGTGCCGTCGTCCTGGATGTCGATCTGCGTGCCGGTTTCCTTGGTGATCGCCTGGATCACCGAACCGCCCTTGCCGATCACTTCGCGGATCTTGTCGGGGTGGATCTTGATCGTGATCAGGCGCGGCGCGAAGTCCGACAGCTCCGGTCGCGGCGCGGTCAGCGCGTGCGCCATCTCGCCGAGGATGTGCAGGCGACCGGCCTTGGCCTGCGCCAGCGCGGTCTTCATGATGTCCTCGGTGATGCCCTGGATCTTGATGTCCATCTGCAGCGCGGAAATGCCGTTGCTGGTGCCGGCGACCTTGAAGTCCATGTCGCCGAGGTGGTCCTCGTCACCGAGGATGTCGGACAGCACGACGTAGTTGTCGCCTTCCTTCACCAGGCCCATCGCGATGCCGGCGACGGGCGCCTTGATCGGCACGCCGGCATCCATCAGGGCCAGCGAGGAGCCGCAGACCGAGGCCATCGACGAGGAACCGTTCGACTCGGTGATTTCCGAGACGACGCGGATGGTGTACGGGAACGACTCCATCGTCGGCATCACCGCGAGCACGCCGCGCTTGGCGAGGCGGCCGTGGCCGATCTCGCGACGCTTCGGGCCCATCATGCGGCCGGCTTCGCCCACCGAATACGGGGGGAAGTTGTAATGGAACAGGAAGTGTTCCTTGTACTCGCCGGCGACGGCATCGATGATCTGGCCGTCGCGCGCGGTGCCGAGCGTGACCGCGACGATCGCCTGCGTCTCGCCACGGGTGAACAGCGAGGAGCCGTGCACGCGGGGCAGCACGCTGACGCGCGATGCGATCGGACGCACCGTGTCGAGCTGGCGGCCGTCGATGCGGACCTTGGTGTCGAGCACCGAGCCGCGCATGGTCTGGTATTCGAGCTCGCCGAATTCCTTCGACATCTCGCCCGCGTTCCAGCCGTCGGCTTCGGCACGGCCGGCCAGCGACTGCATGACGTCCTTCTTGATCGCCGAGATCGCATCGCGGCGCTGCAGCTTGTCGCGCACCTGGAAGGCGCCGGACAGCTTGTCGCCCACGGCTTCCTTGAGCGCCGAGATCATGGCGTCGTTCTTGGCCGGAGCCTGCCAGGTCGACGGCTTGGTGCCGGCTTCGACGGTCAGCTCGTTGATCGCGTTGATGACCTTCTGCATTTCGCGATGGCCGAACATCACGGCGCCGAGCATCACGTCTTCCGACAGTTCCTTCGCCTCGGACTCGACCATCAGCACCGCGTTGGCGGTACCGGCGACGACGAGCTCGAGGTCCGATTCCTTCAGCTCGCTGACGGTCGGGTTGAGCAGGTACTGGCCGTTCCTGTAACCGACCTTGGCCGCGCCGATCGGACCCTGGAACGGGGTGCCGGCCAGCGACAGCGCAGCCGATGCGCCAATCAGGGCCAGCACGTCACCGTCGATCTCCGGGTTCATCGACATCACCGTGGCGATGATCTGGACTTCGTTCTTGTAGTCCTCGGGGAACAGAGGACGGATCGGACGATCGATCAGGCGCGAGATCAGCGTTTCCTTCTCGGTCTGGCGACCCTCGCGCTTGAAGAAGCCACCCGGAATGCGTCCGCCGGCGTAGAACTTCTCCTGGTAATCGACGGTGAGCGGGAAGAAGTCCTGCCCTTCGCGCGCGCTCTTCGCGGCGACCGCGCTGACCAGCAGCACGGTGCCGTCGCACGAGACCATGACGGCGCCGCCGGCCTGGCGGGCGATCTCGCCGGTCTCGAGCGTGACCTGGTGGTTGCCGTACTGGAAGGTCTTGGTGATTTTTGCCACGTTGGAATTCCTTGATGTCTTGCTTCGGTTGAACCGCGGGCGACCCCTGTCACCGGCGGACGGCCGTCGATCGTGACGACCTCGTGTGATGCAGCCTGTTGGGCGATGACTGCGGATTTTTCATCCGCCAAAAACAAAACCGCGGCGCATTCCTGCGCCGCGGTCGGGAACTCGGATCAGCGACGCAGACCCAGCTTCTGGATCAGGGCCTTGTAGCGCTCGCCATCCTTGCGGTGCAGGTAGTCGAGCAGGCTGCGGCGGCGGTTGACCATCATCAGCAGGCCGCGCCGGCTGTGGTGGTCCTGCTTGTGCGTCTTGAAGTGCTCGGTGAGCTGGGTGATGCGGGCGGTGAGGAGCGCGACCTGGACTTCCGGCGAGCCGGTGTCATTGGCGCTGCGCTTGTTTTCCTCGATGACCTTGCTGCTGTCGATGGACATGGAATTACCTTCTGGGTGATGCGTGGTCGGCAGAAACGTCGAGTCTGTGCTCGCGTACCGCCGGGCCCGCCGCTTGCGGTTGGTGCAGGATTGGCTATCGGTCGCCCGGATAGCCGCGGAATTGTAGCCCGCAGGCCCTTTACGGACAAGGCGTTAGCTCATCCGTGACCGTCGGCTGCAGGCGCGCCCCGGTGGCGCGATGGATGTCCGGAATCGACGGGCAATGCCGGTGCGTTGCGGGCCATCGTTCCTTCGGAGCGCATCTAGAGGACTGCCGCCACCGACCGACGCGGCTGGATGCAGGCCCAAGTGAAAAGCCGCTGTGGATGCAGGCGCCCCTCGGCATCCACCTGCCCCAGCCCCAGCGCCCGCCCGGTGTCGTCAAGGATCGCCACGCTGCCGGCCGGATGGAATCCGCCGGCCACCGACTGTCCCTGTCCCAGCCGCTCGGCCTGGGCGCTGGTGATCGTCACTTCCGGCCAGGAGGTCATGCCGGTTTCGATCGGCAGCAGGCAGGCATCGAGGCTGCGCTCGCCGCGCTCGGCCAGCGCCTGCAGGGCCTCCAGCGTCCACATCCGCGGATCACGGAAAGGGTCCACCCAAAGTCGCCGCAACTCGGCGACGTGCGCTCCACAGCCGAGCAGTTCGCCGAGGTCGCGCACCAGGCTGCGCACGTAGGTCCCCGAGCCGCATTCGACGTGCAGCCGCAGCAGCGAAGGACCGCCCGATTCGACCGGGGTGTCCAGCAGATCAGCCGCCGACTCCAGCTCGAACGCGTGGACATCGACCTCGCGCTCCTCCATCTCGACGACCTCGCCCCGCCGCGCCTTGGCGTACATCGGCTCGCCGCCGCGCTTGAGCGCGGAATAGATCGGGGGTCGCTGGCGGATGCGTCCGGTCAGCGTGCGCAGCGCCGCGTCGATGCGGTCGATGGTCATCGGCGGCACCGGTCGCTCCCGCAGGAGCTGGCCTTCGGCATCGTCGGTATCGGTGACCAGTCCCAGCCGCGCAACCGTGTCGTAGGCCTTGCGCGCGCCGAGCAGGCCGCCGGCGATCTTGGTTGCCTCGCCGAAGCAGATCGGCAACAGCCCGGTCGCCAATGGATCCAGGCTACCGGTGTGCCCGGCCTTGTCCGCGCGGAACAGATGACGCACGCGCTGCAAGGCCTGGTTTGAGCTCAATCCATGCGGCTTGTCCAGCAGCAGGATGCCGTGCAGCTTGCGGAACACCGTGCGCGGCTTCTGGGTCATCGGTGGATTGTATGCAACGGCGAGCGCCGCAAGAGCCGGGTTATTCGGACGTTCCGCCGCCGTCGGGCGCGGCATCCGGCAGATCGCGCAACAGGTTGTCGATGCGCTCACCACGGTCGAACGATTCGTCGTAGTGGAAATGCAGCTCCGGCACGTGCCGCATCTTCACCGACTGCGCCAGCTGGTAGCGGATCTCGGGCGCCAGTGCCTTGAGCGCCTTCATCGCTTCCTTCGCGCGCTCGGGCTGGAGCGCCGTCACGAACACCTTCGCGTGCTCCATGTCGCGCGTGACCTCCACGTCGGACACGCTGACCGATGGCAAGCCGTGGTTGCGCACGGCCTCGTGCACCAGCGTGCCCAGCTCGCGGCGGAGCTGGGCGGAAACGCGGTCGCTGCGATGGAAGGATTTCTGCGCCATGGCTGCGTCGACGGTTACAGCGTCCGCTGCACTTCGATGCGCTCGAAGCACTCGATCTGGTCGCCGGGCTTGATGTCGTTGTAGGCCTTGACGCCGATGCCGCACTCGTTGCCGTTGCGGACCTCGTCGACGTTCTCCTTGAAGCGACGCAGCGATTCCAGCTCGCCCTCGAAGATGACGGTGTTGTCGCGCAGCACGCGGATCGGCTTGTTCCGCTTGACCACGCCCTCGACCACCATGCAGCCGGCGACCGCGCCGAACTTCGACGAGCGGAACACGTCGCGCACCTCGGCGGTACCGATGATCTCCTCGCGGATCTCGACGCCAAGGATGCCGGAGGCCACCTGCTTCACCTGGTCGATCACGTCGTAGATGATCGAGAAGTAGCGCAGGTCGACGCCGCTGTTCTCGATGACCTTGCGCGCCGAAGCATCGGCGCGCACGTTGAAGCCGATGATCGTCGCCTTCGAAGTCGCCGCCAGCTGCGCGTCGGATTCGGTGATGCCGCCGACGCCGGAACCGATCACGTTGATGCGGATCTGCTCGTTGGACAGCGCCGTCAGCGCCTCGCGCAGCGCCTGCACCGAACCCTGCACGTCGGCCTTGACGATCAACGGCAGGCTCAGCTGGGCTTCGGCAGCGCCCATCTGCGCCATGATGTCTTCCATGCGGTTGCCCGCCTGTCCGACCAGGCGCGTCTCGCGACGCTTGGCATCGCGCTGCTGCGCGACGTCCTTGGCCAGGCGCTCGTCCTCGACCACGACGAAATCGTCGCCCGCATCCGGCACGCCGGACAGGCCGAGCACCTGCACCGGAATGGACGGACCAGCCGCCTGCACCTGCTTGCCGTTCTCGTCGAACAGCGCGCGCACGCGGCCGTACTGCACGCCGCAGACGAGGTAATCGCCCTTGGACAGCGTGCCCTGCTGGACGAGCACCGTGGCGACCGGACCGCGTCCCTTGTCGAGCGAGGATTCGATCACCACGCCGGATGCGCGGCCTTCGCGCGTGGCGCGCAGCTCGAGCACTTCGGCCTGCAGCGAGATCGCATCGAGCAGGTTGTCGACGCCCTGCCCGGTCTTCGCCGACAGCTCCACCATCTGCGTGTCGCCGCCGAACTCCTCGGCCACGACATCCTGGCCGAGCAGCTCGTTCTTGACGCGCAGCGGATCGGCGTCGGACTTGTCGATCTTGTTGACCGCGACGATCAGCGGCACGTTCGCCGCCTTCGCGTGCTTCACCGCCTCGATCGTCTGCGGCATCACGCCGTCGTCGGCCGCGACCACCAGCACCACGATGTCGGTGAGCTTGGCGCCGCGCGCACGCATCTGCGAGAACGCCGCGTGGCCCGGAGTGTCGAGGAAGCTGATCGTGCCCTTGGGCGTATCGACGTGGTAGGCGCCGATGTGCTGGGTGATGCCGCCGGCTTCGCCCGAGGCGACCTTGGTGCGGCGGATGTAGTCGAGCAGCGAGGTCTTGCCGTGGTCGACATGGCCCATGATCGTGACCACGGGCGGACGCGGCTCGCGGTCGCCCTGCACTTCCTCGACGTGCGCGAGCAGCGCGTTCTCGACGTCATCCGCGTCCGCGTGCACGACCGTATGGCCGAGTTCCTCGACGACGAGCGCCGCGGTGTCGTGGTCGATCGTCTGCGTGATCGTCGCCATGACGCCCATCTTGAACAGCGCCTTGACCACGTCGCCGCCCTTGAGCGCGAGCTTCTGCGCCAGGTCGGCCACGGTGATCGCATCGCCCACCGCGACCTCGCGCACGATCGGCGCGGTCGGACGCGAGAAACCATGCGCTCCGCCACCGCTGCGCGCCTGTTCGGTCTGGCGGCGCGGCTTGGGCTTGCCACGCACGCTGGTCGTACGGCGCGCGCGCTCGGAAGCGCTCAGGTGCAGCTGCCCGGCGAAACGGGCGGCGGCGCCTTCGTCATCCTCGACGCCGGCGACCATCGCGTGCGAACCGCGATTGGGCTTGTGCTTGTGGCCGCCCTTGTCGTCGGCGCGCGGCGCCGGCGCGGGCTTGGGATGGCCATGTCCATGGCCGTGCGCCGGCTTGCGCGCCGCGCCCTCTTCCTCTGCAGGCAGCGCGGCGATGCGCGCGGCCTCGGCGCGTTCGCGCGCGGCGGATTCCTCCAGGCGCTGGCGCTCGGCGGCTTCCTCGGCACGACGCTTGTCGGCTTCGGCCAGGCGTTGCTGCTCGGAGAGGTTGCGCTGCTTGGATTCCTCGAGCTTGCGCAGGATCTCCGCGCGCTCGTCGGTCTGCGGCTGTCCACCGGCCACTTCGGTCGGCTTGACCAGGACGACCTTCTTGCGCACCACCACGTCGACCGTGCTGCGGTTCTTGCCGCCACCGACGGTGAGTTCCTGCTTGCGGCTGCGGCTGAGCGTGATCTTCTTCGGCTCGGCCGCTTCCTCGGCGGGCTTGTCGGCCTTGCCGTGGGTGCGACGCAGGAAGCCGAGCAGCTTCATCTTCTCGGTGCTGGTGACGACCTGGTCGGGACCTTCGAAGCGCATGCCGGCCTCGGCCAGCTGCTCCAGCAGTTTCTCGACCGGTGCGTTCACCAGTTCGGCCAGCTTGCGGATCGTTGTTTGTTGCGACATGCGGGTCTTGTGTCCTGTGGCGCGGGCCGGGGCCGGCGCGGAAAATCAACTGTTCATTGTAGTCTCGACGCAGTGCAGCCCCGTCCGGCGGCTCACCCCTCGCGCTCCAGGCGCGCGATCTCCTCGGCGCGGGCCGCCAGGATCAGCGCGGCGGCGCGTGCTTCATCGAGGCCCTCGATGCCGAACTCGGCCACTTCGTCGGCGGCAAGTTCGCCAAGGTCGTCGACGGTACGCACGCCATGGCCGGCGAGCGCGAACGCAGTCTCGTCGTCCATGCCTTCCAGCGCGAGCAGGTCCTCGGCCGGCTGGTGCTCGTCGACTTCCTCCTCGACTGCAAGCGCGTCGTTGAGCAGCGCATCGCGGGCACGGGCGCGCAGTTCCTCGACGATGTCCTCGTCGAAGCCTTCCACCGCCAGCAGTTCGCCGACCGGAACGTAGGCGATTTCCTCGACCGTGCTGAAACCCTCCGCCACCAGGATGCCGGCGATTTCCTCGTCGACCTCGAGCTTTTCCTGGAACAGTGCCTTCGCGGCCGCCTGCTCGGCTTCGGACTTCGCGGACACCTGGTCCTGCGTCATCACGTTGAGCTGCCAGCCGGTCATCCGGCTCGCCAGGCGCACGTTCTGGCCTCCACGGCCGATCGCCTGCGCGAGCTTGTCCTCGGCGACGGCGAGATCCATCGAGTGCTTCTCTTCATCGACGATGATCGACTGCACTTCCGCCGGCGCCATCGCGTTGATCACGAACTGCGCCGGGTTGTCCGACCACAGCACGATGTCGACGCGCTCGCCGTTGAGCTCGTTCGACACCGCCTGCACGCGCGAACCGCGCATGCCGATGCAGGCGCCGATCGGATCGGTGCGGTTGTCGTAGGCGAGGACGGCGATCTTGGCGCGGTCGCCCGGATCGCGCGCGCAGGCCTTGATCTCGACCAGGCCCTGGCCGACTTCCGGCACTTCGAGCTTGAACAGCTCGATCATGAATTCCGGCGCGGCGCGGCTGATGAACAGCTGCGGGCCACGCGGCTCGGTGCGCACGTCGAACAGGTAGCCGCGCACGCGATCGCCGGCGCGCAGCACGTCGCGCGGGATGCCCTTGTCCTTGGGAATGAAGGCTTCGGCATTGCCGCCGAGGTCGACGTAGATGTTGCCGCGCTCCACGCGCTTGACGATGCCGGTGACGAGCTCGCCGACGCGATCCTTCCACTGGTCGACGACCTGCGCGCGCTCGGCTTCGCGCACGCGCTGCACGATGACCTGCTTGGCGGCCTGCGCGGCGATGCGACCGAAGTCGGGGTTCTCGATCTGCTCCTCGATGTAGTCGCCGATCTCGGCGCCTTCGCTTTCATCGACGGCGTCCATCAGGCGCACCTGCCGATCCGGCGATTCCATCACGACATCGTCGGCGACCACTTCCCAGCGGCGGAACGTTTCGTACGTCCCGTCCTTCGGATCGATGGCAACGCGCACCATGACGTCCTGCTCGGGATAGCGCTTCTTCGCAGCCGAAGCCAACGCGGCTTCGATCGCTTCGAGGATGACCGACTCCGGCACGCCCTTTTCATTGGCGACCGCGTCCACGACCAGCAACAGTTCCTTGCTCATTCGTCACTCACTCCGCACGGGACGGCTTGGCCGCCGGCTTCTTGGTTGGGTTCTTCTGCGCGGGACGCGGTTCGCGCCCCGCCTTCTTCGTCTTGCCCGGGCGCAGGTCGCGTCCGGCCTTGTCAACGGCGGGCGCGAGCCCGAGTGCGGCCCAGTCGGGCACCAGCCGCGCCTTTTCGATGTTGTCGATCGCCACCACGAACGCGGTGCCGTCGACGTCGAACGTGACGCGGTCGCCTTCCACCGAGGTGATCGCGCCCTGCAGGCGGCGGCGCCCGTCCTGCGGCAGCTTCAGTGCAACCTTCGCGGTCTCGCCCATGAAGCGCGCGAACTGCGCCGCGGTGAACAGCGGCCGGTCGACACCGGGC
>Ga0207657_10003095_pt1 | contig 17792 bp, 17 predicted proteins | sample KBSC33metaG_FD_184316 | JGI IMG/M metagenome (GOLD analysis project Ga0207657, IMG submission 184316) | Corn rhizosphere microbial communities from Kellogg Biological Station, Michigan, USA - KBS C3-3 metaG (SPAdes) (version 2) | ecosystem: Host-associated > Plants > Roots > Rhizosphere > Soil ... | reverse complement strand
TGGTCAAGCCGGCGCAGGGTTGAGGAAGGACGCCGAGCAGGGTCTATACGTCTCGCGCCAAGTCGAACATGGCAGTGCGCAACGCTTGCTCGACTTGGCCGACGAGACGCTGCGTGGGCAGGGCATATCCACCAGCGATATGGTCTTGGTACCGCCGGACAAGATGCACGTGACAGTCGTACGCAGCCCGAATCCACTACGGGCTGGCGAGACGCTCGATCCGCTCACCGAGCCGGTGACGATCGATCTGCGGACCGGCTGTCATCTGGTGCGACTGGGCGATGGCATCGCATTGCGCTTCAACGCGCCCGCCCTCGAGCAGAGATGGGAAGCCGCGAGAGGCAAAGGCGCTGGCTGGGCATACGGCGGCGGTTATATCGCGCACGTCACCGTTAGCTATGACGCGAAGGGCGCCGAATTCGAGCCGATCGCCATACATCCCGACCTGGATCTGACGCTGCTGGGCGAGCGTGCCGAAACCTACGACCCCAACTGGGTCAAGCGGCAGGGTCTGTAGAGACTCGCGCTCCCCCATTTGCCGCGCTGCGGGTAAGCTACGTCCACTTGGCGTTCGGCAAATCGAATGAATACGAGCAGACCATGAAGCGCGACTACGCAGTCCAGCGGGGCACCCTCGACGGGGTCGAGGCATTCGTACGTGTCGCCGAACGCCGCAGTTTTCGAGGCGCAGCGGCCGATCTTGGCGTCACCCCATCGGCCGTGAGCCAAGCCGTCCGGGCACTCGAAGCGCGCGTGGGCATCGCGCTTTTCACGCGCACGACGCGCAGCGTGGGCCTGACCGAAGCCGGCGAGCGGTTTCTCGAGCGCGCCCTGCCCGCGTTCCAGGAAATCCTTGCCGCAAGCAATGCCGCCCGCGAACTCGGCGCAAAACCGTCGGGCCTGCTTCGTATCGCGGTACCGCGCGCGGCCGTACCGCTCGTATTGCAGCCGCTTCTGGCCTCGTTCAGCGCCGCCTACCCCGATATCGCCGTCGAGATTGCCGCCAGCGAAAAGCTCGTCGATCTGGCAAAGGAAGGTTTCGATGCGGGGATACGGATGGGCGAGCTGATCGCGAGCGATATGGTTGCCATCCGGCTCACGCCGCCGTTTCGATTCATCGTGGTGGGAAGTCCCGCCTATTTCGCACGGCGGGGTCGCCCCCGCACACCGGCCGAGCTCGCCGCGCATTCGTGCATTCGGCTGCGGCGGTCCAACGGTGCGCTTGCCACGTGGCGGCTGAAAGAAGGGAGCGAAATGGTCGATCTGAGCGTGTCGGGCTCGTTGATAGTTCACGATTTCCCGACGATGCTGGAGGCCGCGCTAAGCGGTGCGGCGTTGGCGCAGGTGCCGGAGCCCGTCGCCGCGGAGCATTTGAGCTCGGGGCGGCTCGAAGAAGCGCTGGCCAGACACGCGCCGCTCACATCGGGCTTGTTCCTCTATTTCCCTGACAGGAAACAGGTACTGCCGAAGCTGCGTGCGTTTATCGAGCATGCGCGATCGTTCACGCAGGATCGGCAGACCGAGGCGTCCGAAACAGCGAAACCGGCGAAAACGCCGAAAGCGGGAGCACGGCGCGTGCGCTCGCGCGACTAGGACGCCGCCGTTATTCGGAAGCGCCCCACGAAACGAGTACCGCGTGAATGTCGCGCGCATATTGATCGCGCAGGCGCGGCGTTTCCGAGTGATAAGCGCCGATGGCTCGCCACGTATTGCCGTGACGCAGCATTTTCTGCTTGAGCATCCACGCGGCCACATAGACATTCACGCAGCCATTGCGCAGCGCCCCGGGCGGAACGCCATTGCGGCGCAACTCATTGAAGTGAATCGAGTTGATCTGCGCCTCTCCGATATCGACGCTGCCGTCCGTGTTGCGGTGCACGGCCTCCGGATTGCCTTTCGATTCGAACCAAACGATCGCTCGCAGGATCAGCGGATTGACGCCCTGATAAGCGCCGGCCTGCTCATAGCAGTCCGCCTCGGCGTGGACAGCGCCGTTCAATGCGACCGTGCAGGCAAGCGCGAGCGCAAGGCGCATCCATACCGAGTTTCGGCAACGGCGGCTGGCCGGTAAAAGGTTCTTCATCGCAATAGGCTCCCCTGGCGCTGGCGGCGGCGAATCATCGCGTCATGGCAACGGATACGGCGTCGGCCGCCGAACGCGCATCGTTCGCGGTCCCGCGCAATACCGCATCGAGCTTGCTGGACATCGACGCGAGGTAAGCGCGCGACTCCGGGCTGACCACCGTGCGCACGACGATCTCGGCGGGCCTGGTGGAATGAGCGCGTGCACGCAACGCCTTTTTGGAACGATGCGTACCGCGCGGGACGGGAGCGTCGTCCTTCAGATCCTCGACATCCTGCGCGGCCGATGTCGGCAACGACGCGAGCGGCGGCAAGGGCGGCAGCAGTTTGTCGGGATCGGCAGGCGCGACGAATTTCATCGCCGGTGCGCCCGCCGTCGTAGCGACGGGCGTAGCGTCCGGGCTCCCCGGTGCCGCGAATGTGCATTGCGAGGCGTGCAGCAGTGCAAGCGCAATCGTGAATCGCAACATGAATCGTCTCCTGTCACTCGGTCGGCTTGACCCTGACGCTATAGGGTTGGCAACTTCCCGTCGCCACGTTATCGATGCGAACGACCCCGGCGCGCTGAGGCGGGATGCCCCGTCGTACTGCCTGATCGAGGTAGCCGAAATCCTGCGCCAGCGCGGCGACGACGATCGTCGTCGGCTGCGGCTGCTTTGCCGCCACGGCGCCAACCTTGGCAAGCACCTCGCTCAATTGCGGATCGCGCGCCCCGAGCGCATCCGGAGGGATGACGAGGTCGACGACGCTCGCCGAAGCAGGCTGCGTTTTGACGTCGGCATTGCCGGCATCGGGACGCATTTCCTGCAACTGGGCGCAACCGGCAAAAGCGGCCACGACGAAAACGCTGGCGAGCAGTCTCAAGATTCTTCTCCACGCTAAGGAATGCCTTATCGGCAGCGCGGAGAAATGATTTAGCCCTCTAGCGTCGAAAGCCCCAACCCACTGGGCTCCGCGGTAGCGAGCAGGATCGCGGAATTCCACGAACGCTGAATAGCGTCCTCACCTTTCATTTCATATGACAAAAGCCCAATAGCGAAGGGACCGCTTCAATCGCATCGTGAAAGAAATCCGAATCGGCGTTTAAAACTCGAAGACGGGCGATGTCTTCGTCAAGATCGCCTGTGCCTTCGGCGCAGTCCATAGCTCGCTTATCTCACGAGCCAGGACATCGAGCACCGTGCCAATGTCCGTCATCGCCGTAGCATGAAGCGCTTCGATAACGATCAATACGAGCTTGGTATCCGAACGAACCGCTGAAGCCGCGCTTTGCCGATGGGTCCAGCGTCGAGCGTGTGCGCACGCCGCCTCATCCGCAAAGATCACCTCCCCGGGCTCGGGCGACTCGAGTTCGCCAGCAAAGGACAGATAGTGTTCGTCGCCCGCCGCAAAGCGGACCTCGAGATACTGCGCAACGCGTGAGACGTCGAATACAGCGATCGGAACCGCGAACGCGAGCGAGATCGCGTTGCATAGATCGACCAGCGGATGAAGCCGCGGCAAAGCGCCGTCCTTTCGGAAACGCCGAAGCAACGATTCGGCGGCGCAGCGGTATTGCGTGGGCTTGCATCCCATCTTGGCAAAAGCCCGCCGCCAGGCTTGGATCTCCGGCCATTCGCCTTCTGCCATCTGACTCAGCCGCGACCGGGCCATCCCTTGAAACCTTGCGATGCGTCCATCGACGTCGACGCCGTCGGTGATTTCCGGCGCCAACAGCACGCCGGGAACCAGAGCGGGATGATCCTCCCAGATCTCTCTAGCATGTCGAAAATACATCGAATCGCCTCCTCTGCCGATACGGAAAGTCCGTATCGTGACGAAGGGGGCGTTGGCCGTCTTGAACGAAATTGCAGCAGTTGGCAAGTCCCGCTATTGCCCGCCGCAGTAAGCCTCGATCCGATATCCATCCGGATCGATGACAAAAGCGGCATAGTAATCCGGCGCGTAGAGATCGCGTATGCCGGGCTTGCCGTTGTCGCGTCCGCCCGCCTCCAGCGCCTGTTTATAAAATGCGTCGACACTCTCACGGTCCGGTGCGGTAAAGCAAAAATGCAGCCCGGTGCGCATATCGGGATCGACGGGGTGATCGGTGGGGGATATCCAGAACCTCGGGGAATCCGCGCCATACCCGAGCAAGTCGGCAGCCTCGCGCAAACGGCGATACCCGAGCGCACCGAGCGCTGCGTCGTAGAACAATTTGGCCTTCGCGATATTCCGTACGCCGATAGAAACGTGGTCCAGCATTTGACGCCTCCTGAGATCGTTGGAACAGCAAAGCGATTGTCCAGCAGCTGTCCGTCGAAGGCTTTGCAAAAATTGCGCCGCGCATCGTTCGTCTGCCGCCGCCATGCCGGCCCGGGTAATCAGACGGCGCCGCGCAGCAGCGACAAGGGTATCTCCGTGCACGGAAGGCGAGGGGCGAAGCTGTGGCGCGTCGTTTTATACGGAAAAAGAAGCTTGTCCTGCAAGATCCGCTTGCAGATATGACGGACGCAAAACGGCTCGCCTGTCTGCCAGTGCGTAACCGAGACTCTCGGGTCTCGATAGTCGAGCAGCACGCATGGCAAATAGCGAAGCTCGAGCACAGCCGCGGCGCGTAGCCGGTGATTGCCGTCCATCACGATCCCCGACTCCTTCTCGATCGGAATCGGCGTCGTCCAGTCGCCGGCATTGCGAATCGCCACCGCGAGACGGCAGACGTCGCCCTCGTCGACGATCTCCGACGCCCGCAGAAACGAGACTGGCTTGAGCGCTACGCAGTATGCGGGTTCAGTGCGTATTTCGATGGTCATTCGCCCTCCGTGGTGGGATCGCCGGATCGCCGGATCGCCGGATCGCCGGATCGAACGAAAGTCGCTAAGGCGCAGGCCGGGCGTGTTCGATGCGTCACGCCACTGCCAGATCGTGCAGGGCACCATCGACGATGACGTGTCGCGCCCCCATCGAGCAGCGCTCCACGCGCGCCTCGATCCGGTACACCTCACGCAGCATCTGGCCTGTGATGACGTCTTCGCAGGGGCCGCTGGCGCGCGCAGTGCCGTCAGCGATCACGAGCACCTGATCGGCGAAGCGCAATGCCTGATTCAAATCGTGCAGCGCGATCAACACGATCATGCCCCGCGCCTTCGCAATGTTCCGGATGAAGCCGAGCACCTGAAACTGCCGGCGCATATCGAGCGCACTCGTCGGTTCGTCCATCAGCATGATTTCGGGCTCGCGCGCGAGCGTCTGGGCAATCGAAACGAGCTGACGTTGTCCGCCGCTCAACTCGTCCAGATGGCGAAACGCAAGTTCGCCGATGCCGATCGATGCCATGACGGTGTCGATCAGCGCGAGATCGTCTTCATGCACGGTCCATGTCGGCTGGCGTTGTTTGCGCGCCAGCAGCACGGATTCGTAGACAGTCAGCCGAGCGGTGGCAACCGAGTCCTGCGGCATGTAGCAGATGCCGTCCATGCCGCGACGCGCCCCCTCTATCCGCACCTCGCCGGGCCCATCGACGAGCCCCGCGATGCGTTTGAACAGCGTCGATTTGCCGGCCGCATTCGGCCCCACGACGGCGATCACTTCGGAGCCCTTGAACACGGGCGTGCTGACATCGGAAAGAATCCGGCGGGCGCCGTACGCGGCGCCGACACCCTCGAGCGATAGCTTCACCATGTGTTCCTCTTGCGGCTCAGAATCAGCGAAATGAAAAACGGCACGCCGACGAGGGACGTGACCACCCCAATCGGAAAGATCGCGCCCGGCACGATGGTCTTGCTGACCACCGAGCTCGCCGAGAGCATCAACGCACCTGTCAGCACCGAGGCCGGCAGGAAAAAGCGTTGATCCTCGCCGACGAGCATGCGGGCGATATGCGGCCCGACGAGCCCGACGAAACCGATGACGCCGACGAAAGCGACCGGAAACGCCGCCAGCACGCTGACCATGACGAGCGTCTGCAAGCGCAGCCGCGGGACGTCGATCCCGAAGCTCGCGGCCTTGTCGTCGCCGAGCCGCAGCGCCGTCAATTGCCATACGCGTCGCGCGAAGATCGGCAACATGACGAGGATCGCCGCGCTGACGATGCCGAGTTTCGCCCACGTGGCCTTGGTGAGGCTGCCCATCGTCCAGAACACGACGGCGGCCACGGCCTGCTCGGTCGCCAGATACTGCACGAGCGCAAGCAGGGCATTGAAGGTGAACACGAGTGCAATGCCGAGCAGCACGATGGTTTCGGCCGTGACGCCGCGCCGCGTGCTGAGCAAATGAATCAGCATCGCCGAAACGAGTGCCATGGCGAACGCATTGAGCGGCACGATGTAGTCGACAGCCACGGGCAGCAGCTTGATGCCGAACGCCAGCCCCAGCGCGGCACCGAAACTGGCTGCCGCGGAGATACCCAACGTGAATGGACTGGCAAGCGGATTGTTGAGGATGGTCTGCATCTGCGCACCGGCCAGCGACAAGGCAGCGCCGACGGCCACCGCCATCAAGGCCACCGGCATGCGAATCTCCCACAGCACGACGCGCAGTTGATCCGGTACCGAGGCGGGACGCAGCACGGCGCGCAACACGTCGGCGGGGCGATAGCTTGCCGGTCCGAGCGCGAGATCGCAGAGCACGCTGGCGATCAGCGCGATCGCGACGATGCCGAGCAGCAGCCGCTTGCGGCGCACGAGCCCGCGATAGGCGCTACGTTCGACCGTAGTGGGCAGGGACACCGAACTCATTGATGAAGCTCCTTCGCGGGCAGGCTGACGAAATAACCGGGTTTGTAATCGACCGGCAAAAAACGCTTATGCAATTCGCGGAATGTGGCATCGGGATCGAGGTCGGCAAAAAGCTCGGGATGAAACCATTGCGCCAGTTGCTGAATCGCCACGAAATCGTATGGGCTGTTGTAGAACTGATGCCAGATCGCATGAAACGCACGATTTCGGTTGGCGGCGGTCCCTGCATAAGCCGGTCGCGCCGTGAAATACTCGAGCTTGCGCGCGGCTTCGGTCATGTCCGCGCCCGGGCCCAGACCGATCCAGTGTCCATGCGGCACGAAGGCCTCCCAATTCGCGGTCGTCACGATCACCTGATCCGGGTTCGCGGCGACGACCTGCTCCGGGTTCAACTGACCGAACGTCGTGCGCACGATGCCGTCGGCGACGTTATGCCCGCCCGCCATGTCGACGAACTTGCCGAAGTTCTCGTTCCCGAAAGTGAGGCAACAGTCCTCCGTATAGCCGCCGATGCGTTCGATGAACACGTTCGGTCTCGCCGGACGGCGGGCGGCGATGACGTCCGTCACCCGCCGGATCTGTTCGTTGCGAAACGCGATGAATGCTTCCGCGCGCGCCTCCTTGCCGAAAAGCTTGCCGATTAGGCGCATCGTCGGCTCGGTGTTTTCGATCGGATGGTGGCGAAAATCGACATACACCACGGGAATACCCAGCGCGCTCAATTTCTCCGTGTATCGCGCATCGTCGGTCGCGCGCTTCGCCTCGATATTCATCAGAATCACATCGGGCTCGAGCGAAATGGCTTGCTCGATGTCGAAGGTGCCGTCCTCGAATCCGCCGAACGTCGGAATATCTGCGATCTTTGGGAATTTGGTCCGGTAGGCGGACCAGGTATCCGGATCCGATTGAATCAAGTCCTTGCGCCAGCCGACGATCCGCTTGATCGGATCGTCGGTATCGAGTGCAGCGACGAGATAGAGCTGACGCCCCTCGCCGAGGATCACCCGGCGCACCGGCACATGAACCTGCACCCGGCGCCCCAGCAAATCCGTGACTGTCGTCAGCGCGGGCGTACCGGAGGCCGGTACAGCCGAAGCCTCCGCGGACTGCACAGCCGGCTTCGATAACCACCATACCGAGAGCACGACGCAGAGCGCGGCAATTGCGACTGCGGCTATCGAGGTGCCGCGCCGTTGGCGTTTTTCTGTCATTGCGGGAAATAGCGATGAATAAACATGAACCCCGTTACTGTCGGACCGAAACCCGCGCACGTGCGACAGGATGCCGATCGCGCGAGAGCACGAGGATGACAGCCACGGCGAATGCGTAGGCCGCCGCCACGAAAAAATAGGTGTATCGCAGGCCCAGGCCGTCGCTCAACCAACCACCCAGCGCAATGCCTGTGATCGACGCGAACTGAGTCACGCTCTGCGCGATGCCGAGCACATACCCTTGATGAACCGTTCCGGCTGCGCGCGAGATCAACGACATCAGCACGGGCGTCGTCGCGCCGAGCAGCACACCCCACGCGAAATGGATTGCCACGAAAACGGCGATATGCCGCGTAAGCGCCGCGCTCAGCGTAAGGGCCATGCATGCGATGGCGACGAACGTCATGGCGCGCAGCGCCTCACTGCGCATCCGATTCTCGAAGTAACGGGCCCACAGGGCGGCGGAAACGACGAATCCGAACGACAGCATGCCGTAGCACAGGCCGACGACCCAGTTGTCGGCCTTGAATGTCGAGCTCACATAAAGCGAGAACGGTGTCTGCGTGATCGTCCGACTCACGAGCAGAATGCCCACGATGCCGAGCAGGCCCGGTATTGGAGATGCGCGCCAAAGAAATGCGGCGCCCGCCCCCGCCCCGCCCGCCTGCGTCGGTGCGGGAGAATCTGTCCGCGCGGGCTGCTGTGCGCGCACGTCCGGCAGGACGATCGCGACGGCGATGGCGCAACACAAGCAAAGCAGGCCGGCGACGAAATTGATCCAGAAAAACGTCGCGTTATCGAGGATCAGCCCGCCGACGACAGCCCCCGTCAGCGAGCCTAGGTTCGTCGACACCTGCAGGTACGCGAAGAGCCGCGCGCGCCGCGACGGCGAAACGATACCCACCCCATACGTCTGGGCCGGCGCAATATAGCCGGCGCACGCGCCTTGCACGAAACGCAGCGCGAGGATCGCCCAGACATCGCTCGCCCATGCCAGCGCGAGCTGCGTCAATGCGAGGCCCAGCAACGCCCGGATCATCATGAGTTTGTGCCCGGTGCGGTCGCCGATGCGGCCCCACAACGCGCTGGTCAGCATGATGCCGAGCATTGGGCCGACATAGACGGCAACGCCCGCGAAGCCGAACTCGAGATTCGATGTACTGAGCGCCTTGAGACGAAGCGGCCAGAACGGGCCGCTCATCTCCATCGCACCCATGGAGACGAGCTGGATCGCGAACAGCACATGAATCAGCCGCGTCGCGCGCGGCGGTGCAAGCGAGGCGCCGGCGTGTGTCATCGGTCGGTCCCGCGAAGCGCCGTCACCGCATGTCGCAATGGATTGGGCAGATGATGCTGAAGCCGGTAGTCCGCGTATCTCAGCAGATGCATGCGCAAGACGGAGCGCGTCGGCCACGGATGCTCGAGAAACGCGGCGCGCTCTGTCTCCCACAGCGTCGGATCGACTCGCGAGGCGAAGGCGTCGAACGATCGGGCCGTTTCCTCATGGAGGATCCCCCACAAGCGCGTGGGAGCCAGCCCATACTCGCGCGTGAGCAACAGCGCCATTTCGTGCAGATGGCAGACGAAGCACGCGTCGAGCACGAACGCACGCACGGGTTCGATATCGCCCTCGAAAACCGTGGGCAGGATGCCGGGATGCACATAGGGCTCGAGCGTGTGCCCGCGGGCGGCCATTAGCGGCGCGTAGGTGCGTCCGTCGCCGAAATCGCGAATCAGCAGGCGCTTCGGGGTGCCGTCAGCCGCGAACAGCACCGACGTGTTCTGCTGATGCGCCTCGAGCGCGATACCGTACAGCAGATAGATGCCGATCACCGGATGCGTGACGACATGCGCGTACTGCCTGAACCACGCTTCGACCGCTTCGATCGTTTCGGCCGTTTTCGCCGTGGCGCGTCGGGCGTCGCGCGTTTCGATCAGCTCTGCCGCGAGCGGCCGGCCATCGATCGGCGATGCGCTCAGCAAGGACGCCACCGTGACCGGCAGCAGTCCGTCCGATCGCTCGAACGCATCCTTGCTCGCGCGGAACGCGACCGACAGATGCCGTCCGGGCCGGTCCTCCTGCCGCACCGCATGCTTATAGTGAAACGCGACTTCTTCGGGAAAGATTTCGAGCGTTTGGTCGAAGCCCCGCTCGTCCGCCAGGATGCGCTGGATCAGCGTGCTGATGCGCGGCCCCATATGGATCGATTTCGCTTGCAGGCTGCGTTGCTCGCTCGTCAGCCAAAGTGCGACAGGCAGCTTGATGAACGGTACGGCACCGGGCAACCGCGGCATCATGGTGCGAAACGACATCGTCGGCCACGTCTCGATATCGGGGCCGTCGAGCATCAGTATGCCCTCCTCGATCTCGGCTGCGTATTCCTTGTGCACGAAATGTTCGAGATGCCACGCGTGAATCGGCAGCGGCAGCCACGCACGCTCGTCGAGCCCCTTCTCGTTCAAGCCGCCCTTCCAGCGCGCCCAGACCTCAGGGAAATTCTCGCCGAACCAATCGTGATAGCTCTCGACATGCGGCATCCGCTCGATATGAGCCATGTCGCCGCGCAGGGCCGCGATGCGCACTGCCACGGTGGCATTGAATTCGGGCGAAAGCGCCGCGACTTGCCGCGCATCGAGATCCGGTTTGCTCTTCCACGTGGGATAGAACGGGTGGCCCTCGAGTGCGCCCCATTGGTCAAGCAATATCGCGGCGTCGCGCACGCTCAGCTGCTTGCGAAGATAGTCGGCAAAGCCCGAGGCTGCGCTCGCATCGATGTCGGCGCGCAGATCGGCATTCCAACCGTCCCGGTGAATGCGCGCGAGTGCGTCGTTCTCGATGCTGTTGGCGATGTCGCGCGCGAGCCCGGCTACCCCTTCCTCGCTCGGCGCGAAGTCGAAGTACGGAAGTAGCAGATCGATCAACCGTGCCGCGCTGAGAATCTCCTCGCGCGTGCCGTTGGCACCGATCAACGTCACGGTGCCGTGATTGACGAACGTATCGGCCAATGCGGATTCGAGATTGCTGAAGAACAGCAGCGCGCGCGTATCCCAGAGCGGCAGCCATGCACTGGGGCCAACCGGCGCGAAGACGAGTTTGTCCGTGGCAATGATTTTCTCGGCGAAAAGGCAGCGCACCAGGCGCCGCAGCGCATTGCGCCGCGCCAGGTTCAGCGCCGTCTCATGACGCTCGGCACAACGGACATCGTCGGATTGCAATGGCAAAAGCGTGTTGTTCATGAAGTGTCCTGCGTCAGGCGGGCCAGGTTTCGGGAAAGTAGTCGAGCGCGGAGCCGCGTAGTCCACCCATGTAGGACACGCTCCAGCGAAAGACCTCTTCGATATGAGGCAGGCGAACGCCGAGGCGGCGGCCCATCTCCACCAGCAGCGCAAGCCCATAGGCCACGTCTTCGTGAAAGGCGCGATGCGTCCTGTCGATGACGTACCCCGGGCGATCCGATGCACGGATCAATGGAGCCTGGATGCCGTCGTATGCCCGGTTCGTGCGCAACACCGAGAGCATCGTGTCGCGGTCGCGAATCTGCTGTTCATAGGCCTCGACGATCTCCTGCTTCAACGGTTTGACAGAAGAAAGGTCCACGCCCAGGCGGCGTTCGACGGTCTTGCACAGCAACTGACTCTCTTCGTCGCTGCGTTCGAGGAAATAGGCTCCGAGTTCTGGGCAATCGGTCCACCAGCAGATCGGAGCGGCAAACGTCTTGTCATGCCACTGACCGTATGGGCCGATGAGCCCGTAGATCACCGAGCTGTGCATGATCGGATTGCCCGGCGTCAGCGTGATCTCGAGATAATCGTCGAGCAACTCGACAGGCGCCGCATAGAGGCGCCGCAAGTGCACCAGCAAGGCACGGCGCGACGCATCGCTCTCGCGCGCATGCGTCGCGACATGGAGCACGCTTTTCGCGCCTCCCATGCGGACGGATTCGCCGGGCTGCAGATCGGACGCGATATGCGCGACATCCTTCATTCCCCAGATGACGACGTTGGGGCGCTCGCCGAAGGCGCGCTCGGCGAGCCAATCGAAGCCGCAAAAGCCGGGGATCGCGCCGACATATACGGGCTTGTCCGTTGACAGATGCGGCGCGATGGCCCGCACGAGTGCCGGACGTACATGCGCCGGTACCGTCACGATGACGATATCGGCACCCGGGAGCACCGTGGCGGGGTCGCACGCGATGGCATCCAGGCGACCGAAGCATCGGCTGCCATCCGGCAGCACTGCGACGATGCCGTTCTCGTGCTCGCGAGCGCGCGCGATCGCATACTCGTTGTTCGTCAACAGCGCCACGCGCACACCGGGGATCTGCTTGAACAGCACCGCCGCGAGATGCCCGGTTCGGCCGCCGCCGCATACCACCACGTTCAGAGTGGACATGGGATTCGCTTCGCTCGCCGTCATGCGGCCTGCACCGCGTGCAAACGCGGAATGTCGCGCGGCAGCTCGGCTGGATGTTCCTGTCCAAGCCAGCCATCGAGCTGGTCCCAAACCGCGGCGTCGAGCAGATTGCGCTCCCTGAGCCACGTCTCGTCGAAGACCGTGTTCAAATATTTCTCGCCGCCGTCGGCCACCGCGGCCAGCACGTTGCCGCCGATCGTTCCGCTATGGATCAGTTCGAGCGCTTTGTAGATCACACCGCCCGTCGAGCCACCGACGAGCAACCCCGTGCGTCGCGCCATATAGCGGGCGGTCTCGAACGCTTGCGCATCGCCCACTTGCACGCCCATGTCGATGCAGCTGTAATCGAGTACGAGCCCGACCGTATCGCCGGCCGGTGTGCCGGTGCCCGATTGATAGTACGGGTGCCCCGGCTGGCCGAAGACGATCGATCCGTCGGGCTCGACAGCGATGGTCGTCGTGCGCGGGTTGTGGACTTTGAGCCCGCGCGCGATGCCGGTCATCGAACCGCCCGTCCCGACACAGCCCACATAGGCATCCACCCCACCCACCTCGGCGATGACTTCCCTCACGAACTCCGAATATCCGCCCGCGTTGGCCGCGTTATCGGATTGATTCATGAAGACGGCGCCGGGAATCTGGCTCGCTACCTCCGCGGCCATACGCTGGCGCTCGACCACCGCGACTTCGTCTTCGCGGTACGTGCCTTCGACATAACGAATCTCGGCGCCCAAAGCGCGCATGACGGCAATCTTGTCGGGCGCCGCATGATGATCGACGATGGCGATGAAGCGCAGACCGAACTCGACGGCGGCGATGGCCAAGCCAATACCCGTGTTGCCCGAGGACGACTCCACGACGACGCCACCCGGGCTCAGCCGTCCCGATTTGAGCGCGGCGACGATCATATTGCGCGCCATGCGGTCCTTGATGCTGCCGCCGGGATTGTTCTTCTCGATCTTGAGCAACAGCCTTGCCTGCCGGGCTGGAACAGAAATACTCAGGACAGGTGTGTTTCCGATCAGGTCGGTGACTTTATTCAAAATCATTCCGATTCTCCATTCGATCGTCAGGTGAAATGTCCATGCCGCCCGTGGCGTCAAATGCCACGGCAATCCGGCGCGGCATGGGATGGCGGTGAAATTCGTTTTCGAGCAGGTCCATCTGGTAGCCGGCTGTGTTGGCATAGACCAGCAGATCCCCGGCTTGGGGTCTTCTCGAAAAATGAACGAGGCGATTCGTCAAGACGTCTTCATCGAGACAGCTGTGTCCGGCGATCCAGGCGCGCACCGGTACCGCGGTCCGCGTTTCATCGTTGGTGGGATGCACCGATACGACGATCGGGTCCACCAGGAACTCCGAGCCGAACCACGTTTCGCACGCGCTGAAGCTGCTGCCTTCGACGAAGACGACGGCCTCGCCCGCCGCCTGCGCCTTGACACGGGTAATGCGAAAAATCGATACGGCCGTCTGGTCGGCCAGGCTTCTTCCCGGCTCGATCGTCAGCGTCAGGCCTTGCGCATTCAGATACCGTGCGATGGACATACCGTCCGTGCAGGGCGAGCCGAGCAACCGGTCCAGCCACTCGCAGGCACCGATCGGGCCGCCATAGGGATAAAACGATGCGGGGATCTTGCCGTTGCGGTAGTGACTCGGGTCCTGTGCACGAACGAACGCTTCGTATTCCTCACTATCGACGTATCCGACGGGCATTCCGCCGCCGATATCGACGATCTTCGGAACGAGGCCCATCGCGCGAGCCGCATCGACGAAATGAACGAGTTGGCGCATGGCGCTGGCCCGCGTCTCGTAACGATATCCGCCGAGATGAAAATGAAAACCCTCGAAAGAAAATGAATTGCTCTGCAGAGCCAACCGCTTCATGCAGGCGAGCAAATCCGCCGCATTCATACCGAAGCGGCTCGCCGGTGCCTCTTCAGGGCGATAGCGCAGCAGTACGCGTGCGGGCCGGTCGGGTTCGATCTCGCGGACGATCGTTTCGAGGTCCGCCAGCTCCTCGCTCGAGTCGACCGATATCAACGCTGCATTGGCGACCAGTGCCATGTGAAAGACTCGTGTCTTCGCCGGGCCCGTCGCACACAACCGGGCCGGGTCGATCCCGGCGCGCAGCGCATCGCGCATTTCGTAGAGACTCGATACGTCCACCCCGATGCCTGCGTCGACCGCCGCACGCACGAGCGCGGGCGACTTGTTGACCTTCGCGCCGTAAAGAATCTCGAAGCGCAGATCGTGCCGGCGCAGCACCGCGCGAAACGCGTCGATGTTGCGAGCCAGCGTGCCCGGTACCACGACGTTGAGCGGAGAGCCGTACTGCCGCGTCATGTCGACCAACGCTTGCGGCGCGCCGTGCACGAGACGTTCGAGCGCCGGCGCCAGAATGGGACGCAGCGAGGCAGGTTCGAACACCTGGACGCCTTGCGTTCGGTCTTGCCGATGCGAGCGATGAGTTTGCATCCGTATCCCCATCGCCGTGATCAGAAATCCACGGTGGCGGAGGCGAACAGCGTTCGCGGTGCGCCAAGCGAGATCGTGCCGAAAGAGGCGACGCCGGACCAATACTTCCGGTTGAAGGCATTCAACAGGCCGGCACGAAAGGTGGTGGTTTTACCGTGAATGGCAGTCGTATATCGCGTGCCGAAATCGACCGTCGTCCAGCCCGGTACCGACTGCGTGTTCGCCTGATTCACATACTCGCGCCCCGTGAAATTCACGCCTCCTGTGAGCGTCAGGCCCGCGACCCACGGCAGATCCCATTCGGCGCCCACATTCGCCATCCAGGTCGGTACACCCACGGGCCGATTGCCCGTCGTCGCGGCGCTGGCGGTCTTGGTCAGCTTCGCGTCGAGCAGCGTCGCGCCGCCGAGCACGCGAACGCCCTTGATCGGCTCGCCTGCTACGGTGAGCTCGAGCCCTTGATTGCGCTGCTCGCTATCGACGGTAAACACCGTCCCTGACAATTGACCGCTGGGCTTCGTGATTCGAAATGCCGCGAGCGTCGCCATCACGTTCTTGAAGTCGACTTTCACGCCGACCTCGTGCTGCTTCGTCTTGTACGGCGCGAACACCTGGCCCGCGTTCGAAGCGGCAGCCGGCGCAATGTCGCCCTTGCTGAGCCCTTCGATATAGTTTGCATAGAGCGAAACGTTCTGCACGGGTTTGAAGACGATCCCCACCAACGGCGTCACCGCACTCTTGTCGTAGGATGTCGTCTTGGCGCCAGTGGCTGCGCTGAAGTTGTCCGACTCGACTTGTTGATGGCGCACGCCGGCCGTGAACTGGACCCGATCGTTCAAGACGCTCAGCGTATCCGCGAGCGCCACGCCCGTCAGTTGCGACGACGACACCTTCGGCGCACTCGACGGCGAAGCGATGGCCTGAGCCGGGCTCGCAACGGGCGAATAAATGTTCGAGAGAATCGCGGTGCCGGAATTGCTCGTCTGCGCGAGACGATCCTGATAGAGACTCGCCTGCAGCGTCAGCGCATGCTTGACCGGACCCGTATCGAAGTGGGCGCGCAAGCCCGTGTCGGCGCTCCAGCGGTTGACCTGGAATTTCCAGTTCTGCGGCGTCGAGCGCGTATCGCCCGCGGCATCGATGATCGTCGGCGTCTGGTCGGACAGCCGCGCAACATCGGTCTTGGCGCCGCCTGCATCGGCGAATACCGTCACGTTGCTGTTCACGTCGTATTCGGCATGCAGCAGCGTCGACTGATCGTAGGATTTGAACCAGCTCCACGATTGCGTGACGTTGCGCCTTCCGTCAGCGGCAGATGGCACCGCGATGCCCGAGGTCACGAGGAAAGGCCGTGTGGGTGCATCGATCCATTGATATTGCTCGATGACATCGAGCGTCGCCCGGAATCGCTCGCCCTGGTAATCGAGCGACAAGGCGCCGACGTCCGCGCGCGAACGCTGGTTATCGAGCGGTGTGCCGCCTTGGCGATGCAGCCCGTTGAAACGAATGCCGAACTGCCGTTCGCTGCCGAACCGCCGGCTCATATCGATATGGCCACCCACCTGGGAATCCGACGTGTAGTCTGCGGTGAAGCGCGTGAGGTCTTTCGCGAGCGGCCGCTTCGGCACGATGTTGACGACGCCGCCGACCCCACCGTTCGGCGACATGCCGTAAAGCAGCGCCCCCGGCCCCTTGAGCACATCGACACGCTCGACGTATTCGGTGAAGACGTGGTAATTCGGCACCACGCCATATACGCCGTCGAACGCGAAATCGCTCAGATTGCCTTCATTGACTGGAAAGCCGCGGATATAAAACGAATCGGTCACACCGCCCGTTTGCCCAGTGAAACGAATCGATGGGTCCTTGTTCAGCGCATCGCCGAGCGTGGGCGCCTGTTGATCGTCCATGCGCTGCGACGTGTAGTTGCTCACGCTGAACGGGGTATCCATTGCGCTCTTGTTGCCGAGCAATCCCAGCCGCCCGCCCTCGGCGATCTGCCCGCCCGCGTAGGGTTTGACGGGTTCGTCCGCCACTGCGTCGGTCTTGACCACGACCGCGGGGAGCGTGTTGCGCGAATCGCTCGGGCTCGTCGCCGAGTCCGGGGATGCCTGCGCGCAGGCGACAGTACTTAGGCCCGTCGCCAACAAACCGGCAAAAGCCATGCGTACCGCGATCAATAAAGGTTTGAGAGCGACGGAAGACGGAGCGGCAATCGGATAAATAGACCGAACGGCAGCACTGCAAGGCCGAAATGACATGATTGTTCGACGGTGTTGTTGTTGAGTGTTGACGAAACGTGCTCTCGTTCGAGCTCGCTTATCGTTAACATTAACGCAAATGAGAATGACTCGCAATATCATTTGCGTGTTTTTGAGGTATCTGGCAGGTACGGCGAACTACGCGATGGGCTTCGCACTCCCGGTGCATTTTTCGCGCTGGCGACTGATAAGACAGCCATCCCGGCTAAAAAAACGCTTTCAATGCGAGAGCGTCGCCCCATGCCCATTCCTTTCCCTGAGCGCAGGCCGTGCTCCGGTCACGCAGTTCAGCCGAATGCGGGCGACGAGCGGCCAGTGTCGAATCAAACCGCGCCGATCGCCGGGGCATCCGGCCACGCCGAGATTCCCCCTGGCCTGCGCGAGCTTGCGGAGCATGCACGCGTGGCTGGCGGGGTACCGCCACGTTCGCCCGAAGTTGTATTCGCCGCGCCCGGATCGCCATCGCAATCGCAACACCCGGGGATCACCGGCGCCGCCGCGACACCGGCATCGACGACCTGCACGATCACATCGCTGGATGACCTTCATGCGTTGCTGGACTCGCCGCAATCCGAGACGGCCGATACGCTGATCGTCGAAGGCGCGCTCGAAGATCGCGATTTTTTGCTTTTCC
>Ga0207657_10003090_pt1 | contig 17809 bp, 19 predicted proteins | sample KBSC33metaG_FD_184316 | JGI IMG/M metagenome (GOLD analysis project Ga0207657, IMG submission 184316) | Corn rhizosphere microbial communities from Kellogg Biological Station, Michigan, USA - KBS C3-3 metaG (SPAdes) (version 2) | ecosystem: Host-associated > Plants > Roots > Rhizosphere > Soil ... | reverse complement strand
GACCTCGTCATGGCGACCTGGCTCGAGGAGCACGGCGTCGAGCTGGTCGTGCTGGCCGGCTACATGCACCTGCTGACGAAGCCGTTCCTCAACCGCTTCCCCGGCGCCGTCGTCAACGTCCACCCGTCGCTGCTGCCGGAGTTTCCCGGCGCGCACGCGGTGGAGGAGCAGCTCGCCGCCGGCGTGGGCGAGTCGGGTGCGACGGTGCACCTCGTCGACGAGGGCGTCGACAGCGGGGCTGTGCTCGCGCAGGAGCGCGTCCCGGTGCTGGCCGGCGACACGGCGGAGACGCTGCACGAGCGGATCAAGTCGGTCGAGCACCGGCTGCTGCCCGAGGTGGTGAGGGAACTCTGCGCGCGCTGATCTCGACCTGGGACAAGTCCGGCCTGGACACGTTCGCCCGCGGCCTCGTCGGGCTCGGCTGGCGGCTCGTGGCCAGCGGCAACACAGCGGCCGCGCTCGAGGCGATCGGGCTGCCGGTGGAGCGCGTCGAGGACGTGACGGCCTCGCCCGAGATGCTCGGCGGGCGCGTGAAGACGCTCCATCCGCGCGTCCACGCGGGAATCCTCGCCCGCCGCGACGAGGCGGACGACATCGCCACGCTCGAGGAGCACGACATCGAGGCGTTCGACCTGGTCTGCGTCAACCTCTATCCCTTCGAGCAGGTCACGGCGCGGCGCGGAGTGACGGAGGAGGAGGCGGTCGAGACGATCGACGTCGGCGGCCCCTCCATGCTGCGCGGCGCGGCGAAGAACTTCGCCCACTGCGCTCCGGTCTGCCGGCCCGAGCAGTACCACGACGTGCTCGAGGAGCTGCGCGCGAACGGCGGGCTCTCGCTCGACACGCGTCGCCGGCTCGCGGCCGAGGCGTTCGCACACACCGCCGCGTACGAGGCCGCGATCGCGACATGGTTCAACGCGCGGGAAGAGTTCCCCGACTCGCTCGTCGTCTCGCTCGACAAGGTGCTCGACCTCTCGTACGGCGAGAACCCGCACCAGCGCGCCGCGTACTACGCCGAGCGCGGCGTCCGCCGCCACCTCCTCTCGCGCGTCGAGCAGCTGCACGGGAAGGAGCTCTCCTTCAACAACCTCAACGACTTCTCGGCGGCCCGTTCGCTCGCGCGCGAGTTCGCGCTGCCGGCCTGCGTGATCGTCAAGCACGCGAACCCCTGCGGAGTCGCCGTCGGGGCCTCGCTCGAGGAGGCGTACGACAAGGCGCTCGCCTCCGACCCGACCTCGGCCTACGGCGGAGTCGTCGTACTCAACCGCGAGATCGAGGCGCCGCTCGGGGAGAAGCTCGCGGAGCAGTTCGTCGAGGTGCTGTTCGCGCCGGGCTACACGGAGGACGCGCTCGACGCGTTGCGCCGCAAGAAGAACACCCGCATCCTCCTCGACGGCGAGCGGCGCGCCGGCGACCCCGGCGAGCGGAGTTACAAGCGCGTGCTCGGCGGGCTGCTCGTCCAGGATCCCGACGCCGAGATCGAGGACCGCGACAGCTGGGAGCTCGTGACGGGCGAGCCGAGCGAGCCGCAATGGGGAGACCTCGTCTTCGCGTGGCGCGTGTGCAAGCACGTCGCCTCGAACGCGATCGTGCTCGTCAAGGATCTGCGGACGATCGGGATCGGAGCCGGTCAGATGAGCCGGGTCGACGCGGTGCGGATCGCCGTCGAGAAGGCGGTCGAGTTCGGCCACGACGTCACGGGTGCTGCGCTCGCCTCCGACGCATTCTTCCCTTTCCCGGACGGCCCGCAGATCGCGCTCGACGCGGGGGCGACGTCGATCGTCCAGCCGGGTGGCTCCCGCCGTGACGAGGACGTGATCGCGGCCGTCGCGCAGGCGGGCGCCGCGATGGCCTTCACCGGCCGCCGCCACTTTCGGCACTGACGGCTACTTGAGCCAGAGCTGGTCGAGCAGGACACCCCACTCCGGGTGGAACTGGAAATTGCTGATGCCCTTGCCGAGGAAGGTGACGGTCTTGCCGTTGTCCGCAGGCACGAGCGGAGCCTGAGCAAGAAGCCTACGCTCGGCCTTCTGCCACAGCGCAGTCGCGGCTCCCGGGTTCTGCGCCTGCGCGTCTTCGGCTGCCGCGAAGAGAGCATCGATGGAGGGGTCGCAGAACTGACTCGGGTTGAACACTCGGCGGCAGCTGAACAGAGGCGGTAGGAACGAGCCGGCCGAGGGGTAGTCAGCTATCCAGTTGTCGTACCCGACCTGCGCACGGTTCCGTGGGTCCTTGATGCTGTCGAAGTAGTCGTTGAGGGAGACAAGCTTGACGCGCGCCTGCAGACCGATCGAGTTCAGGACGGAGACCATGAAGCGTCCCTGCGCCTTGCCGATCTCGGGCATCCAGACAGTGACGTTCGCGCGACTCCGCCCGGCGCGGCGCACGAGCCGCTTCGCGGCGCCCACTGCGACCGGCCCGTATGGGCACGTGCGCACGTAACCCGGGAAATCGGGCGGGAGGACGTGGCAGGAGGCCTTGTAGGCGAGGCCGAGTGTCTGCGTGACGTACTTCTCACGATCGAAGGCGTAGTTGACGGCACGCCGCACCTGCAAGTCGTCGAACGGCGGCACGTGCGTGTTCAGGAAGTAGAAGTCGGCGGTCGGGCCCGGCGTCAGTTGCAGCTGACTGGAGAAGCGCGACGACTCGAGCGTCGCGAGCTCGCTCTTCGTGAGCTGCAGCCCCGGTGCGATGTCGGCCTGGCCGTGTTCGACGAGCCGAGTCGCAGGCAGGCCGTCGGCGAGAAACGGGTAGAACGAGACGGCGATCCGCTTGGGGTAGCCGTCGGGCTGAGCATCGGCGGACCATTGCCGGAAGTAGGGATTGCGCACCAGCAACAACGACTTGTCCTTCTTGTACTTCTTGATGAAGTACGGGCCGGTCGCAGGCAGCTTGTGGTCATGCTCGGTGCTCGGCGGCGCTGTGCCCGCCGGGACCGCGTCGGCACCGGTCAGCGCCAGCTTCGAGAGAAAGTCGCCGTCGCGCCTGGTCAGTCGGAACGTCACGGTGTGGTCGTTCCCGACGATGCCACGCGACAGATTGCAGGGATGACCCTTTCGGCAGGCAGCGGCGCCGACGATGTCGGTGAAGTACTGGCCTTCGTTCCTGGCCCCGTTTGCCTCCAGCGTGCGCTCGATGGCCCTGCGGATGTCAGCTGGGCGCACGAGCTTGCCCGTCGAATACCGCACTCCCGGTCGCAAGCGGAACGTGTACGTGCGGCCGTCTGGGGACGGAGTCGGCAGCGAGACCGCGAGGTCCGGCACCAGCTGGACACCCTCGATTCCCCCGACGCGGCGAAAGCCGACGAGCCCGTCGTTGGTCATCGCCATGATCGTCCATGCCTGGGGCGAATACGTCAGCGCAGGATCGATGGTGTCGGTAGCCCAAAGCCGCACGCGAAGCGTGCCGCCACGGTGCTCAGCCCCGCTCGAGCGCACTGCCACGTAGAGCTTGTCGTCCGCTCCCGCCAGCGCCTGGGGAGGATTGCCGAGAGTGACGGGCTTGATGTCGGGTTGCCCGGTCGAGGCGTCGATCCGCACCAGGCTTCCGTCGGCGCCCCCCACCCACACGCCCCCTTTTCCGGCTGCAATCGAGATCGGCTCGTGGCCTACGTGGACTCGAAACGCCTCCTGTACTCGCCCCGCCGGCTGGATCTTCGAGATAGTGCCGTCGGCGCGGTTCGCGACCCAGACCGCGCCGTTCCCGGCGGCGACTGCGACCGGATCGACGCCGACGGGGATCTTGTCGCCGTCGGGCTGGCCGGAGCCCGAGTCGAGCGAGACGACGGCGTTCTCTGACGGCGAGACCACCCACACCCTTCCGAAGGCGACGACGATGCCGGTGGCGCCGGCGATGGCCGGGAACGATCCCCGGAACCTCCCGGTCGTCGAGTCGACCGCCGAGACCGTCCCGTCCACCGAGTTCGCGACCCATACCTTCTTCCTCTTTGCGTCGTAGGCGATGCCGACCGGCCCGTTGCCGACGTTGATGCGGGGCCGCACCTCTCGGTTCGCCGCGACGTTGATGCGCGAGACGGTCCCGTCGAGCCCGTTCGCCACCCAGACGGAGCCGTCACCGACGGCGACGCCGACCGGTCCGCCGCCGACCTGAAGGGGGTAGGACGTGTTCGAGCCCTTGTTGATCCGCGAGACCGTGTCGGCGTCCGTGTTCGTCACCCAGGTCGCGCCGTCGCCCACTGCGACACCCCCCGGGGAGGCTCCGACCGAGACCACGGGGGAGACGCGGCCGTTCGTCGGATCGACAACGCCGACCGAGTCCCCCTGGACCGAGGCGCTCGCCGTCGAGCCGCCGCCCTGCGTCAGCAACACGCCGGCGACCACGCCGATCACGGCCGCGCCGAACGTCGCGGCGATGAGCGTCCTCCGGCCCGGCCGCCTCCAGCGCGCCGCCATCTGCTCCACCGCCGCTTCTGCCAACTCGTCCTCGCGGCCCTCGAACGGAGTCGCGGCGGCCGTCATCAACGGTGGGAACGTCTCCTCGAGGCCCGGCGCCGAGAGCTGGTAGAGCCGTTCCGGCTCGTCCAGGTCCTTGAGCTGGTGCTCGCCGAGGTCGCGGAGCGAGACGTCCGGCAGCGGGTCGTCGCGCAGGAGCTCGCGGGTCGCCTGCGAGACGAGCACCTGGCCGCCGTGCCCGGCCGCGGAGATCCGGGCCGCGCGGTGGACGCCGAGACCGACGTAGCGCTGTCCCGCGGCGGCCGGCTCGCCGGTATGGAGTCCCATCCGAACCCGCAGCTCGGTGCCGTCCGGCCACTCGTGATCGGCGAGCCGCCGCTGGCCCTCGACGGCGGCCGCGACCGCCTCCTTCGCACGGCGGAAGGCGACGAAGAAAGAATCGCCCTGCGTGTCGATCTCGTGCCCGTCGTGCGCGGCGAACGTCTCGCGCAGGATCCGCTGATGATCCTCGAGCGCCTCGCCGTAGCGCTCGCGCAGCTGCTTCAGCAGCCGCGTGGAGCCCTCGATGTCGGTGAAAAGGAAGGTGACGGTGCCGACCGGAAGCTCGTCGACCGGGCTCACCGACCAGTCTTACCACTCTCACCGCGGGTTGTCGATTTGGGCAGCGGCCGCTCGTCTCCGTACGATTGCCGTCATCGAGATGGAGGGGGATTTCATGACCACTGCGGGACCCGATCCGCGTCGCTGGCAGGCGCTCGCGCTCGTCTGCGTCGCGTTCTTCATGACCGTGCTCGACGTGTCGATCGTCAACGTCGCGCTGCCCTCGATCGGCGAGAGCCTGCACTTCTCCGAAACCGGTCTGCAGTGGGTGATCACGGCCTACGCGATCACGTTCGGCGGCTTCCTCCTCCTGGGCGGCCGCGCCGGGGACATCCTCGGCCGCAAGCGGATGTTCCTCATCGGCGTTGCGATCTTCTCGCTCGCCTCGCTCGTCTGCGGCCTCGCGAACGCGACCGGCGTGCTCGTCGCCGCCCGCGCGGTGCAGGGCTTCGGCGCCGCGATCGTCTCCCCGGCGACGCTCTCGATCATCACGACGACCTTCCAGGAAGGCTCCGAGCGGAACAAGGCGCTCGGGATCTGGGGCGCCATGGGCGGCAGCGGCGCGGCGGCCGGCGTTCTCTTCGGCGGGATCCTCGTCAAGTACCTCGGCTGGGAGTGGATCTTCTTCGTCAACGTCCCGGTCGGCGCGCTCGTCCTCGCACTCGCCCCGCGCGTCGTGCGGGAGAGCCGCGCTCCGGATGTCGGGCGGAACTTCGACGTGATCGGCGCGTCGTCGGTCACCGGCGGCCTGGCGCTGCTCGTCTATGCGATCTCCAAGGCGCCCATCGACGGCTGGAGCGACTCGACGACGATCATCCTGCTGGTCTTGGCGGCAGCGCTCATCGTGTTCTTCGTCCTCTGGGAGACGCGCGTTCCGAACCCGCTGATGCCGCTCTCGATCTTCCGCATCCGCACGCTGGCGGGCGCGAACGTCGTCGGCCTGCTGCTCGGGGCGTCGATCTTCGCCGACTTCTATCTCCTGACGCTCTACGTCCAGAACGTCCTGGGGTACTCCGCGCTGAAGACCGGGATCACGTTCCTCGCGACGGCCGGAACCACGGTCTTGTGGGCCGGCCTCTCGCAGTGGCTCTGCACGAAGGTCGGCCCCAAGCCCGTCATGGTCGCCGGCATGGCGCTCAACACCGTGGCCCTGGTCTGGTACACACAGATCTCGGTCAACGGGACGTACGCGAGCGACCTGCTCGGCGGCTATCTCCTGTTCGGCTTCGGGCTCGCGTTCGCGTTCATCCCCGTGTCGATCGCCGCACTCGCAGGCGTCGGGCCGCGGGAAGCGGGACTCGCATCAGGGCTGCTGAACACGGCGCAGCAGGTCGGCGGCGCGATCGGCGTCGCGGTCGCGACGAGCGTCTGGGTGTCGCACTCGACGCATCTGCTGCAGACCGGCCACTCGCAGCCCGCGGCGCTGACCGGCGGCTACGCGCTCGCGTTCTGGGTGATCGCGGGAATCTCGTTCGTGGGCGTGCTGGCCGCTCTGTTCCTCGTCAAGAACGAGATCCCGAGCGCGGAAGAGGCTCAGAGCGCACCGGGCTTCGCGTAGCGCACGAAGAACGGGCCGAGGCCGGCCTGGTTGACGGCGAACAGCAGCTCGAGGTGGTCCTCGAGCATGCGTGCGCGCTCGAGCCCGCCGGCGTAGACCGGGTCGTAGCCGGCGTCGCGGATCAGCTGCTCGGTCACCTCCCGCGCCTCGTCCTCGGCGCAGTAGAGGTTGGACGGCCGGACGCGCTGATTGCCGATCTCGTCGTAGACGTTGGCGAAGTTGAGGTTGAACGACTTCGCCGTCGGGCCGCCGACGATCGACTTGACCTCGTGCGCGAGCGACTCGAACTCTTCGTTGCGACCGCGAACCGCGTTCGTCGCGTCGATCGTGACCTTGCCCTCGATCCCGGTCACCCCGCCGAGCGCGCTCGCGATCTCGGGACCGGGCACCGCCACGAGCAGGACGTCGGCCTCCGAGGCGTCGCCGCCGTCCCGCCCGAGCTCCTGTACCTCGTGGCCGGCTTCGCGCCACAGCCGCGCGAGCCCTCCGCCGACGTTCCCCCTGCCGAGCACGGTGATCTTCATGGCATACCCTTTCGGTCGCTGTGGCGCGCGAGTACCCGAATCTCCTCGAGCTCGTCGGCTCGACGCCGATCGTACGGCTCGACAGGCTGTCTCCGGCGGGCCACGCCCGGATCCTCGCCAAGCTCGAGTTCCTCAACCCGGGCGGCTCGGTGAAGGACAGGATCGGGCTCGCGATGATCGAGCAGGCCGAGCGCGAGGGGAAGCTCAAGCCGGGCGGGACGATCGTCGAGCCGACCTCGGGCAACACCGGCGTCGGCCTCGCCATCGCGGCCGCGGGCAAGGGCTACCGCTGCATCTTCGTCATGCCGGACAAGATGAGCCAGGAGAAGATCTCGATGCTCCGCGCGTACGGCGCCGAGGTCGTGATCACGCCGACCGCCGTCGACCACGACTCGCCGGAGTCGTACTACTCCGTCTCGTCGCGGCTCGCCGAGGAGATCCCCGGCGGCTTCAAGCCCGACCAGTACTCGAACATGGCGAACCCGCAGGCGCATTACGACGTCACCGCGCCCGAGATCTGGGAGCAAACCGGCGGCGAGCTCGACGCGATCGTCATCTCCGTCGGCACGGGCGGGACCATCTCGGGCGTCGGCCGCTGGTTCCATGAGAAGAAGCCCGAGGTGAAGATCGTCGGCGTCGATCCCGAGGGGTCGATCTACACCGCCGAGAACGACTCCGAGCTCCACCCGTATCTCGTCGAGGGGATCGGCAAGGACACCTGGCCGGACACGATCGACCTGAAGGTCGTCGACGAGTGGATCCGGGTCTCCGACCGCGAGTCGTTCCTGATGGCGCGGCGGCTGGCCCGGGAGGAGGGGATCCTCGCCGGCGGCTCGGCGGGGTCGACGATCTGGGGCGCGCTCCAGGTCGCCGAGCGGCTGCCGACCGATGCGACCGTGCTCGCGATCATCCCGGACTCCGGCCGCTCCTACATGTCAAAGTTCTACGACGACAACTGGATGCTCGAGCACGGCTTCGTCGAGCGGCAGACCACCTTGCCGACCGTCGACGAGCTGCTGCACGCGAAGCACGGTGGCGAGGTGCCCGAGCTGGTCACGATCACCGCGCACGCCAAGGTCGGCGAGGGCATCGACACGATGCAGCGCTACGGCATCTCGCAGCTGCCGGTCGTGCGCGACGGCCAGTGCGAATCGCTCGCGGACGTGATCGGCTCGCTGCAGGATCGCGCGCTGCTCGAGCGCGTCTTCGGCAATCCCGACGCGGTGCACGAGGACGTCGCAGCCGCGATGCAGCCGCCGCTCGCCGCGGTCGAGGCGTCGGCGACGCTCGACGAGGTGTTCGCCACGCTGACCGGTGGCGGCAGCGCAGTCGTCGTCGCGCGGGATGGAAAGCCGGTCGGCGTTCTCACCCGCAGCGACCTGCTCGAGTTCCTGGCCCACCGCGGCGCCTGATGCTCCGCGTCGTCGGCGCCGGGCTCCCTCGCACCGCGACGCGCTCGCTGAAGGATGCCCTCGAGCGCCTGCTCGGCGGCCGGTGCTACCACATGGCCGAGGTGTTCCAGCACCTCGAGGACGTGCCGACGTGGCATGCGGCCGCGCGCGGCGAGGAGGTGGACTGGAGCACGTTCCCGCCGGACTGCGTCGCGGCGGTCGACTGGCCCGCCTCGGTCTTCTGGCGCGAGCTCGCCGAGGCGAACCCGGATGCCGTCATCCTCCTCTCGACCCGCGACAGCGCGGCGAAGTGGTGGGAGAGCGCCGACGAGACGATCCTCCCGGTGCTGCGGAACCCGGTCGAGCCCGAGAACGAGGAGTGGCAGCAGATGGTGCGGGAGCTGTTCGCACGCGAGATCGGCCCCGACTGGGACGACGCCGACGGAGCGCAGGCGTTCTACGAGCGGCACAACGAGCAGGTGCGCGGCGAGGCGCCGGCCGACCGGCTCCTCGACTGGCAGGCTCGCGACGGCTGGGAGCCGCTCTGCGAGGCACTCGGTGTGCCGGTGCCGGACGAGCCGTTCCCGCGGGTCAACACGCGCGAGGAGTGGCGCGCGCGTGCGCAGCAGTGACCCGGTAGCGCGCGGCTACTCTCAGGACATGCCCGTCGACCGGCTCGAGTTGCTGCTCCGCGACGCGTTTCCCGACGCGGCCGAGCTGCGCGTCGAGGACCGCACCGGCGGCGGCGACCACTTCCAGGTGACGGTCGAGAGCCCGCGCTTCGACGGCCTGCCGCTGCTCGAGCAGCATCGGCTCGTCAACGACGCGCTGGCCGAGCCGCTGCGCGACGGCACCATCCACGAGCTTCGAATCAAGACGAGGGGGACGACGTGATCTCGAAAGACCTTTCCCAGCGGATCAAGGACGTGATCGAGAACGAGCAGGTGGTGCTCTTCATGAAGGGCACGCCGCAGTTCGTGATGTGCGGCAACTCCGGCCGGGCGCTCGAGGCGCTGCGGGCGGCGGGGGCGCCGGTGACGGCGGTCGACATCCTCCCGGATCCGACGATCCGGCAGGAGCTGTCGGAGGTGTCGGGCTGGCCGACGATCCCGCAGGTGTTCGTCAAGGGCGAGCTGGTGGGCGGCGCCGACATCACCCAGGAGCTGGCCGAGACCGGCGAGCTGCGGACGATCCTCGAGGAGAAGCTCGGCGAGAACTACAGCGACGGCGCCGAGGAGCGGGTCGTCGACGTGCTCAGCGGCACCCGCGTGTAGATCCGGCCGCTCGAGGCTCGCGTTGATTCTCGGCTGAGCGCGCTCTACGCTCAGCCGATGAAGCAGAAGGTGGACGCGCCGAACGGCCTGCGCTGGACAGTGAAGCGCCTGATCGTGCCAACGGGGATGCGTCCCCTGACCCGGACCGAGATGCTCGACGTCGCCTCACCGCGGCGCACCGTCGTGCATGGGATGTCGCGCCAGATCCCTGACGCCACGAGCGCCTGGACCGGGCCGATCCCGCTCGGGTTTCTCCTCTTCCCGCTCGTGCTACCGCTCGTGCCGATCGCGCTGCTCCTTCGTCGCTGGCGGATGCTGCCGTGGACGATCGAGGCACGGGCGCATCCGTGGGGCCGGCGGTTCCCGCCGATCGTGCTGACCTACGCCATTCGCGGGGGCGACGAGAGTCGCCGCGCGTTCCGCCAGCTCGTCGAGGCTCTGGGGCGCGGCGAGGGCGCGCCGAAGATCGACGGCGCGGAGAAGCTGAGCGAGACGCGGCAGCCGCACAGCGGTCCGCCGGTCGTCGGAACCGGCAGGTAGTGAGCATGAGTGCCGAGCTCGACGCCGCACGCCGCGAGCTTCAGGAGCTCTACCGCCGGCTCGCCGCGACGCGACCGTTCAGCTGGAACCGCATGAGCGATCAGATGCAGATCGCCCGCGTCAAGCGCCGGATCGAGAAGCTCGAACGCGAGGAGCAGGATCGCGGGGCGTAAGCTCCTCGCACTCGAGGCAGACCCACTCACCCTCGTGCTCCGCCTCCGCGCTCAATGCGGCCGGCACCATCGTCACGCCGCAGGCCGGGCAGATCGGTGGACGGTCGTCCGCTTCCACGGACGAGCCGCTACGAGCCTGGCGAGCCCGAGACGATGAACGCGACGAGGTCGTTCACCTGCTTGCCCGACAGGGACTCGTCGAAGTTCGTCGGCATGATCCCCTTGCTGAAGCCCTTCGCGATGTAGGCGTCCGGGTCCTCGATCGACTCCTTGATGAAGTCGGCGAGGTCCATGTTGTTGTCGGCCTTCGCATCGGACGCCGGGGCCGAGTCGAGATCCGGGCCGATGGTGCCGGTCGCTCCCGCCGGCTTGAAGGTGTGGCACGAGGCGCAGCCGTTCGCGGCGAAGACCGCCTTGCCGGCCTGCGCATCCCCGCCCCCGCCCGAGGACGTGGTCGTCTTGCCGGAGGAAGTCGTCGTCCCGGAGGACGTGGTCGTCCCGCCGGACGTGGTCGCCGGAGTGGACGTCGTTCCCGCGACCGTCCGCGTGACCGTCTCCGTCGATTCTCCGAGCGAGGTGTAGTGACCGACCGCCCAGCCGGCGAATCCGGCCGGGAAGAGGAGCGCCGCGAAGAGCACCCAGATGAAAACCTCGCCGGTCGAGGTCCACGGATTCCGGCGTCTCGGGCGCGGCACGGGCGTGAGGCTATCGACTCGGGCGGCGGGGCGTTGCAGCTACCTGCTAGGTAGAGGCCATGGCGACCACCGCCGTCAGCCTCGCCGCGATCCGGCGGCTCGCCGTGTCGACGCAGGCGTACGCCGCGCGCTTCCGCCGCGCGCGGGCCGGCGAGGTCGAAGAGACGATCCGGCGCCTGAGCGCGGTGCAGCTGGACTCGATCACGGCGGTCGACCGCGCGCACCGGCTCACGCTGTCGAGCCGCATCGGCATGTACGACGAGACGGAGCTGCAAGGGTTGCTCGGCTCGGGCCGCGTCTTCGAGTACTGGGCGCACGAGGCCTGCCTCCTCCCCATCGAGCTGTGGCCGCACTGCCGGCGCACGATGGAAGGCGGCGCGCACTGGCGCTACCACGAGCAGGCGATGCGCCGGCACGGCGACCTCGTCGAGCCCATCCTCGAGCGGATCCGCGCGGAAGGCCCCCTGGGCTCGCGCGACTTCGAGGGCGCGGGGGACGGGAGCACCATGTGGAACTGGAAGCCGGCGAAGGCGGTGCTCGAGGCGTTGTGGGACCAGGGAGTGCTCGCCGTCGCCGAACGTCAGTCGTTCCAGCGGCGCTACGACCTCGCCGAGCGCGTGATCCCGCGCGCGCTTCGCGACGCACCGATCCCGGACGAGGACGAGACGCTACGCACCCTCGCGCTGCTCGCGGTGCGCGCGCGGGGCGCGCTGACCGAGCCGGCCATCCGCGAGCACTGGCGCCTCAAGGGAGGACGAGCGCGCCTTCACCACCACGTGCTCGCGCTCGTCGACGAGGGCCTCCTGCGCGAGGTCGACGCCGACGACGGCGGCCCGCCGTTCTATGTCGACTCCGAAGCCGAGCTGGACGGCTCGCCCGCGCCTCCCGTCCTCCTCTGCCCGTTCGACAACCTGGTCTGGGACCGGCCGCTCCTGGAGCGGCTCTTCGGGTTCCACCACACGATCGAGGTCTACAAGCGCGAGCACGAACGCATCTACGGCTACTACGTGCTGCCCCTGCTTGCCGGCGACCGGATCGTGGGCCGCGCCGACCTCAAGGCCGACCGCGCGGAGGGCGTGCTGCACGTGCGCCGCTTCCATCCCGAGCCGGGCGTGCGCGGGAACGTCACCGCGAAGCTCGAGCGGGCAGCGGCCCGGCTCGCGCGGGTGCTCGGGCTCGAGGAGGTGCGGCATGCGTGAGGTGCCCGTCGAGGAGGCACGGCGGATCGCCGTTCGCGCGCAGGCTCTCGACGGAACCGCGGGCGGCGTGCTCGAGACCGTGCGCCGGCTCGGTTTCCTGCAGCTCGACCCGATCTCCAGCGTTGCACCGCCGCAGCACCTCGTCCTCTGGAGCCGGCTCGGCTCGTGGGACACCGCCGAGCTCGACAGGCTGCTCTGGGAGGAGCGGAAGCTCGTCGAGTGGCGGGCGTTCCTCTATCCGATCGAGGACCTGCCGATTCTCAGGGCGTTCATGCGGCGGCGCGACCGGCCGATCGACCAGCGGGTCATCGAATGGACGAAGGCACGCGCGCCGTACCGCCGCCACGTCCTGAAGGAGCTGCGCGAACGCGGGCCTCTCCTCTCGCGCGAGATCGCGGACGCGCCCAGCCACAGGCGCGAGGACCACCGTTGGTGGGGACAACGCCAGATGGGCCTCATGCTCGAGCTCCTCGCCGCGCGGGGCGAGGTGGCGGTCGTGGGCAGGCGAGGCAAGCAGCGGGTCTGGGATCTCGCCGAGCGCTGGTACCCCGAGACCGAGACGCTGCCGCTGCCGAAGGCGCGCAAGCTGTACGACGAGAAGCGCTTCCGCGCGCTCGGCGTGCGGCTCCAGCGCGGCCGGCTGGTCGCACATCCGGAGGCCGAGGACGGCCCCGTCCCGACGCGCACCACCTTTCTCTCGCCCTTCGACCGCCTCGTCCACGACCGCGCGCGCACCGAGGCGCTCTGGGACTTCTTCTACCGGCTCGAGATGTACGTCCCGGCCGCGAAGCGGGAGTACGGCTACTACGTCCTCCCCATCCTCCACGGCGACCGGCTCGTCGGCCGCATCGAGCCGGTCTTCGACCGCAAGAGCCGCACGCTCGACGTCAAGGGCGTCTGGTGGGAGCCCGGCGAGAAGAAGCTCGACCTCACCGAGCCTCTGGACGAGCTCCAGGGCTGGTTAGCATCGACCTGATGGACTTCGAGACCCGCGCCATCCACGAGGGACAGGAGCCCGACCCGGCGACCGGCGCGATCATCACGCCGATCTACCAGACGTCCACCTACGTCCAGGACGCCGTCGGCGAGCACAAGGGCTACGACTACTCGCGGGTCGCGAACCCGACCCGGCACGCGCTCGAGACGGCCCTCGCCTCGCTCGAGTCGGCCCAGCACGGGATCGCGTACTCCTCCGGGCTCGGCGCGACGACGACCCTCATGCACCTCCTCAACCCGGGCGACCGCGTCGTCCTCATCGCCGACGTCTACGGCGGCGTCTACCGGATGACCTCGCAGGTCTACGAGCCGAAGGGCTACCGCTTCCACTACCTCCCGGCGGACGAGTTCCCGAATCTCCCGGAGCACCTCGACGACTCGACGCGGATGGTCTGGATCGAGACGCCGTCCAACCCGCTGCTCAACGTCGTGGACATCGCCGCCGCCGCCGAGGCGACGCATGCCGCGGGGGCGCTACTGGTGGTCGACAACACGTTCGCCACGCCGTACCTGCAGCGGCCGCTCGAGCTCGGCGCCGACGTCGTCGTCCACTCGACAACCAAGTACCTCGGCGGCCACTCGGACGTCGTCGGCGGCTTCGCGGCGACGAACGACCCGACCGTGGCGGAGCGCCTGCGGTTCCTGCAGAAGTCGCTCGGAGCGGTGCCCGGGCCGTTCGACAGCTGGCTCGTGCTGCGCGGGATCAAGACGCTCGCGGTGCGGATGCGGCAGCACTGCCTGAACGCGATGGAGGTCGCGGCGGTGCTCGAGCGGCATCCGCGCGTCTCGCAGGTCTTCTATCCGGGGCTCCCGAAGCATCCCGGCCACGCGATCGCGGCGCGCCAGATGCGCGACTTCGGCGGCATGGTCTCCTTCCTGGCCGAGTCGCCCGAGGAGGCGGCGGCGATCGCGGCGCGCACGCGGCTCTTCCAGCTCGCGGAGTCGCTCGGCGGAGTCGAGAGCCTGATCGAGGTGCCGGCGCGCATGACGCACGCCGCCACGGCCGACGCGCCGTTCGCTGCGCCGCCGAACCTCATCCGCCTGTCGGTCGGGATCGAGTCGGCCGGGGATCTCGTGGACGACCTCGAGCAGGCGCTCGTTCTGGCGCATGCGTGAGGGTGGTCTTGACTGAGCCCGACAAGGAGCGGAGGCGCCGGCATGTACGGCGCCGGAGCGGAAAATGAGCGGCGAGGCGGTCGTCTTCGTCGAGATCCCGTCGGGGTCGCGGAACAAGTACGAGTGGGACGAGGAGCTCGGCGGGATCGTCCTCGACCGGCGCCTGTTCACGGCGATGGCGTATCCGGCCGACTACGGCTACGTCGAAGGGACGCTCGCCGAGGACGGCGACCCTCTCGACGCGCTCGTGCTCGTCTCGGACCCGACGTTCCCGGGCTGCCGGATTCGCGTGCGCACGATCGGTGTCTTCCACATGGAGGACGAGAAGGGGCCGGACGAGAAGCTGCTCGCCGTTCCCGACGGCGACCCGGCCTTCGAGCGGATCCAGGACATCGACGACGTCGCCGCCGAGCTGCGCGACGAGATCGAGCACTTCTTCCAGCGCTACAAGGACCTCGAGCCGTCGAAGCGGACGGAGACGCGCGGCTGGGGGGACCGCGGCGACGCGGAGCAGATCCTCGCCGCCGCCCGCGAACGCGCCTAGATCGTCTGCGGGCGTGCGGGCGGCATGATCGCGCCGATGATCCAGAAGAGCGGCAGGAACAGGCCGAGGATGAACATGACCCAGTGCCCCTTACGCAGGCAACTGATGCCGAGCACGATCAGGAGCACGAGCCACAGGACCGCCAAGCCACCGCCGATTCCCCACCACATGCCGGCAACGGTAAGGCGGCTCGGTCAGCGGAGCATCACCCCCTGAGGATGATTGGCGCCCCGTAGGATCCTGCGGATGCCCCCTGAGCCGATCGACCTCCACCATCTCGGCCGCGAGCGGATCATCGCGAGCTATCTGCTCGACACCGACGACGGGCCGGCCCTCTTCGACTGCGGCCCGACGACCACGATCGACGCTCTGAAGGCGGGCCTCGCCGACCGGGGCCTCTCGCTGACCGACGTCCGGCACCTGCTGCTCAGCCACATCCACCTCGACCACGCCGGCGCCGCGGGGACGCTCGTCCGCGAGCACCCGACGTTGCAGGTGCACGTCTCGCCGATCGGCGCGCCGCACCTCGTCGACCCGTCCCGGCTGGAGAAGAGCGCGCGCCGGCTCTACGGCGACACGTTCGACTCGCTCTGGGGCGAGCTCGCTCCGGTACCGAAGGAGAACGTCCACACCGTCGGGGACCGCGTGCTCGGGCTCGACTGCTTCCCGACGCCGGGCCATGCCTCGCACCACGTCTGCTACCTCGACCCCGACGGGACGCTCTACGCCGGCGACGCGTGCGGCGTCCGCGTCCTCCCGGGGCGCTTCGTCATGCCGCCGACGCCGCCGCCCGAGGTCGACGTCGAGGCGTGGGAGGAGACGCTCGACGAGATCGAGCGCCGCGATCCGGAGCGGCTCGCGCTGATCCACTTCGGCGTCGCCGAGGACGTCGGCCGCCACCTGACCGAGTTGCGGCTCAACCTGCTCGACTGGGCCGAGTCGGTCGAGGGCGGCGCGACCGAGGAGGAGTTCGTCGAGTACGCGCACGCCCAGCTCACCGACTCCCGTGAGGACGGACCGACCTACGACCTCGCGATGCCGCTCTGGCAGTCGTATCGCGGCCTCAAGCGCTGGGCCGAGAAGCGCGCCGCCCCCTTGCCAGCCGACTCGTAGCAGGGCACGATCCGGTCGTGACCGGGCCGCTCCGCCTACCGGCGTTTCGCTACCTCTTCTCCGCCCGTGCGATCTCGTACATCGGGACGTACCTCGCGCCGATCGCGGTCGCGTTCGCGATTCTCGACAACGGCGGCGGTGCGACGGCGGTCGGCCTCAGCTTCGCGGCCTGGACCCTGGCGCAGGTGGCGATGCTCTCCTTCGGCGGCGTCGTCGGCGACCGGGTGGCGCGGCGAACAGTGATGATCGGCTCCGACATCGCGAGCACCGCGGTGCGCACGACGATGGGCGTGCTCCTCGTCTCCGGCCACGCGCAGGTCTGGCAGCTGATCGCGCTCCAGGCGTGCGGCGGCGCCGCGGTCGCCTTCTACTCGCCTGCGTCGTACGGGCTCGTGCGGGAGGTCGTTCCCGAGGACGAGCTCCAGCAGGCCAACGGGCTGCTCGCCATCGCGCGCTACGCCGCGTTCCCGCTCGGCGGGGCGATCGGCGGCTCGATCGTGGTGCTCGTCGGCACGGGAGCGGCTCTGCTCGTGGACGCGGGCACCTATGCGACGAGCGCCGTCCTCCTCTCGCGGATCCGCGTCCAGTCGATCGCCCGCGCGGGCGCCGGGTTCCTGCAAGAGCTCCGCGAGGGCTGGAGCGCCTTCGTCGAGCAGACGTGGGTCTGGGTGCTCGTCCTCTACGTCTCGCTCTACTTCCTGCTCACCTACGCCCCCTTCTTCGTGCTCGGGCCGTACGTCGCGAAGCACTCGATGGACGGGGCGAGGTCGTGGACGCCCGTGATCATCGGCGAAGGAATCGGAGCGCTCCTCGGCGGGCTGGCAGGTCTCCGCTGGCGCCCGCGGCAGCCGATGGTCACCACCGGCTTGCTCCTGATGGTCACGGCGGCGCAGAACCTCGTCCTCGCCTTCCATCCCACGACCCTCCTGCTCTCGCTCACTGCCACGGGCGCAGGTTTCGCGTTCGCCCTCGGCTCGGTGGTGTGGGACACGACGCTGCAGCGGAAGGTCGCGCCGGAGAAGCTCGCGCGCGTCGCCTCGTACGGATGGATGGGCGCGATGGTCTTCCTGCCGGCCGGTTACGCCCTCGCCGGGCCGATCGCGATGGCAATCGGCCTCAAGACCTACCTCGTGATCGCCGCGGCGTGGATCGTCGTGAGCACCCTGTTCGTGATCCGCCTGCGCGCGGTGCGCGAGGTCGGGCTCGACGAGGGGACCGACGCCGTGCCGGCCCCGGCTCAGTAGGCTCGACCACGTGCCGCGCGTCCCCGTCCCGCCCGAGGTCGACGCCTTCCTCGCCCGGCCGAACCCCGCAGTCATCGCGACCGTGAGCCCGAGCGGCGCGCCACACACGGCTGCCACCTGGTACGACTGGGAGGACGGCCGCGTCTTCCTCAACATGGACGAGAGCCGCCTGCGGCTGCGCTACATGCGCGAGAATCCGGCCGTGGCCCTGACGGTGCTCGGCGAGGACAGCTGGTACGCACAGGTCACTCTCCTCGGCCGGGTCGTCTCGATCGAGGAGGATCCGGATCTGGCCGGCATCGACCGGCTCTCGATCCGCTACTACGGCAGGCCGTTCCACAGCAGGGACGCGCGCCGCGTCACTGCGTGGATGGAGCCGGAGCGCTGGACGAGCTGGCCTCTTCCTCGGTGAGCTCCTCGGTCTCGACGA
>Ga0207657_10003088_pt1 | contig 17820 bp, 16 predicted proteins | sample KBSC33metaG_FD_184316 | JGI IMG/M metagenome (GOLD analysis project Ga0207657, IMG submission 184316) | Corn rhizosphere microbial communities from Kellogg Biological Station, Michigan, USA - KBS C3-3 metaG (SPAdes) (version 2) | ecosystem: Host-associated > Plants > Roots > Rhizosphere > Soil ... | reverse complement strand
GCGTGCGGACGTTCTTCCGCATGGCGATCCTGCTGCCGCAGGTGACGTCGCTCGTCGCGGTGGCGCTGATCTTCACGCAGATGTTCGGCCACGACTACGGCTTCGTGAACTGGCTCCTCGGGCTGGTCGGCATCCACCACGTCTACTGGGAGGCGGGACGCCTGTCGTCGTGGATCGCGCTCTCGGTGATGGTCACGTGGAGGTGGACGGGCTACAACGCGCTCATCTACCTCGCCGCGATGCAGTCGATCCCCGAGGAGCTCTACGAGGCGGCCGCGGTCGACGGCGCGCACCGCTGGCGGCAGTTCATCCACGTGACCGTGCCGATGCTGCGTCCGACGATCATCTTCACGGTCATCGTCTCGACGATCGGCGGGCTGCAGCTCTTCACCGAGCCGTACCTGTTCCAGCCGAGGACGAGCGGTGGCACGGGCGGCTCGGCGCGCCAGTACCAGACGATCGTCATGTACCTATACGAGAAGTTCCTCGGCAGCACGCAGTTCAAGTTCGGCTACGCGGCCGCGATCGCGTGGTGTCTCGTGCTGTTGATCGCCGTGTTCGGCTCGATCAACTACTTCATCGTCAGCCGCATCAGATCGGCGGAGCTGTGACGCGGCGCGCCGTCGCGCGCCGGCTCGACAGCGCCGGCCCGCTGACCTATCTCTTCCTCGTCGTCGTCGTGGCTGCATCGTTGTTCCCGCTCTACTGGTCGCTCGTCGTCGCGTCGCACACGAACGCAGCCGTCTACGAGTATCCGCCGAAGCTCCTGCCCGGCGCGAACCTGTTGCACAACGTCCGGAGGCTCTTCAGCACGGGGGTCGTGAACGTCGATTTCGCGAAGGCGCTGGTGAACTCCGCGATCGTCGCGACCGTCGTGACCGCGTGCGTCGTCTTCTTCAGCGCACTCGCCGGCTTCGCGTTCGCGAAGCTCGAGTTCCGCGGCCGCAAGGTCCTCTTCCTGCTCGTGCTCGCGACGTTGATCGTCCCGGTGCAGCTCGGACTGATCCCGCTCTACATCGAGATGAAGCACTTCGGCTGGTTGAACACGCTGAAGGCGGTCGCCGCGCCGAATCTCGTCACCGCGTTCGGCGTGTTCCTGATGCGGCAGTACATCGTCGGCGCCGTCCCGAACGAGCTGATCGCTGCCGCGCGCGTCGACGGAGCGAAGACGTGGCGCGTCTTCTGGCACGTGATCCTGCCGGCGGTGCGTCCGATCGCCGCCGTCCTCGGGCTGCTCACGTTCATGAACACCTGGAACGACTTCCTCTGGCCGTACATCGTGCTGAACGCGCGCAACCCGACCGTGCAGGTCGCGATCTCGGACATCGCGACGGTCGCCTACGTGCCCGACTACTCGCTCATCCTCACGGCGTGCTTCGTCTCGATCCTGCCGTTGCTCCTCATCTTCCTGTTGCTCGGCCGGCAGATCATCGGCGGGATCATGCAGGGGGCGATCAAGGGATGAGCGCGGCGCCGTTCGTGTGGGGCGCCGGCACGGCCGCGTTCCAGATCGAGGGTGCGACGACGGCAGACGGCCGCGGCGAGTCGATCTGGGATCGCTTCGCCGCGACCGACGGCAAGGTCGTCGGCGGCGACACGGGCGAGCCTGCCTGCGAGCACTACTACCGGTGGGCCGACGACCTCGACCTGATGCGCGACCTGAAGATCCAGGGATATCGGTTCTCGATTTCCTGGCCGCGCATCCAGGCGGACGGGCGCGGGCCCGCGAATTCGAAGGGGCTCGACTTCTACCGGCGACTCGCGGAAGGACTGCGCGAACGCGGCATCGCGCCGATGGCGACCCTCTACCACTGGGATCTGCCGCAGGCGTTGCAGGACGAGGGCGGCTGGGCGTCGCGCGACGTCGTCGACCGCTACGCCGAGTATGCGCGGCTCGTGCTCGACCGCCTCGACGGCGTCGTCGACGACTGGGTGACGCACAACGAGCCGTGGGTGACCTCGTTCCTCGGCTACGCGTACGGCACGAAGGCGCCCGGGCTGCACGACTGGCCGTCCGCGCTGCGCGCGGCGCATCACGCGCTGCTCGCGCACGGTGTCGTGGTGCGCGAGTTCCGCGAGTCAGGCCGCGCCGGGCGCATCGGCATCACGCTCGACCTGACGGTCGCCAAGGCGGCGAGCACGGAGACGGCCGACCGCGAAGCCGCGCTGCGGCTCGACGGCCATCACAACCGCTGGTTCCTCGACGCCCTTCTGCGCGGCGGCTACCCCGCCGACATGGTCGACTTCTACGAGCAGCGTGTCGGTCCGCTCGACGCAATCCGCGCGGGCGACCTGGAGACGATCGCGCAGCCCGTCGATTTCCTCGGCGTCAACTTCTACCGGCCGAACCTCGTCACTGCGGACGACGACTCCGTCCTGCTGCTGCGCGAGGTCCCGCAGGATCGCGAGCAGACGTCGATGGGCTGGCCGATCGTCCCCGAGGCGCTCACCGATCTCCTCGTTCGCGTGAAGCGCGACTACGGCGACGTGCCGCTCGTGATCACCGAGAACGGCGCGGCGTTCGACGATCTGCTCGACGGAGACGCGGTCGACGACGAGCTGCGTGTCGGCTACCTGCGCGAGCACATCGCCGCGATCGATCGTGCGCGCGCGCAGGGTGTCGACGTGCGGGGTTACTACGTGTGGTCGCTGCTCGACAACTTCGAGTGGGAGTGCGGATACGACAAGCGATTCGGGATCGTGTACGTCGACTACGGAACGCAGCGGCGGATCCCGAAGCGGAGCGCGCTCTGGTATCGCGACCTGATCACCTCGAGGAATGGAGCCTGACGTGGCCGAGGTCGAGTTTCGCGCGTTGCGGAAGGTATTCGACGGCGGGGCGATCGCGGTCGAGGGCCTCGATCTCCGGATCGCCGACGGGGAGTTCCTCGTGCTCGTCGGCCCGTCCGGCTCGGGCAAGACGACGGTGCTGCGCATGGCCGCCGGGCTCGAGGCGCCGACGTCGGGCGACGTGCTGATCGCCGGCGAGGTGGTGAACGACGTCCCGCCGACCGATCGCAACATCGCGATGGTCTTCCAGAGCTACGCGCTGTACCCACACATGACCGTGTACGCGAACATGGCGTTCGGCCTGAAGCTGCACCATGTCAAGAAGGAGGTGATCCGGCCGCGCGTGCACTCGGCGGCGAAGATGCTCGGCATCGACGACCTCCTTGCGCGCAAGCCGTCGCAGCTCTCGGGCGGTCAGCGGCAGCGGGTCGCGATGGGTCGCGCGATCGTCCGTGAGCCGGACGCATTTCTCATGGACGAGCCTCTGTCGAACCTCGATGCGAAGCTGCGCGTCGAGATGCGGTCGTATCTCGCGACGCTGCATCAGCAGCTGCGGACGACGACGCTGTACGTCACGCACGACCAGACGGAGGCCATGACGATGGGCGACCGCGTCGCGGTGATGCGCGACGGAAGATTGCAGCAGGTCGACCGGCCGCAGGTGTTGTACGAGCGGCCGGTGAACCTGTTCGTCGCCGGCTTCATCGGCTCGCCTGCCATGAACCTCCTGCGGGGGCGGCTGACCCGTGAGGGGGACCTGCTGTCGCTCGAGCTCGGCGGCACCACGCTGAGCCTGCCGTCGTCCCTGCTCGCGGAGCGGCCGCGCCTCGCGGACTACCTCGGCGCCGACGTGATCTTCGGCATCCGTCCCGAGGACATCGAGGACGCCGCGCTCGTGCCGTCCGCGAACGGGCGGAGGCTCGACGTTCGCGTCACGCTCGCCGAGGCGCTCGGCGCCGAGGTGATCGCGCACTTCCCGCTCGCCGCGCGCTCGGCGTCCGGCGCCGCGTCACTCGTCGCGGCGCGCGGCTCGGACTCGCCGCTGCTCGAGACCGCCGCCGACGGCGACGCCGTGCTCACCGCACGGCTCAGCCCGCGCACCGCCGCGCGCTCCGGCGCGCAGCTGGGCGTCTACCTCCACGCCGAGCGCGCCCACTTCTTCGACCCGGAGAGCGAAGAGGCGATCTGGTAGCGGCTCGGCTGCGCCGCGTCCCTACCTCCAGACCTCTTCCGCGACCTCGACGATCCGCCGCAGCTTCGCGACCTGCTCGTCGTAGGTCAGGACGTTTCCCTCGACGGTGGACGAGAAGCCGCACTGCGGCGACAGGCACAACTGATCCAGGTCGACGAACTTCGACGCCTCGTCGATCCGGCGCAGCAGCAGCTCGCGGTCCTCGAGCTCGCCGCGCTTCGTGGTCACGAGACCGAGCACGACCTGCTTCCCCTTGGGCACGAGTCGCAGCGGCTCGAAGCCGCCCGAGCGCTCGTCGTCCCATTCCATGAAGAAGCCGTCGACGTCGAGCTCGCCGAAGAGCGCTTCCGCGACGAACTCGTAACCGCCCTCGGCAACCCATGACGAGCGGAAGTTGCCACGGCACATGTGCGTCGTCACCGCCATGCCTGCCGGCCTGTCGGCGAGCGCCTCGTTGATGTGGCGGATGTACTCGACGTGCTGCTTGTCGGGATCGCCGCCGATCGACCCGACGTACTCGCGCTGGTGCGGGTCGTTCAGATAGGCGAGGCTCGTGTCGTCGAACTGCAGATACGTGCAGCCGAGCTCGCCGAGCCTGCGCACCTCTTCGCGATACGCGGCGGTCAGATCCGCCCAGAACTCCTCGAGCGTCGGGTAGACGCTCTCGTCGATCGACGCCTTGCCGCCGCGGTAATGGACCATGCTCGGCGACGGGATCGTCAGCTTCGGGACGTTCGTCGTCACGGTGCGCTGCAGGAACTCGAACGCGTCGCCGAAGATCGTCTTCGAGACGCCGAGCTTGCCGTCCACGTGCAGCGCCGCCGGCGTGAACTCGATCTCGCCGTCCGGGTTGTGGAACTGCACGGCGATGTGTCCGGCTTCCTTCGTGATCCCGTCGAGCTGGTAGATGAAGTCCATGTGCCATGACGCGCGGCGGAACTCGCCGTCCGTCGCCGACTGCAGCCCGACGTCCTCCTGCATCTTCACGACCTCGCGGATCGCTTCGTCCTCGATGCCGCGCAGCTCGTCGTCGTCGATCGTCCCGGCCGCGCGGTCTTCGCGCGCCTGCAGCAGGCGCGGCGGCCGCAGCAGGCTGCCGACGTGGTCGGCGCGGAACGGAGGGCTGTTGCGTCGGGCCACGCAAAGATCCTACGCAGCCGGTGTATGGTCGCGGCAGTGTCTGCGAGCGATCCCGGCGACCTGAACGTCGTCGAAGCGATCGAGCTCCTCCGGGGTCGCGACCTCTCGTCGCGGGAGCTGACCGACGCGTGCCTGGCGCGGATCCGCGAGCGGGACGGCACGCACAGCTTCGACGGCGATCCCGCGTCGATCAACGCGTGGGTGCGCGTGTACGAGGACGACGCGCGGGCGTCGGCGTCGCGCGCGGACGAGCGGCTTGCGCGTGGGGACGCCCCGCCGCTCTGCGGCGTCCCGATCGGGCTGAAGGATCTCTACTCGGTCGCGGGCAAGCCTGTCACCGCGTCGAGCCGTGTTCTCGCCGACGTTCCCGACCACGATTGCGACGCGTGGGCGCGGCTCGCGGCCGCGGGGATGGTTCTGCTCGGCCACGTGCACACGCACGAGTTCGCGGCCGGCGGCACGACCGATCAGGTCGGCAACCCGTGGTCGCTCGACCGCTCCGCCGGGGGCTCGAGCGGCGGCTCGGCAGCCGCGCTCGCGTCGCACACGACGCCGGCCGCGACCGGCACCGATACCGCCGGGTCGCTGCGCATCCCGTCGGCGCTGTGCGGCACGTCGACGATCAAGCCCACCCGCGGCCTCGTCTCGATGCGCGGCATCGTGCCGCTCGGGACGACGCTCGATCACGCCGGGCCGATGGCGCGCACCGTCGCCGACTGCGAGCCGCTGCTCGCGGCACTCGCGGCGACGTCGCCGCCGCGGCGACGCAGGCCGTTACGGCGCGTGGCGCTCTCGCCGCGGCTCGGCGAGCTCGACCCCGACGTCGCCGAGAACTTCGAGCGCGCGCTCGAGCAGGTCCCGCTCGTTCCGTCGCCGCCGCCTGCCGTGCCGCTCGACGCGGGCGCGGAGCTGCTCGACCTGGTGACCGCCGAGATGCTCGCGTGGCACCGCCGCTTCGACGGACGACGCGACCTCTACCGGCCGTCGGTGCGGGGCTTCCTCGAGCACGCCGAACGCCGCGCCATGACCGCGGAGGAGTACGTCGCGGTGCAGGCGCGGCGCACGGAGCTGACCGCCGTGTGGGTCGACTGGTTCGCGGAGCACCGCGTCGACGCGATCGTCGAGCCGACGGTCCCCATCGTCGCGCGCCCGCGGGGCGCCGGGTACGACGAGCCCTTCACGGACGTCGCCGAGATCTCGCTCACGCACTACTGGGACTGGACGGGCTTCCCGGTCGTCGCGCTGCCGTCCGGCGTCGGCCGCCGCAGCGGCCTGCCGACCGGCGTCTCGCTGATCGGCCCGCCCGGCGCCGACTGGGACCTGCTCGCCGCGGGCGTCGCGCTGCAGCGCGAGCTCGGAACCGTCGTCAGGTAGGCCGGTAGCCGAGGTGCGCAGACACCTCTGCGGCTGCGCGCCGGAGCGTCGCGCTGAGCCGGGCGGCGAGGTCCTGCACCGAGACCATCGAGCTGTGCACGGCGAGGTTGATCGCCGCGACCGCGGCCCCGTCGTGGTCGAGCACGGGCGCGGCGATCGAGCGGAGGCCGTACGCGAGCTCCTCGTTGTTGATCGCGAAGCCGTCGAGGCGCACACGGCGGAGCTCGGCCGCGAGCGCGCTGCGGGACGTGATCGTGTTCGGCCCGCGGCGCGAGAAGGCGATCGAGGCGAGCGCCGCCTCGCGTTCCTCGTCGGGCAGAAACGCGAGGAGGACCTTGCCGAGCGACGTGCAGTACGCGGGGAGGCGCGCGCCGACGTGGAGGTTCAGGTCGACCTCCCGCAGGCCCGCACGCGCCGACCGGCAGCGCTCGACGTAGACGATGTCGAGACCGTCGAGGATCGCCATGTTCACGGTGAAGCCTGTCGCGTCGCTCAGTGCCCGCAGATGGGGCGCGGCGACCTCGCGCAGCTCCATCGAGTTGATCGCCGAGAAGCCGAGATCGAGCACGCGCGGCCCGAGCCGGTACTTCTTCGTGCCGTCGTCCTGGCGCAGGTAACCGAGCCGCGCGAGCGTCGCAACGTACCGGTGCGTCGTGCTGCGGCTGAGGCCGATCTCGCGCCCGAGCTCGCTGACGCCGAGCACCGGTCGTCCCGATCGAAACGCGGCGAGGATCGCCAGACCGCGCTCGAGCGACTGTGAGTGCGCGGCGGCCGAGGCGTGCTCGGGCATGCGCGAGAGTGTAGGACGATCGCGGCCCGCGTTCCACTCTTCGGAACGCTGTCTTGACAGTCGGCACTCGGTCGGCGTAGCGTCGATTCCGGTTCTACGTGCGGTTCCCGACCTCAGGAGAGTCGAATGCCTGACGAGTTCGAAACGCGGGCGCTCAGCAGGCGCGAGCTGCTCAAGCGCGCCGGGATCGGCGCAGCGGGTGTCGTCGCCGGCGGCGTGCTCGCCGAGCCGGTGTGGGCCCGTCCGCGGTCCCTCGACGCCGGCAACACGATCAAGATCGGCTTCGTCAGCCCGCTGACCGGCCCGCTCGCCGGCTTCGGCGAGGGCGACCCGTACATCGTCGGCCTCGCGAAGAAGGGCTTTGCGAAGGGCCTGACGGTCGGCGGCCGGCACTATGCCGTCCAGATCATCGACAAGGACAGCCAGTCGAGCCCGGCGACCGCGACCCAGGTCGCGAACGAGCTCATCCACAAGGACAGCGTCGATCTCCTGCTCGCCACGTCGACGCCGGAGGTCGTCAATCCGGCCGCCGACGCCGCCGAGGCGTCGGGCGTCCCGTTCGTCGGCACCGTCGACCCGTGGGAGTCCTTCTACTTCGGCCGCGGCGCGAAGCCGGGCGGCCAAAATCCGTTCCGCTACTCCTTCCTCTTCAGCTTCGGCACCGCCCAGTTCGCGAGCGCCTACGAGCACCTCTGGCGGCAGGTCAAGACGAACAAGCGCGTCGGGGTCATGTACCCGAACGACACCGACGGCAACGCGTTCCGCGCGAGCCTGATCCCGCTCCTGCAGAAGGCGGGCTACAAGGTCTTCGACCCGGGCGGCTATCAGGACGGGCAGACCGACTACACGTCGCTGATCTCGTTCTACAAGAAGAACAACTGTCAGATCTTCCACTGCGCACCGATCCCGCCCGACTTCACGACGCTCTGGAAGCAGGCGGGCCAGCAGGGCTACGCGAAGATGTGCAAGATCGCGCAGCTCGCGAAGACCGGCCTGTTCCCGTCGCAGATCGCGGCCTCGGGCGCGCTCGGCCCCGGCCTCTCGAGCGGCGTCTACTGGGCGCCGTCGTTCCCGTACCACTCGCCGCTGACCGGGCTCACGTCGCGAGAGATCGGCGACGGCTACACGAAGAAGACCGGCCGCCAGTGGAACCAGCAGCTCGGCGCGACGATGTCGGTCTTCGACGTCGCCGAGGCCGTGCTGAAGAAGAGCGGTAACCCGAAGGACAAGACCGCCGTCGCCAACGCCTTCCAGCACCTGAGCGTGATGACCCCGTCCGGCCGCCTCCACTGGGGCACGGGCGGCGCGCGCAACCCGGTGCCCCCGGTCGTGACGACGCCGATCATCGGCGGCCAGTGGGTCAAGCAGAAGCGGGGAAGCAAGTTCCCGCTCGACTTCGTGATCTGCGAGCACTCCGACGACCCGAACGTGCCGATCCAGGGCAAGCTGAAGGCGTATAACGCGTAGATGACCGAACCTGACGGCACGGCGCTCCTGGCCGCCGTCGGAGTGAGGAAGCGGTTCGGCGCGCTCGTCGTGCTGGACGGCGTCGACTTCTCGGTCGGGGCCGGCGAGGCCGTTGGCATCGTCGGCCCCAACGGGGCGGGCAAGACGACCCTGCTCAGCGTCATCGCAGGCTCGCAGCGCTCCGACGCCGGCTCGATCCGGTTCGCCGGCGTCGACGTCACCTCGGCCGGCGCCGCCGCGCGCTGCCGGCAGGGGATCGCACGCGCGCACCAGGTGCCGAAGCCGTTCGGCGGGATGACGGTGTTCGAGAACGTGCTCGTCGGCGCGTCGGCAGGCGGCGGCGTGCGGCGGCGCCGCGACGCATACGTCCGGGTCGCGTCGGTGCTCGACGTCTGCGAGCTGACGCCGCTCGCCAACCGGCCGGCGGAGTCGCTCGGCCTCCTGCACCGCAAGCGGCTCGAGCTCGCCCGCGCCCTCGCCACCGAGCCGAAGCTGTTGCTGCTCGACGAGATCGGCGCCGGGCTCACCGACGAGGAGGCGGCAGAGCTCGTCGCGACGATCCGCGAGCTGGCGCAACGCGGAATCACCATCGTCTGGATCGAGCACATCGTCCACGTGCTGGTCCAGGTCGTCGAGCGGCTCGTCGCGATGGACGCGGGCCGCGTGATCGCCGAGGGCGATCCGGATGCGGTGATGAAAGATGCCGCAGTGATCGACGCCTATCTCGGCAGCGCCGAAGTCACGGCGTGACCGCGCTGCTCGCAGTCGAGGACCTCGACGTGCGGCACGGGCTGCTGCAGGCCGTGCGGCAGGTGTCGCTCGAGCTCGCAGAGGGGGAGACGCTCGCGCTCGTCGGCGCGAACGGCGCCGGCAAGACGACGCTTCTGCGCGCGATCGCCGGTGCGCACCGTCCCGCCGGGGGACGGATCCTCCTCGAGGGTCACGACATCACGAACCGGCAGGCGCACCGGCGCGCCAAGCTCGGGATCGCGCTCGTGCCGGAGGGGCGTCGCCTCTTCCCCGACCTGACGGTCGAGGAGAACCTCCGCGTCGCCGGCGCCGCGCGCCGGCCGGGCCCGTGGACGGTCCGCGAGGTCGTGCGCGCCTTTCCGCTGCTCGAGCCGCTGTTGCGCAAGCGCGCTGCAAGCCTCTCCGGGGGCGAGCAGCAGGCGACCGCCATCGGCCGGGCCTTGATGACGAACCCACGCGTGCTGCTGCTCGACGAGGTGTCGCTCGGGCTCGCACCGATCGTCGTCGACGACGTCTATCGCTCACTGACCCGCCTGATCGAGGGCGGCGCGACGATCCTGCTCGTCGAGCAGGATCTCGCGCGCGCGATGCGCGTCGCGGATCGCGTCGCCTGCATGCTCGAGGGCCGGGTCGTGCTGGAGGGCGCGCGCGGCGAGCTGACCCGCGAACAGGTGACCGAGGCGTACTTCGGCCTCCGGCGCCGGGAGGCGACTGCGTGACCTGGGTCAACGACGTCGTCCACGGGATCCTGCTCGGCGGTGTCTACGCACTGCTCGCGAGCGGCCTCGCGTTGATGTTCGGCGTGATGCGGATCATCAACCTCGCGCACGGCTCGCTCGCGCTCGTCGGCGCGTACATGGCGTTTCTCTGCACCGAGCACCTGCACATCTCGACCTACCTTGCGCTCGCACCGGTGCTTCCCGGCGCGTTGATCGTCGGCTATCTGCTGCAGCGCACGATGCTCGAGCGCAGCCTGCGCGCCGGGCCGCTCGTGCCGCTCCTGACGACGTTCGGCTTGCTGATCGTGATCGCGAACCTGCTGCAGTACTCCTTCTCTCCCGACGTCCACTCGCTCGGGGAAGGACGGATCGGGCTCGCGACGTTCGACGTCTCGAGCACGCTCACGATCGCGTGGTTCGACGTGCTCACCTTCGGCGTCGCGGTCGTCGTGCTCGTCGGTCTGCAGCTCGTGCTGCGCTACAGCCAGCTCGGCCGCGAGCTGCGCGCGACCGCCGCGGATCCGGACACTGCGGAGCTCGTCGGGGTCAACGCGCGCGCCGTGTACGCACGCGCGACGGCGATCGCCGTCGCGACGGCTGCGCTCGCCGGCGTCTTCTACGGCATGCGCTCGGGCTTCGACCCGAACTCGGGCGCGAACGAGCTGCTGTACGCGTTCGAGGCCGTCGTGATCGGCGGCATCGGCTCGCTCTGGGGGACGCTCTGGGGTGGGATCGTGCTCGGTGTCGCGCAGGCGGTCGGCGCGCAGATCAACACGGAGTACTTCGCGCTCAGCGGTCACGTCGTCTTCCTCGTCGTGCTCGTCGGGCGCGTCGCGCTGCAGTCGCAGCTCGTCGTGCCGCGTCTGCGCAGGGCTCAGGCATGACCGCCGCCGCGACGCCCGCGACGGTGCGCGTCGAGCGCTGGACGCCGCTGTCGGTCGCCTTCACGGGCGGTCTCGCCGGTCTGCTCGTCGTGCTCGCGTTCGCGCCGTTCGTGCTCGGCGAGAACTCGCAGAACAATCTGATCCAGCTCTACTTCCTCGTCATCCTCGCGGTGATGTGGAACGCGCTCGCCGGCTACGGCGGGCTCGTCTCGGTCGGGCAGCAGGGATTCATCGGCATCGGCGCCTACGGCGTCGTCTTCCTCTCGCTCCAGCACGGGCTCAACCCGTATCTCTCGATGCTGCTCGCGGCGCTGATCGGCGGGGTCGTCGCGATCCCGGTCGCGCTGATCGTGCTCTGGCTGCGCGCCGGCGCGTTCGCGATCGCGACGTGGGTCGTCGCCGAGGCGTTCGCGATCCTCGTCTCGCTCGACCCGAATCCGGCGATCGGCGGCGGCACCGGCACGTCCGCGCTGCTCCCGTTCAACCTCCGCTACACGCCGACCCAGCGCCTCCATGACACGTACTGGGCGGCGCTCGGCGCGGTCGCCGTGCTGCTCCTGTTGCTCTTCGTCCTGCTGCGCAGCCGGCTCGGCGGCTCGCTGCAGGCGATCCGCGACGACGAGGAGGCGGCGGCATCGGTCGGCGTGCGCGTGTTGCTCGGCAAGGGGATCCTCTTCGTGGTCGCCGGCGCGGGCTGCGCCGCGGCAGGCACGGTGATCCTCGCCTGGCAGCTCTCGATCCTGCCGCTCGGGCCCGATTCGATCTTCGGGATCAACTGGACGGCGAAGATGATCTTCATGGTCCTCGTCGGCGGGCTCGGCACGTTCGAGGGCCCGATCCTCGGCGCCGTCGCCCTCTACGTGATCCAGACGTACGGACCGAACGGCGGCGTCTGGTACTTCGTCCTGCTCGGCGGGATCGCGATCGGCTTCGCGCTGCTCATGCCGCGCGGCATCTGGGGCACGATCCAGTCCCGCTTCAACGTCCAGCTCCTGCCGGTCGGCTTCCGACTGCGCACGGGCGACCGATAGAGAGGAGACGCAAAATGGCCACGACGGCCGTGCACGGTTACCGGCAGTACATCGGCGGCGAATGGACGGACGCGGCGGCGGGCGGCACGTTCGACGTCAAGGGCCCGTTCACCGGCGAGACGGTGGCGACCGCGCCCGCCGGCGGCGCCGACGACGCGGTGCGCGCGATCGACGCGGCGGCCGCGGCGTTCCCGGCGTGGGCCGCAACGCCGCCTGCCGTCCGGCAGGGCATCTTCCTCAAGGCCGCCGACGTGCTGGAAAGCCGCAGCGACGAGATCGTCGCCGCGCTCGCGCGCGAGACCGGCGCGACGTTCGGGTTCGGCATGTTCCAGATGCACTTCGTCCCGGGGCTCTTCCGTCAGGCGGCGGCGTTGCCGTACCAGCCGATCGGCACCGTCATCCCGTCCGACACCGGCGCGTTCTCGATGGGCGTCCGCAAGCCCGTCGGCGTCGTTGCGGCGATCGCGCCGTGGAACGCGGCGCTCATCCTCTCGGCGCGCTCGATCGCCGCGCCGCTCGCGCTCGGCAACACGGTCGTGCTGAAGCCGTCGGAGCTCTCGCCGTGGGCCGGCGGGCTGCTGTGGGGCGAGATCTTCGCCGAGGCCGGCCTTCCCGAGGGGGTGCTCAACATCGTCACCCACGCGCCGGGCGCCGCCGGCCCGATCGGCGACGCGTTCACGTCGCATCCGGCGGTGCGGCGGATCAACTTCACCGGCTCGACCGCGACCGGCCGCAGGCTCGCGGAGGCGGCCGGCAAGAACCTGAAGCGCGTCGTGCTCGAGCTCGGCGGCTACAACCCGCTGATCGTCCTCGCCGACGCCGAGCTCGACTACGCGGTGAACGCAGCCGCGTTCGGAGCCTTCCTGCACCAGGGCCAGATCTGCAAGTCGGCGCGGAAGGTGCTCGTGGAACGGCCGATCGCGGACGAGTTCACGCGCCGGCTCGCCGACAAGGCGAAGGCGCTCAAGGCCGGCGACCCGAATGAGCACGACACGATCATCGGGCCGCTGATCAACGCCGACGCCGTTGCGATGGTCAAGGGTCGCGTCGACGAGGCGGTCGCAAAGGGCGCGAAGGTGCTCGCGGGCGGCGACGCCGTCGGCAACTGCTACCGGGCGACCGTCGTCACCGACGTGCCCGCCGACTCCGAGCTGGCGACGCACGAGACGTTCGGGCCGGTGCTCGCGGTGGAGGTCGTCGACAGCGCCGACGAGGCCGTCGCGCGCGCGAACGCGACGGCGTACGGCCTCGCGGCGGGGATCATCACGAGCGACGTCGACCGCGGGCTCGCGCTCGCGCAGCAGGTCGAGGCGGGGATCGTCCACGTCAACGACCAGCCCGTCGGCGACGAGCCGCAGATGCCGTTCGGAGGGGTCAAGGACTCCGGCTGGGGCCGGTTCGGCGGTCAAGCGGCGATCGACGAGTTCACGGAGCTGCGCTGGGTGACCGTGCAGAGCGGCTCGCACCCGTTCCCATTCTGAGTGTCAGCGCAGCTGGAGCAGCCGGATCGCGTTCTCCTTGAGGATGAGCTGCCGCACGTCGTCCTTGAAGTCGGCGCGCTCGAAGTCCGCGAGCCAGCGATCCGGTGTGATCAGCGGATAGTCGGAGCCGAAGAGCACGCGGTCGCGCAGCTGCGTGTTCGCGTAGCGGACGAGCTGCTGCGGAAAGTACTTCGGCGACCAGCCGGAGAGGTCGATGTAGACCTGCTGCTTGTGCAGCGCGACCGAGATCGCCTCGTCCTGCCACGGGAACGAGGGATGCGCGAGCACGATCTGCAGCCCCGGGAAGTCGACTGCGACGTCGTCGACGTGCATCGGGTTCGAGTACTTGAGACGGATGCCGCCGCCGCCGGGAAGGCCCGTGCCGATGCCGGAGTGTCCGGTGTGGAAGAGCGCCGGCACGCCTGCGGCCTCGATCGCCTCGTACACCGGGTAGAACGTGCGGTCGTTCGGGAAGAACGCCTGGATGTTCGGATGGAACTTGAAGCCGCGCACGCCGTGGTCGCGCGCGAGCCGCTGCACCTCTTCGGCCGCGTTCGGCCGGTGCGGGTCGACCGAGGCAAACGGGATCAACACGTCGTCGTTCGCGGCGGCGACGGCTGCGATCTCCTCGTTCGGCGCCGACGCGCGCCCCGTCACCGTCTCGGCGTCGACGGTGAAGACGACTGCCGCCAGCTTGCGCGCGCGGTAGTACGCAGCGACGTCGTCGACGGTCGGTGTCGCGTCCTCGCCGAAGTACCGCTGCGCGGCCGCGCGCCACTCCGGCTTCAGCCCGTCCTCGCCGGCGCGCCCGACTTCCGCATGCGTGTGGACGTCGATCGCGACGACCGCGTCGAGATCGATGCTCATGCGTCAATGATGTCAGGGAACGTTCGAGCGTCCGGGCGATGAATCTCGCGTCGCTCCTCGCGCACGCGGCCGCCGACCATGCGAGCCGGCCTGCGCTGCTCCTCGAGGACGAGCTTGTCTCGTACGGCGAGCTCGAGTCTCGCGCAGCCGAGGCGGCGACCGGCCTGCGTGCCCGCGGAGTCGTCCGCGGTGACCGCGTTGCGCTGCTGTTGCCGAACGGCTCCGACTATGTCGCGTGCCTGTTCGGGGTCTGGCGGCTCGGCGCGGTCGCGGTGCCGCTCAACGTCCTGCTCGCCCCGCCCGAGATCGAGGCGCGCAGGTCGCTCTCGGGCGCGAAGCTGCTGCTCACCGAAGCTCCGCACGCGCCCGCCGATCCGGAGCTCGCCGCGTGTCGGACCGAGGAGCCGGCGGCGATCCTCTTCACGTCGGGCACCTCGGGCGTGCCGAAGGGCGCAGTGCTCACCCACGGCAGCATCGCCGCTGCGGCGGGGAACGTCGCGGACGCGCTGTCGCTCGGCTCGCAGGACGTCGTGCTCGGCGCAGCGCCGTTCTCGCACGTGCTCGGGCTCTCGACCGGCATCGTCGCCACGCTCTCGCGCGGCGGCGCGGTCGCGGTCGAGCGCCGCTTCGACGCCGAGCGAACGCTCGTCCGGATGGTCGAGACGCGCACGACGATCCTGCTCGGCGTGCCGACGATGTGCAGCGCGCTCTGCGAGGCCGCGCGCTTCGCATCCGAGCTGCCGCCGATCCGGATCGCGCACGTCGGCGGCGCCGCCGTCCCCGTCGAGAGCGGCCGCACGTTCGAGTCGATCTTCGGCGCCGACCTCTACGAGGGCTACGGGCTGACGGAGATGTCGGGCATCGCGACGACGTACGTCGCTGGGCAGCCGCGCAAGCCGGGCTCCGTCGGCAAGCCGCTCGGCTCGACGGAGGTGGAGATCGCCGGCGCGGACGAGCGGGGTGTGGGCGAGGTCCGGTTCAGGGGCCCGTCCGTCGTTGCCGGCTACTGGGAGAATCCGGCGGCGACTGCCGAGGCGATCTCGCGGGACGGCTGGCTCGCCACCGGTGACCTCGGCTACCTCGACGACGACGGGTACCTCTTCCTCGTCGACCGCAAGCACGACGTCGTCATTCGCGGCGGCTACAACGTCTATCCGCGCGAGGTCGAGGAGGTCCTGTACGCGCACCCGGACGTGCTCGAGGCCGCAGTCGTCGGCGTCCCGCACGACACGCTCGGCGAGGAGGTTGCGGCGCTCGTCGTCGCGCGTCCGGACGCCGGGCTGACCGTCGCGGACGTTCGAGAGTGGGCGAAGGAGCGCGTCGCCGCGTACAAGTATCCGCGCATCGTCGTGTTCGTCGACGCCCTGCCGAAGACGCCGACGGGGAAGATCCTCAAGCGTGCCATCGACTATGACGAGCTTTGCCGGTGACCACGCTGCGCGAAGCCGTCGCGTCGCTCGTCCACGACGGCGACACCGTCGCGCTCGAGGGCTTCACCCATCTGATCCCGCACGCCGCGGGTCACGAGCTCATCCGCCTGGGGAAGCGCGACCTGACGCTGGTACGGATGACGCCCGACGTCGTCTACGACCAGCTGATCGGCATGGGCTGCGCGCGGAAGCTCGTCTTCTCGTGGGGCGGCAATCCGGGCGTCGGCTCGCTGCACCGGCTCCGCGACGCGGTGGAGCACGGTTGGCCGCAGCCGCTGGAGCTCGAGGAGCACTCGCACGCCGGCATGGCCGCCGCCTACGCAGCCGGTGCGGCGAACCTGCCGTTCGCGGTGCTGCGCGGGTACTCGGGCGGCGACTTGCCGCAGCAGACGCGCGTCGCGTTCATCGAGTGCCCGTTCACGGGCGAGCGGCTCGCCGCGGTGCGTGCGCTGCGCCCGGATGTCGGGATCGTGCACGCCCAGTGCGCCGATCGGCGAGGCAACGTCCAGCTCTGGGGGATTCTCGGCGTGCAGAAGGAGACCGTGTTGGCGTCCGCTCGCTCGATCGTCACGGTGGAGGAGGTCGTCGACGAGCTCGAGCCGCGTCCTGGAGCGATCGTGCTGCCGCACTGGGTGGTCGACGCGGTTTGCGTCGCGCCGCGTGGAGCGCATCCGTCGTACGCGCACGGCTACTACGGCCGCGACAACCGGTTCTACCGCGAGTGGGACGAGATCTCGCGCGACCGCGACCGGTTTCGCGCGTGGATCGACGAGCACGTGCTGGGTGCGGTGACCGCATGAACGCAGGAGAGGAGCTGATGGCGATCGAGGCTGCACGCCGGCTCTCGAACGACACGGTCTGCTTCGTCGGCATCGGCCTGCCGTCGACGGCGGCGAACCTCGCGCGCCGGACGCATGCGCCGGATTGCGTGCTCGTCTACGAAAGCGGCACGATCGGCGCGAAGCCGACGGAGCTGCCGCTCTCGATCGGCGACGGCGAGCTCGCCGAGACCGCCGACAGCGTCGTCTCGGTGCCGGAGATGTTCGCCTACTGGCTGCAGGGCGGGCGCATCGACGTCGGCTTCCTCGGCGCCGCGCAGATCGACAAGCACGGCAACCTGAACAGCACCGTCATCGGCAGCTACGACTCGCCGACCGTCCGGCTGCCGGGCGGCGGCGGCGCGCCCGAGATCGCGACGAGCTGCAAGGACGTCTTCGTCATGCTGCGCCAGTCGCCGCGGACGTTCGTCGAGCGACTCGACTTCACGACGAGCGTCGGCGACCGCGTGCGTGTCGTCATCACCGACCTCGGCATCCTCGAGCCGGTCGACGGCGAGCTGACGCTCGTCGCCACGCATCCGGGCGTCTCCGCGGACGACGCCCGCGCGGCGACGGGCTGGGACCTGCGCGTCGCCGACGACCTGCGGCAGACGCGCGCGCCGACGGAGGACGAGCTGGACGCGTTGCGCTCGCTGCGGCAAAAAGGAGAGGGGTGAGAACGCAGGTCGGGATCGTCGGCGCCGGTCCCGCCGGTCTGACCCTCGCGCGGCTGCTCGAGCTGCAGGGGATCGAGACGGTTGTCTTCGAAGCGCGCAGCCGCGAGTACTGCGAGCAGCGCATCCGCGCCGGCGTGCTCGAGCAGCGGGTGGCGGACCTCCTGCGCGAAGCGGGCGTCGGCGCGCGGCTCGACGCCGAGGGGATTCCGCACGGCGGCATCCATCTCCAGTTCGACGGCGCGCGCCACCACGTCCCGATGCAAGAGCTCGTCGGGCGCGGGATCGTCATCTACGGGCAGACCGAGGTCGTCAAGGACCTGATCGACGCGCGGCTCGAGAGCGGACTGCCGCTCCACTTCGACACGCCCGTCGAGAGCGTCGACCCGGTCGGCGGCGTCATCCGCTACGCG
>Ga0207657_10003086_pt1 | contig 17823 bp, 15 predicted proteins | sample KBSC33metaG_FD_184316 | JGI IMG/M metagenome (GOLD analysis project Ga0207657, IMG submission 184316) | Corn rhizosphere microbial communities from Kellogg Biological Station, Michigan, USA - KBS C3-3 metaG (SPAdes) (version 2) | ecosystem: Host-associated > Plants > Roots > Rhizosphere > Soil ... | reverse complement strand
ACCTGGGCCTGGATCGATACGTCGAGCGCCGATACCGGCTCGTCGCAGACGATCAACCGCGGCTCGACGGCCAGCGCGCGGGCGATGCCGATCCGCTGCCGCTGCCCGCCGGAGAATTCGTGCGGATAGCGTTCGGCGTGCTGCGGCGCGAGGCCAACCAGGCCGAGCAGCTCGGCGACCCTTTCCCGGCGCCGCCCCGGCGCCAGATCGTACAGCGCCAGCGGCTCGCCGACGGTCTGGCCGACGGTCATGCGCGGATTGAGCGACGCGTAGGGGTCCTGGAAGATGATCTGCAGCGCGCGCCGTTGCGCGCGCATCGCGTCGGCATCGAGCGCGAACAATTCCTGACCGTCGAAGCGCACGCTGCCGGCGGTCGGCTCGATCAGGCGCAACAGGAGCCGGCCGGTAGTCGACTTGCCGCAGCCCGACTCGCCGACCAGCGCCAGCGTCTCGCCGGCGGCGAGATCGAAATCGATGCCGTCGACCGCGCGCACGACCCGCGCCTCGCGGCGGAAAAAACCGCGGCGCAACGGGAAATGCTTGACCAGCCCCGCGACCTGCAGCAGCGGTGCGGCCGCGCTCGTCACGCCGGCACCAGAACATCGGGATCGAGCGGTGCGCGCCAGCACGCCGAGCGATGGCCGTCGCCCATGTCCAGCAGCGGCGGGTCCTCGCGGCGGCACCGCTCGATCGCGAACGGGCAGCGCGGGTGAAAGCGACAACCGTCGACCGGCGCCATCGGATTCGGCACCTGTCCCTCGATCGCGGCCAGGCGCGTCTGCTCGAGGTCCAGCCGCGGGATCGAGCCCAGCAGTCCGACCGTGTACGGATGTTGCGGCTCGGCGAACAGCGCCGCGACGCTTGCGCTTTCGACGATGCGCCCGGCGTACATGACGACGACGTCGTCGGCAAGCTCGGCGACCACGCCCAGGTCGTGCGTGATCAGGATGATCGCCGTGCCGGTTTCATGGCGAAGCTGGCGCATCAGATCGAGGATCTGCGCCTGGACGGTCACATCGAGCGCGGTCGTCGGCTCGTCGGCGATCAAAAGCGCCGGCTTGCAGGCGAGCGCCATCGCGATCATCACGCGCTGGCGCATGCCGCCGGACAGCCGGTGCGGGTAGTCGTCGAAGCGCTCCTCGGGCGATGGAATATGCACCCGGCGCAGCATCTCCAGCGCCAGCGCCTTGGCGGACGGCGCGCTGGCGGGACGATGGCGGACGATGCCCTCGACGATCTGATCGCCGATGGTGAACGCCGGGTTGAGCGAGGTCATCGGCTCCTGGAAGATCATCGAGATGCGGTCGCCGCGCAGCTCGCGCATTGCCGAGGGCGACAACTGCAGGAGGTCGACGCCATCGAACGCGATGCTGCCGCCCCCGATGCGTCCGGGCGGCTGCGCGACCAGGCCCATGATCGACAGCGCGGTGACGCTCTTGCCGCAACCCGATTCGCCGACGATGCCCAGCGTACGCCCTGCGTCCAGCGTAAAGCCGACGCCGTCGACCGCCGCGAATTCGCCGCCGCCCTCGACGGCGAACAGCGTGCGCAAATCGCGGACTTCGAGGAGCACCGTCATCGCTGACGGCGCGCGGCCTGGAAACGCTCGACTTCGGCTTCGATCGCTGTGCGATCGGTGACTCCGGCGGGACGTGCAGCGCTCGGAAGGCAGGCGAGGAACGGCTGATAGCGCTCGAGGCTCACTTCATACAGACGCTGCAATTCGGCGATAGGGTTCGGGTGGTCGTCGACGCGGAGGTCGAGAAACGGATAGATCTCGGTCGTGTGGATCAGCAGCGCTGCCGCCTGCCTGCCGCGCTTGTCGCCGCCGGCCGCCTCGCCCGCCGCCATCGCGGCCAGCAATCGCTCGGCGAACGAAAGCTCAGCGGAGGCCTCGTAGGTGCGCGCGGTCTCGTCGAGCACGGCCGGCCCGGTGAGCATGTTGCCGGCGACGGAGAAACCTTCGTGCGCGCGATGGCCGCACCAGTCGATGCACAGCGCGCCGGTGTGGCCGGCGCTGCGTCCCGCTCGATCGATCAGATGGAGCTGGCGATGCTCACGGCCTTCGTCGGCGGAGACGAGGCGGGCGATGGCATCGACCGCGGCGACGCCCTGCTCGAGCAGATCGAGTCCGGCCGGACCGTAGCCGGGATTGACCAGCGCCTGCGTCGACAGTGCGCCGATGCGGCTGCGCACATGGGGACACAACGCGCCGACGGCAAAAAACCGGCTGGCCACGGCGACACCGAACGCCCCATCCGCATCGCGCGCGACGATCGACCAGGTCACGGCAGCCTACGCGCGCGCCGCCGCGGCCGGGTCAATCGAGACAGGAGAAACCGAGAAACTCGGACGGGTCGTCAGCATGCGCATGCCCGAAGCTGATGCGTCCACGGCCGCGCAGCATCAGCTCTTCGCGCCGAATCATGATCTCGGGTTCGCCTTCGATGCTTATCCAGCTGCCGTTCGAGCTGTGGTCGATGAAAACGAATTTGTCGCGGCGGCGCTCGATGCGCGCGTGCATGCGCGAGGCCTTGCGGTCGGCAATCACGACGTCGCTCTGCAAGTCGCGCCCGAGCGTCAGCACCGAATGCGCCTCGCCCAGCTCGATCTTGCGCAGCCCGTGCACCAGCTTGACCATCGCCGGCGCCACCGCGGCCCGCGGCGACATCGCGGTCAGCTCGTCTTCGGAGTCCTGCCACAGCAGCTCGAACAGGCCGATGTCGCGCTCCTTGCCTTTCACTGTCTGCGCCGCGTGGTCACGCGTGCGCCCGCGCAGCACCGGCGAGAGCTCGGCGACGGTTTGCGCGGTCGTGAAAATCTGGCCGCCGGCGGCGAACGATGTCATGCGCGCGGCGACGTTGACCGCGTCACCGAAAACGTCGCCGGCTTCCTCGATCGTCGGGCCGGCATGGAAGCCGATGTGCATCGACAATCCGGTGCCGCGGCTGGTTCGCTGCGACGACACCCGCATCTGGATCTCGATGGCTGCCTGCGCCGCCGCATCCGACGTCGGAAACGTCGCCAGGACCTCATCGCCTATCGTCTTCACCACATGGCCGCCGGTGTCGCTGCACACGCGCTTGACGATCGCCAGGCAGCGGTCGATCGTCTGCTGCGCGTCGGCGTTGCCAAGCATTTCGTACAGCTTGGTGCTGCCGGAAACGTCGGCGAACAGGACGGCGAGATTGCGCGTGGAGGTCGTCATGCGGCGATTGCCCGTCGGATCGTCACAAGTATAAGGCAAGACATCGGCGGCGGCCCCGGCAGCCTTCGCGTCCGCGGAGTATTCACGTTGACTTGACGGGGGTGCCGGCCTAGTATGCCCGTACGTCGCCACCGCTTCGCCCATCGGCCTGACGGACCCCGTAATGAAACGATCGTTGACCTGGCTTGCCGGTTTTTTATTCCTGATCGCCGTGCCTTGTTTCGGCGCCGAGACCGGCGCGGTTACTCTGCTGTTCGGCCAGCCGAAGCTGCTGCGCGGCACGACCTGGTTCAATCTGAAGGAAGGTGTCCGCCTGCGCGATGGTGACGTCATCGACCTGCCGGCATCGGGGCAGCTGCAGATCGAATTCGCCGACGGCGGCGCTGTCGGCATCATCGGGCCCGGCGCGCTCTACATCATCGCCGCCTCGGCGCGCGACGCCAAGCAGCCGGGATCGACCGAGTTCCAGCTCACCCGCGGCTGGCTGAAATTCGCGACCAAGCCGCCGGGGCCACGGCTGCGCGTGCGCACGTCGCTGGGGACGATCGCGACCTCGGAGGCGGTCGCCGTCGTTCACGCGGGCGACGGTTTCGAGGCGTTCGTCGAGACCGGGGCGGTGCGGTTGTCCGACGTCGGCAAGATCGAGCTGACCGGCGGCGAGATCAAGGCCGGCGGATTCGCAAGCAGGTCGGCGGGCAAGCCCTTGACCACCGAACGGCGCCCTCCGGCGACGTTTGTCGCCGCGCTGCCGCGCGATTTCATGGATCCGTTGCCCGTGCGCGCGGCCAGGTTTGCAGCGACGAAGGTCGACCCGGTTGCCGACCACGAAGCGACTTTCGCCGAGGCGCAGCCCTGGCTGACGGGACCGTATCGCGCCAGCTTCCTCAAGCGCTTCCAGGCGAGGCTCGACGACCCGGCTTTCCGCGACGCGATGGCGAGCAGCGGCAAGGCACCGCCCGAGTGGAGCGCAACGACGGCGCCGCCCAAGGCGGAAACGCCGCCGCCGCCGCCGGCGGCCAAGGCGGAACCCGAGCGGAAGTTCCGCTGGCCGTGGGAAAAATAGAGCGAACAGGCGGACACACGTGAAGCTGATATGGAAATTCAACATCGCGATACTGGCCGTCGCGGCCGTCACCTTCGCTTTGGCGGCGGTCGTCTCGTACACGGTGCTGCACGCCAATGCCCGCGATGAAGTATTGCAGAACGCCCGCGTGATGATGGAGTCGGCCAATGCGTCGGGCGATTACACCAACGCACAGGTCAGGCCGCTGCTCGAAACGCAGCTCAAATACAAGTTCATCCCGCAATCGGTGCCGGCGTTTGCGGCGACCGAACAGTTCAACGAGCTGCGCAAGAATTATCCGGACTACACGTTCAAGGCGGCGACCCTGAATCCAACCAATCCGCGCAATCACGCGACCGACTGGGAAATCGACATCGTCAATCAGTTCCGCCAGTCGGCGGCCAAGACCGAGGTGATCGGCGAGCGCGCTACCCAGGCCGGGCGCTCGCTCTACCTCGCCCGCCCGATCCAGATCAAGGACCCCGCCTGCCTGACCTGCCACAGCACCCCCGATGCGGCGCCCCGGACGATGGTCGAGACCTATGGGGCGACCAACGGCTTCGGCTGGAAGGTCAACGAGATCGTCGGAGCGAACATCGTTTCGGTGCCGACTTCGGTGCCGGTGCAGCGTGCGAACTACACGTTCCGGATTTTTCTGCTTTCATTACTCGTCGTATTCGCCTTTACGATAGGCATGCTGAATGTCATGCTGTACCTGTTCGTCATCCGCCGCGTCAAGCGACTGGCCAAGCTGGCGGACGAAGTGAGCCTGGGCAACCTCGACGCGGGTGAGTTCCAGACGCGGAGCAAGGACGAGATCGGCGTCCTGACCGAAGCGCTGGGTCGGATGAAGACCAGCATGGTGCAGGCGATCAAGATGCTGGATGCGCACGGCTGAAGCGACGCATGACGAATCGGGCGAAAAGTGACTGAACCTACCCGCATCGGCAAGTACACGATCCAGAGCGTGCTCGGCAAGGGCGCGATGGGCGTCGTCTACAAGGCGTTCGATCCAGGCATAGAGCGCGTGGTCGCGATCAAGACGGTGCGCAAGGACCGCGTCGACCAGGACCTGATCGAGCAGTCGATGGCCCGCTTCAAGAACGAGGCCAAGGCGGCCGGCCGGCTGCTGCATCCGAACATCGTCAGCGTCTACGAATACGGCGAGGACGAGGCCAACGCCTTCATCGTCATGGAGTATGTCGAGGGCACCGGGCTGCGCGAGTATCTGGCGCGCAAGGCGAGCTTCGACCTGCCGCACGTGGCGTCGATCATGACGCAGCTGTTGCGGGCGCTGGACTTCGCGCACGAGCGCGGCGTCATTCACCGCGACATCAAGCCGGCGAACCTCATCCTAACGGCCGACGGCACGTTGAAGGTCGCCGACTTCGGTATCGCGCGCGTCGACACGTCGAATCTGACGACGCTCGGCATGGTGATGGGAACGCCGTCGTACATGTCGCCCGAGCAGTGCCAGGGCCAGACGGTCGACCGGCGCTCGGACCTGTTCAGCGCCGCGGTCGTGCTCTACGAGCTCCTGGCCGGCGAAAAGCCGTTCGCCGGCGCGACCGAGACGATCGCCTACAAGATCTGCCACGAAAATCCGCGGCCGCCGTCGGCGCTGTCGCGGCTCAACCTGTCCCCGACGATCGACGCCGTCCTTGCCGTCGCGCTGGAGAAGAGCCCGGATGCGCGTTTCCAGAACGCGCGAGCCTTCAGCCGCGCGCTGCGGGAAGCGTTGAACGCGCCGGCGCAGCAAAACCCCGACGAGACGGCGGCCACGCAGATCAACACCGCGATCCAGTCGATGCGGCCGTCGATCGCCGCGCCGCCGGTCTGGGAGGAAACGGTGCTGCGCACCGTCGAGCGCCAGCTTGCGCACTACGTCGGCCCGATGGCCAAGGTGATGACGCGCAAGGCGTCGACGCAAACCGCCGACCTCGCGCAGCTGTACGCCCTGCTCGCCGAAAACATCAGCGATCCGGCCACGCGCGAGAAGTTCACCGCCGGAATACGCAGCGCCGTCGGGCCCGATACGACGCAGGGGGCCGCGATCTCCACCGGGACCAACACGCGGTCGCTGCTGAGACAGGCCGCTCTGGAGCAGAGCTTCGTCGATCAGACCAGCAACCAGCTCGCCGTCTATCTGGGGCCGATCGCCAAGGTCGTCGCCAGCCGCGCGGCGCAAAAGGCGACCAGCCGCCAGGAGTTCGTGCGCCTGGTCGCCGGCCATCTGGGCGACCAGGAGCGCAATACCTTCCTCAAGGAAATCGGTTTCGAGGAAGCCTGACTAGACGCGCTCGATGACGGCGGCGATCCCCTGGCCGCCGCCGATGCACATCGTGATCAGCGCGTAGCGGCCGCCGCTGCGCTGCAATTCGTACATCGCCTTGATCGTCAGGATGCAGCCGGTCGCGCCGATCGGGTGACCGAGCGCGATCGCGCCCCCGTTCGGATTGACCTTCGCCGCGTTCATGCCGAGCTCCTTGCTGACGCCCAGCGCCTGCGCGGCGAACGCCTCGTTCGACTCGATGACGTCCATCTGGTCGAGTGTCAAGCCGGCTTTCGCCAGCGCCCGCTTGACGGCGCTGACCGGCCCGAGCCCCATCACTTTCGGGTCGACGCCGGCGTGTCCATAAGCGACGAGCCGCGCCATCGGCTTCAGGCCCTTTTTCGCGGCGGCGGATTTTTCCATCAGCACCACCGCCGCCGCCGCGTCGTTGATCCCCGAGGCGTTGCCCGCCGTCACCGTCCCGTTTTCCTTGGCGAACACCGCGCGTAGCTTGGCCATGCCTTCGGCGGTCGAGTCGCCGCGCACGTGCTCGTCGGTGTCGAAGACCGTCGTGCCCTTTTTGCTCTTGAGCTCGATCGGCAGGACCTGGCTCTTGAAGTGTCCGGCAGCGATGGCCGCCGCCGCGCGCTTGTGGCTCTCCGCGGCGAAATTGTCCTGCTGCTCGCGCGTGATGCCGCACCGGGTGGCGACGTTTTCCGCGGTGACGCCCATGTGTATCGTGTCGAACGGATCGGTCAGCGCGCCGACCATCATGTCGATGTCCTTGGCGTCGCCCATGCGCGCTCCCCAGCGCTGCGTGACGTTGGCGTATGCCGCCCGGCTCATGCTCTCGGCGCCGCCGGCGACCGCGGCCTCGGTATCGCCCAGCAGGATGTATTGCGAGGCGCTGACGATCGCCTGCAGCCCGCTGCCGCACAGGCGGTTCAAGGTCAGCGCGCCGGTATCGTGGGGCAGGCCGCCGTTGACGCAGGCGACCCGCGAGAGGTACATGTCCTTCGCCTCGGTGTGGATGACGTTGCCGAAGACGCACTGGCCGACGTCCTTCGGATCGACGCTGGCGCGACTGAGCGCCTCCTTGACCACCCTGGCCGCCAGCTCGGTCGGCGGCAGGTCCTTGAGGCTTCCGCCGTAGTCGCCGATCGCGGTGCGCACGCCGCTGAGGATGACCACTTCTCGCTGCTCGCTCATGACTTTGGCTCCGGTTGCCGGATGTCGATTATCCTGCCAATACGACCGCAGTGCACCGTCGAGCGTTCAACGCGGGGCGCGGCGCCGCGCGGAGGCTACGTGGGAACCAAGCGCGGCTTCTGTCCCAGGTTCGCCGGGCCGTACAGCGGCGCGTTGACGTCGGCGAACGCAATCATCGCGCCGATGCGCGCGTCGCCCGGAGCTTCGAAGCCGCAGTCGCCCATGTACCGCGGCGGGTTGCGAAACGTCCCGAACAGCAGGTCCCAGAGCGGGAGGTCGCCGTAGTTGTAGTAGTGCACGCCTGTCCGATGGTGGACGCAATGCGATTCCGGCCGCTGGATCAGGTAGCCCAGCCACTGCGGCGTCCTCACGTTCCAGTGCTGGAACATGCCGTAGAACGCGGCTACGTAGCCAACCAGCGCCGCTGCCAGCGGCTCGAGTCCGAGCACGATGACGGTGACAGTGAGCTGCAGTGCAATCTGCACCAGCATCTCGAGCGGATGGAAGAGCACCGAACCCGGAATGTCGATCCGGCGGGGGCTGTGATGCAGCTGGTGGACCAGTCGCCACAGCACCGGCACGTTGTGCACGGTCCGATGCACGGCATACGCCAGCCCCGACAAAACGAAATACCCCACTGCCGTCCCGCCGACCACGCCGAGGCCTGTTCCGTCGAGCAGCCGATGCTGCTCGAGCCACGCCGATGGGATCAGCAGCGGCACGACGGTGGACAGGGTCCCGAGCAGCAGCAGGAAGGCGACGCCGATCAGTTGCCAGCCGCGGCGAGGCGGGAACTCGCGCGCGGGCCAGAGCTTTTCGACGCCCAGCAAGACGACGTAGGTGACCGGAATCAGCAGTCCGACGATATCCACCGTATCCATTTCAGCCTCCGTTCAAAACCGCTGCCTTACGCTGTAAGTCGCTTGCGCCAGTATATCCTTACGCTGTAAGATTGCAAGCATGGCACGACCGGCGAAATCGACAACCGGCGCGGCAGGCGGCCGGAAGCGCCGTCCGCTGACGCGAGGGCGCGTGCTGTCCGCCGCGCACGCGCTGATCGAGCGCGGTGGACTGGCTGCGTTCAGCATGCGCAGGCTGGGAGCGCGGCTCGGTTGCGAGCCGATGAGCGTCTACCACTACTTTCCGAGCAAGGCGCACCTGCTCGACGCGCTGGTCGATCGCGCGCTCGCCGGCGTGACGGTCCCTCCGCCCGGCGCGGATCCCGAAGATCGGCTGCGCCAGATGTGCCGGGAATATCGCGCGATGGCGCGGCGGCAGCCGAAGCTGTACCAGCTGATCGCGCTGCACCGGCTCAACACCCCCATGGGTGTGCGGTTCATTGAAAGCGTGCTGACGCTGATTCACGCGCTTTCGCCCGACCCACGGTTTGTCGCGCAGTCGTTTCGCGCGCTCGGCTACTACCTCACCGGCGCCGCGCTCGACGAGACGGCAGGTTATGCCAGCGGACCTTCAGCGGTAGACGCCGTTTCGGACGACTACATCGCGCAGGAATGCCCGCGGCTGAGCGCCGCCGCGGCGTATTTCAAGCCCGAATGGTGGGACAGTACGTTCGAGCTCGGGCTCGAGACGCTGCTCGCCGGCATCCGCGTGGCGGCGAAGTCCGGCTCGGGCGCGCAAGACGGCTGAGCCGGCGGAACCGAATCAGGCCGCCGCGAGCTTCCGGCTGATGCAGTAAAGCCCCTCGAGCACCAGGTTGTCGTGCAGCTCGAACGGTATCGTGAGGCGCGGTGCCAGCGCGCGCGCGGCGCCGCCCGAGATCAGGCAGAGTAGCCCCGGCGCCTTGGCCTCGTGCATCCGGTACACCCGCTCGATCGCGCCCGCCTGCGCATGCTGGCAACCGCTGGTGATGGCATCGACCGTCTGCAGCGGATTTTCGACGTACTCGCCGTCGGCATCGGGCAGCGCGGCGGTGTGCTGGTGAAGCGCGCGCAGCATCAGCCCGACGCCCGGCAGGATCACCCCGCCGTTGAATTCACCCGCGGCGGTCAGATGATCGATCGTCGTCGCGGTCCCGCAGACGACGACCAGCGCAGGCTTCGCGCCCGTCAGCTGTCGCGCGCCGATCAGCGCGGCCCAGCGATCGCTGCCGAGCTGCGCCGGATTGCGGTAGCGATTGACGACGCCGCACGCTTCTTCCTGGGGGATCAGCCAGTGCGGCGCCGGCGCGTCGGGCCAGGTCTCCAGCACCCGGATGATCGTCGAGCGCACCCGCGTGCCGGCGACGTTGGAGATGACGATCTGCGCCGGCGTAGGAAACTTGGCGAACTGCGCGGCGAGCCCCGCTATTTCCTCCAGGAGAACGTGCCCGGATTCGAGCCGGTTCTCCCGCGCTTCGCCGGCGGCTCGGGCGCGGAACAGTCCCCATTTGAGAAACGTGTTGCCGATGTCGATCAAGAGATCGAAATCGGACTTGCGAGCGGCGCTCATCGCGGTCTTTTGTCCTGTTCGGTCGTCAGATCGGGTCGAGCGGAAAGATCGGCCGCGTGAGTTTCCGATAACGATACACCGACAGATCGGCGTTGGTGACGCCCGCGCCGGCGCATTCGACGATGTGCGCGGCGATCGGCTTGAACCCGGCGCGATAATGGATGCGCGACTTGAGCATGATGTAGCGCTTCCGCGAGGGGTCGATGCCGCAATGGGTGAACACGCCCAGATCCATCGGCTCGTGCGCGCGCTCGGTAATCACGATTTCCATCTTCGCGCCGCCGTTGTCGACTTCGAGCACTGCGGTGCGACCGAGAAACGTGCGTATGCCGGTATACATCGGGCCGGTGATCGTGAATTCGCCGTCGGTGATCGCGCCGACCTTGCCGGACACCTCGAGCGGCTCGCCGCGCCGGCCGATCGCCGGCATGTCGGTATGTCCACCCAGCGAAAGCCGGACCGGGTTGCCGCTGCCGGCGGCGATCATCTGCGCTACCGCCGCCGGGTCGCGAATCGGCGCGACCGCGACGTCGTCCAGTCGCTGCCGGAGGATTTCGCCGACCACCGCCATCACGTCCTGTGCGCCGCCCGAGCCGCAATTGTCGCAGTGATCGATCAGCAATACCGGTCCGCCCGGCGCCGCTTCGCCCAGCCGGCGCGCCGTCGCGACCGACTCGGCCAGCGGCGGTGCGGCGAACGCGTATTCGGCGCGCCGCTCCCACGCCATCGCCAGCATGCGGTCGCAGACCTCGCGCGCGGCGGCATCGCCGCCGCGACGGCCATCGGCGACGACGATCGCCGATACGCCGGTGTACGGCGTGTCCGCGTGCGGAAACGACGGCAGCAGGGTCGCCGCCAGCACTTTGCCGCTCGTCTCCATCGCGCGCGCGTAGCGCAGGATGTCGCCGGACGGACCGTCTTCGGGCGCGTGGCGCATGATCGACGCCAGCAGCGGCAGCCAGCCCCAGGCCATCACCGGCTCGATCTCACCGTTGAGCGCCCGCAGCAGGATTTCTCCGGCCAGCTTGCCGACCTCGTACATGTCGACGTGCGGGTAGGTCTTGTAGCCGGTGATCACCGTCGCATTGGCGACGAGCTCGGCGGAAAGATTCGTGTGGTAATCGAGCGTCACCGCGATCGGCAGTTGCGGCGCGATCGCGCGCAGGCGCCGCACGATCTCGCCTTCGGCGTCGTCGCAATCCTCGATCACCATCGCACCGTGCAGATCGAGCAAGGCCGCATCGCAGCCGGCGCGCACCGCTTCCTCGAGCGGGCGCACCAGCGCCTCGAACGTCGCCCGCGACGTCTTGTTCGACGGCCAGGCCTCGGCGGCGACCGGCGTCACGATCTCGGCGCCTTCGCGCGCCGCCAGATCGAGGTACGCGCCCATCGGCGTATTGGTCCCGGCGAAGCGCGCGCGCGCCGCAGCGCCGAACGCCGGGCCGTTGCCATGGCCGAACGCGCTCAGCGGCGTCGGCAGCGGCGAGAACGTGTTGGTTTCGTGCTTGATCAGCGCGATGACGTAGCGGCGCGGCATCCGGACGTCCTCAAGCAGGCCTGAAGGCAGGACCCAGCGGCTTCAGGCGCAGCCCGGGTCGCAGACGCTTCCAGGCAAACATCGTCGGATCGGCCTTGGCGGGGCCGGGAGCGGCGACGACCAGCACTTCGCGCGCGATCGGCTCGAAGTCGGCGCGAAAGTGGACCGAGCTTTTCAGCGCCAGAATGCGCTCGCGGCGCGGTTCGATGCCGAGATGGCGGAACATTTCCTGGTCGGCGGCCTGGCATTTGCGCGATGCCAGCGCGACTCGCACGCCGTCCTTTTCCAGCAGCGCCATCGGCCCCAGATCCATGCGGAACCCCTGGAACATCGGGCCGGTGCAGGTAAAGTGTCCGTCGCCCAGCGCGCGCACCTGGAATTCGCCGCCGAGCGGCTGGTGTCCCGGCACGCCGGAAATCTCGCCCAGCGCGAAGATCGCCTTGCGGCCCACACCCACGGCGTGGGCCTGCGCCGCCGAGGCCGGGTCGATCAACAGCCCGACCACCGCACCGGGCGCGCGCCGCGCGAGCAGAGCGGCGAGCAGTCCCGTCGTATCGCCGTTGCCGCCGGCGCCCGGATTGTCCTGCGTGTCGGCCAGCACCACCGGGGCGCCCGGCTCGCCTCGCCGCATCGCCCGTACGACCGCGGCGTCGGGCTCGAACAACTGCATCGAAAAATCGCCTTCGGCGTCGGCGATCGCGCGGGCCAGCGCCGTCGTGGCGGTGTTGACGCGGCCGGCATCGTCGCCGTAGCCGAACGCTGTCATGCCGCATTCCGGGAAGTCGGCCATCGGGAAGCCGGGTGCGAACGACAGCACGGTATCGTGCTCGCGCTCGAGGCGATCGAGCAGTGCGTACAGGCTGCGCGCCGGCTCGATCAGCGTGCACTGCGAAGGCAGCCCGGTCAGAAAATCCAGCGCTTGCAGCGAGCCCGCGGCGGGTTTGCCCAGCCGCAGCGTGCGATCGAGCAGCCGCGCTGCGCGCTCTCCGGTCGCCGCCATGTCGACATGCGGATACGTGCGGTAGGCGACCAGGCCGTCGCAATGCTCGATCATCGCGCGAGTGACGTTGGCGTGCAGATCGAGGCTGGCCACGACCGGCGTGCGCTGGCCGACGATGGCGCGCACGCGCGCGAGCAGCTCGCCTTCGCCGTCGTCGAGGTGCTCGGTCACCATCGCGCCATGCAGATCGAGGTACACGCCGTCGACCGGTCCCGCGGCGGCGAGGCGTGCTAGCATGTCGCCGGCGATGCGCTCGTAGGCGTCGCGCGTCACTTGCGCCGACGGCGAAGCGGCGCCCCAGACCAGGCCGATCGTTTTGTGCCCGAGGGCGTGCAGCGCGCCGATCGCGCCGGCCGCGGGGATGTTGGCGCCGGCAACGCGGGGCGCGATATCCGCACCGTAGGTCAGCGGCGGCCAGCCGCCGCCGTGCTCGAAAGCGGCGTAGTCCGCCTTCGACGGCGCAAATGTGTTGGTCTCGTGCTGGAAACCGCCTACCGCGATGACGCTCACCGTTCCTCCCGTGCAGCGTCGCCCGCTGCCGGGCGAGATTAGCCGGATTCGCCAGTGCGCGCAAACCGCGCGCGGGCGCCGCGTTAGGAGAGGTCGATGACCGAAGACATCTGGCGCTGGAGTGCAACGCGCACCGCCGCGGCGATCCGCAGCCGCGAGATTTCGGCGCGTGAAGCGACCGACGCGGCGCTGTCGCGGATGGCGGCGGTCAACGCCAAGCTCAACGCGGTCACCGTCGATCTGTCCGATGCCGCGCGCGCCGCAGCCGATCGCGCCGATCGCGCTGTCGCCGCCGGCGCGCCGCTCGGCGCGCTGCACGGCGTCCCGGTGACGATCAAGGAAAATGTCGACCAAGAGGGATGCGCGACGACCAACGGCGTCGTCGCTTTCCGCGACCTGATCGCGCCGGCGGACTGCCCGGCGGTCGCGAACTTGAAGAGCGCCGGCGCGATCATCATCGGCCGAACCAATACGCCGGCCTTCAGCTTCCGCATCGACACCGTCAACGATTTGCGCGGCCGCACTTACAATCCGTGGTCGAGGACGCACACGCCGGGCGGCTCGTCGGGCGGCGCCGCATCGTCGGTTGCCGCCGGCATCACGGCGCTGGCGCACGGCACCGACATCGCCGGCTCGATCCGCTATCCCGCATACGCCTGCGGCATCGCCGGCATCCGGCCTTCGTTCGGTCGCGTTGCATCGTACAACCCGACGCAAGCGGTGGAGCGCTCGCTGTCGTCGCAGCTGATGTCGGTGCAGGGGCCGCTGGCGAGGACGGTCGCCGACGTGCGCCTGGGCCTTGCCGCAATGTCGGCGCGCGATCCGCGCGATCCCTGGTGGGTGCCGGCGCCGCTTGCCGGACCGGCGCCGCAGCCGCCGATCCGCGTCGCCGTCGTGACGGCCGCCGCCGACCTCGCCGGCGCGAAGCTTCATCCGCATGTCGCCGGCGCGATCGCCAAGGCCGCACGCTGGCTGGAGGAGGCCGGTTATGAAATCGTCGACGAGGCGACGCCGGGGTTCACCCGCGCCTACGAGCTGTGGTTCGAGATGCAGCTGCCGGAGTTTCGCGAGTACCTGCTGCCGCTGATCGAAAAGGAAGGCGATCAGGGCATCCGCACCGCGGTCGGCTTCATGCTCGAGAATCTGCCGTCGCGCGCCGCGCTGCCCTACATGAAGGCGCTGGCCGAGCGCGCGCGCCTGGTGCGTGACTGGACGGCGTTCCTCGATCGCGTGCCGCTGGTGCTGGCTCCGGTGTCGTCGGTGCCGGTGTACGAGCAGGGATTCGACGTCGAAAGCGCGGCGCGCACGGCGGCAGTGTGGCGCGAATGCGCGACACTGATGGCTATACCGGTGCTGGGCTTGCCGGCCGCGGTCGTTCCGGTTGGTATCGCCGATGGCTTGCCGGTGGGTGTGCAATTGATCGGCTCGCGTTTTCGCGAGGACTGCTGCCTCGACGCCGCGGCCGCCATCGAGGCGCGGGCAGGCGTGCCAACGCCGGTCGATCCCCCATGGTGAACATGCGCCTCGGGGCATTCGACGCCGCGGCGCGGCGCGGCGAGCGCGCTGCCTGCCCTCGTCGCGCCAAGGCGGCCATTGCCATGGCGCCCACGCTTCGGCTATCGTGGGCGTCCGGCGCCTCGCAGCGCCGACAGCTTCGCACACAGGAGAATTCGATGTCGACTTCCCGCTGGCTCAAGGCGGCGGCCCTCGCGGCGGTTGCCGGGTTCGCCGCGTTGTCGGGAACCCCGAACGCGGCAGCGCAGGGCACGGTCCGCGCTGTCATGCATTCGGATCTCAAGATTCTGGATCCGATCTGGACGACCGCCTACATCCAGCGCAACTACGGGTACATGGTCTACGACACCTTGTTCGCGACCGACGCCCAGGGGCAGGTGAAGCCGCAGATGATCGAGCACTACGAAGTCAGCCCCGACCAGCTCTCGTACACGATGACCTTGCGCGAGGGCTTGCTCTGGCACGACGGCAAGCCGGTGACTGCCGAGGATTGCGTCGCCTCGATCAAGCGCTGGGGCGCGAAGGACACGATGGGCCAGAAGCTCATGACCTTCGTCAAGGACATGCCGGTCGTCAACGCCAGAACGTTCCGTATCGTCCTGTCTTCGCCCACCGGGCTGGTGCTCGCCGGGCTGGGCAAACCGTCGTCGAACACGCCGTTCATGATGCCCAAGCGCGTCGCCGAGACGAGCCCGAACGAGCAGATCTCGGACACGACCGGCAGCGGCCCGTTCGTGTTCAAGCGCGACGAATGGAAGCCCGGCGACAAGGCGGTGTTCGTCAAATTCGACAAGTACAAGCCGCGGGCCGAACCGCCTTCGGGGCTGGCCGGCGGCAAGGTGGTCAAGGTCGACCGCGTGGAATGGAAAGTCGTTGCCGACCAGCAGACGGCGATGAACGCCCTGTTCGCCGGAGAGGTCGACTACATCGAGCAGCCGCAGCACGACCTGTTGCCGCTGATGAAGGCGGACAAGAATGTCAAGCTGGTCGACGTCAATCCGCTCGGCAACCAGTATGCGCTGCGCTTCAACGTGACGGCCAAGCCGTTCGACAATCCGAAGATCCGCCAGGCGGTGCTGTATGCGCTCAATCAGGAGGATTTCCTGAAGGCGACGATAGGCGATCCGCAGTATTACAAGGTGTGCAAGGCGATGTTCGTTTGCGGCGCGCCGCTGGCGTCGACCAAGGGCATGGACGGGTTGCTCGAATCCAACTTCGCCAAGTCCAAGGCGCTGCTGAAGGAAGCCGGCTACGACGACACGCCGATCGTGCTGCTGCATTCGACCGACCTGCAGGTGCTGACCAACCTCGCACCGGTCGCCAAATCGCTGCTGGAGAAGGGCGGCTTCAAGGTCGACATGCAGTCGATGGACTGGCAGTCGGTCGTGGCGCGGCGCGCGAAAAAGGATCCGCCGGCGCAAGGCGGCTGGAACGCGATGATCACGTCGTGGGTTTCCGCCGACATCCTGAATCCGGTATCGACGGCCTTCCTCAACGCCAGCTGCGACAAGGCGCCGTTCGGCTGGCCGTGCGACGCCGAGCTGGAGCGCCTGCGCGACCAGTTCGCGCGCGAGACCGACCCGGTCAAGCAAAAGGCGATCGCCGAGGCGGTACAGGTGCGCTGGACGCAGTATCCGACCCACGTGTTCCTCGGCCAGTGGTACCAGCCCTCGGCGGTGCGCAAGAACATCGACGGCATCATCGTCGCCCCGGTTCCGGTCTTCTGGAACATGACCAAGTCCGGCGCGTAAGCGCCACTTCGCGCCCGCGCGCCGGGTGCCTTGCCCTGTGCCCGCCGAAGTCGAGCGTCGGTGCGCATTTAGCGTGAACAGGCCCTAGCTTCGTGTTCGCCTACATCGGACGACGCCTGCTCGCCACGATTCCGGTGATGGCCGTCGTCGCCGTCTTCGTCTTCATGATGCTGCGGCTGGCCGCCGGCGATCCGGCGGCGATCATCGCCGGCAACGCGGCAACCGCGCAGGACATCATCGACATCCGGCAAAAGCTCGGGCTCGATCAGCCTATCGTCACCCAATTCTTCATCTGGCTCGGTCACGTGCTGACCGGCGACTTCGGCGAATCGTTCTTCTACAAGAAGCAGGTCGCCGACATCATCGCCGACCGCGCCGGTCCGACGCTGGCGCTCGCCGCGTGCACGCTCGCTATTTCGGTGCTCGTCGCGGTTCCGCTCGGCGTCATCGCGGCGTACCGCCGCGGCACGTGGCTCGATCGCGTCGTGATGGGCTTTTCGGTGCTGGGCTTTTCGGTGCCGGTATTCGTCATCGGCTATGCGCTGATCTACCTGTTCGCCATCAAGCTCAACTGGCTGCCGGTGCAGGGCTACCAGCCGCTGGCCGACGGCGTCGGCGGCTTTGTCGCGCGCCTCATCCTGCCCAGCCTGACCTTGTCGGTCATCTACATCGCGCTGATCGCACGCATCACCCGGACCAGCGTGCTGGAAGTTCTGGGAGAGGACTATATCCGCACCGCGCGCGCCAAGGGGCTGTCCCGTCGGGTCGTGCTGATGCGGCATGCGCTGCGTAACGCGGCGGTACCGATCGTCACGGTGATCGGCATCGGCGTTGCGCTGTTGATCGGCGGCGTCGTCGTGACCGAGAGCGTGTTCAGCATTCCGGGGCTCGGCCGGTTGACGGTCGACGCGGTGCTGGCCCGCGACTATCCGACCGTGCAGGCGGTCATCCTGCTGTTCTCGCTCGCCTACGTCCTGATCAACCTGCTGGTCGACGTTGCCTACACGCTGCTCGATCCTCGCATCCGCTATTAGAGCCTGATGGATACGCTGACCGATCCAGCGACGATGGCGACCGCCGCGCCGCCGCTCCTCGCCGGCGCCGCCGGCCGTCGCCTGCTGCGCAATCCGACCGTCGTCATCGGTGCGGCGATCCTCGCCGTCATCCTGTTGCTGGGCCTGGCCGCGCCGTGGCTCGGCACCGTCGATCCGGTCGCGATCAATCCTTCGGTGCGCAACAAATTGCCGGGCTTCGAGGAGACGGTGCGCAACGACGACGGCAGTACGACGACGATCGTTCACCGGATGGGC
>Ga0207657_10003083_pt1 | contig 17829 bp, 21 predicted proteins | sample KBSC33metaG_FD_184316 | JGI IMG/M metagenome (GOLD analysis project Ga0207657, IMG submission 184316) | Corn rhizosphere microbial communities from Kellogg Biological Station, Michigan, USA - KBS C3-3 metaG (SPAdes) (version 2) | ecosystem: Host-associated > Plants > Roots > Rhizosphere > Soil ... | reverse complement strand
GTCGACGCCGGACTCGGGCGTCCCGACGACATCGGGGCCGGAGGGTGAGAGGTAGAGGTACTCGTAGGCGAGGGCGGCGATGAGCGCGCCGATCGCCGGGCCGAGGTAGTAGACCCAGGCCTCGCCCCAGAAGTTGCCGAGGAGCTCGGGCCCGAAGGCGCGCGCCGGGTTCATCGCCGCGCCGGTGAGCGGGCCGCCCATCAGCACGTCGATCGAGATCGTGAGCCCGATCGCGAGGCCGGCGATCGACTTGAACGCGCCGCCCGGGTCGACGGCGGTCGCCCAGACCGCCCAGACGAGGAAGAACGTGAGGATGATCTCGACGACGAGCGCCTTCGCGTCGCCGAATCCGCCCGCATGCGGGACCGATCGCACGAAGAGGCCGTGCGCGAAGAGGCCGCGGAGGATGGCCGCAGCCACGATCGCGCCGCCGAACTGCGCGACCCAGTACGCGACGGCGAGCGGCGTCGTGATGCGCTTGGTGACGAGGAACCCGAGCGTGATCGCCGGGTTGAAGTGGCCGCCCGAGATGTGGCCGAGGTTCGAGACCATGATCCCGATCGCGAGGCCGTTCGCGAGCGCGACCGCGACGATGTCCTGCCCGCTGACGATGCCGGCGCCGCCGCCGATGAAGATCAGCGTGAACGTGCCGACGAACTCGGCGACGCCCCGGCGCATGACGTTCTCGTCCATCGCTGCGAGATTCTGGGAATAACGTCGGACGGAACGGGCATTGCTACCCTCGGACCATGGCCACCGAGATCACCGACGAGACGGGCTTCGAGGTCGAATGCCCGCACTGCCACAAGGTGTTCACCGCAGAGTTGATCGAGGGCTCGGCCGCGCGCTACCGCGGTTTCAAGTGCCCGCACTGCCGGCTCTTCGTGCCGGCCGCGCACGGCGAGGATCAGCCGCTCTCGCGCGACCCCGACGCCGCCGCGTAGCGCGGCCGCTCAGCTGACGGCGTCTCGAAGCGCCTGCGCTTCCGGCAGGTGCTCGAGCTTCTTCAGCGTGTTGTTCTCGATCTGGCGGATCCGCTCGCGCGTGACGCCGAAGGCGCGCCCGACCTCCTCGAGCGTCTGCGGCGGGCCGCCGTGGAGCCCGAAGCGGAGCGCGATCACCTGCCGCTCGCGTACAGGCAGTGCGTGCAACGCGAACTCGATGTCCTCGCGGCGAAGACTCAGCTGGGCGGTGTCGAACGGCGACTCGGCCGTCTCGTCGGGGACGAAGTCGCCGAGGCTCGAGTCCTCCTCCTCGCCGATCGGCTTCTCGAGCGAGACCGGGAGCTGCGCCATGCGCAGGATCTCGCGCACCTCTTCCGGTGTGATCTCGAGCTCTTCGGCGATCTCCTCCGCGTTCGGCTCGCGGCCGAGACGCTGCACGAGCTGGCGCTCGATGTGCACAACCTTGTTCAGCTTCTCGACCATGTGGACCGGGATGCGAATGGTGCGGGCCTTGTCGGCGATCGCGCGCGTGACCGCCTGGCGGATCCACCAGGTCGCGTACGTCGAGAACTTGTAGCCCTTGCGGTAGTCGAACTTCTCCACCGCGCGGATCAGGCCGAGGGAGCCCTCCTGGATCAGATCGAGAAAGCTGAGGCCACGCCCGAGGTAGCCCTTCGCGATCGAGACGACCAGACGGAGGTTCGCCTCGGTCATCTGCGTCTTCGCCCCCATGTCGCCGCGCTCGATGCGCTTTGCGAGGCTCACCTCCTGGTCGGCGGTCAGGAGCTGCACCTTGCCGATCTCGCGGAGATAGAGGCGCAGGCTGTCGAGCGAGGGCTCGACGGTGAGGTCGAGCTTGGGCGCCGGAGGCAGCTTGTCCTCCTCCGGCTGCGGCTCGGTGTGCGGCGGCGTCTTGTGCTGCTCGCCTTCGACGAGCTCGATGTTGTGGTCGATCAGGTAGCTGTAGAAGTCCTCGACCTGCTCCTTCGAGAGCTCGACCTCTTCGAGGCCCGAGACGATCTCGTCGTAGGTGAGGAAGCCCTTCTCGGTGCCGTCGGCGACGAGCTTCTGAAGCTCCTCGACCTCGGGGATTGGGGTCTCGACGGTGAGCAGTTCTGGCACTTCGACCTCCGGCTAGCCCTGAACGACGGCTTGACGACGACCTGACACGCAGAGGCTCGCAAACCCAACCCCCGGCCTCACCCTCACAGCAAGGCCCGGAGCATAGTCCTGCGATTCAGATTCGTAAAGAAACGCGCAGGAGTCACGAGCTTCGAACGGCGAGCTCGCCGACGAGCTCGCCCCGGCTGTTCGTGACGGGCACGCGCTCGAGGGCGGGAACCGCGACCCCGAACCGGCCGAGGAACGCCGCGAGCGCCGGGCCGAGCGGCCGGCCCGCGCCGTCCTCGGCCTTGAGCGCGACGCCGAGACCGTCCCGGTTCGCCGCGCAGAGCAGGCCCTCGTAGCCGCGCTTGGCGAAGAAGGCGGGAGCGGCGCGCATCAGCCGGAAGTCGGGGCCGTCGGGGCCGCCGACCAGATCGGGGTGTGCGCGCATGGCGTCGGCGACCCGGCGTCCCTCGGGCAGCGTCTCGAAGCGGGCGTACGCGTGCGCCATGCGCTCGAGCGGCAGGGCGAACGTGACGACGCCGCAGCCGTCGACCGCGGTCGGGAGCTCGGCGGCGTCGACGTCGGCCGCCTCCGCGTGTGCGGCGAGGCATGCCTGCTGCACGGGGTGCCCGGCGAGGCGATAGCCCTCGAGCGGCCAGCCGTGCGCGCGGCAAAGGGCGAGCATGCCGGCGTGCTTGCCGGAGCAGTTGTGGAAGCGTTTGTGCGGCGGCCGTCCCTCCTCGAGGCCGAGCTCGAGGTCGTCCTCGCCGGCGGGCGCCTTCGCGAGCAGGACCTCGACGGCCGCGATCTGGTCGGGCGTCGCCCGGTGGGAGGAGGAGGCGATCGCGAGGTCGCGCGCCTCGAGGTCGCCGCGCGCACGGGCAAGCGGCAGCGCCTGGAGCGGCTTCGACGACGAGCGCATGAAGCACGCGAGCTGCGCGTCCCCCGCCTCGGCGACGACGGCGCCGTCCTGCACCGCCACCGCGTGCACCCGATGCCGAGCCTCGACCACTCCGTTCCGGCGAACCTCGACGACGATCGGCTCCCCCACTGCGGCGGAGCCTACGCGGCGGACAGGTGCTCAGGGTCGAAGGCCGGGGCCAGACCCGGGTCAGACCCCGTGACGGAAGTGTGCCAACTTCGGGCTGGACACTAGCGCCGCCGCTCGAGCGCGGGCATCGTCGGTTCATGCCGCGGACGGAGCGCGACAAAGCAGCCGGCCTGTTCCATGTCTATACCCGCGCCGCAAAGTGGGATGACGTCTTCCGCGACGACATCGATCGCATCGGCTTCCTGCGAGAGCTTGCATACGCGGGCGCCAAGGTCGGCTGGCAATGCCTTGCCTACTGCCTGATGACGACGCACTACCACCTGCTGCTCTCGGTCGGCGACAAGGTCCTGCCTAAAGGAATGCAGTCCCTGAACTTCCGCTATGCGTCGTCGTTCAACTCCCGCCACGGAACGCGTGGGCACGTATTCGGCGGACGGTACGAGTCGCGACGCATCGCAGATGACTTCCATCTCATGACCGTGTGCCGCTACTTGGCGCTGAACCCCGTCAGGGCGCAGCTATGCGATGCGCCGGCCGACTGGGTGTGGAGCAGCTATGCCGGCACGGTGGGCAGGTCGACGGGGCAGACCTTCGTCGAGCCGGCCCCGATCCTGTCCTGCTTCGGCGGGACGCCCGAGCTTTCGCGCAGCCGGTTGCGCCGTTTCGTCGAAGGTTCGTGACGGAGCCGAGGCGGGGTCTGGCCCGGGTCTGACCCCTGCCGTTCGGGAACCGCTTGCGAACGGGCGGGAAAAGTCGTACATTCGGGATTAGTGGCTCGTTCGGAGGTCAGGCAGGCATCGGCTCCTCGTTCACGGGGTCAGGGGTCGCGGGCTCGGGCGGAATCGGCCGCAGCGGCAGCGGCCGCTACGGAGAATCCGGCGGAGGTCAACGAGCACATCCAGCTGCCGCAGCCGGACTACGACGCGGTCGACGTGCTCGTCGTCCGCGAGCCGGAGCAGCTGCGCGCGCTCGGGGACGACCTGCGCGCGAAGATCGTCGTGCTGCTGCGCGAGCGCGCGGCGTCGACGACGGAGCTCGCCACCAAGCTCGGCCTGCCGAAGGGAACGGTCGGCCACCACGTGAAGGTGCTCGAGAAGGCAGGGCTCATCCGTGTCGTGCGCACACGCAAGGTGCGCGCCCTCACCGAGCGCTACTACGGGCGCACGGCGCGCCTCTTCCTCTTCAAGAGCTCCGACGATGCAGGCAGCGAAGGCGTCCGGGACGTCGCGGCGGCTTCCCTCCGTACCGCGGCCGAGGAGATCCTCCCCGCGGTTGACGGCGACCGGACGACCTTCGCCGTCCTGCGAGTGCGGCTCACCGATGCCGACGCGACGCGCTTCGTGCGCCGCCTCGAGCGGCTGCACCGCGAGTTCCGCGCCGCCGAGGATCCCGCCGGCGAGCCGTACGGCCTGGCCGCCGCCCTCTACCGGCGCCATCCCGATGCCTAGGCTCCGCCGCCCCACCGGCGGCCTCTGGAGCCACCCGGACTTCGTCAAGCTCTGGGCGGGCCAGTCGATCAGCGAGTTCGGCTCGCAGATCTCGCAGCTCGCGATTCCCTGGCTCGCAGCCGTCGGCCTGCACGCGAGCCCGTTCCAGTTCGCCCTTCTCGGCGTGCTCGGCTTCCTGCCGTTCATCCTCTTCGCACTGCCCGCAGGTGTCTGGGTCGACCGCCTCCGCCGCCGGCACATCCTCATCGTCGGCGACGCGTCGCGCGCAGTGCTCCTCGCGGTCGTCCCGATCCTCTGGGCGACGCACACGCTCCAGATGTGGCATCTGCTCGTCCTGCAGTTCGTGATCGGCATCTTCACCGTCTTCTTCGACGTCGCGTATCAGTCGTACCTCCCCGCCCTCGTCGAGCGCGAGCACCTCGTCGACGGCAACTCGAAGTTGCAGCTCACGGTCTCGGTCGCTCAGATCGGCGGCCCGAGCGCATCCGGCGGGCTGATCGCCGCGATCACCGCGCCCTACGCGATCATCGCCGACGCCGTCAGCTTCCTCGTCTCGACGATCTTCATGATCCGCATGCGCCACCGCGAGCAGGTCGTGCAGCACACCGCCGAGGCTCCGCGCTCGAAGATGTGGCCCGACGTCAAGGAGGGCCTGCGTTTCGTCGTCCGCCACCCGTGGCTCCGCGCCATCGCCGCGTGCACGGGCAGCTCGAACTTCTTCTCGTCGCTCCTCTTCGCGATCGTGCTGCTCTACGCCGTCCGCGACCTCCACCTCTCGTCGACGGCGATCGGCGTCGTCTTCGCCGTCGGCAGCGTCGGCTCGATCATCGGCGCGCTGTTCGTCAACCGGATCCAGCGGCGCATCGGCGTCGGCCCGACGATCGTCGCGACCGCGATCCTCTTCTCGGTCGGCGGCCTCGCCTACCCGCTCGCGCCGAAGTCCTTCCCGCTGCCGCTCCTGATGGTCGGCCAGGCGCTCTTCGGCTTCGGCGCCGTGGCATACAACATCACGCAGGTCAGCCTGCGGCAGTCGATCACGCCCGAGCGCCTCCAGGGGCGGATGAACGCGGCGATGCGCTGGATCGTCTGGGGCACGATCCCGCTCGGATCGCTCGCGGGCGGCGCGATCGCGACCGTCTCCTCGCTCCACGCGACGCTCTGGGTCGCAGCGATCGGCGAGCTCTTCACGTTCCTGCCCGTCCTCCTCTCCCCCGTTCGCTCGATCGGAGCGATGCCCGACCCGATCGACGAGCCGACGCCGGCGCAGGCCGAGCTCGAAGGCGGCCTCGTCGAGGGCTCGCCGCTGCCCGGCCCCGCCGCCGCCGACGCCTGACCGAACGCGCGTGCCCCGGCCGGTACCGTGCCGGTCGATGCCGGAGCTGCCGGAGATGGAGGCGTGGCGGCGCCAGCTCGCCGGCCCGGTCTCGGCCTTCCCGATCGCGAAGGCCGGCCCCGCGCACATCGCCACGCTGAAGACGTTCGACCCGCCGCTCGCGACGCTCGAGGGGCGGCGGCTCCGGGGCGCCGAGCGACGCGGCAAGCGGCTGCTCTTCCCGACCGACGACGGCGAGCTCGTGCTGCTCGTCCACCTGATGACCGCCGGCCGTCTGAAGTCGCTGGCGGCGGGCGAGGCCGGCCCGAAGACGCCCGCGTTCAAGCTCGAGTTCGCGGGCGGGGCGAAGCTCGTCCTGACCGAGAACGCGAAGAAGAAGCGCGCGGGAGTCTGGCTCCTGACCCCGGAGGCGGCAGCCGCCGAGCTCGAGCATCTCGGTCCCGAGGCGCTCGGCCTGACGGCGGACGAGCTCGGCGCGATCCTGCGCCGCGAGTCGCGCCGTCTCCACGCGCTGCTCAGGGACCAGCGCGCGCTCGCGGGCATCGGCCGGGCGTGGGCGAACGAGATCCTCCACGCCGCGAAGCTCTCTCCGTACCAGCTCTCGACCGACCTCTCGGACGAGGAGGTCGCCCGGCTCGCGGCCGCGATGAACGCGGAGCTCGCGCGCGGGCTCGAGCTGCGCGAGCGGGGCGCCGACGACGCGAAGACGTACCGCGTCCACCGGCGTCTCGGCGAGCCGTGCCACGTCTGCGGCATGCCCATCGCCCAGGTCGACTTCGAGGAGCACACGATCTTCTACTGCCCCGACTGCCAGACCGGTGGGCGCGTCCTCAAGGACCGGCGGCTTTCGCGGCTGCTTCGTTAGGGATAGGCTCGAGGTCGTGGCCACCGTCGCAGACCTGATGGTCAAGGACGTCCTCACCGTCGAGCCCTCGGACACGATCGGCGAGGCCGCCGAGAAGATGGACGCGGCGAACGTCGGCGCGGTCGTCGTCGTCGAGGACATGGTCCGGATCGTCGGCATCGTCACCGAGCGCGACCTCCTCCGGGCGGTCGCCGCGCGGGCGCGGGCCGCCGAGGCGCGCGTCCGCCAGTGGATGACGCCCGACCCGGTCACGATCGAGCCCGATCTCTCGATCGAGGACGCCGCCCAGGTGATGTTCGACAACAACTTCCGCCACCTGCCGGTGGTCAAGGACGGCCGGCCGCTCGGGATCGTCAGCCTCCGCCTGCTCAGCCGCTGGGCGTTCGAGTCCGTCCCACGGACGCAATAACCTCCCCGGCGTGATCCGGTTGCTCCCCGAGCGCGGCGGCTGGCTGGAGGTCGTCTGCGGCCCCATGTTCAGCGGCAAGAGCGAAGAGCTGATCCGCCGCCTGCGCCGCGCCGAGATCGCGGGCCAGCGGCCGCTGATCGTGAAGCCGCAGATCGACGACCGCTACGACATCGGCCACGTGGTCAGCCACGCCGGCGCGAAGATGCGAGCCGTCGCCGTCTCGCGGCCCGAGGACATCCCGGGCCTCACCGAAGGCTACGACGTGATCGGCATCGACGAGGTGCAGTTCTTCGCACCCGAGATCGTGCTCGTGATCGACGTGCTCGTCGCCCGCGGGACGCGCGTCGTCGCCTCCGGCCTCGACCAGGACTTCCGCGGGCGGCCGTTCGGCTCGATGCCGGAGCTGCTCTGCCGCGCCGAGCTCCTCGACAAGCTCCAGGCGGTCTGCCACCGGTGCGGCGGTCCCGCGACGATGACGCAGCGACTGGTGAACGGCCGTCCCGCACCGGCCGACGGGGCGACGATCGTCGTCGGCGCGCTCGACTCGTACGAGGCGCGCTGCCGCGGCTGCCACGAGATCGCCGAGCCGGCGAGCGCCACCGGCTGACGCCTCGCTCAGGCGAGCCGGATCGTCAACGTCTCGCCGTCGAGCGAGACGGACCCGCCGAGCGCAGCGACGAGCCGCACCGCAACCGCGGCGCCCAGGTCGCGCAGGTCTTCGCCGAGCACGACGCGCGCCGACGCGTGCGTCACGGGCGAGACGTCGATCTCGCTGCCACGCACCGCAACCCCCACCTCGTCGAGGCCGCCGTGCCGGAGCGCGGACTGCACGAGCGCGGAGACCCCGCGACCGACGGCGTCGACGTCGGTCGAGACCGGTCCGCCCTCGCCGCTGACGGCGACGCGGTCCTCGCCCAGGCGCTCCTGTGCACCCCGCGCCAGCACGAGCGTATCCGTCTCGCGGAGCACGGGCTCGTATCGCCCCGACTCGATGCGGGCGGCGAGCGAGAGCTCGTCGAGCAGCTCGGCCATCTGAACGGACGCCTGCTCGATCATCTCCATGTAGCGGTCTGAGGGCGGCTCGAGCTCGAGCGTTCGTTCGAGCGTCTTCACGAATCCGTGCACCGTCGCGAGTGGCGTCCGCACGTCGTGGCAGGCGAGCGAGACGAGGCGGGCGAAGGAAAGGTCGGCGGACACGGACTTTGAGGCACAGTAACGCTGTGACCGAGACGACGCGCCGGCTCCCCTCCGACCTCCAGGCTTCGGCGCCGGACGTGCCGATCGGTCTTTCGCGCGCCGGCGTCACCGGCGTGCAGAAGGCGGTGCGCATCGGCCGAGGCGCCCAGGAGAAGCTGATCGCAGCGACGATCGACTGCACCGTCGACCTCGACCCGACGCAGAAGGGCGTGCACATGTCGCGCTTCCCCGAGCTCTTCGAGGAGGCGATCGAGGGCGTCGTCGCCGACGACGCGTTCCTGATCGAGGATCTCGCCGAGCACGTCGCTGCGCGCATCGTCGAGCGCCAGGACGCCGTCGTCGCCGAGGTTCGCATCCGCGCGCGCTATCCGTATGAGCGCACGACGCCGGTGAGCGGCCTCTCGACGCAGGAGATGGTGACGCTGCTCGGCATCGCCGCGGCGTCACGCGCGGGCGTGCGGCGCATCGTCGGCGTCGAGGCCGTCGGCATCAACGCGTGCCCGTGCGCGCAGGGGCTCGTCCGCGGGCGTGCGTCGGAGCGCCTCCGAGACGCGGGCTTCGACTCCACCGACGTCGAGCGCATCCTTCGGCTCGTGCCGCTCGCGACGCACAACCAGCGCGGCCTCGGCACGCTGCTCGTCGGCACGTCGCATCGCGTCAATGCCGAGCGTCTCGTCGAGCGCGTCGAGGCGTCGATGAGCTCGCCGATCTACGAGCTTCTGAAGCGGCCGGACGAGCTCTTCGTGGTCGAGCACGCGCACCTGCAGCCGCGCTTCGTCGAGGACTCGGTGCGCGTCGCGCTGAAGAGCGTGCTCGACGACCTGCCCGGTCTCGACGACGCCGACTTCGTGCTCTCGCGGCAGCTGAACTTCGAGACGATCCACGCGCACGAGGTGGTCGCCGAGCGCTACGGCACGATCGGCGAGCTGCGCGCCGAGCTCGCGGGCGGCGCGCACGGGCCGTTGCGGCACACCGAGCTCAGAGACTGGCTGAGGAAGGCCTAGCGGCCTTCCGCTTCCGGCGCAGCTCGAAGCGATGCTCCTCGCCGCGCAGGAGCCGCCGGAGGTTCGCCCGGTGCAGCACCAGCACGGTGCCGCCGGCCGCCCCGGCGAAGACGATCACGGGCCACGGGTAGCCGACGATCCACGCCCACAGCGGCAGCGAGAGAGCGGAGACGATCGACGCGACCGATGCGTAGCGTGTCAGCCCGAAGACGACGAGCCAGACGCCCGCGCCGATCCCGCCGACGATCGGCGCGACGCCGAGGAACGCGCCGCCGGTCGTCGCGACGACCTTGCCGCCGCGCCGGAAGCGCAGGAAGAGCGGGCGGAAGTGGCCGAGCATCGCCGCTGCGCCGGTCAGCACGCCCGCGTCGTGACCGGCGATCTTCGTCGCGACGAGCGCGGGGACGAAGCCCTTCGCGGTGTCGAGGAGGACGGCCGGCACCCCGAGCCGGCGGCCGTGCACGCGCCACACGTTCGTCGCCCCGATGTTGCCGCTGCCCTGCTTCCGGATGTCCTCGCCGCGGAAGATCCGAACGAGCCAGTAGCCCCAGGGCATCGAGCCGCAGATCCAGCCTCCGAGGACGAGGATCGCGGTCGTCACGCCCGGTCTCTAGGTCGAGGGGATGCCGTACTGGTCGACCCAGCCGTTCACGACGTCCCAGTCGAGGTTGTCGAAGAACGCGTCGATATAGGAGGCCCTGTCGGTCTGGTAGTCGAGGAAGTAGGCGTGCTCGTAGACGTCGAGCGCGACGAGCGGCGTCGCGTTCCACACCGGGAACGTGTTCTGTGCGTCGCCGATGTAGTTGAAGAGGTGACCCTCGTCCCAGTCGTACGCCGTCCACGCCCAGCCGCGCCCCGCGATCCCGGTTGCCCTGAGGTCGGAGCGCCACGCCTCGACCGAGCCGAAGTCGCGCTTGACGAGCGCGCCGAACGAGCCGACCGGGTCGCCCCCGCCGCCGCCGAGGTGCGCGAAGTAGAGCTCGTGGTTCTTGATCCCGCCGACGGCGAAGGTCAGCTCGACCTTCAGCGCGCGAAGCTCGGAGTACACCTGGTTCGCCTGCGACAGATCGACGTCCGCGAGCTTGCCGAGGATCTCGTTCCGCTTCGCGACATAGCCTTGATAGAGCTTGTAGTGCGCCTCGATCGACGCGCGAGAGATCCCGTCGAGCTCGTAGGCCTCCGGCCGCAGCTCCCGCGGCGCGATCTCCTCGAATTTGAACGCAAGCGTCGACATCCGGCTCCTCCTCCTGACCTGACGGGGCGGCGGCAGCATATCCTCAGTGGCGACGCGAAAGGAGCACTCAGATGCCGTTCGAACTTCCCGATCTTCCCTATGCGTACGACGCGCTCGAGCCGCACATCGATGCCGAGACGATGCGCATCCATCACGATCTGCACCACAAGGCGTACGTCGACAACGCGAATGCCGCGCTCGAGGGGACGCAGCTGGCGAACGCCTCGGTCGAGTCCGTGCTCGCGGATCTCGACGCGGTCCCCGAGGAGAAGCGGACCGCGGTTCGCAACAACGCCGGCGGCCATGCCAACCACTCGCTCTTCTGGCAGATCATGGGCCCAGACGGCGGCGGCGCGCCGAGCGGCGACCTCGCTGCGGCGATCGACGACACCTTCGAGAGCTTCGACGCCCTGAAGGCCGCTGTCACCGAAGGAGGCGTCAAGCGCTTCGGCTCCGGCTGGACGTGGCTCGTCTGGGACGGCACGGGCCTCGCCGTCTACTCGACGCCGAACCAGGACTCGCCGATCATGCAGAGCGACGTGCCGCTCCTCGGCATCGACGTCTGGGAGCACGCCTACTACCTCCGCTACCAGAACAAGCGGCCGGCCTATCTCGAGGCCTGGTGGAACGTCGTGAACTGGGACGAGGTCGGGAAGCGGTTCGCGGAGGCGCGCAGCTGACCGTCCGCTGCGCGCCCCGCGGGCGGTATTAGCGCTTGAACGAGATGAGCCGGCTGGTTCCGGCCGTGTAGCCGACGCCCGCCTGCGTCTGCGGGAGCACGAGCCGCAGGATCGAGCGGCCCTTCGGCAGTGTCGCGCGGAACACCGCACGAGAGTTCGCACCGAGATAGACGCGCTTGACGTTTCGGAAGCTGCCGAGCGGCGCCTTGCGCTGCACCCACACGTAGTGCCCCGCGTACGCGAGGTCTGACGTCACCTTGGCGACGAAGAGCTTGCCGCTGCGGCCGAAGCCGACGCGCGGGCGTACGTTGATCGTCACCGAAGGGCTGCCGGTCGAGCGCCAGCGCGCCTGGTAGGACGTCTGGATCGTCGGCGACACGCCGAACGAGAACGCGCCGTTCGCCTGCGTCATCGTCGTCGCGAGCGATTGCGAGCCCTTGCCGTACGGCTGCGACATGAGGGTGACAGGCTCGTTCGCCAGCTGGTTCGTGACGGTGCCCGAGACGGTCGTGTTGTCGCCGTACGTGACGGTCGACGTCGAGCCGGTGAGCGTGACGTTGGCCGCCGGCGCGTTCGTCGTGACCGTGCCCTTTTTCGAGGTCGCGAACGCGTCGTGGTAGGTGGTCTTGCCGGCCTGCGTGAACGTGAACGAGAACGTCTCACCGGACTTCAGCACCGGCGAGGCGAACGAGCCGTCGTTCGCGACCACCTGATGGCTCGTCGCGTCGGCGTTGTGCCAGGTCACGGTGTCGCCGACCGTGATGGTCGTCGAGCCCGGCGTGAAGCCGGTCTTCGTGATCTGCACGGTCTTGGTGTCGGCTCCGGCGGACGCCGCGACGACAAGCGTCGCGACGAGCGCGATCGGAAGCAGAAAGATTCGTCTCATCGGTTCCTCCTCGGTGGCACTTCGGGTGAAAACGCGGCTCGTCCCCTATCGGTTGCGGGATCGTCTGCGCGCTTGGCTACCGCCGGACGATCGTCTGCGTGCCGCTGTGCGAGGCGAGCAGCCCGTTTCCGGCCTGGTTGATCGACAGGAAGACGCGAATGTGCGAGACGCCCTTCGGCAGGTACGCCGCCGGGCGGAAAAGCCGCCCGCTCTGCTGGCCGAGGGTGAGGTTCGCGATGTTCACCCACTGGCCGAACGGCGAGAGCCGCTGCAGCGAGACGTGCCGGTGCCAGAGCGAGACGGGCGTCGCGATCATGGCCTTCATGTAGCCGCCGCCGCCCGGGACGAGCCGCAGCTTCGGTGCGACCTGGGCGACGACGCCCGCGCTCGTGACGCTTCCCCACCGGGCCACGTATGACGTGTAGAGGTTCGGCGTCACCGAGTACGAGAAGACACCGCCGGCGCCGGTCCTGACGAGCGCGAGCCGGCTGGGAGCGGCCTGCCCGAACGGCTGCTGGTCGATCTCGACCGACTGGTTCGCGGCCCCGTTCGAGACCGCGCCGGAGATCGTCACCTGCGTGCCGAAGTAGACGACCGGCGCCGAGAGAGCGAGCGAGAGCGACGGCGGCGGCCCCTTGACGACGACCTTCGCGGTGAGCCGCGGATGGAGCGCGTCGTGATAACGGAATGTGCCCGCCGTCGAGAGGGCCTTCGTCCACGACTGGCCGGCGTGGAGGATCGGCGAGGCGAAGGAGCCGTTGTCGGCGACGACCTGGTGATCCGTCTTGTCGACGTTCCTCCATCTGACGCTCGAGCCGTGGTCGATCGTGAGCGACCCCGGCGCGAAGCCGGTGCTCCTGATCTGCACCGTGACGGTCGCAGCCGAAGCGGGGCTCACGGCGGTCAGGCCGGCCGCGACGGCGGCGACGGTGACGAGCATCCTCCACATTCGGGAACCTCCGTTGAGTTTTCGCCCTTGATTCATCCCTCACTCGCGTAAGCCCTGTGCCCCGCGGACGTAAAGGTTCGGTCAAACGCTGCCCACTCCACTGCCCATTCCAGTGCTATGACTGACCGGCACAATCCGCCATGGGCCATGCCGCGTAGAGATCGGACAGATATGGAGCTTGCGCTCGACACCCGCGCGCGGCTGCGTGCGGTGCCCGAGACCGGTGCTTCGACCGGTGCTTCTTCTGGGGATGCGGACGCTGCCGCCGACACGAACGGCTCCGACGCGGACCTGCTCGTCCGGGTCGCGGAGCGTGACCGGGCGGCCTTCGAGGCGCTCTATCACCGGTACGTGCGCTCGATCTTCGGGCTCGCTCTCAGGCGGCTGCGCGACCGGCAGCGTGCAGAGGACGCCGTCCAGGAGACGTTTGCCGCTGTCTGGCGCTCGGCTGCGAGCTACCGGCCGGAGCGCGGTCCCGCCGCGCCGTGGCTCTACGCCGTGGCCCGGAACGCGATCGTCGACCGGCTCCGCGCGCGGGTCGAGCCCGCCGCCGAGGCGCCCGATCTGGCCTCCGGCGAGCCCGGCCCGGCGGAGCGGGCGGAGTCGTCATTCGTCGCCTGGCAGATCCACCGCGCGCTCGAGGAGCTGCCGGCGAAGGAGCGCGAGGTCGTCGAGCTCGCCTACTGGAGCGGCCTGTCGCAGAGCGAGGTGGCGGAGTACCTGCACATCCCGCTCGGCACGGTGAAGACGCGGACGCGCAGCGCGCTGGCGCGGCTCGCCGATCTGCTCGAAGAGGAGTTTGCGTGACCCGCCCGCCCGACTTCGAGGAGCTCTTCGGCGACGTCGCGGGTTCCGAGCGCGAGCGCTTCCGCCGGGTGCACGACATGCTGGTGGCCGCCGGCCCGCCGCCCGAGCTGACGCCGCAGATGGAAGCGGGGCCGACCCTCGCCATGACGCTGGGCGGCAGCAGGCGACGCCGCGTCAAGCGCCGCACCGCGCTGCTCGCGGCCGCGGTCATCGTGCTGCTGCTCGCCTTCCTCGGGGGCTACATCGCCGGCAACAACCGCACGCTGAGCGGCCACGTCCTGAGCCTGCACGGGACGACGCTCGCGCCGAAGGCGAACGCGTCGCTCCGGATCGAGGACCGGGACGAGGCGGGCAACTGGCCGATGCAGCTCGCCGCCGTCGGGCTGCCGAAGCTGCCGCCGAAGAACTACTACGAGGTGTTCCTCGTCCGCGACGGGAAGCCGTTCGGACCGTGCGGCGCGTTCGTCGTGGGGAACCAGAAGACGGGGGTGTCCGTGCGGCTGAACGTTCCCTATCGCGTGCGCGGCGGCGACAGCTGGGTCGTGACCCGCCAGAAGCCGGGCGACGACCATGCAGGGCCTGTCGTCCTCAAGCCGCTGACCTGACAGACGGCTTCAGGATCCGGAGCGGGACTCGTTGCGCATCTCGCTGAGGAGCCGCTCGAGCCGCTCCTCCTGCGAGTCGTCGACGAACGTCATCGCGGCGGCGACGTTCGGATGGACGCCGGCGATCGCTCGGCGCATCTCGTGGGCGACCGCACGATAGGACGGGTGCCCCTCGCGCCCCGAGCGGAGCTCGATCAGGTGCAGCGCCTCGCGGGCGTCGAGCTCGAGGACGTAGCGGATCCGGAACGCGAGGCAGAGCGCGTATGGCGCCTCCTCGACGAGCCCCTCGTCTCGTAGCCGCTCGTACTCGTCCCGCGCCGCGGCGAGCGCCCGCCCGTACTCGCCGCCGAGACCGGCCGCGACGAGCTCGTGCGGCACGTCGGCGCCGAGGTCGGGCGAGAGCCGCTGCCACTGACACGTCAGGAGCCGGTGACGCTGGAGGTCCCGGAAGGCGCCGTAGTCGGAGACGATCTCGAAGCGGTACCGCAGCGTCTCGAAGCCGCGGCCCGGCCGGTGGCGGCGGTTCTCCCGCGTGCCGACGAGCTCGCGCAGGAGCGCGGCCAGCTCCTCGGCGGAGAGGCTCGCGACCGCGTGAAGCGCTTCGTCCTCGCCGACGGCGGTGGCCTCGTAGAGGAGCGCGGCGGCAAGCTCGGCCTCGGTGCCGTGTGCGCGCAGGAGGCGAACCGAGGGCGCCGCGGCGGCCTCGGGCTCGGCGAGACCGAGCCGACCTGCTGCGACGGCGGCGGTCTCGCGGCGATCCTCGAGGAACTCGATCCACCGGCCGCCGCGGTCGGGCCGCGGGACGCGGACGACGAAGCTCGGGATGATCTTCTGGAGCTCCTCGAGCAGCATCCGCCCGTAGGCCTGCGCCTCCTCGAGCGGATGTGCGAGCAGGTGGAGGACGAGCTGCTCGTAGGTCTGGCCGCTCGCGTAGATGCCCATGTGCGAGAGCGACGACGCGGGCAGGACCCCGCGCACGAGATCGAGCGCCTTCGCGCGCACGGCGCGGGCGTGCGCTCCCGCCGACTCGTCGTCGCTGCGCGGGAACTGCTCTGCAATCCACGCGGTCATGCCGTCGAGAAGTCGCGTGTACGTCGCGAAGAGGTCGTCCATCGCGCGCTCGTACTCCGGGCCGAAGCGCGCGTCGCGGTGGTAGCGGTAGCCGAAGCCGGCGAGCTGCGTGTCGTAGGCGATGTAGCGGGTCGACTGCTCGAGATAGGACGCGAGGCGCGGCCGCTGCAGGATCTTCGTCAGGAGGTTCGACGTCCACTCGCAGGCGACGTGCGCGCCGCCGAGCTGCGCCACCGAGTCGTCGCCGTAGCCGAGGAAGATGCGCTCGTAGAGTGCTGCCGCCCGATCGCCCTCTGCGCCCTCGATCGCAGGCACCTCGGGCACGGAGTCCGCGAACTCGTCGAGGAAGAGCCGCCGCAGCGTGCCCGCATAGCGGGAGTAGCGGGCGAAGAGCGCGCCCTTCACCGTCTCCGGCAGGTTGACGAGGCCGAAGACCGGCCGGTCGAGGTTCGTGAAGTGCGGCGCGAGCCGCGCCTGCTCCTCCTCCGTGAACGTCTCGACGGGAAGTGTCACTGTTTGCAGGGTGGCCAAAGGACCGCGGACGGTACTCCCACTCCCGGACGGTAACCCGGAGCCGCTCACCGGCGGATTCAAGAACGAGCTGACGCGGTTCGGCGACGTCGTCCTGCGGCTCGAGAAGACCACGCTCGCGAGCGCGGAGTGGGAGCTCGAAGCCGTCCGGTTCCTCGCCGAGTCGGTGCCCGAGGCGCTCGTCGCCACCGCCGGACCGGAGCTCTTCGAGGGCGGACGGATCGCCTCGATCCTGCCCTTCGTCGAGGACGCCGCCCCGCTCGACCGGGAGAACGAGGCGCACCGGCTCGAGCTTGCCCGGCTCCTCGCACGACTGCACCGCCGGGGACTCGACTGGGCGGGAGCGCAACGGCCGGGCTCGCCGGGCTTTGCGTCCCTCGACATGACCCGGAACCGCTGGTGGGACTGGACGATCGTCAGCAAGCCCGCAGCGCTCGTCGACGCGTACGAGGCGTCGGTCAAGTGGCTCTCGACACCGCCGTCGCTCTTGACGGGGCTCGTCCACGGCGACGTCTGCCGGGCGAACGTGCTCACGAGGGGCGACACCATCGCGGCGGTCCTCGACTGGGAGGAAGCGCGCGTGGACTGGCCGGCGTGGGAGCTCGCGAGTGCGGCCTGGGAGGTGTGCCAGTCGGGAGACGCCCTGGACTCGGGCCGAGCGACGGCCTTCATCCATGCCTACCGGAAGGCCGACGGGCCGGGCGAGACCGAGGCATTCGAGCCCCTGCTCCGGCTGCGGCTCGTCGCCGACCTCCTCTACTCGCTGACGAGCAGGGCCCGCGGCGAGCCCCACGACGAGACGTACGTCGAGCACCTCGTACGCGCGCTCGAGCTGCGCCGGTGAACGCCAGGATCGGAACCTCCGGCTGGTCGTACCCGTCCTGGCGCCCCGGCTTCTACCCGGCCGGGACCGACCCGGCGGAGTTTCTCTCCTACTACTCGGCGCGGTTCGCGACGGTCGAGCTGAACACGACCGGCTACCGGCTGCCCGCCGAGGACCAGTTCCGTCGCTGGGCGGCGCAGGTGCCGGACGGCTTCGAGTTCGCGCCGAAGCTGCCCGGCACCCGGCTGCGGGGCCTCGACGTCTTCGCCGAGCGGCTGCGCCTGCTGGGCGACCGGCTCGGCCCCGTGCGGGTCTCGCTCAAGAGCCCGCGCGACGACGGCGCGGTCGAGCTCCTGCTCGGCTCCCTCGACCCCGCGATGCGGCTCGCGTTCGATCTCCCGCACCCCTCGTGGGACGGGATCGAGCCGCGGCTTGCCACCGCAGGCGCCGTCCGCGTCGACGATCTCGAGCACGCTGCGCCGTTCCGCTACCTCCGCCGGCGCGAGGCGCCCGACGCGGTGTTCGCGGCGCGTGTCGCCGCGGCCTCCGAGCCGGTGTACGTCTACTTCCGCCACGACGAAGAGCCGCACGCGCCGGCGCACGCGGCGGCGCTTCGGGCACTGCTCAGCGAACGGTGATCGCCACGCAGCTCTGCGGCGAGGCGACGCCCGAGATCGACACGGTGTTGACGCAGTAGCCGAACCGGCCGCGCGCCTTGCCCGCCGGCCACGCGACCGCATATCGCTTTTGCTCGTGCAGGGTCTCGCGCGGCGTCGAGTGCCTGAACACGACCTTCTTCGCGTTCCGCACGACGACGACCGTGCGCACCGCCGACCCTTCGTCGAGCGCCAGGTACTCGAGGCGGACGGTCGCGCCGACGCGTCG
>Ga0207657_10003082_pt1 | contig 17832 bp, 17 predicted proteins | sample KBSC33metaG_FD_184316 | JGI IMG/M metagenome (GOLD analysis project Ga0207657, IMG submission 184316) | Corn rhizosphere microbial communities from Kellogg Biological Station, Michigan, USA - KBS C3-3 metaG (SPAdes) (version 2) | ecosystem: Host-associated > Plants > Roots > Rhizosphere > Soil ... | reverse complement strand
TCGACGCCGTGTCCTCGATGTGGCCGTGCCAGCCGCGCGGCAGCCCGAGCAGCTGGGCGAGCCAGTCCATGACGGTGACCTCGAGCTCCGTCGCGGCGGGCGAGGAGAGCCACGTGAACGCGTTGACGTTCAATGCCGCGATCAGCAGCTCCGCGAGCACGCCGGGCTCCGAGCCCGTGTTCGCGAACCACGCGTAGAACCGCGGGTGGTTCCAGTGCGTGAGCCCCGGCATGACGATCTCGTCGACGTCGCGCAGCATCGCCTCGAACGTCTCGCCGTGCTCCGGCGGCGCATCGGGCAGCTGCGCGCGCACGTCGCCGGGCTGCACGCGCGACTGGACCGGTAGGTCGCCGACGCGCTCGAGATAGTCTGCCGCCCAGTCGGCGGCGCGGTGCAGGTCGTCGCGGTAGCTCATGCGCGCTTGCGCAGCTTCTCGATCTGCTTCCAGGTGCGCGTGTTGAGGACGTCGTCCTTCGTCAGCCACGCGCGCCGGGCTTGGCCGACACCGAGCTCCACATAGTCGAGCGCACTGATCTGGTGACCGTCCGAGTCGATCACCAGCTTCAGCCCGGCTTCGCGCGCGGCGCGGGCGTGCACATCGGTCAGGTCGAGCCGATCGGGCTGCGAGTTGATCTCGAGGAAGGTCCCCGTCTCGAGGGCCTTCTCGATCACGCGCTCGACGTCGATCTGCGCGGGCTGCCGCGTGGCAATCCGGCGATTCGTCGGGTGGCCGATCAGGTCGACGTACGGGCTCTCCATCGCGGCGAGCACCCGCTCGGTCGGGTTGTGGTCGAAGCGCGAGTGCACCGACGCCACGACCCAGTCGCGCGTTGCGAGCTCCTCCTCCGCCACGTCGAGCGTTCCGTCGGGTTTGATATTCACCTCGATGCCTTTGAGGATCCTGAACGGCGCGAGCAGCTCGTTGAGCGCATCGATCTGCTCCGCCTGCTGGTAGAGGAGCTCGCCGCGCAGTCGCTGCGAGTGGTCGCAGATCGCGTAGTACGCGTAGCCGCGCGCCTGCGCGGCCGCGACCATGTCCTCGAGCGAGTCCTTGCCATCGGACCAGGTCGTGTGCGTGTGCAGGTCGCCGCGCAGATCGCGGAGCTCGACGAGAGCCGGCACCTCACCTTTGCGGGCGGCCGCGAGCTCGCCGCCGTTCTCGCGTAGCTCGGGCGGGATCCAGTCGTAGCCGAGGAAGCGGTAGACCTCGTCTTCCGTCGCAAACGTGTGCTCCTGTCCCGACTCGACCTCCGTCACCGAGTACTCCGAGACAGAGAAGCCGCGACGTACAGCGTCCTCGCGCAATGCCACGTTGTGGTGCTTCGAGCCGGTGAAGTGCTGCAGCAGGTTGCCGTAGCTCTCGGGCGGAACCACGCGCAGGTCGAACCGCAGCCCGTCGTGGGAGACGACCGTCGCCTTCGTCGATCCCTTCGCCGCCACGTCGACAACCCAGTCGAGTGCGCAGAAGTAGTCGACCAGCGCCTGTGCGTCGCTGGCGGTCGCGATGATGTCGAGATCGCGGACGGTCTCGCGCATCCGGCGTGCCGAGCCCGCGATCGACACTTCGACGGACGCGGGATGCGCGCGCAGCACCTCGACGACCGCACGCAGCTTCGGCAGCGTCGTCCCGAGCAGTGCCCGGCGCGGGCCTTCCGTCGCCTTCGGCTGCGCCAGCGCCACGGCGATCTTCTCCTCGGTCCCGGGGCCGATGCCGGCGTGCCCGCGCAGCTGCTGCGCCTCTGCCGCAGCCTTGAGGTCGGCCGCCGTCGTGATCCCGAGCTCCTGCCAGATCCGGCGGGCGGTCTTCGGGCCGAGCCCGGGGAGGCGCATGAACGTCGCGACCTCGGCCGGGACCTCCGCCTTGCGCTTCGTCAGGGCGTGGATCTCGCCGTCCTCGACGACCTCGACGATCTTCGCCTCGATCGTCTTCCCGATGTCCTGCAGCTGCTTCGCCTTGCCGTCGAGCGCAAGCTGCGCGACGGACGTCGGCGTCTCGCGAATGCGGGCTGCCGCCTTGCGATAGGCGGAGATCCGAAAACCGTCGGCGCCCTCGAGCTCCATCAAGTCTCCGAGCAGTTCGAACTGCTCCGCGAGCTGTTCATTCCGCGGCAGGGTCACACCAGCGATCATAGGTATGCCGATGCGCGCAACCGTCTGCCTTCCCACCTACAACGAGCGCGAGAACCTCCCGCGCATGATCGAGGCCCTGCGCCCCGTCTTGCGGGACGACGACCGCGTGCTTGTGATCGACGACAACTCACCGGACGGCACCGGCGAGGTCGCCGACGCGCTCGCAGCGGCGCATCCATTCGTTGCGGTCCTCCACCGTCCGCACAAGGAGGGCCTCGGCCGGGCCTACATCGCCGGGTTCGAGCGCGCGCTGGCCGAGGGCGCTGAGCTGGTGCTGGAGATGGACTGCGATTTCTCACACGACCCGGCCGACGTGCCGCGCCTGATCGAGGCTGCGGAAAACGGCGCCGACCTGGTGCTCGGCTCGCGCTACGTGCCTGGTGGTGGCACCCGGAACTGGGGGCTCGCGCGGCGGCTGATCTCGCGCGGCGGCTCGGTCTACACGGGGCTCTTTCTGCACATGGGTGTCAAGGATCCGACGGGCGGCTTCAAGTGCTTTCGGCGACAGGTGCTCGAGCAGCTCGATCTCGACTCGGTCACTCCTCGCGGCTACGCCTTTCAGATCGAGATGACCTATCGCGCCAAGCAGGCCGGCTTCAAGGTGGTCGAGATCCCGATCACTTTCGTCGATCGCGTCGTGGGGCAGTCGAAAATGAGCAGATCGGTCGTTCTCGAGGCGATCTGGCGCGTGCCGCTGCTCAGGGTCGGCAGATGAGGTCCGTGACGGACGAGACCTTCGAACGCGAGGTCCTGCAGGCCGAAAACCCCGTGGTCGTCGATTTCTGGGCGCCGTGGTGCGGTCCCTGCAAGGCGATCGAACCGGCCCTCGACGAACTGGCCGGGACGACCGGCAGCGTCGAGTTCGTCAAGCTCGACATCGACGAGAACCCCCGCACGGCGACCACCTATGGCGTGCTCTCACTGCCGACGGTGATGCTCTTCGCAGGTGGAAAGCCTCGTGAGACCGTCTACGGCGCCCGCCCGAAAAAGCACTTCGAAAAGACGTTCTCGCCTTATTTCTAATCCCTAAAAAGGGGGAGGAAACCTGCAACCGCGCGGAGCAGGATCAGTCACGTAACCGACCGGGGGCGGACGGAAACCGACTGCTTGGGGGAACTCCGTGCCGCACCGCCTGCTCGCCACGCTCACAATCGCCGCACTCGCGCTCTGCGCGGCGACCGCGTCCGCCGCACCGGCAGCCGCAACGCCCACTATCACCCGCGGTCACGCGCTCGTGATCAAGGTGAGGACGAAGTCGGGCGAGGCGTGCACACCGGTGGTGACGTACGCGGACCACACGATGCAGATGGGGACGACGAAGAAGGCGCGCTCCGGTGAAGCGCTCAGCTGGTCATTGCTCGTCCCGCGCACCGCACCGCTCGGCGCCGGCAAGTGGTACGTGCGCTGTGCGTGGTTCCACGTCGTAGGCCAAGGCAAGTTCGTCGTCACGGCGGTGAAGCCGGGCACGGCGCCGGCCGAAGAGGCGCCCCGCGTGGTTGCCGACAAGCAGGGGTTCTCGCAGCGCCCCGACCGGTTCGGAACCGGAAGCTCGTTCAGCTACGGCATGTTCCTCCGCAACACCTCCAATACGCAAGATGCACAGAACGTCTACGTGCTCGTGAACATGGTCGCTGCAAGCGGTGAGCTGATCGGGACCGCGACGCGCACCATCCCCCTGATCGCCGCGGGGCAGACGTACGCGCTCGGAGATTCGCTGTCGCTCCGAACACAGGTGGCCGTTTCGAAGCTCGAGCTGACGATCCGCCTCGGCGCTCACCAACTGAAGCAGCCGCACAACTCGCCGGAGTTCGCAAACGTCCGGATCGTTCCCGCTCAAGGTGACCCCGGCTTCGTCGGTGAGGTCGACGGCGAGGTGCTGAACAGCACCCCGGCGCTGACGCTCACGAACGCGAAGCTCTCGATCGTCCTGCTCGACGCCGCAGGCAATCCGGTCGGAGGGGGAACCGGGTACACGTTCGCTCCACTGCCTTCAGGCTCGCGCATGGTGTTCCTTGCGACATCCGGCTTCAATGCCGTGCCGCTCGACCGCGCCTTGACGCCGGTCGTCTCGGCCGAACCGGCCTACGCCTCGGCGGGCTAGAACACGAACTGACCGGCCCGATCACGGCGCTACTCTGGCGCGGTGATCGGGCTGCCTGCATCGCACCGCGCGCGCGTGCGTCTGCTTCGCCGGTCGATCATCGGAGCCGTCGTCCTCACAGTGGCGCTGTTGATCGCCTTCGTCCGGAACACCGGGCACTCGACTGCAACGCCGATCAATGAGAACGGGCACGCCCAGGTCTACCACGCGCCGAAAACCGTGCCGGCGACCGCGGCGCAGAAGGCAGCCGCAATCTCGACGCTGTCTCGCTTCATCCGGAGCGCCGTCATCCGCCGAGACCTCGCCGCATCGTGGCCGCTCGCGACCGCGCACCTGAAGAGCGGCACGACACGCGCCGAATGGCTGGGCGGCACGCTGGCCGTGGTCCCGTACCCCGCCGACGGATTCCGCACCGTCGGCTTCACGCTCAAGTACCAGTACAAGGGCGTACTCGGGTATGACGCCCTCCTGCTCCCGAACAAGACGAAGGCGGGTCAGCTCGCAGGCCAGCAGGTGTACGCCTGCGAGCTGCACGACGTCCATGGCCGCTGGCTGGTCGACGAGTGCTACCCGCGCAAGACCCTTTAGCTAGAGGCTCTCGGCGAAGTGCTCCCAGCCGCGGAGCTGGTACGGCTGGTTGTCACGGAGCGTCACGACACCGTCGCCCGCCTCGACACGGCCGACGACCGGAAAGCCCTGCGCGTCGGCGACCGCGGCCAGCAGTTCGAAGTCCTCACCGAACCCGAGGTCCGCGAGCGTCGCGCCGCCGGCCAACGGCACCGCATCGAGGTCGACCACGCAGCGAACACCGGAGCGTCGCGCGATGTGTCCCGCGTCGACGCCGATTCCGTCTGACAGGTCGAGTAGCGCGTGCGCGGTCGCTGCGAGCGATCGTCCTTCCTCGAGACGCAACGGCGGCGGCGCATACCGCTGTTTGCGGAACGCCGCGCCTGCGGCGCCCAGTGGGCCGGTGACGACGAGCAGGTCGCCGGGCCGGGCACCCGCCCGGCCGGGGACACGAGCGCTGTGGCCGAACGCCGTGACCGAGATCACGACCCGCTCGGACGACGTCGTGTCGCCGCCGACGACGGGTACGCCTGCTTCGGCGATCCCCTCGTAGAACGAGATCACGTCCGCTGTGAACGTGGTCTCGGGCACCGCCAGCGTGACGAGAAGCCCCACCGGAGTCGCCCCCGAGGCAGCGAGGTCGCTCAGGTTGACGGCGGCGGCTCGGAAGCCGAGCGCGCGCCAGTCGATCCAGTCCAGCCGAAAGTGGACGTCCTCGACGAGGGCGTCCTGCGTCGCGACGAGGCCCTCACCCGACGGCGCAGCGGCGATCTGGGCGGCGTCGTGCTCGACGGCGGTGATCAGCTTGCGGCGCTCGAGCTCGGCAAGCAGGCCGAGCTCACCGATCTCTGACAGCCGCGTCAATCGCTCTCCTGAGCCCCGGGTCGGTCGCGGCGCGGATGACGGCGACTCCAGCTGCGCCCGCCCGGATGCATGCGCCGGCGTTGGACGCGTCGATGCCGCCGATTGCGACCACGGGCGCGCGCACCGCGTCGCAGATCCTCCGCAGCCCGTCGAGCCCGATCGCCGGATCGGCGTCGTGCTTCGACGGCGACTCCCATACCGGCCCGACACCGAGGTAGTCAGCGTCCGCGGCGAGTGCCTGCTCGAGTGTCGACGCGGAGCGGCCGAGCATGAGGCCGGCCGCGCGCGCAGCCTCGGCGCCTGCGTCGCTCTGACCGAGATGCACGCCGTCCGCGCCGAGCGCGATCGCCGCCGCCACGTCGTCGTTCACGATGAACGTCGCGCGCAGCTGGCGGAAGCCGCGGCCGCGCGCCACGACCTCGTCCGTCGGCGCCTTCACACGCAGCTGCACGACCGTCGCTCCGGCCGCGACCGCCTGCTGCGCGGTGTCGAGGTTGGTGACGATCGCGTGCAGCTTCACGACATGCGCGCTCTGGCGTCGAGCGTGTCGGAATCGAGGGCAGCGAGCTCGTCATAGAGCGCGACATGGAACGAGCCGGGGCCTCTCGCGCCTGCGGCCGCGTTCTCTCCTGCAATACCGAACGCGGCGAGCGCCTCGGCTGCCGCTGCGAGTGGTGCGCCGTGGTTGACCGCAAGGAAGCAGCCGGTGAGCGCGCTCGACATGCAGCCCGTGCCGGTGATCGTCGCCATCAGCGAATGACCGTTGGCGATGCTGATCACCGTCTCCCCGTCGGAGACCTGGTCAACAACGCCGGTGACCGACGCAACGAGACCGAGCCGCCGTCCCGCCTCCCGCGCAAGGTCGGCAGGATCGCTGCCCGTCGCGATCGATTCGACGCCGCGCACCTCGGCGTCGACGCCGACGAGCGTTGCGACCTCGCCTGCGTTGCCGCGCAGAACCGTGACGTCGATCTCGTCGAGGATGCGCTTTGCAGTCTCCGTGCGATACGTCGTCGCGCCTGCTCCGACTGGATCGAGCACGACCGGGATTCCACGCTCGTTCGCAACGCGGCCTGCGAGCAGCATCGCATCGACCCAGTGCGGCGAGAGCGTGCCGATGTTGAGCACGAGCGCACCGGCGATCGCGGCCATCTCTTCCACTTCTTCCCGCGCATGCGCCATCACCGGCAGCGCACCGAGCGCGAGCGTGGCGTTGGCCGTCTCGTTCATCACGACGTAGTTGGTGATCTGGTGGATCAGCGGCTTCGTCTCACGCAGCCGCCGCAGGGAGTCTCCAGCTGTCACGCTCGTCCTTTCACGTTGAGGATGTCGACGGGGCCGTCGCCCGCGCCTAGCTCGACCAGTCCGTGCCGGACCGCGTCCGTCGCTGCTCGTGAGGCGCCTCGGGCGGCGTCTTCGAGTGAGAGGCCCCGTGCGAGCAGCGCCGCGAGCGTGGCGGAGTGCGTGCACCCGGCTCCATGCGTGGCCGCGACGTCGAGGCGCTCGACCGGGATCTCGACGTGGCGCTCACCGTCGAAGAGGTGGTCCACGGGATCGCCGTGCCCTCCCGTGACGATCGCCGCGTGGGCGCCGAGCGCCACCAGGCACTCAGTGAGCTCAGCGCGTGAACTTTGTGTTGAGTCAACACAAAGTCTTCGGGCTTCCGCCAGGTTGGGCGTGACGACGGTCGCGAGGGGAAAGAGCCGCTCGACGAGCGCCTCGACGGCGTCGTCCTCGAGCAGCTGGGCTCCAGAGGATGCGACCATCACCGGGTCGACGATGAGCGGCACGGGGTGCCGCTCCAGGAAGTCCGAGACGGCGTCGATCACGCGCCGCGAGAAGAGCATCCCCGTCTTCGCAGCATCGACCCCGACGTCCGAGAACACCGCCTCGAGCTGAGCGGTCACGAACTCCGGTGGCAGCTCGTGCACGGCGGTCACACCGATCGTGTTCTGGGCCGTCAGCGCGACGATCGCCGACATGCCGTGCGCGCCCGCGGCGGCGAACGCCTTCAGATCGGCCTGGATGCCGGCGCCGCCCCCACTGTCGGAGCCGGCGATCGTCAAGACGCGTGGAACCATTGGGTGGTGCTCTCCCTTCGCCGGTCCTAACCGGATCAGGTTCAGCGGGTGTGTTCTCAGCCCTGAGTCGTTTTCGACCCGTGGGCACCCCGGTAGGCCGAGGCTAGCATCGAAGCGATGAGTGTCGACGTCCTGCGTTGGGAAGGGCTCTTACAAGGCGAGGAGGTCGCCTCTCTCACTGTCGAGGCCGAACGGGAGGCGCGCTTTGCGCCGCTGCCCGATCACCTCGACGCCCGCGTGCGCGAGGCAATCGGGGTGCCCCAGCTCTACGCGCACCAGCGAGCCGCCTGGGATGCGGCCGAGCGGGGCGAGAACGTGATGGTGACGACGGGCACTGCGTCCGGCAAGACGCTCGCGTTCAACCTCCCGGTGCTCGACGCGCTCACGCGCCAGCCGAAGACGCGCGCGCTCTACCTCTATCCGACGAAGGCGCTCGCACAGGATCAGTTCCGCACGCTCTCCGGCTACCGCGTGCCGAAGCTGAGGCCGGCGATCTATGACGGCGACACACCGACGGAGCAGCGCTGGCAGATCCGCAAGTGGTCGAACGTGATCCTCACGAACCCGGACATGGTGCACGTCGGGCTCCTGCCGAACCACGACCGCTGGGGTGACGTACTCGCGAACCTGCGCTACATCGTCGTCGACGAGGCGCACGTGTACCGCGGCGTCTTCGGGTCGCATGTCGCGAACGTCCTCCGCCGCCTGCGCCGGCTGGCGCGCGTGTACGGATCGGATCCGCAGTTCCTGCTGGCATCGGCCACGATCTCGAACCCGGGCGAGCTCGGATCCTCATTGCTCGGCGCCCCGGTGACCGTCGTCGGTGACGACGCCGCTCCGCGCGCGGAGCGCACGATCCTGCTCTGGAACCCGCCGCTGCTCGACCAGGAACTGGGCCTGCGCGGCTCCGCACTGGCCGAGGCGGCAAAGCTGCAGGCGTCGTTCGTCGAACGCGGCCTGCGCACGCTCACGTTCGCGAAGAGCCGTAAGGCGGCCGAACTGATCCACCGCTTCACGGCGGAACGCCTGGGTGACGACACGCACCTCTCGCCCTACCGCGCCGGCTACACCGCGCAACAGCGCCGCGAGATCGAGCGTCGACTGTCGGAAGGTGACCTGCTCGGCGTGTCGGCGACCAACGCGCTCGAGCTCGGGATCGACGTCGGACTCCTCGACGCGGTGATCTCTGTCGGGTTCCCGGGCACTGTCGCCTCCCTGCGTCAGCAGTGGGGACGCGCAGGGCGGCGTGGAAGCGGGCTCGCCGTCCTGATCGCGAGCGAGGACGGGCTCGACCAGTTCTTCATGCGCGAGCCCGACAAGCTGCTCGGGCGCCGGGTCGAGGCGGCGATCCTCGATCACACGAACCCCCGCGTGCTCGCCGGGCACGTCCGCTCGGCCGCCTACGAGGCGCCGCTGACCCCCGACGACGCGGTGATCCTCGGCCCCGAGGCGCTCGACGCGGCACAGCACGACCCGCAGCTGAAGGAGACGCCGGCCGGGATCGTCTGGGCCGGGAAGGATCATCCGGCGGCGCACATCTCGCTGCGCTCGTCCGAGCCTGACGCGTTCAGCATCGTCGACGGCAGCACGGGCGCGGTGCTCGGTGTCGTCGAGCGCTCCCGCGCGTACTCGACCGTGCACGAAGGCGCGGTCTATCTGCACATGGGCGAGTCGTACCTCGTGCGCGAGTTGAACCTGAACACGATGTACGCGGTCGTCGAGCCGTTCGGCGGCAACTGGTACACCCAGGCGAAGAAGGAGACGATGACGCAGATCGTCGAGCCGCGCCGCGCCGAGTGGCGGCTCGGCATGGAGGTCTTCTTCGGCGAGATCGAGGTCACCGAGCAGGTCGTCGCCTACGAGCGCAAGACATTGTCGTCGCAGGAACGGATCGAGCTCGTGCCGCTCGAGCTACCGCCGACGACCTTCGCGACGGAGGCCATCTGGTACCTGCCAAGCCCGCACCATCTCGCCGAGGTCGACGAGATGCCGAAGCTGCTCGGCACGCTGCACGCAGCGGAGCACGCGATGATCGCGATCCTCCCGCTCTGGGCGATGTGCGACCGCTGGGACATCGGCGGCCTCTCGACGAACATCCATCCCGAGACCGGCCGGCCCACGGTGTTCATCTACGACGGACACCCCGGCGGCGTCGGGATCACCGAGCGCGGCTTCGACCAGTTCGAGGGCTGGGTCACGGACACCGCCGCGATGATCCGCGGCTGCCCGTGCAGCGACGGCTGCCCGTCGTGCGTCCAGAGCCCCAAGTGCGGCAACCTGAACGACATGCTCGACAAGGCCGGCGCGCTGACCTTCCTGTCCCGGCTCAGATGAGCCGTACGCTGTCGATTTCGTCACCGCTCGTTCGTCGTACAGGCGACCTGAACTTCTCCAAGGAGGGATCGTGAAGTACGCACTCCTCATCTATTCGCGCGACGCCGACTGGGACAACCTGTCGGAGGACGCGCGGACTGCCATCTACGGCGAGTACGCCGCCGTGTCCCAGAGCCCTGGCATCCTCGGCGGCGAGCAGCTTGGCCCGGCGGACACCGCGACCACCGTGCGCGTGGCCGACGGCAGCACCCTGACGACGGACGGCCCGTTCGCCGAGACCAAGGAAGGGCTCGGTGGCTTCTTCCTGCTCGAGGCCGACAACCTCGACGACGCGATCGCAATGGCGGCGCGCATCCCTGCTGCACGCATGGGCGGGGCCGTCGAGGTCCGTCCGCTGGTGGAGATGTAGCACTGCTCGAGCAGGTCTTCCGGGACGAGTGGGGCCGCGTCCTCGCCACCCTGATCGGCTTCCTCGGTGACTTCGACCTTGCCGAGGAAGCCGCGCAGGAGGCGTTCGCGATCGCGGCCGAACGCTGGCCGCGCGACGGCATGCCCGCAAATCCGGGCGCCTGGCTCGTGGTCACGGCGCGCAACCGCGCGATCGACCGCATCCGGCGCGACCGGACGCTGGTCGCGAAGACACACCTGCTCGACGCGCCCCCGACCGTGGACGACGACCTGGACGAGACCGTGTTTCCGGACGAGCGACTCGAGCTCGTGTTCACGTGCTGCCATCCCGCGCTCGCGCTGGACGCGCAGGTCGCCCTGACACTTCGCACTCTCGGCGGCCTGACGACCGACGAGATCGCGCGGGCCTTCCTCGTCCCGGAGCCGACGATGGCCCAGCGGCTCGTGCGGGCGAAGCGCAAGATCGCGACCGCCGGGATCCCGTTCCGCATTCCCGCAGACCACCTCCTGCCCGACCGGCTGGCGGCGGTGCTGGCCGTCGTCTACCTGATCTTCAACGAGGGCTACGGCGGCCGCGGCGACCTCGCAGCGGAGGCGATCAGGCTCGGCGGCGCACTCGCCGAGTTGATGCCGGACGAGCCCGAGGTGCAAGGACTGCTCGCGTTGATGCTGCTCCACGACGCTCGCCGTGATGCACGGCTCCGTGACGGCGAGCTCGTGCTGCTCGAGGACCAGGACCGCGCCGCCTGGGACACCGCGCAGATCGCACAAGGCCGAACACTCCTCGAGCGTGCGCTCGCGCTGCAGGGCCGTGGGCCCTATGTCGTTCAGGCGGCGATTGCCGCGCTGCACGCAGACGAGCCGCGGGACTGGCCCCAGATCGCCGCGCTCTATGGCGAGCTCGCGCGTCTCACCCACTCGCCGGTGGTCGAGCTGAACCGCGCCGTGGCGGTCGCCGAGGCAGAGGGGCCGGAGCGCGGCCTGGCGATCGCAGACCGGCTCGACCTGGACGGCTACCGCTATTTCCACTCGGCGCGGGCCGACTTCCTGCGCAGGCTTGGCCGGGACGCGGAAGCAGTCCAGGCCTACCAGCGCGCGCTTGCCCTTGCTCACGCCGAGCACGAGCGAAGATTCCTCGAGCGCCGGATTGCCGCGCTGACGCCAAGATAGGCGGTCGTGATCGAACGCATCCACGCTTTTCGGGCGGCGTTGCAGGACGCCGCCGCCGAGCAGCACGTGCCCGCAAGCCTCGGAACCGGGCTGTTCGCCCCCTCGATCCGCGAGGTTTACGACCTGAACTACGTCCGCGTGGAGCAGCCTGCGCCGGCGGAGGAACTGATCGCCGAGGCAGAGCGGCTGATGGAGGACTACTTCCACAGGCGCGTGATCCTCGAGCGCGCCGACCGCGACACCGCGACCCGATTCCGCGCCCACGGCTGGACGGTCGTCGCGCACCTGATCATGGCGCTCTCCCGCGAGCCTGACCGGCGCGTCGACACGTCGATGGTGCGGGAACTGCCGTTCCGAGACCTCGCGGCCGCGCGCCGCGAGGTAACGGTGAGCGAGCCCTGGGGTGATGCCGAAATCTCGTTGCTGCTCGACGAGGCCAAGCGCCTGATCATGCGCGCGGTTCCCACCCGCTTCTTCGCCGCCTTCGCCGACGGCGAGATCGCGGCGTACTGCGAGCTGCGCAGCGACGGCACGGTCGCGCAAATCGAGGATGTCAACACGATCCCGCGCTTCCGCGGGCGCGGGCTCGGGCGCGCCGTCGTGCAGTACGCCATCGACGAGGGGCGCCCGGCGAACGAGATCATCTATCTCGAGGCGCTCGCCGAGGACTGGCCGCGGCAGCTCTACGCCAAGCTCGGCTTCGACGTCGTCGGTGAGCGTCACTTCAACACCCTGTTCCCGCACCCGTTGACCCGCCTCCGCGTGCGCACGCCGCGCCTCGAGCTGCGCCTGGCGACGCGCGCCGAACTGCGCGCGCTGGGCGAGCTCGCCCAGCGCGGCATTCACGATCCCGCCGTGATGCCGTTCGGTGTCGCGTGGACCGACGACAGCGACCGGCCGGGGTTCGTCGACGAGAGCATCGAGCACCACGAAGCCAGGCTGCGCGAGTGGCAGCCCGGCGACTGGACGCTGAATCTGATTGCGTTCCACCGCGGACGACCGGTCGGTGTCCAGTCGGTTCGAGGAGAACGATTCCCGGAGCAGCGCACCGTCGACACGGGATCTTGGCTAGGGCGCGAGTTCCAGGGGCAGGGACTCGGCACGGAGATGCGCGCTGCCGCCTTGCACCTTGCGTTTCAGGGTCTTGGAGCAACCCTGGCCACGTCCGGCGCAATCGAGGGAAACCGGCAGTCGCTCGGCGTCTCGCGCAAGCTGGGCTACGAGATCGTGGGCGCGCATCTCGTCAGCCCACGAGGCGTGCCCGTCGAGCACACCGACCTCGAGCTCCGCAGTGAGAACTTCCACTCGCCGGTGGACGTCGAGCTCGTCGCGCTCGAACCGTTGCTGCCATTGTTCGGAGCGGCATGAACCTGCGCGCATTCGGCGAAACGTTCGTGACGCTGTTCGTGATCACTGACCCGATCGGCAACGCGCCGATCTTCGTGGCGATCACGCGCAACCTGACGCCGAAACAGCGTCAACGCGCGGCGCTCCGCGCGGTGCTTGCGGCGGGTGGGCTGATCCTGGGCTTCGCCGTGTTCGGCGAAGTCGTGCTCCGGTACCTGCACGTTTCGCTGGGCTCGCTCTCGATCGCCGGCGGGCTCCTCTTGATGCTCGTGGCACTCGAGATGCTTCGCGGCTCCGACTTTCCCGGCGGCGACGCGTCGGTACCGGAGGACATCGCGCTCGTCCCGCTGGCGACCCCACTCGTCGCGGGACCTGGAGCGATCGCCACATCGATCGTCCTGTGGCGTGCCCATCCGGGCTTCGAGGGCCATATCTCGGTGATCGCCGCCATCATCCTCGCCGTCGCATGCGTCGGCGTCGCACTCATCGTCGCGGAGCGCGTGACGCGGGCGACCAGCCCCGCCGTGCTCTCGTTTCTGACGCGCGTGTTCGGACTGCTGCTGTCGGCGATCGCCGTCCAGCTCGTGGTGGACGGCGTGCGCTCACTGACGTAAGCTCGCGCGCACAGAACAGTGGAAGAAGGAGGGCGCCCATGACGATGCGGTTGCCCCGCCCGCGGCACGGGGATCCACTTGAAACGACGCAGGAGCTACACGCGCTCGCTGCAGCCGTCCTGCGGGAGGACGTCGAGACACTCGCGCGCACGACCGGCTATCTCCGGCGGTCGTACCGCGTGGTCTTCGTCGGCTACGTCGCGATGATGATCTTCGGTGTCGGCGCGATCGTCGCTGCGTTCGTGAAGGGGCTGACCGCAGCTAGCATCGGTGAGGCCGTCGCGTCGGTCGGGCTGGCAGGGTTGACAGTCGGCATCTTCATCGCGTTCTTCGTCCAACGTCCGTCGGCGGCTCTTGAGCGAAACGCGATCTTCATGCCGTGGGTCTCGATCGTCTTGACGACGTTCTGGACACGGCTGCTGTACCTCGACGATCCCGAGACGCTCGACGCAAAGCTCGGCCACGCCGCAAAAGAGGCATCCGACGAGCTGAGCGCGATCGCCATGCGCTACGCGGTGATCGACGGCAAGGAGCTGTCAGTGGCCAAGGAGGCGGCGCGCACCCGGCCGAAGTTAGGCGCCTAGGGCCCTGACCTCGGACTCACGTGTGCGCGGGGATGGCTCAGACCACGCAGCTCGTTCGGGTCGGGCGCAGGGCATAGCGGTGCCTACGTTCAAGCCCGATCCGGGCGAGATGCGCCGCGTATGAGCCACCAGCCGGGTGGGCGTGAGTCGGGGGTCAGGGCCCTAACGCCCTGAGCGCTTTGCCCAGCGACTGACGCGTCGTCAGCACGCCGGCGTACAGATCGCCGTGCCTGCGTACGCGCTCCAGCACGACCGGCATCGTGTAGATCGTCGGGTTGAGCTTGTCGTTCACCTCGTCCCAGGTGAGCGGGGTCGAGACGGGTGCGCCCGGCTTCGGTCGCACCGAGTAGGCGGAGGCAATCGTCTTCCCTTCGCCGTTCTGGTTCGCGTCGATCAGCACGCCGCGGCGCTTCGCCTTCGACCACTCCGTCGTCGCGAGCTTTGGATGCGTGCGCGCGATTGCACCGGCAACGTGCTCGGAGAACCGCCGGGTGTCCTCGAACGTGCTGCGCCGGTCGATCGGCACGAGGACGTGGAAGCCCTTGCCCCCGGACGTCTTCGGGAACGACTCCAGCTCGAGCGCGTCGAGCAACTGCTTGAGGATCAACGCCACCTCGACCGTCTGGGCCCAAGGCACCTCGGGCGTCGGATCGAGGTCGAAGAGCACGAAATCGGGGCGATCCGGCTTGTCGATCCGCGAGTACCAGGTGTTCATGTCGATGCAGCCCATGTTCACCATCCAGAGCAGCGCGAGCTCGTCGTTCACGAGCGGGAACTCGACCCATTTCTGCTGGCGCGTTTTCTCTCGCGTCGAGACGAGCGCGCGGAAGCGCGCGATCCACTCCGGCATGTGCTTCGGCGCGTCCTTCTGGAAGAACGCCTTGCCGTAGGCGCCGTCGGGATAGCGGCGCATCGTGAACGGTCGGTCCTTCAGGTGCGGCACGAGCACGTCCGCAACCGCTTGGTAGTACTGGAGCAGGTCGCCCTTGGTGATCCCTTCGTCCGGCCAGAACGGCTTGTCGAGGTTCGAGAGGCGGAGCTCGCGCTTGCCCTTGCGGATCACGTCCTGCAGCGGCTGCTCGCGCGTCACCTCGCCTGCTTCCTTGTCCTCGCGAATGCCGAGGTACGCCGGGTGCCGCAGGTGGTTGTCGTGCGTCCACTCGCCGAAGCGCACCTGCGCGACGAGCTGCGGCTCGACCCACTGCACGTCGCCCTTGCGGATGCGGGGCATCTTCGGCTCGCTGGGGAACGGCGGCGTGTCGCGGTGCAGCGGCTTGAGGAGCTTGAGCAGCTTGCTGATCTCACGGTCGCTGAACCCGGTGCCGACGTTGCCGACGTACCGCAACTGATTTCCCTCGTTGACGCCGAGCACGAGCGCGCCGAACGTGCCCGCGCGGCGGCCGGCGCCCCGCGTGTACCCCGCGACGACGAACTCCTCGTTGTTCTCCGTCTTGATCTTCAGCCAGTCGCGCGTACGCCTGCCCGGCTTGTAGGTGCTGCTCTTGCGCTTGGAGATGACGCCTTCGAGCCCTTGCTGCTGCGCAACCGCGAAGAGCGCGTCGCCGTCGTCGAAGTCCTCCGAGTACGCGACGGTCTTGACGCGCCCGTCGAGCAACTTCCGTAATGCCGACTTGCGTTCGTGCAGCGCCTCGTCAACGCGAGGCTCGCCGTCGAGCTCGAGGAGGTCGAACGCGTAGAAGACGAGCGGGCCTTCCCCTTGTTGCAGCTCGGAGAAGCTCGTCTTGCCCGTCGGATCGAGGCGGGTGATCTCCCCGTCGAGGACGGCGTTGGGGCTCTTGACCGCCTTCGCGATCGCCTTCGCCACCTCCGGGAAGCGTCCGGTCAGATCGTTGTCGTTGCGCGAGACGAGCTTGCAGTCGCCGCCTCGGACATACGCGACCGCGCGGAAGCCGTCGAACTTCACCTCGTAGGTCCAGTCGTCGCCGTGCGGGATCGTCGTGTCGAGCGTCGCCAGCATGGGTTTATAGGTGCCTTGCACGACGTTCGTGTGCTCGTCGTCGTCGTCGCTGCGCTTGATCAGCAGCCAGTTCTGCTCCTTGCCGTCCATGTGCGCAGGCACGAGCGACCAGCGGCCTTTCAGCTTCTTGCCGTGCAGGTCGAACGTGAGCTGCCCGTTGGGCTTCTCCTCGAGCAGGTCGTAGGTGCCGTTGTCGAAGATCTCGACCGTCCCGCCGCCGTACTGGCCTTTGGGGATCTCGCCGTGGAACTTCGCGTACTCGAGCGGGTGATCCTCGACGTGCACGGCGAGCGCTTTCGCGCCCGGCTCGAGCGGCACTCCCTTCGGCACCGCCCACGATGCGAGCGCGCCGTTCTTCTCCAGCCGGAAGTCGTAGTGCAGCCGGCTCGCGTCGTGGCGCTGCACGACGAAGATCGGCTTCTTGCCGCGCTTCTTGGAGCCGAACGGCTCGGGCGTCACCTTCGGGTCGCGCTTCTTGCGGTACTCGCTGAGTGACACGTCCTAGGAAGCTTTGCGCTTCGCGGGTGCCTTGCGCTTCGCCTTCGGCTTGGTCTTCTTCTTCGTGGCCGCGACGGACTGGCGCAGCGCCTCCATCAGGTCGACGACCTCGCCACCCTCTTCCTCCTTCGGCTCGGGCAACGGCTTGCCCTTCGCCTTCTTCTTCAGCAGGTCGAGCAGCTCCGTGCGGTAGCGGTCGTGGTACTTCGCGGGATCCCATTCGGCCGCGAGGTTCTCGATCAGCGTCTTCGCCATCTCGACCTCCGGCGCGCGCACCTGGGGCTTCGGCGCTTCTTCGGGCTGGCGGACCTCGTCGGCGTAGTACATCGTCTCGAGCACGAGGGCGTCGTTGACGGGCCGGATCGCGGCGAGGTGCTGCTTGTTGCGGATCACGACCTTGGCAATCGCAACCCTTCCGGTCTCCTCCAAAGCACGGACGAGCAGCCGGTAGGGCTTCTCGGCGCCGTCCTGCGGCAGGAGGTAGTAGCCCTTGCGGAAGTAGAGCGGGTCGATCTCGTCGATCGAGACGAAGTCGGAGATGTCGATCGAGTGGGTGAGCTCGACGTCGAGGCGGTCGATGTCCTCGTCGGCCAGCTCCACGAACCGGCCCTTGTCGACCTCGAAGCCGCGGATGATGTCGTCCGCGGCCACGCTCTCGCCGGTCTCCTTGTTCACCTTGTCGTAGCCGATGGGCGCCATGTCGCGCTTGTCGAGGAAGTGGAACTTGAGCTCCTTCGATTCCGTGGCGGTGTACATCCGGACGGGAACCGAGACGAGCCCGAAGGAGATGACCCCTGACCAGATCGCGCGTGGCACCCCCGCTCTTTTCCACAGGCACCCTGCGGACAAACGAGGTTTGACGGCGATTTCGCCCGGATAGAAAACGCCCGAGCTTCTCCACCTGACGGGGGGTTAGGCGCTCGAGGCCCGCTGCAAGGCGGGCCTCGACGCGTTCATAAGGGCATAACAACCCGTTGAAAACCCTGTGGACGATGTGGAAAGACGCCGGATTTAGGCGAAAACGCCCATGCCCCGGAACTTGGCCCGCCGGCGGCGGCGGAGCTCCTCGCCCGGGGTGTCCTCGAGCTCCTCCAGCGACTCCACGAGGGCCGCCCGGAGGAGCCTGGCGGCCTCATCGTGGTCGTTCTGGGCCCCG